>Ga0207421_10007116_pt1 | contig 11998 bp, 11 predicted proteins | sample SodLakKL_010_SED_4_FD_187542 | JGI IMG/M metagenome (GOLD analysis project Ga0207421, IMG submission 187542) | Alkaline sediment microbial communities from Lake Tanatar, Kulunda Steppe, Russia - 8KL_010_SED (SPAdes) (version 2) | ecosystem: Environmental > Aquatic > Non-marine Saline and... | reverse complement strand
GCGTGTCTACCAATTTCACCACCTGGGCAAAACGTGTGGCAAAACTACAAAAAATCTTTTTGAATTTCATCAAAAATGTACAACCTTTGCTTAAGTTTTCCTCAAAAAATAATACAGGTCTTAATTGTCAATCAGTTATTGCATGGAAAATCATCAACATGAAGATATCACCGTCTCACCGGCAGTACTGGAAATGCTCACTGTGGCCAATGAGTATTGTCTGTTTTATGAAAAAGCAGATGACTGCACCATGCAGGACATCCTTGACTATTTCCAAAAGATTGCACCCCTCATGTACCTGAAGGGATCCCTCCTGCCTGGGGTACAGGTGGAAGATCCGGGGCCGGGCGAACGCTTTGTAACAGAAGAGCAATGGGAACGAATTTTTAAAACACTGCGTGATAAATTCGGCAAAAACGATATCTATTACACACACGACCATAACTACGATTCCGTTGAATCCAGTGTGTCGGATAACATGGCAGACATCTACCAGGACATGAAAGATTTTGTCATGCTTTACCAGAAAAACACCGTAATTGCCCGGCAACAAGCCATTATTCTCATCAGGGACCTCTTCAGATCAAGGTGGGGCCCCGCCTTACTTAACGGTCTGACAGCCGTACACCAGACCCTTTTCCACGAAGACATCAGCCCGGATGTTTTACAGGATGGTGACCAATGGATTGTATAATAATTATCCACTTTATTCAAACAGCAGAATGAAACACCTGATTCTTTTTTGTGCCTTCTTAATCGTTGCCCTGACGGGCTTTCCACAACCCGGTCACCGGATAACCATACAGTTTGAAGGGGTAGAAAACACAGAATGCTACCTGGCTTATCATTTTGGCAACCGGCAATACCTGAAAGATACGACAAACGTGAACAGTGAAGGTGTGGCAGTATTTGAGGGGGAGAAAAAACTGGATCAGGGAATCTACCTTTTGGTCCTCCCAGATGACCGGAACATGGAGGTGATTGTAGATGACAATCAACATTTTGAGATCCGTGTGGATCCCGATGACTTTATCGAAAGCGCAAAATTCACAGGATCGGCAGATAACGAAGTTTTTTATGAATACCTGATACTTATCCGTGAAAAAAACCGAAAACGGCAGAAAATCGAGGCACAGCTTCAGTCTGCGGATATCGACCAGGAAAAACGAAATTCACTTCAGGGGGAACTCAGGCAGATGGACGAGGAGGTGCAAGATTTTCAGGACAGAATCATTGACGAAGACCCGGAAAGCTTGTTATCAACAATCATGATGATTCAGAGGGATCCTGAGCTGCCGGAACCTCCGGTCAGGGCAGACGGCAGTTACGACCGGGAAGCGATGTACAACATCTATACAAGGCATTTCTTTGACAACATTGACTTTTCAGACCAGCGAATGTTGTATACCCCGGCTTACCATGGCAGGCTTCGTTTGTTCTTTAACAATGTACTTGCACAACACCCCGATTCGATCATTCAGGCAGCCGACCGTGTTCTTGAGAAATCCATGGCCAATGATGAAGTTTTCCGTTATACCTTGTGGTTTCTGACCGATTATTCACAAAGCTCAAGGGTTATGGGAGCAGATGCCGTGTTCGTACACCTGGTGGATCATTATTATCAATCCGGCAAAGCAACCTGGGTTGATGAGGACAGGCTGGAACGCCTCACCGAAAGAGCGGAGGAATTACGCCCCCTGCTGCTGGGAAATGTGGCCCCCAACATTGAGGTGTATGATCCGGAGGGCAACCCGGTCATCCTTCACGAAACAGAAGCTGATTACCTGGTGCTGTATTTCTGGGAGTCGGACTGCCCCCATTGCATAGAAGCATCTCCTAAACTAAATGAAGCCGTCAATGAACTTGAAGATGAAAAGGTAAAAGTTTTTGCAGTAAATACGGAAACCGAAAATGACAGATGGCTGAAGGCGCTGGAAGAATACCCGGACACCTGGATCCATGTTAACGATACCGCCAATACCTCTGGTGTTTTTGACAAATACCAAATATATAGCATTCCCAAAATATTCATCCTTGACAGGGAAAAAATCATCCGTGCCAAAGAGATCGGTGCTGATCAGGTGGGCAATTTTATCCGGCAGGACAAGCAGGAAAGAAACAGGCCATAATCATTTATTCTCCCTGGTGTCCGTCACGCAACAGATCATTGATGGTTTTTACGGGGTAAAATGTTTTCAGGGGCACTTCCACAAATACGGTATTCCATCGGGCCATTGCACCATTCCACAGGCCGGGACGCTCCAGCGCCTTCAGGTCTCGGCCATCTTTTGATTTGTAGCTGATAAAACCTGTTTCATGGTCAATGTATTCTTTCAGATCAAAAGGTTCCCCTTTATAGTTTCGCACAGAACAAACCAGATCTACCGGGTTAAAATGGGTAGCCTTTTTCACTTCAGCCTCCTGATGCGGATCTTTCCGGTTGATCTGCGACATTTCAACAATCTGCAATGAAAGACTTCCGTCTGCGGGATCCTTTACCCAAAAGGGGCCTCCGCCGGGCTCTCCTTCATTTTTAACCATTCCGCATACCCGCAGCGGACAATTCAACCGTTCGTGAAGCACCTTTTGACCCTCTCCGGGATCTTCCGGCAACAATGATCGGTCAACATTCAGACTGTTCACTGCGAAATCGACGGCTTGAGCATATTCCATTTCACTCAGACGTCCATTGTCAATCCGGTCGAGCCAGGCAAATGCCTCCTTCTGAAGTTCCAGCATAAGCCCCCCAAGCACTTTTTTATACAGGAGCGTATCCGGTTTCAGCCAGTCCGGCACCACGTTATCAATGTTTTTGATGAAGATAAGGTCATCTTCCAGTTCATTGAGATTGTCAATCAGAGCTCCATGGCCACCGGGGCGAAAAACCAGCGAACCATCCTTATCGCGGAAAGGCAGATTGTCCTTGCCCACGGCAATGGTATCGGTCGAGGGCTTCTGCACGGAATGTGAAATCTCAAAACTGAGGCCGGATTTCTTTTCGAACAAAGGTTGTGTCTTTTTCAGGCGTTCCCTGAAAGGCCGGATATGTTCGGGAGACAAAGTGAAGTGAAGCCGCACCTTGTCCTGATTATCCCTGGCATAATCTGCGCCCTCCATCATATGTTCTTCAAGTGGGGTCCTGTAATCTTTCCCGTATTTGTGAAATGCTATCAGGGCTTTGGGAAGGCTGGCATAATCCAGTCCATAGTCGAACAGCAGATAGTCCAGCAAGGGAAGGTAATTCTTTTCTTCCAGCAAATGCTCTGCAACCAGGTCATCTTTGTCAAGCGCCAGCACCAGGTCATCCCAGAAAGCGAAATCCCTGATCCTTTCAAAAAACAACCGGGCCTCCTTCCTGGATGAGAGAAGGCTTTCAACTTCCACACCTGCGGCAATTAAATCCCTCCATACAAAAACATCCCTGAACATCCGGGTAGCAGCCCCGCTGGCAGGAACGAATTTATTTATACGGTAGCTCCCGGCCTCTTTGCTGAAATAATCAGCCAGCCATTTAACTTTCTGATCCTGCACCCTGAGGATGCCATCACCAATGGTTGCAGGACGATCTAAGACCAAAGGCGGAAAGCCTTTTTTAAAATGGTCAATTTGCCGGAGGAACCCCTCCCTGGTAATCCCTTTTTCCCTGAGTTGCTGAATATCTTTATCGTTTAACATAGCCATGTTGTTTAATGCGCTTCACACAAATATACAAAGCCGTGGCCGAGAAAATAAGTCCCTGTACAAGTTTTTTGTAATTTAGCCAACACACCATTGGCTTTCGACATGTTTGATCCCACAATAAAAAGCGACCCTGCAACACTGAAGACTCAGGCAAACCTTATCATACATAGCGGACTATTCCCGGAGTTGCTGCGCGACACCCCAAATATTATTATGATACTGAATATGCACCGCCAGGTGTTATACCTGAACCGTCACCCTGTACCCCGGCAACAAGCAGAAACAAATCGGCCAACGGGGCAGCGGCCGGGAGAATGCCTTGGCTGCATCAACATTAAAGATGGCAAACTTGGGTGCGGATCCACCGAATTTTGTAATGTCTGCGGTTTTAATATTGCCCTGAATACCAGTGAAAATGGAAAAAAAGGAAAAGAGGAATGCAATATTTCTCTAAATAATGGCAGTTCTTTGACCCTCAGCGTACTCACAAGGCCTTTTGAATACATGGGTGAACCCTTCATTTTTGCAGCCCTGGAAGATATCAGCGACCGTAAAAGGAGGCAAATGCTTGAAAACATTTTCCTTCATGATATCATGAATTCTGCTGCCATCCTTCAGGGTTTGAATGAGGCGTTCGATGAACTTCCGGAAAAAAAGGTCAGGCAAATGCTCAACGATGTATCCACGGCCATATCTGATGAAGTACAATCATACCGCCTGATCAGTAATGTGGAAACCCGGACACTGAAACCAAATTATGAAGAGGTGAACATCGGTGAAATCACCGAAGAGGTGGTTCGCTCCCTGAACAATATGCAAAAATTCAGCCAAAGAAAAGTTGAACTGGAAAAAGCCGGGGAAAGCATTATAACCGAGCGAACCCTCCTGCGCAGGGTGCTGATCAACATGGTCAAGAACGCTTTCGAGGCCACAGATAATCATGATCCGGTAAAGGTGATATCCGGTTTTGACCCGCAAACCCGCAAGGCATATTTCACCGTAAAAAACTCCCAGTTCATTCCCCGTTCCTCGCAACTGAAACTTTTTCAGAAAGCATACTCCACCAAGGGGGCGGGAAGAGGATGGGGCGCATACAGCATCAAGGTCCTGACCGAAAAGTACCTGCAGGGAAATGTCCGGGTTGAATCAGATGAAGCAGAGGGGACGACTTTCACCATCTGTATCCCATCTCTCTATAAACATTAAAAACCAAGCCACTATTTCTGATCCTTGTATTTCTTCAGGATCAGTTGTTCTCCGTCAAAAACAGCATACGAAAAATGGTTGATCCAGTCACCGGTATTCAGATATTGCACCCCGGGACTAACCTCCATATGAAGAGGCAGGTGCCTGTGGCCAAATACAAAAAAATCCACTTGCCGGGTCTTTAGTACTTCCAGGCAAAACTGAACAAGCCTTTCCTTATCCTCTCCCATATATATTTCATCTTTCCGGGCATTGGTGGCGCGGCTTTTTCTTGACCATGCATTGGCCAACCGGATACCCAGCCCCGGATGCATCCAGGAAAACATTTTCTGGCAAAAACGACAGGAAAAAAAGGTCTTCAGCATTTTGTAACCGGCATCTCCCGGACCAAGCCCGTCGCCATGACCAATAAAAAAACGTTTACCTGACAGGGTGTGCTCCACAGGATGACGGTGCATATTCAGCCCCATTTCTTCCTCGAAATACCTGAACACCCACATATCATGGTTGCCGGTGAAATAATGAATGGCAGTACCACCATCTGATATTTGTGCAAGCTTACCAAGCAAGCGCACATAGCCTTTGGGTACAACAGTGGCATACTCAAACCAGAAATCAAAAATATCGCCCAGCAAATAAATGGAAGAAGCGTCAGCACTGACCTCATCCAACCACTTTACAAGCAACTTTTCCCGCTCCAGGCTAGATTCCCTGTCCGGAACCCCCAGATGGCTGTCTGAGATAAAATACACCTTTCGGGCATCTGACATATTTCTGGTTTATGATTTTCAGATTAAGCAAATCCCCGGCTTTCGGACTAAACCATGCCGGCTCAATGCCAAATATACAGAAAAACGCTGATCCTCTGTCCCGGATTCACATCAAACGATTGAAAATGGCCTTTACATTGACCGAGTTTCCTCAGATTATAGTATATTTAACCTCGAAAACGATGCCGAATTGCAACAAGCAAATACATTCCAAAATAACGAACACAAAAAAAATAAACCCGTCGAAATGAAAAATTTACTGGAAATTTTAAAGAACCTGGACGTAAAACAACCGGATCCTCAGGACATCAAAAATGCACTTGCAAAAATTGACCTCAATCAATTGTCATACGAAGATCACATCAAAGGTTATGATCTTGACAAATACAACAGGATAAAGCTGATGGAAAAACCATTCCAGGTTTTTATCATGACCTGGCCCCCGCAGTTTCTGCTTCCCATTCATCAGCACAGAAACTTCTGGGGATACGTGGTTCCCCTTAAGGGTATTGTGGCCGAAACCCTTTATGGGTATGCCCCAAGAAAGAAAAAAATATTCCTGCATCCCACCAAAACCTTTAAACCTGGTGAGGTCATTTACGAACCTTACAACGTCATCCACAAACTGCAAAACACATCACCCCTGGAGCCCACAATCAGCTTACATATCTATTACCCGCCTTCCTACAATTACAGCGGCACTATGATATTCGATGCCCAGAACAGGAGAATGGCTGTTTTGAATGAAAAAGCTGAATTGCTGAGCTGGGATCTGCCTTCAGATCACTACGATTCCATTACAGAAGATGCATATGATGTGGAAAAACTCTGGTAGATAACATCAGCCAGATATGTCAGCTGCCGAATTTTCCGGCAAGAATATTTTCAAGCTCACTGACCGACACATCTTTGTGAATAATACGGCCCTCCGGGTCAACCAAAACAGTATATGGAATGCTCTCCACGTTGTACAGACTTACAACGGGAGAGCTCCAGAACCTGAGGTCACTTACCTGGGTCCAGGTTAAAGAATCTTCTTCAATACCCTGCAACCATTGGTTTTCAGTGCGATCCAATGAAATGCCGTAGATTTCAAACCCATGCGGCTGATAAGTTTCGTAAATTTCCCTTAAACGGGGATTGGCTTCCCGGCAGGGTGTACACCAGGAGGCCCAGAAGTCGATCAATACATAATTCCCCCGAAGATCCGACAGAGCCTGCATATTCCCCTCCGGATCAGGAAGTACAATTTCAGGGGCTTCGGCTCCGACGGCAAGGCTCTCCTCAGCGGCTCTCCTGCGTTCTTCATCGCGTTTGTGCCGACTCACCCGACGTTTCAGATCCATCACATGCCGGTTTGTTGGATATTTTTCAGAAAGAGACTCACTCAGCTTGACAAAATATTCAAAATTCTCATTTTCATTCAACAGCAAGTGGTTACCAAAAAACTGGTATAGAGCAATGATTGAAGCCAGTGACTGCGTGTTGTCACTGATAAAAGACTTCACATAGTCCTGGTGACCTTCAAAAATGTCATTGTAAACCCGGTTCAGTCTATCCCTTACTTCCGGAAAACTATCCGTATACTGACTGGCTTCAAATACGGCAGAAAGGGAATCTACCTTTCTATAGCTTTCCCTGAGGCGGCTATTCAGCTCGGATAAAAGCACAGAGCAGTCAGATCCCTCCACCGAGAATGACTCCTGCATATTTGAAGCATCACCTTTAAGAGAAATTTCATCTCCAGGTTCAATCACAAGGGTGATGTGATTGGAGTCATCAGCCTTCAGAATATAAAAACCTGCCTCATCAATAATTCCCTGGTAGGAAAAACTTCCATCCTGAGATACCTCTATGGTATCCAGGGGAATAAGATCATTGGTGGTTAATTCCTGAATCTCCAGCTTATTATCCGGGACACGCTCCAATTGCCCTTCCAGCTGGTAATGATTGGCCTCACCTTCCTGACTGCCGGATCGGCAGGAACTTAATAAAACAACTACGGAGATGAATATCAATACTTTGCGAAACATAACAATGGAGTGGCCATGATTAACCACTCAAAGTTATAAACATTTATTTCAGATGAAATCCTTTTAAGATTTTTTAACCAGCGACCTGCCTTTGTAAATCAGCGTTTTGCCGAAGGTCTGTTAAATAAGGCAAAGCCGATAATCACGAACAGCAAGGTCAGGCCACCACTGAATGCAACCCTGACAATGGTTTCAGAAAAATCACGAAAATGAAAAACTTCTAAAAAGAAAAGCACCATGTGATGAAGCAGGATAAGGCTCAGGGCGTAAACAATAAGGGTCATGGTACCCAAAGTCCGGAAAGAAGGCACATCACCGGCCGCATCAGGTTGTTTGCCGGTCAACAGTTTCAACATATAAGGTCTGGCAAAGGCAAGCATTGAGGTTGCCGCGGCATGGATAGCAAGTGAATCCTCAAAAACATCGATAACAAAGCCAAGAAAAAAAGCAAGAAACAACAGGTGCCATCCCCGGATGTCAAAGGGAAGGATCAGTACAAACAATACATACAACTGGGGGTTGATAAAACCACCCATATAGACATTGTTCAATATCAGCACCTGTAACAAAACAAGCCCGGCAAACATCAAAAATAATTTCCGGCGCGACATAACTTAAGGGTTTAAAATTGAATATCCCCGGGGGCAGCGGACTCCAGCTCTTCCTGCTCTTCCCTCATCAGGTTTTTAACCACATATACCAAAGATAGCTTGTTGTGATCGATGGCCAGCTTCACAGTGGCGGTAAAGAAATTTTCTCCCCTCCTGATCTCCCAGTCTTCAATGGTTCCTACAAATACATTTTCGGGAAATACCAATGAATGTCCGCTGGTAAAAATTGAATCCCCGACGCTCAGGTCCACATGCGGCGGGATATAAGACATGACGGTTCTTCGGTAATCTCCCCCCTCCCATTGCAATGTTCCGATATGATCGTTCTTGCCGATTTTTACACTCACCATCATATCACTGTGTAAAAGAGACATCACAGAACTGAAATTATCCGACACATGCATTACGATTCCGGCCACCCCATTACCGGTAATCACGCCCATATCAGGTTCAATCCCGTGTTGCCGTCCTTTGTTAAGCGTCAAATAATTGTTTCGGCGATTTACAGATTTGTTGATCACCCCGGCATTCAGATAGGTATACCTGCGACGGTACACACTGTCCTGGTGCTCGAAAATTTGCTGATCGGTTATCAGAAAATTCTCCTTTTGGCTTTCCATCAGCCTCATATTTTCCTCCAGTAGTTGTTTATTGACTTCCCTTAGGTGCATGTAACCACTGACCTTATTGTAGGTCTGATATACCTGGCCGACCAGGGTATTGCTTGAGTGAAACAAATAAGCCTGATGAAAATGCTGGCTGCTGAGCGTAAATAACAATGCCACCAACTGCAACAGCAGAAAGAGAAGGAAAAAGTGATAGCGTTGTATGAACCGAAACAGGTTTTTCATACCGGAATGTCCGGTTTAAATCTGTAATTAACCGATGCCGGTTGTCTAAATTCTATGCCAAACCGGCCACAAAAATTGATCAGAAGCAGCATTACTTGATCAGGAAGGGGAATTTATCAAAATTCTTCAGTGCAATTCCCGTTCCTCTTGCCACCGCCCGCAACGGATCTTCTGCCACATGAACCTTGAGTTTGGTCTTTATCGAAATTCTCTTGTCCAATCCCCGCAACAAAGAGCCCCCTCCCGCCATATATATACCTGTTCGATATATGTCGGCGGCCAGTTCGGGGGGTGTCATCTCAAGGGCATTCATCACCGCTGCCTCAATCTTGGTCAGTGATTTATCAAGGCAGTGGGCTACTTCCGAATAGGATACGCTGATCTCTTTGGGAACACCGGTCATCATATCCCGTCCGTGAACAGCAAAATCATCCGGGGGATTCTCAAACTCAGTCAGGGCAGCACCCACTTCAATCTTAATCTTTTCAGCAGTTCGTTCGCCAATAAGAATATTGTGCTGCTTGCGCATAAATTCCATGATATCGGTATTGAAATCATCACCGGCAATTCGGATCGATTTATTGCAAACAATCCCACCAAGTGCAATCACGGCGATCTCAGTAGTACCACCGCCAATATCAATCACCATGTTCCCGACAGGTTCAAGCACATCAATGCCGATACCAATGGCAGCAGCCATGGGTTCATGGATCAACCTAACCTCCTTGGCACCGGCCTGTTCACAACTGTCACGCACCGCCCTTTCTTCCACTTCTGTAATTCCCGACGGAATACAAATAACCATCTTCAATGAAGGGGGAAACAATGGTTTTTTGGTTTCAGTCATTTTGATCATGGCCCGGATCATGGCCTCCGCCGCTTGAAAATCTGCAATAACACCATCACGAAGCGGACGCAAAGTCTTAATGGTTTCATGGGTTTTACCGTGCATCATCAGTGCTTGTTTCCCAACCGCGATCATCTCGCCAGTAGTGCGATTCATCGCCACTATCGACGGCTCCTCCACCACCACTTTGTCGTTATGAATAATAATGGAATTGGCCGTACCAAGGTCAATCGCGATTTCCTTGGTCAAAAAAGAAAATAAACCCATTGTATCTTACAGATTAGTTATTTGTTGAGTTGAAAAAAGTCATACGGAGTCAGTGCTCCACTAAAGTTTCCCCAAAAAAATTAACCGGCAGGGGTTCTCCGGGCTCTAATGCTTAAAATGTCTGTTTCCGGTAAACACCATGGCCATTCCAGACTCGTTGCAGAAATCAACGGAGGCTTTGTCTTTCACAGATCCCCCCGGCTGAATTACTGCCCGTATGCCATGTCTCTGTGCGATCTCTACACTGTCAGGGAAAGGGAAGAATGCATCAGACGCCATGACTGCTCCCTTAAGGTCATGACCCTGTGAATGCGCCTTTTCAATGGCCTGTTTCAGGGCATCAATCCTTGAGGTTTGCCCCATCCCTGAACCAAGCAACATGGTGTCTTTTACGAGGGCAATGGCATTGGATTTCAAATGTTTGACAATAGTGTTGGCAAACACAAGATCCCTTTCCTCCTCTTCCGAGGGATGGCGGACAGTGGCCATTTGCCATTGATCCGGAAGGCTGTTTTTATGGTCCTGAGTCTGCCACAGTACACCATTCAAAATGGAGCGATAACGTATCTCCGGTGTAATGAATGATTTGGTTCGCAACAAAATGCGGTTCTTTTTTTTCGTAAGTATCTCTATGCCCTTTTCATCAAACCCGGGAGCAATCAGTACTTCAAAAAACAGATCGCTGATCTCCTCAGCCAGTGATGCGGAAACATCTCTGTTGGCAATCAGGATGCCTCCGAATGCGGACACCGGATCACCGGCAAGGGCATCTCTCCAGGCCTCGTCAATGGAAGATCTGGATGCCACACCACAGGGGTTGGTGTGTTTAATAATGGCAAAGGTCGGCGCATAATATTCAGCCATCAAACCCATGGCAGCATCCACGTCAAGCAGATTATTATAAGACAGGGCCTTTCCGCTGACCTGCTCAAAAATTTCCTCAGGTTTCCCATAAAAACAACCTTGCTGATGGGGATTTTCACCATACCGTAAAGGGTGGGTATCCTGAATGCTTTCCTTGAACACATCCAGTTCACCATTGTTCATGTACCCAAAAATCGCTGTATCGTAATGAGAAGACACATCAAATGCAGCAGCCGCCATTTTTCGGCGAACCGCCGGAGAGATCACCGCCTCATTCTCCTGAACCATTTTGGTGACCTCCTCAAAATATACGGAGGAAGGCACCACCAGAACATGCCTGAAATTCTTGGCTGCGGCACGGATCAGTGAAACACCACCAATATCAATTTTTTCAACCAGTTCATCATGGCCCGCACCCGACAACATCGTCTTTTCAAAGGGATACAAATCAACCACCACCATGTCAATGGCCTGAATGTGGTATTCACTGAGGGCCTCATCATCCGCCTCAAATCCCGGACGACACAAAATGCCTCCGAAAACAGCAGGATGAAGAGTCTTGACACGGCCACCCAGAATTGACGGATAGGTCGTCAGTTCTTCCACAGGTGTAACAGGGATATCGAGCTCATCCCGGATAAACTGCATGGTTCCCCCTGTAGAAATGATTTCAACATTTTGTGCATGCAGGGCCTCTACCAGTCCCCTTGCAGGTTCCTTATCATACACCGATATCAGGGCCCTGGACAGCTTTTTGTTGATATGTGTCTCCATTGCTAAAAACGGTTTATCTTTGCAGCCTTAAAAATCCCCACGAAGTTACGCTAAATTTTCAGAAATGACTTTTGCAGGCACAGAAAAAATTTTC
>Ga0207421_10007115_pt1 | contig 11999 bp, 17 predicted proteins | sample SodLakKL_010_SED_4_FD_187542 | JGI IMG/M metagenome (GOLD analysis project Ga0207421, IMG submission 187542) | Alkaline sediment microbial communities from Lake Tanatar, Kulunda Steppe, Russia - 8KL_010_SED (SPAdes) (version 2) | ecosystem: Environmental > Aquatic > Non-marine Saline and... | reverse complement strand
TGAGTACTCGCTCGTGGGTCCCGAGTTCGGCGCACAGGTGAGTGAGATCGACGCCGCGATCGACGCCGGCGAGTTCGAACCCTCCGGCGACGAGCTCGTCGTCGCCGACGAGTTCGTTCTCGAAGCGGAGATGTTCGAGCTCGAGAAAGAGCGCACGTACTCGGGCGCCGGCGAGCTGCTCGAGACCGACAGTGCGGTCGTCATCGTCCGCTGATCGGCAAAGCTACTTAACAGTTCGCCGAGAATCTACCCGGCGATGAGCGACGACCGCCCGGATTCGGATCCCGACGACTCGAGCGCCGAGCGGGAGGCCGATCCCGACGAACGAGACCGCACAGCACCCGAATCACCACCAGTCGAGGCCGACCTCGAGCCGGCGACATCCGTCGAGGCCGACCCCGAGCCAGCATCCGACGAGGCCAACCCCGGCCCGACAGACGAGCCGACAGAGGGTGAGTCGGCGTCGACGGACGGATCGGCGGGCGACGGCGGGGCGGCCGAGCCAGAGAGTCTCGCGGTTCTGGAACGCCGGCTCGAACAGCGTGAGCGCGGCCTCGACAGCCGTGCAGACGAGCTCGACGAGAGAGAGACAGCACTCACCCAGCGTGCGGGCGAGCTCGACGAGCGCCGTGACCGGATCGCCGAGCTGCGCGAGGAGCTCGACGACCGTGAAGCGGCGCTCGACGAACGCGAGGCACTCCTCGACGACCGGGAGGCGAAAATCGAGACCGAAGAGCGCGAGGTCGAGGCCTACGCTGAGGAGCTCATGGATAAAGAGCAGACGCTCCGGGAGTACGTCGAGGTGGAGATCAAACAGATCGAAGACGAGATGCTCGAAAACGTCGAGCGCGCGGTCACCAGGGGGATGGATGCATCCACCGCGAGGGAAGGACGGCTTGGACTAGTCGGCGCGCTCGTCGTCGGGCTCGTCGGGGTGACGCTCGTCGCCGCGGGTGCGGTCCACGGCGTCGCGGCCGCCGAGGGGATCGCAGGGCTGACCGCCGTCGGCGACGAGGCCGCAGACTACGCCATCAGCGGGCTGCTCGGGCTCGTCGGCCTCGTACTCACGGTCGCGGTCGCGACTGGCCGGCTCTGAGCTCGGAGCATCCACCTCGAAGTGTGCTGATCGTCGCCCCGGGACTGTTCACCAGAACTTCAGGTTGGACTTGACCGCCTCGCGCTTGAGCTCCTGGATGTGCTCGGTGAGCGGGATGTCTTTGGGACAGACCTCAGTACACGAAAACTGGGTCTGACAGCGCCAGACGCCGTGTTCTTGCTCGATGATCCGCAGCCGGTCCTGTTTTTTGTCCGCCCCCTCGCGCTCGTCCATGGCGAAGCGGTAGGCCTTGTTGATCGCTGCCGGCCCGAGGTACTGGTTGTCCCCGGCGGCGATGTTACACGAGGACATACACGCGCCACACCAGATACACCGCGTCGAGAGCTTGACCTTCTCGCGGTTTTCTGGGCTCTGGCGCTGCTCTTCGAGCTCGCTGTCGGGGAGCTCGTCCGGGTCGAAGTACGGCTCTACGGCGTGCATCTGGTCGTAGAAGTGCTCCATGTCGACGACGAGATCCTTGACGACGTCCTGATGGGGCAGCGGCTCGACGCGGACGGGCCAGTCGAGCTCGCCCATCTGGGTCTTGCACGCCAGCCGCTGTCGACCGTTGATGAACAGCGCGTCCGACCCACAGACTGCCTGCCGACAGGAGTGACGGAACGTGAGCGATGAGTCGTACACGTCCCGGGCGTAGATGAGCGCATCGAGCACCGTCATCCCTTTGGTGAACGGCACGGCGAACGAGTCGAACCGGGGCTCTTCTTTCTCGGGTACCTCGGGATCGTACCGGAACACTTTGAGCTCGACGGTCTGTTCGGCCTCGTCGAGCGCCTCGGCAACCTCGCGCTCGCGGTCGGCCTGGAGCTGTCGTCGCTTCTCGCGTCGACGCTCGCCCGGTGATACCTGCTCTTGTTCCTGTTCTTGCTCTTGTTCTTGCTCTTTGACTTTCGTGCTCATGAGAGGACTCCACTCATAATGATCGCCACGTACGTCCCCTGGGCCACCAGCAGCACGCCCGAGATGACGAGGACGGCTGCGACGACGCGCTTTCTCGTGCCGTCGAGGCCCATGTTGACGAGTGCGTTGTAGACGCCGTTGAGGCCGTGGAAGGCGGCGGTGACGAGAAAGAGCCACATCAGCGAGAAGTAGCCGATGTTGCTCATCCGTGCCTGCGTCCCGGCGAAGGTGATGTCCGCGGCGTGGTTGACGAAGTGCAGGAGGACGAAGTGAAACGCCAGCGCGCCGATCAGGAAGACGGCGGTGACGCGCTGGAGCACCCACCGCCAGGTGCCGCGCTGGAACGACGAGTAGTGCTCGGCCATCAGAACATCCCTCCGAGGAACGTCGGGATGCTCGCGAGCGCGATCACCGCGGTCAGCACCAGCGAGGCGTAGAAGCTCTTGTCCTGGCTCTCGAGGCCAACACCGAGGTCGACCATCAGCAGCCTGATGCCGTTCAGGATGTGAAAGATGGCGACCGCGAGCAGCCCGATCTCCAGAAAGCGGACGATCAGCAGCGACTCCAGCCCCTGGAGCGTGTCGGTGTACATCTCCGGCGACTGCGTCGCCGTGCTCAACACGGCGATGTGCGTGAACAGGTAGCCGATGAGGATCCAGCCCGTGAACTTGTGGAGGAGCCAGGCCCACATCCCCGCGGAGAACTCCTGCCAGCGCGAGAAGCTCTCGACGGTCCCGCGGTCGTACGTCGAACTCATGTACCGGCTCTCGGGAGCGCTCACCCAAAGAGCTTACTACACGGTGGTGGCTTGCCCCTTTCTACGCGAACGCCCGCAGCACGCCCCGACCGTCGGTAGGGCCGATATCGTCCAGCGAGACACGCTCGGGGTGGGGCATCATCACGGCGACCGTCTCCCGCTCGCCCGTGATGCCCGCGACGCTGTGTTTCGAGCCGTTCGGGTTGGCCGCCTCGGTCACGTTCCCCTCCCGATCACAGTAGCGGAAGATGACTCTGTCGTCCGCCTCGAGCGCCGCCAGTTCGTCTTCTTCGATCTCGAAGCGTCCCTCGCCGTGGGCGATCGGGAACGTGAGAACCTGCCCGTGGTCGTACCGGCGGGTCCACGGCGTGTCGGCGTTTTCGACGCGGAGGTGGACGTGTTCACACTGGAAGCGCGCGCTCTGGTTCGTCGTGAACGAGCCCGGCGTCAGCCCGGCCTCGGAGCCGATCTGTGCCCCGTTACAGATGCCGAGTACGGGTGTTCCGGCGTCGGCGTGCTCGCGGACTGCTTCGAGGATCGGCGAGCGAGCAGCCATCGCCCCCGCACGCAGGTAATCCCCGTAGGAGAACCCACCGGGGAGGACGATCCCCGAGGTGTCAGCCGGCAGCCCGTCCTCGTGCCAGACGAGCGTGGCGTCGACGCCGAGCGTCTCGAGCGCCGCGACCGTGTCGCGGTCACAGTTGCTCCCGCCGAAGCGGATCACAGCGACTGTCATTGGTGGTCGAGTTCGACCTCGTAGTCGTGAAGCGTCGGGTTCGCGAGCAGGCGCTCGGTCATCTCGGTGACCCGCTCGCGTGCGGCCGCCTCGCTCTCTGCGTCGAGTTCGATCTCGAAGCGGTCGGCCGAGACGAGCGACGACAGCTCGAACCCGAGGCGTTCGAGCGCGCGCTTTGTGGTCTCCGCCTCCGGATCTAGCACGCCCCGTTTGAGCCTGACCGTCACTGTCGCGGTGTAGGTGGTCATCGGTGAGGATGCCGTGGCCGTGCTCGAAAACGCTTGCGGTTCTGTGAGCACACCGCTCGCGCGAGGCCGGTCGTGGAGCACACCGCTCGCGTAGGGCCGGTCGTGGCAGGTGCGCAACGGAGCGCTTTTGAGTCAGAGGTGAGAACTCCGTGGTATGTTTGGAGGAGGCGGCCTCGACCCGGCGAAGATGCAACAGATGATGAAGCAGATGGGGATCGACATCAAAGAGCTCGACGCCGAGGAGGTGATCATCCGGACGCCCGAGGAGGAGCTGGTGTTCACCGACGCGGAGGTCCAGCGCATGGACGCCCAGGGCCAGCAGACGTACAACATCATCGGCGCACCCGAACGGCGCGACAGGGACGCAGCTGGCGGCGACGTTGACGCAGATGCAGACGCGAGCGACGACGCTGTCCCACAGGAGGACGTCGAGATGGTGATGAGCGCGACCGGCGCGAGCGAGGAGGATGCCCGGGAGGCGCTCGAGGCGACCGGCGGGATGCCGGCCGACGCCATCGAACGCCTCCAGTAACGTGGCGTTCCTGTTCGTCCACGACGACCGGGAGTACCTGCTCTCGCCCGGTGAGACGCTCGAGACCGACCTCGGCATCCTCGAGGTGCCGGCCGACGTGAAGCCGGGAGACGCCGTCGAGACTCACCTCGGGACGACGTTCGTCGCCCGCGCGCTGCGCGGCCCGGATCTGTTTCACCACTTCGAGCGCACCGGCGCGCCGATGATGCCTCGCGACGTCGGGCTGGTGCTCGGCCACACCGGGATCGCCCGGGGCGATCGGGTGCTCGACGCCGGCACTGGGACGGGCGTGCTGTCGGCAGCGATGGCTCGCGCCGGCGCGACCGTCACGACGTTCGAACGCGACGCCGACTTCGCCGAGGTCGCACGCGAGAATATGGCGCTCGCTGGCGTCTCCGACCGCGTCGAGGTACGAACCGAGGATCTGACCGACGGGCTCGCCGAGCTCGGGCGCTTCGACGTCGTGACGCTCGATACGGGCGATGCGCCCAGCATCGTCGCTGACGTCGGCGATCACCTCGTTCCCGGCGGGTTCGTCGCTGCCTACTCCCCGTTCGTCGAGCACACCCGGGAGGTCGTCGAGGCCGCCCGCCAGCAGCTAACTGACGTCCGGACGTTTGAGACGCTCCAGCGCCGGATGCGCTTCGACGAGCGTGGCTCGCGCCCTTCGACTGCTGGCGTCGGCCACACTGGCTATCTGACGTTCGCCCGTCGGTGAGCCGTACGACCCGACATAGCCCGTCCGAAGTACCTTCATGAATATTAATTATATATACGGTACGTTTAGGAAGCCGCGAGGCTAGAGCACTCGCGTGAGATAATGCGCCTTTCGAGAGCACGCGACACGTTCGTGAGTGAGTTCACGTTTCCCGTCGACCGCGATGAGGTCGTCGATCGACTGGGCAGCGTCGAGATAGAGGGGCCGACAGAGAGCCCGGAGACGGTCGAGGAGGTTCTCTCGCGGACGGGAGAGGAGACGTTCGAGTCGGCCGACGATCTCTACGACGCGCTGATCGGATCGGTCGGCCACGAGTACATCGGCCGGCGTTTTTACGACGACCGCGGGTCGAACACAGGGATCGACTTCGAGGAGGTCTCGTTCTGATGTACAGCTCGGTGCTGGTCAGCGGCGTTCCTGGTGCCGGCACGACCCGGGTGTGTGAGCAGGCCCGGCGGCTGCTCGGCGAGGAGTACACGCTGTTGCACGTCGGTGACGTGATGCTCCAGGAGGCGCTGGAGGGTGGCATCGCGACTGACCGGACGGAGCTCTCACAGCTCGGGCTGCGCGACCAGCGTGCGCTTCGCAGACGGGCAACCGAGCAGATCGCCCGCGAGCTCGACGCGGGCCCCGCGATCGTCAACACCCACTTCGTTGTCGAGACGACCACAGGCTACATTCCTGGCCTGACCGACGAGAGCCTCGTCGACCTCGATCCGGCCGCCTTCGTCGTCGTCGACGCGTCCGACGCGACGATTCAGGCGCGACGCGAGGAGAGCAGCCGTTCGTACGAGACGTTCACCCCCGGCCCCGGCTTTCACAGACAGCTCCAGAGCGTGGCGGCGTTCAGCTACGCCCGCCGGACGGGCGCGCCGATCCACCACGTCCGCAACGAGGAGGACGCCGCCGCGGACGAGCGGCTGGCGGCCGTCGCCGAGGCGCTCCTCTAGAGCGTCGGCCGCTCGACCCGGCTGCCTTCGCCGCCGTTGAGGCCGACCTCGCGGGCGTAGTCGACGATGGCGTCGACGGCGAGTCCGTACCGCTCGATGACGTCTGTGGGCCCGAACGCGTCGTTGACGTGGGTGGTCTCGACCAGGTAGTCCGCGACTGCCACCCGGTAGGTCCGGTCCGGATCGACACGCTCGCCGTCGACGGTCGCTTCGAGGAGCTCGCCGGCAGCGTCGTCCCAGACGAGGCGAGCGCCGCTGACGTAGCTGCAAAAGCGCTCGGGAAACTCGTTCTCGTAGTAGCCGGTCGGGACGGCGACGAACGCCTCGCGCAGGCGAGCGCCGGAGAGCTCGACGACCGTCAGTTCGTCCTCGTACGGCGCGAGCCCGATCAGCTCGGCGACCGTGACATCGCCGGCGAGGGCGTCGCCCGAGCGGATCGTCCCGGGTGGGCTGATCGCGACGTCCGCACCCGTCCGCCAGCGGAGCGAGTCGACGACGAGGTTGCCGATCCGACTTCCGGCGACCGTCACCGCCTCTTCTGTCCGGGGAATCGGCGTCTCGACCGTGGCGACCACCTCGTCCAGCCCGTGCTCGGCACGAGCAGCCCGGAGCGTCTCGACGAGCTCGTCGTCGACGTGTTCGTCGTCGACCTCATAGACCGTGACGTGCGGTCCGTCTAGCTCGATCACGGAGACGTACCGCCCTGCGCGTCCGGGTCGGACGACGGCTGTCCCGTCGATCACGTTCTCGTAGACGTCGTGGACGTGGCCCCCGAGGATGGCGTCGACGTCGGTCTCGCGGGCGATCTGTTCGTCGAGACGGCCGCAGTGAGAGATCACGACGACGTGGTCGACGTCCCGTGCCCTGAGGGCGGCCACCTCCCGCCTGATCGCCGGGACGGGGTCGGTGAACTCGACGCCTCGGGCGGCCGGGTTCATCACCGCTGTCTTCGGGTGGGCGACGCCGACGACGCCGACGGTCGTCTCCCCGACCTCGAAGGTGGCGCTGGGCTCGGTCGCCTCCGGCGCGAAGCGTCGTCCGTCGACCGACGCGTTTGCACAGAGCCACCGCTGGGGGGCCGCCGCCGCGATGTCACGGGCCGATGCGGGTCCAAAGTCGAAGTCGTGATTGCCGAACGTCTCTGCGTCGGGCTCGACGGCGTCGAAAAAGTGGAGGGCGATTCGGCCTTCGGTGGCGATCGAGAGCGCGCCGGGTGCGGTGTTGTCGCCGCTGCCGAGGACGAGTGCGTCATCGCCGAGGGCGGCGAGGGTGCCCGCGAGCGCTCCACACCGGCGGGGCTCGTCGTAAACCGTCTCCACGTCGGAGTACTGGAGCAGACGGACCATGCCGGTGCGACTCTCTGGTCTCGGATGAAGCTACCGGAACGGGCCGATCACTCGACCGCCCGGAGCAGCGAGAAGAACTCGTCCCGGTATGACTCCGGCGAGCGAGCGAGCGGCCCCTCCGAGGGGAGGTCGAAGTGGGCGGCAAGTTCGGTCGCCGGGTGGCCGCTGGTGACGACCGTCGCGTGCCTGTTTGCGGTCCAGACGGCGATCCAGCACGACAGCGCGAGCGAGCGTAGCCCCGGATCGACCGCCCGGTACTTCGTCAGCCGTGCCTGTCGGCGGTTTCCGACGCGGATGCGTTGTGTGCCGTCGCGCTCGACGTCTGCGAGCCCGCGCTCGTCCAGCGTCTTCGCGAAGCGCCGCCGGGCTTCGCTCTCGAGCGTGGGGGCAACCATCGAGACAGTCGTGCCCGGCGGCAGCGGCGGCACGAACGCCAGCCTGGTGCCGGCGAAAAAGCGAACCGGGCTGTCGAGCTCGTCGGAGGCCGCCTCGAGCGCCCGGCGGCTCCGCTCGTCCTCGTAGCGCACGCTCGCACCCCGGACCCTGATCGTCGGCAGCCGGAACACCGTCTCGACGGACTCGTCGGTACGCTCCCAGCCGCCCTGCTCGAGCGCATCTGCCGGCATCGGCGGAGGGGCGATGTCGGAGGGCACGCCTACGCTAGTGGTCGTCCTCTCGCCACTTGTGTTCACACTCGGTGCAGACAAAAAACCGAGTCTCGCTCTCGTCGGCCGAGCGGATCTGTTGCATGTACCAGTATGCCCGGTCGTTGTCACAGCTGGGACAGTGAGCGTTCGTCGTCGGCCGGCCCTGGCCCTCGGCGTCGGTGAGGTCTACGACCTCGCTCTCTTGCTGGCCGGTCGTCGTCACCATCCCCGTCTCGCGCTCCTGATCACGGCGCTTCTCGAAGCCACAGCTCCCGCAGATCCAGTGTCCGTCGTCCGTCTTCATCATCGAGCCACACTCGTCACAGAACTCCATGTCAGCGGGTATGGAGGTGCGCGAAGTTAAGTGGCTGGGTTCGCTTACGTGGCTGGGCTCGGCTACAGCATCGGCCGAACTGGTGACCATGGCCGTCGTTGCCACTGTCCGAAAAACGCCAGTAAGGGTATATGCTGTGTGAACGAAGTTATGTATCCGGGCAACGCCCGGGAGGAAACCCATGAGAGGACTAGCGGACACCGTCGCGATTGTATCGGGTGCAAGTTCGGGAATCGGTCGGTCCACCGCCGTGCGGCTGGCCGAGGAGGGGGCGCGCGTCGTCGCCGCCGACGTCGACAGCGAGGGCGGAGCGGAGACTGTCGAGACGATCGAGTCAGACGGCGGCGACGCCACCTTCGTCGAGGTGGATGTGACCAGCCAGGAAGACGTGGCGACGATGGTCGAGACGGCTGTCGACACCTACGGCGGGCTCGACATCGCGTTCAACAACGCTGGCATCGAGGGCCAGCACGCAACGGCGAGCGAACAGCCCGACGAAAACTGGGAGCGCGTGATCGACATCAACCTCGAGGGGGTGTTTTTCGCGATGCGCGAGGAGATCCCCGCGATGCTCGAAGACGGCGGCGGCGCGATCGTGAACACGGCGTCGGTCGCGGGACTGTTCGGCTTTCCCAACCTCAGCCCGTACGTCGCGAGCAAACACGGCGTCATCGGGCTGACGAAAACTGCAGCCGTCGAGTTCAGCGCCGACGGGATCCGCGTGAACGCGGTCTGTCCGGGCGTCATCGAGACGCCGATGGTCGCACGCGCTGGCGAGGAAGACCCCGAGACGATAGAGGCAACGATCGCCGCGACACCGATCAACCGACTCGGACAGCCCGAGGAGATCGCCTCGGCGGTCACCTGGCTCTGCTCGGCGGACGCCTCGTTCGTCACCGGCGAGTCGCTCGTCGTCGACGGCGGGTTCTCGGTCCAGTAGGATCCCAAAACATATGCGGGTGAGCCGCCACGTCGCGGGTATGAACAGCGAGGTCCCCGAGCCGGCGTTCGACGAGCAGGGGCTGGTGCCCGCCATCGCCCAGGACGTCGACACCGGCGACGTGTTGATGCTCGCCTACGTCGACAGCGAGGCGCTCGATCGGACGCGCGAGACCGGACTCGCTCACTACTACTCGCGGAGCCGCGACGAGCTCTGGCAGAAGGGTAAAACGAGCGGCAACGCCCAGCACGTCGAGGAGATCCGCATCGACTGCGACGGCGACACGCTGCTGTATCTCGTCCGACAGAACGGGGGGGCGTGTCACACCGGCTACGAGTCGTGTTTCTACCGCTCGATCGACGGGAGCGTCGTCGCCGATCGCGTCTTCGACCCCGACGACGTCTACTGATGTCGGCGAACGATCCCGTCACGGACGACCCTGTCGCCGAACTCGAGCGTCTCGAAGACGAGCTCGAACGGGCTACCGAGCGGATCGAGGCCTTCGGCGAGGACGACCTCCAGGCGCTCGCGGCGGTCTACGAGCGGTTCACGGGGGTTCTCGACCGCTACGAGGAAGACGTCACCGACGACGGCGGCGACATCAAGACGAACATCGAGTTCCAGAGCGTGATCGCCGAGGTGGTCGAGGACATCTCCGACGATCTGTTGCTCTCGGAGACGTTCGAGGAGTGTGCGGACGCCCTCCAGAAACGGTGGTTTCACGACTCCGACTTCAAGCACGTCCGCGAGCAGCTCGAACCGGTCGCCGACCTCGTGGGCCGACTCGAGGATCGGGACGAACTGCTCGAGGCATACCGGACGACACGAACGGATCTCCGCTACCGGATTCGCGATCTCGACGAGGAGATTGCCGAGCTCGAACGGTTAGACCGGCTGGCCGACGCTGACCTCGACGCGCCAACTGACGAGCTCCGCGACCCGATCGAGCGCTACAACGACGCCGTCGCCGAGGCGTTCACGGCGTTCACTCGCGAGTCCCCTGCACGGGAGGTCGTCGAGTTTCTCGAGACGATGGCGGCCTACCCGCTCGTCCCGTTCGAGCAGCCCGACGAGGAGCTCGCCGCCTACCTCCACGAACACCCGCCTGGCGAGGAGCCGATCCCACAGCTGCTCGAGTACGCGGGCTACTCCCACTCGAAGCTCACACACTACGTCGACGACCCGGAGCGGCTGATCCACGAGATCGGACGGAAGAAGACCTATCTCGACGGGCTATCAGCAGAGCCGCTTTCGATCTCGTGGCCGCCGCCGCTCGCCGGAGAGCTGTCCTGGCGCTGTCGCGAGCTGACGGCCGCCGTCGACCGCTTCGCTCCCGATACGGTCGAGCAGCTCCGGCCGGTCGCCGCGCTTACACGCCGGGACGACTACGAGAGGCTCCGCGACAGCGCGGTCGTCCGCGAAGAGCTCTCCGACGAGGAGCGCGAGCGCATCCGTACTGACGACATCGCACAGGAGCTCGAGGCGGCGCGAGAGCGACGGAGCCGGCTCGAATCGGCGCTCGAGCGGTTCCCGAAGCGCTAGAAGATGCTCGCCTGACGGTAGACTGAGATTCCCTCGTCGGTCACCTCGTAGGGCTTCCGTTCGCGGGAGTGACTCGCGTTGCGAACTTTCTGGATCTCCACGGCGAGACGCGTCTCGCTTACGTCGTCACGGACGTACTGGAGGACGAACACGGCGTCAGTGAGGTACTCGATGATGCCGTGGCGCGAGGCGTAGGGGGTAGACTCGCTGGCCTCGCTCGTCACGAACGTCGTGACACCCGCGCGCTTCAGCGAGCGGGTGAAACCGAACACCTCCGTCCGGCGTCTGGCCGGCTCGTCGTACATCATCTCGAGCAGGGATACCGAGTCAAGCACCAGCCTGTCGGCGTCGAACTCGTCGATCAGGCGGGGGAGTTCGGTCTGGATGTTGTCGAGGCTGTTCGCCATCTCCACCGGGTCGAGAGCAACGACCGCGAGCGTTCCCTCGCGTTCGTGGCGCTCGAACGCCCAGCCGTGCTCGGTCGCGGTCTGGACGATCTCCTCGTGGCTCTGTTCGAGCGTGATGAACACCCCGTTTTCGCCCTGTTCGAGCCCGTGGTTGAGAAACTGCAGGCCGAGCGTCGTCTTGCCTGTCCCCGCACCACCGATGGCGACGATGAGGTGCGTGCGCGGGATGCCGCCCCGGATCATCTCGTCGAGCCCTTCGACGCCGATCTCGAGACGTGCGAGGTCGCTATCGCCGTCGAACTCGTGGTCAACGTCGAACGCGTCGGTGAACCCTTCTTCGGAGGACTCGGCTGTCTCCTGGCTCTCGGCACGTTCGAGCCAGTCCTCCTCGGCGGCGTCGTCGTTCACGCTCTCGACACCTCCTCCAGTGTCGCCATACGGAGACCGCTACGTCGGGGAGGGTTAAAACTGTCCGGACACCGTGGGGCGTCTGCGGTCCGACACAGCAAAGTACCGGGCGGGTGAACCGCCGTCGATGACGCGTCGGCTATGGTCTCACCTCCAGCCTCGAGACTGGCAACCCTGTTCGGGCTGATCGTCGGTATCAATATCCTCGGGGCGCTGCCAGCACTCGTGGTTGGCGGAGTGGATACGACCTGGATCGATCGACCGTGGTTTTACCCACCGGAAATCCTCTTTCCCATCGTCTGGACGTTATTGTTTACGGAAAAGGTATTGAAACCGAGAAGGTTGGTTCGCTATTCGGAATTACAGTTCGTTAAGACGCCGCTGTCGCGGAGTCGTTCCGACGACGGCCTCGAAAATATT
>Ga0207421_10007114_pt1 | contig 11999 bp, 9 predicted proteins | sample SodLakKL_010_SED_4_FD_187542 | JGI IMG/M metagenome (GOLD analysis project Ga0207421, IMG submission 187542) | Alkaline sediment microbial communities from Lake Tanatar, Kulunda Steppe, Russia - 8KL_010_SED (SPAdes) (version 2) | ecosystem: Environmental > Aquatic > Non-marine Saline and... | reverse complement strand
CTTCGCCACCTCGCTCGCCGCCACGCTGATGGTCTCGATCGTCGTCTTCCAGGCAGGGGATGGAACCTATGGCGCGGTCCCCGCCGATGACATCGACGGTGACGAAGTCGCTCTCGTGGCCGAGATCGACCCGTGGGAGTAACCCCCACGGGTTTCGCGAAAGCCCCGGGCTGGCGTGAACCACGCCCCCGGGCCTATCGCTGTCGCGCCACCAAGGCGCGGCCGAAAAGGGCAGGCTAATACTTTGGCCAGCGATCCAGGCGGCGATAACTTCGCGGCGCGCCGGCTGGGATACGCGTCAAAAACAGCCGGTCGGTTTGATCGCAGGCGACACACCGCTGCGGCTCGGGGCAGGACATGCCCATCGGCCCTAAGGTGGCAGGGGGGATAACGTGCCCGGCCCAAAGCTGCCGGTCGAGCGATCTCGGGGCATCCCCTGAAGCGGTCGTTTGGTCGCTCGATGACTGTTTCTTCGTGCCGACATTTTGGCCGACCCGCATCGGGGACAGAACACTCATCATCCGTGTTGCGAAAGCGATTGATGTGTCGCCCTCAATCACTCTGTGACGTCGGAGATCGCTGACCGGTCGTCCGGAGCCGTCAAACCGAGGCGGATCTGCTTTTCCACCTCGATGATCGCGAGGAACACTGCGCCGACCCCGACAATCAGCAGACCATCGGTCAGCGACACCGACGCTGTGCCAAAGATATCCTGTGCCAGCGGCAGGTAGGTCACGACGATTTGCGCCGGCACCACGATGGTCAGACAGATCCACACCGCTTTCGTGCCGCGGATCGCAGCCCATGTCAGCGATGTGCTGCGAAGGTTGCGAATGAAAAAGAGATAGAATATCTCCAGCACTACGACCATGTTCATGGCGATGGTCTGGGCCAGCGCAAGGTCATGCCCCTCGTTCTTGGCATAGGCAAAGATCCCGAAAATTGCCGCAATGAACAGGACGGAGACGAAAGCCACCTGCCAGACAAGGGCACCTGTCAGCAACGGTGCCTTGCGCGCGCGGGGGGGACGGCGCATCGTATTGGCCTCAGTCGGCTCGAACGCCAGCGCCAGCCCCAGAGTTGTGGCGGTGATCAGGTTGACCCAGAGAATCTGAATGGGCGAGATCGGCAATGACATGCCGAGCAGCAGCGCAATTATGATGGTACCGGCTTCGCCCGCATTGGTCGGCAATGTCCATGAAATGACCTTGCGAATGTTGTCGTAGACTGTGCGCCCCTCTCGGACGGCTGCCACGATCGATGCGAAATTATCGTCGGCCAAAACAAGATCCGCGGCCTCCTTGGCTGCCTCGGAGCCTGTGACCCCCATGGCAATGCCGACATCGGCGCGCTTCAATGCCGGCGCATCGTTGACCCCGTCGCCGGTCATCGCAACGGTCAATTCCTTGGCCTGCAGTGCCATGACAAGGCGCAGCTTGTGCGCGGGCGATGTGCGGGCGAAAATGTTGGTGTCCATCACTGCAAAGGCCAGATCGGCATCGCCCAGTTTTTCGATATCGGCGCCGGTCAGGACCGAACCGGGGTTTCTGAGCCCGATCTGGCGCCCGATCGCGCCAGCGGTTCCGGCGTGGTCACCAGTGATCATCTTGACCGCGATGCCGGCCCCATGACAATCGGCCACCGCATCAATGGCTTCCTGACGCGGCGGATCGATCAACCCGACCAAGGCCGCCAAACTCAGCTTTCCGTCGAGGCTGGCTGCGTTCAACGCACCCTCCGGGGCCTTGCACAGGGCCAGCCCCAGCAACCGTTGGCCTTGCGCTGCAATGCGCTCGGCCTCGTCATTCCAGAATGCCGTATCGAGCGGCTCAGGCCCTTCCGGCCCTTTCTGATCGCCGCACATGGCAAGAACGCGCTCTGGCGCGCCCTTGACCAGAACCAGTCGTTGTTGGTCCGGCCCTTCGACCAATACCGCCATATAACGATGGGCGGCGTCGAAGGGTATCTCGTCTAGGCGGGTCCAGCCTGCGGCATCGGCCCCCGTCTTTGCGGCAAACGCCAGCAGCGCGCCTTCCATCGGGTCGCCCGCAACCTGCCAGCCTTCCTCCTTTTGGGACAGATCCGCATCATTGCACAAAAGCGCGATCAGGCCCGCGTCACCCAGCGCGCCCGAGCCTTGGGTGGGGCTGATCTCGCCATCCGGGGCATAGCCGATTCCGTCGATTGTCACGCTGCCGGACGTCAGCACGGCGCTGGCCACCATCATCTCGTTGCGGGTCAGCGTGCCGGTCTTGTCGGTGCAGATTACCGACACCGCGCCGATGGTCTCGATCGCGGGCAAGCGACGCACGATTGCGTTGCGGCGCGCCATGGCCTGAACGCCGACCGAAAGCGTGATGGTCATCACGGCAGGCAAGCCTTCGGGAATCGCCGCGACCGCAAGGCCAACCACGGCCATGAATTGATCGGCGAACGCGATATCGCGGACAAAATAGCCATATAGCAACAAGACCGCGGCCAGCAGCACGATCAGCACCGTCAGCCACCTGGCGAAGCGATCCATCTGTTTGACCAGTGGCGTTGTCAAAACTTCTACCGTGCCAAGCAGATCGCTGACCCGGCCGATCTCGGTTGCGGCTCCTGTAGAAATCACCACGCCACGCCCGGTTCCGGCAGCAATCAGGGTGCCACTAAAGGCCACGCCGTCCCGATCTCCCAGCGAAGCATCGGTCGCCACCGCTTCTGTTGATTTGCCGACCGCAATCGACTCACCGGTCAGGATTGCCTCTTGCACCTGCAGGCCCCTGACCTCGATCAATCGCAAATCGGCGGGAACCTTGTCGCCCGGTTCCAGCAGCACCAGATCGCCTGGAACCAGATCTGCGGCATCGACATCGATCCGTCGCCCGTCGCGCAACACTGACGCATGCGGCGCCAGCATCGTCCGGATCGCTTCCATTGCCGTTTCTGCGCGGCCTTCCTGCACGAAGCCAATCACCGCATTGACCACGACAACGGCCAGAATCACACCGGTATCGATCCATTGCGACAGCAACGCTGTCACCACCGCAGCACCGATCAGCACATAGATCAGGACATTGTGGAAATGTGCCAGAAAGCGCAGCACGGCCCATCGCCTGGGCGCTTCCGGCAGCTGGTTTGGCCCATACGATTTCAGTCTGGTCTCCGCTTCGGTTGACGACAGGCCATCAGCCGTTGCCGACAGCGCTTTGAGCACGTCATCGACAGCTTGCGCATGTGGAGCTTTGGTTTGGTCCGGTTGGTCGTTCATCTCTGCCTCGCGTTCCGGCCAAACCACCCGTTCACCGTGCCACAGCCTATCGCGCGATTTGCCATGGCGGCCTGATCCACATTAGTCCGGCCCCGCTCCATGGCGGATAGACTGCCCCGACGCGTCATCAATGGGGAGCGCTCTGATGCCAGCCACTGAAGAACCGGGTGCGAAGTCTGGGTTCCGTTTCCCGTCCGCCTTCACCATTCTATTCGCGCTGATCGTTCTGGTCTCTGTGCTGACCTGGATCATTCCCGCAGGACAATATGAGCGCGTAGCTTCTGAGGCGCTTGGGAAAGACGTGCCCATCGCTGGCACCTATGCACCTACAGACGCCGCCCCGCAGGGCTTTTTCGATGTCATCCTTGCCCCGATTGCGGGCTTCTATGACCCTGTCGAATACGTGGCCCGCGCCATCGACGTATCGCTGTTCGTGCTGATCATTGGCGGGTTCATCGGGGTGGTGACTGCCACAGGGGCTATTGATGCCGGGATCGCCCGCGCCATGGTCCGTCTGAAGGGCCGCGAGAATTGGATGATCCCGATCCTCATGGGATTGTTTGCCCTCGGCGGTACGACCTACGGCATGGCCGAGGAGACGCTGGCCTTCTATGTCCTGCTGATCCCGGTGATGATCGCGGCCAAATATGACGCGCTCACGGCGGTAGCCGTGATCCTGCTGGGGGCCGGTGTTGGCGTCTTGGGGTCAACGGTCAACGCGTTCTCTACCGTAATCGCCTCCGATGCGGCGGGGATCAGTTTTGCCGATGGTTTGCTGTTGCGGGTGGTCATTCTGGTGATTTGTTGGGCTGTCACGGTGGCATTCGTGATGCGTTATGCCGCAAAGGTCAGGGCGGACCCTTCGAAATCGCTGGTCTACGACAAGAAGGCGGCGAACGAGGCGCATTTTCTGGCCGAGACTCCGTCAGAGAACGTCGAATTCACCGGACTGCACAAGATTGTACTTATCCTGTTCGGTCTGACCTTTGGCGTGATGGTCTGGGGCGTGTCCATTGGCGGCTGGTGGATGGCAGAGATGAGTGGGCTGTTTTTGGCCGCCGCCATCATCATCGGCATCATCGCCCGGCTGGGCGAAGGCAAGCTGGTAGAGTCGTTCGTGAACGGTGCGCGCGATCTGCTGGGCGTGGCGCTGATTATCGGCCTTGCCCGCGGGATCGTCGTGATCATGGACGCAGGGATGATTACGGACACCATCCTGCACGCGGCGGAAACCAGCGTGGCGGGCCTGTCGCAGACCGCCTTTGTCCTCGTGATCTACTGGGTTCAGGTCGGGCTGTCGTTCTTCGTTCCCTCCACCTCTGGCCTTGCTGTGTTGTCCATGCCGATCCTCGCCCCCGTGGCCGATTTCGCGGGCGTCAAGCGCGAGTTGGTCGTGACCGCCTTTGCCACCGCCAGCGGCATGGTCAACCTGATCACCCCCACATCGGCCGTCGTCATGGGCGGGCTGGCCATCGGGCGCGTCCCTTATGAACGCTGGCTGCGCTTTGTCTGGCCGCTTCTTCTGGTCCTGACCCTTATCGTCATGGCAGCCCTTGCCCTGGCCACCTTGTTTGGAGGCACCACCCCATGACCCTGACCTATGGCGTTCATTCCGAAGCGGGCCAGTTGCGCCGCGTCATGCTGCACCGGCCCGGGTCGGAAATGGCGCGGTTGACACCCGCCAATGCAGAAAGCCTGCTGTTTGACGATGTGCTGTGGGTGAAACAGGCGCGCATCGACCATATGAGTTTTGTCGATATTCTGCGCGAGCGCGGGGTCGATGTGGTCCTGATGCGCGAGATGCTAGAGGAGGTTGTCGCCAACCCCAAAGCCCGCCGCTGGCTGCTGGATGCCCGCATCAGCGACAATTCGGTGGGCGTTGGTCTGGCCGCTGACCTGCATGCCTGCCTGATGGAAATGCCCGCCAATGCGCTGACCCATATCCTGATCGGCGGCATGAGCCGGGCGGAGTTGCCCATCGCGATGGCGGGGGTCGTGGCGCCCATGCTGCGGGATGAAGATTTTCTGCTGCCTCCAATGCCCAACCAGATCTTCACGCGCGACAGTTCCTGCTGGATCTATGGCGGTGTCACGCTGAACCCGATGTACTGGCCCGCGCGGCGGTTGGAGACGCTGAACCTGGCCGCGATCTACAAGTTTCACCCCGATTTCGCGGATGCCGATTTCCCGATCTGGTATGGCGATCCGCTGGTGGATCACGGGCTTGCCACACTAGAAGGTGGCGATGTCATGCCCATCGGCAATGCCACCGTCCTGATCGGCATGGGCGAGCGCACCACACCGCAAGCGGTGGGCCAGGTTGCGCGCGCATTGTTCGCGCAGGGCGGCGCGGAGCGCGTTATTGCCTGCCAGTTTCCGCGCGCACGCGCGTCAATGCATCTCGATACCGTGTTCACCTTTTGCGACCGCGATCTGGTGACCGTGTTTGCCGAGGTGACCGATGCCATCCAGACCTATTCGCTGCGCCCCGGTGACAAGGGCGACGTTCAGGTGACAGCGGAAAAGGCACCCTTCCTTGACGTGGTCGCCGAAGCGCTGGGGGTGAAGAAGCTGCGCACAGTGCCCACGGGCGGCAATGCCTACGAGTCCCAGCGCGAACAATGGGATGACGCCAACAACCTGTTGTGCATCAGCCCCGGCGTGGTGGTGGGCTATGCGCGCAACACCCATTCCAACACCCTGCTGCGCAAGGCCGGTGTCGAGGTCATCACCATTTCCGGCGCTGAACTGGGGCGCGGGCGCGGTGGCTCGCATTGCATGACCTGCCCGCTGATCCGCGATCCTCTTTGAAAGGAGCATTCCATGCCACAAAATCTGCACGGTCGCAGCTTTCTGAAACTGCTGGATTTCACCCCGGACGAATTGCGATTCCTGCTGCGCCTTGCAGCAAGCCTGAAAGAGGCCAAGGCCACAGGCGCCGAAAAGCAGCTGCTCAAGGGCAAGAACATTGCTCTGATCTTCGAGAAGGACAGCACCCGAACCCGCAGCGCGTTTGAGGTGGCGGCGTTTGATCAGGGCGCGCATGTCACCTATCTGGGCCCATCAGGCAGCCATATCGGCACCAAGGAAACGATGAAGGATACGGCGCGCGTTCTGGGGCGCTACTACGACGCCATCGAATACAGGGGCTTTGGGCAGACACAGGCCGAGGTGCTGGCGCAGTTTGCAGGCGTGCCGGTCTATAACGGGCTGACGGATGAATTTCACCCGACCCAGATCCTCGCCGATCTGATGACCATGCGCGAATTTACCCATAAGCACCTGTCTGACATCGTATTCTGCTTCATTGGTGATACAGGCAGCAATATGGGCACGTCCCTGATGGTGGGCGCAGCCCTGATTGGAATGGATATCCGGCTGTGCGGCCCGAAAAGCCTGTGGCCTGACGCTGCGGTGGTCGATCAGTGCCGCCAACTGGCGAAAACCAGCGGCGCGCGGATCACGCAGACCGAAGACCTGACCGAGGGCGTGGAGGGGTGCGACTATATCTATACCGATGTCTGGGTGTCGATGGGCGAGCCGGAAGACGTCTGGGCCGAGCGTATCGCGCTGCTTTCGCCTTTTACCGTGACGCAAGACGTGATGGACCTGACCGGCAACCCGCACACCAAATTCCTGCACTGCCTGCCTGCCTTCCACAACCGCGACACCAAGACCGGCGAGGCCACCTTCCAGACCTATGGTATTGACTGCATGGAGGTGTCGGACGAGGTGTTTGAATCCTCTGCCTCGGTCGTTTTTGATCAGGCGGAGAACCGGCTGCACTCCATCAAGGCAGTGCTTGTCGCCACGATTGGAGCCTAGAGGATGCGCATCGTGGTGGCCCTGGGCGGCAATGCTCTTTTGAAACGTGGCGAGCCGATGACGGCAGAAGCGCAGCACACAAACGTGCGGATCGCCGCCGCCGCTCTGGCCGATCTTGCGCGCGACCATCAGATCATCGTGGCGCATGGCAACGGGCCGCAAGTGGGGCTGATGGCGCTACGCTCCAACGCCTATGCGCCTGACAACCCGTGGCCACTGGATATTCTGGGAGCCGAAACCGAAGGGATGATCGGGTATCTGATCGAACAGGAACTGATGAATGCCCTGCCAAAGGGCACCGACTGCGCTACGCTGCTGACGCGGGTGGAGGTTGACCCGAAAGATCCCGCCTTCGACCAGCCAACCAAACCAATTGGCCCGGTCTATACGGCCGATGAGGCAAAGCGCGTGCGCGACGCGCATCAATGGTCAATGGTTGAAGAGGCAGAGGGCAGTTTGCGCCGTGTTGTACCCTCGCCGCAGCCGATTGCCATTCTGGGCATCACGCCTATCCGTTTGCTGGTGGAAGCGGGGGTTTGCGTGATCTGCGCAGGTGGGGGCGGCATACCAGTCGTGCGCGGTAGCGATGGCAAGATGGAAGGTATCGAGGCCGTCATCGACAAGGACCGCACTTCAGCGCTGTTGGCACAGGCATTGAGTGCTGACGCACTGTTAATGCTGACGGATGTCGAAGCAGTGTTCCGTGATTGGGGCGGTCCGGATCAATCGGCCATCGACCAGATCACGCCCGATGCGTTGGACAAGATTGATTTCCCCGCTGGTTCGATGGGACCAAAGATCGCCGCCGCCTGCGATTTTGTGCGCGCAGGTGGAACGATGGCCGGCATCGGGCGGTTGCAGGATGCGCGCGCTATCGTTGAAGGGCGCGCCGGCACGCAGGTGCGCATGGACACTCTGACCGCTGAAAAATCTGTTGCCGGGTGAAATGCACTCTGGCCCTGGCACGACAGCCAGCCTCCTGCGTGGCGTGGGGATGCCGGTGAGGACCTTGATGCAGATCAGTACATGACGAAAAAGCATCTGATATCGATCGTGTGATCGACCGTCTGCCGTCCCGTCCGGGCTGCTCGCAGGCTTGGAGTGGCAAATGGAATCGCTGGAACAACAGAAGGGGTCTGACCTTTCGGCTCGGGTTGAAGCTTCGCCCGGACGCGGTGGGCCTCTTCTGCCCGCAGTTCGTGTGGAACCTACTACGCCCCTCCGGCGGCCATCGCGGCGTGTCTGGATCTGGGCAGTTGGTGGTGTCCTTGCCGGGTTGGTGGCTCTGGGCCTCTATTTCCAGCCTTGGACATCTGGGCCGCTTGCAGTTGCGGTAGAAACCGTGGCCCTTGCCCCCGCAACTCGGGTTCTGGCTGTCAATGGAAGGATTGCCGCACTCCATACGGTCGATGTGCGTGCGCTGGTCGGTGGAACGCTGGCGGATGTGCCAGTGTCGGAGGGTGACCGCGTGGAAAGGGCTGATGAGGTGGCCCGGATCGACGCCGCCGCCCAAAACGCCATAATGCGGCAGGCCGTAGCGGGGCTGGACGCCGCACTTGTGACTGAGGCGCAGGCGAAGGACACTTTTGCACGGACTGAAGCACTTGGCGAAAATGTCACGCGTTCAGCGCTGGAGGCCGCCGCGCGCGCCGTTCAATCGGCTGAGCAAGAAGTGGCGCGGACCACAGCCCTGGTCGATCAGGCGCAGGTGCAACTCGAAAACTACACCATCCGCGCGCCAATGACCGGGACGATTCTGGCGCTGAATGTCGAGCATGGGCAGAGCATTGATCCCATGACCCAGCTGATGACGATCGCCGACCTTGAGCAGCTTGTCGTCGAGACAGATGTCGACGAAGCTTACGCCACCCAGATCCGCGCGGATCTGCCCGCTGTGATGCAACTGGCGGGTGAGACGGCCCGGCGCGATGGCCGTGTCGCGCGTGTCTCACAGCGGGTCGATGCAGCGACCGGCGGACTCGCAATCGAACTCAGCTTTGACGAGATGGTGCGCGCGCCGGTCGGCCTGACCGTCACGATCAACATCATCGTGGAGAACCTTGATACGGCAATCACCGCGCCGCGCGCCGCGATCCAGACGACCGAGGCGGGCGATGCGGTCTTTGTCATAACAGATGGCACCGCGCAGCGCCGCCCTGTGTCGGTGATCGACTGGCCCGCAGCCCGGCTGATCGTGACCAACGGGTTGGCGCCCGGTGACGTGCTGATCCTGGACGCGACCGGCATCAGCGATGGGCAAGCAGTGCGCGCAGGGGCCCCCTGATGCTCTACGCGCTCAAGATTGCCACCCGCTACCTGACCGCCAGCAAGTCGCAGACCTCCCTTCTGGTTCTGGGGGTTGCGGTGGGCGTGTTCATCTTCATCTTCATGTCGGCGCTGATCGGCGGGTTGGCTGAATTCATCCTGTCGCGCACTGTGGGTGACATCAGCCATGTCACCATCACGGCCGAGGAGCGCGACCCTGCGATCCTGATCAGCCCCGATGGCCAGATCCTTGCGGTGGTCGAGCGCGGACGCTCCCGCACCGCCACCCTAGCCGAGGCCGCAACATTCGTCCCCCTGATCGAAACCGTGCCGGGAGTGGTCGCTGTTTCGCCCCAAATCAGCGGCGCAGGGTTCCTGACGCGTGGCGCACAAGTGGCGCAGGTGTCGGTGACCGGGCTGGAACCGGGACGCGAATCCGCCATCCTGAACCTTGACGGCTACATGATCCAAGGCTCGGCCCGTCTGGGGACCGGGCTGATCATACTGGGCGAGACCCTGGCAGACGATCTGTCGCTGCGACTTGGCCAGACGCTGCGTCTGCAATCTTCGAGCGGCGTTTCCGCGGTGTTGACGCTGAGTGGCATCTACAAGACTGGCAACGGCATGATCGACGCCAGCAGCACCTATGTCGGCTTGTCCACCGCGCGCACGCTGTTCGCTCTGCCGCAAGGCGTGACGCGGATCGAGATCAAGCTGGCCGATCTGAACACCGCCGACGCCACGGCCCTGCGCATCCGGGCGCTGACGGGGCTGGATGCCGTGCCCTGGACCGACGGCGCGGCCCAATTGATGGAGGCACTGAACGCGCAGGCGCAGACTGGATATTTCCTGAAATCTTTTGCGCTGATCACCATCGTGATCGGGGTGGCCTCGGCGCTGCTGCTGTCCACCTATCGCCGCCGACCGGAAATCGGAATCATGCGGGCAATGGGGGCGGGGCGCGGGTTCGTGATCTTCGTGTTCGTGACCCAAGGCGCGCTGATCGGGCTGATGGGCGGGCTGTCCGGCGCAGCATTGGGGTATCTGGCGCTTCTGCCCTTTCCGTCGCGCGACGATTTCCAGGTGGGCACTTTGCCAATGGATATCATGCAAGGCTCTTACGGCCTCGCGATCACGCTGACGGTGATCGGTGCGATCCTGGCCTCGATTCTGCCCGCACGGGCTGCGGCGCGGGTCGATCCGGTCACGGCCATCGGGCAATGACCGCGTTGCTGGAAGTGTCGGAACTGGTCAAGACTTTCGGGACGGGCGAGGCGGAAACCCGCGTTTTGCGCGGCCTGTCGCTGACGCTTGAGGCCGGCGAGATGGCAGCACTGCTAGGTCCGTCAGGGTCGGGTAAAAGCACGCTTCTGACGATCCTCGGCACGCTGATGAAGCCGACTTCTGGCAGCTACACCATGCTCGGGCGGGATCTGGTAGCCGCAGATGACCGCGCCCTGACGGAATTTCGCAACCGCCATATCGGTTTTGTCTTTCAGTTCCATAACCTGCTGCCCGACTTCACCGCGCTGGAAAACGTGGTGTTCCCTACCGCCGTGCGGATGGGGCGCGAGACCCCGGCCGCGCGCCAACGCGGGCGCGAGTTGCTGTCGCGAATGGGGCTGGAAGCGCGGATCGACTTCCCTTCGGCCAACTTGTCAGGCGGGCAAAAACAGCGCGTGGCGGTGGCGCGTGCCCTGATGAACCGGCCCGAACTGGTGCTGGCGGACGAGCCCACCGGCAACCTCGACCGCGTCTCGGCCACGCAGGTCATGGATCTGATCGCTGAGATCAACCGCGATGAGGGCACCACCTTTCTGATCTCGACCCACGACGAAAAGATCGCGGGCCTTTGCCGACGACAGATCGTGGTGGGCGACGGTGTTGTGACAGGGTGACCGGTCGCGCATTGGCAGTGGTCACGGCCAATAGCCCGCAAAGCGCTCTCGGAGCGGTCCGGTCTACGATTGCGCTGCGATCTTCAGCGCGGATGCCCGATACCAGTCCAAGTCTTGCCGAAACACCAGCCAGACCGCGCCCACAAAGACAACGAGGACCAGTGTGATCAGGAAGAGGACTCGACGCATGATCTTCCGTTCGGAGGGTCGTGGCATTGGTTGCACGTCATCCCCCCGCTACCGCGCGCGCGATGGCCCGGAAGGCGGCGATGCTTTCATGGTCATTGTCGTCGAAATCCGGGTCGGCGCTGGTTTTCACGATGATCACCTCGCGGGATGGATCAACATAGATGTACTGCCCCCAGATGCCGATCGCGACAAAATCGCCCTGCGGGTCTTCGGGAATCCACCATTTATACCCATATCCGAAGGTCCAGTCGCTAAGCGGATTGTCACCCGGTTGCAGATGCGGGGCGGTGGGGTTGACCGAGGCATGAACCCAACCCGCTGGCACGATCTGGTGTTCGTCCCGCGCCCCCGCGTCCAGATAGAGCCGCCCGAAACGGGCAAAATCGCGCAAGGTCGCGTTCAGGCAACACAGCACAATCTCGCGCCCTGTGCGGTCGGTGCTCCAAGTCGCATCCGCCTCTGCTCCCATCGGCCCCCAAAGGCGGCTGGACAGATACTCGGCCACGGGCATCCCCGTCGCGGCCTCCAGCACCAGCCCCAGCGCCATGGTGTCGGTACTGATATATTCG
>Ga0207421_10007113_pt1 | contig 11999 bp, 9 predicted proteins | sample SodLakKL_010_SED_4_FD_187542 | JGI IMG/M metagenome (GOLD analysis project Ga0207421, IMG submission 187542) | Alkaline sediment microbial communities from Lake Tanatar, Kulunda Steppe, Russia - 8KL_010_SED (SPAdes) (version 2) | ecosystem: Environmental > Aquatic > Non-marine Saline and... | reverse complement strand
GGCGTACTCGACGATGGCCGGGCCGACCTCCTCGGTGGTGATCCGTTTGAACGTCACCTCCGAGAGTGCCGTCTGGGGTGTGTTCGCTGCCAGCCCGACACCGCCATCGGTTGTCGCGAACGTCGACTCGAACAGCTCGGTGGCCCAGCTCGGCGGATCCATCCGTTTGGCGACCGTATCGCCCGGGGTAAACGCCCGGTGGGGCACCTCGTGGAACTCGCCGACCGTGACCGACCCCTCACGGAGTCCCGACAGATCGGTCGCCACCCGGAGCATATCGCGTTTGGTCTCGACGCTCGTCTCGTCGGTTGTCGCCACCAGTGTATCGTACCGCTGGGTTTCTTCGAACAGCTGCTTTGTCTGTTCGACGGCGGTCTCACCAACGTTCTGTCTGACCTGTCGACGGGCTGCACCCTCGCGGTCGGTGCGTGGTCGGACGTAGACATAGAAGTAGATCACTGAGACGATAGTGATGAACGCTGCCCCGGCCAGTGGCACCGTCCCGACCTGTGTGAGCACCGCAAAGCCGCTTGCCATCCCGAAGATCTGCATCCACGGGTACAACGGCGAGGTGAACACCGGATCGTAGTCGTCAATCGCGCCCTCGCGGAAGCCAATCAGGGCGAGATTAACCAGAATAAAGACGATGATCTGGAAGGCGCTGCCGAACTTGGCGACCTGCTCGATTGGCAAAAAGGCGATGAAGACGATGATAATCGCCCCAGAGAGCCCAATGGCGAGCACGGGCGTGTTGAACCGCTCGTTGACTCGCTCGAACGCCGAGGGAGCCAACCCGTCACGTGCCATGGCGAACGGAAAGCGCGAGGCCGACAGCAGCCCGGCGTTGGCGGTTGAAGCCAGTGCGAGCAGTGCGGCACCGACGATTGCAACCGTCCCAACCGTTCCAAGCGTCGCCTCGGCTGCGAGTGCCATAATCGGCCCCTCACCGTCGGCGGCAAGTTCGCCGGCCTCGATAGCTCCGGGGACGTCGACCACGCCGACGGCCACATACACAACCCCGACGTACAGGGCGGTCGTCAACAGCAGCGAGCCGATCATCGCCCGTGGGATCGTTTTGCCCGGATCTTTGACCTCCTCGGCGACGGCGGCGATTTTGATCACACCTGCATACGAAATAAACACGAGTGCGGTCGCCGCCAGCAGCCCACCGCTACCGAAGTTGAACGCGCCGGCCGTTTGTTCGGGGTTGATGTCGGGTATGCCGCCGACAATGAACCAAGCGAGTGCGACCAGCATCACACCCACAATGACGAACTGCATGCTGCCGGCACTTTTCGTGCTGACAATGTTGATTAGTGTAAAAAAGATGGCCAGTGCGACCGCGATCGGAATGATGTAGGCGGCGATCTCCGGAGCGATAAAGACGAGATACGGCACGCCGCCGACCAGTGCGAGCGCGCCCTTGAACGACAGCATAAACCAGTTGCCAACGCCCGCAATCGTTCCCAACAGCGGCCCCATTCCTCGCTCGACGTAGACGTACGACCCGCCGTCTTCCGGCATTGCAGTCGCCATCTCGGAGGCCGAAAACGCCGCCGGCAACACGAGTAGCCCAGCCAACAGGAACGCCAGCACCACGGCTGGCCCGTCGACCGTCATAAATGCAACCCCGGGCAGAATGAAAATTCCGGAGCCGACCATCGCCCCGATGGCGATCGCCATCGTCGAAAACAACCCTAAATCCCGTTTCAGTCCTGTCGGCATCGATACTCCCCGTTCGCGTTCAGTCGCTGTATATGTTTCATAGTATTGTAGTTTCTACGCATTATTCTATCTCCGGCGGATTATGGTTGACCGTTGTCCAAACGGGTTGTATCGTGTGTGGTTCGTTCTCCGTTTGGTGTGCTGTTCGGCTCATGGGGATAGCCCGAACAGTTTGCTGAGCAGGTATCGTTGGACGAGTCCTGGCCGGTGTTCGTCTGCGGGCTGGACCATAATTGCCGTACACTCGACGCTGTCGACCAGTTCGTCGCCGGGACGGCCAAAGATGTCGCCACTGACTCCCCGAGTTTCGGTGCCGGTGACGAGCAGGTCAGCCGACTCGGTAAACCGGGCAAGCCCCGAAACCGCATCGTCGGTTTCCAGCACACGTGATTGGGCTGGAACTGTCAGCAGCCGCATTAGCTCACTGTGGTACTCCTCGATAGTTTCGCGTCGACTGTCGGCTGCGGACGCTGAGACTGCCTGCATCAGCGTGATTGTCGCGCCCGTCTCTTCGGCGATAGCGTCAGCGACGAGCAGCTTCACCGGATCGTACAGCCCACGCGTTGCGACAACAGCGATTTCATCCGCACCGGTAAAGCCACGATCCTCGACGATCAGGACGCCACAGTCGGCGTTTTTCAGGACGTGTGTGGTGATGCCCTCGCGGAACCGGCTGTGCATCTCCTCGCGTCGACGTTCGAGCACGACGAATCCGAAATCCTCGTAGGCGACGTACTCGACGATTGCCTCGCCGATATGTTCGCTTTCAATCTCGCGGTAGTCGACGGCCTGGACGTGATCCGGCCGGTCGGCTGGGTCGACGACCTGTCCGCCGGAGGGTCGCAGTCCGTCGCCGCCGTACCACTCCGGTGGTCCGTCATCGAACTGTAACCACTCGGGCAGTGGCGCGCGACTCACATCGGGGCCGCGCTGGGTAAAGACGTGGTGTGGCACCGACTCGAAGTGGCCAACAGTGACCGAGCCAACACGCAGCCGCGAGAGATCCAGCCCGATTCGTGTCATATCCCTGCGGGCCAACTCGCTGGTCTGTTCGGTAATCGCAACCAGCACGTCGTGTCGACGACCCTCCGCGAACAGTTCGCGGGCACGCTCGATGGCGCGGTCGCTGATGTTCTGTCGGACACCCGCACGCGCAGCACCCTCACGCTCGATCCGTGGACGAGCGTAGATGTAGTACCAGACAAGCGAGAGACCGGCAATCCCCAACGCGCCGACGAACGGCACGCCGCCGAGCTGGTAGAGCACCACGCCACCACTTACGATCCCGAAAATCTGGAGCCACGGATACAGCGGTGAGACGAACTCGGGATGATAATCGTCGACAGCACCCTCTCGGAAGCCAATCAGTGCCAGATTCAACAGCATAAAGACGAGAATCTGGAACGCACTACCGAACCGCGCGACCTGGCCGACATCGAATATCGAGACGATGACGATCATCGCTCCACCGGTGAGCGCGATGGCGTTGACAGGCGTGGCAAACCGCTCGCTGACCTGTTCGAGCGTACTGGGAACCAGTCCATCGCGGGCCATCGCCATCGGGAACCGCGAGGCCGCCAACAGCCCGGCGTTGGCCGTTGAGGCCAGCGCGAGCAGCGCGGCGATCACGATGATGATGACACCAATCTGTCCGAAGACGACTTCGGCTGCGGCTGCAATCGGTGCGGGGTCACCCGCCGCGCCCGGTTCGGGAACGAATCCTGCCCCGGGAGTCAAATCTGCAACGCCGATTGCCACGTAAACGATTCCCACGTACAGCGCGGTTGTAAACAACAGCGAACCAACCATCGCCAATGGAAGGTTTCGGCCTGGATTTTTCACTTCCTCAGCGACAGCTGTGACTTTCGTGACGCCCGCATACGAGACGAACACCGCCCCAATTGCGGCCAGCAACCCGTCGCTGGTGATATCGAAGCTGCCGGTTGTCTGGGTTGTGTCGATATCAGGAATCCCGCCGACGATGAAGTACACCATCGCCAACAACATCACGCCGACGATAACGAACTGCACGCTCCCGGAGCCTTTCGCGCTGATGATGTTGACTACAGTGAAAAACAGGGCCAATCCGACTGCCATCACGACGATGTACTCTGCAAGCGTCGGGGCGAGCACGACGATGTACGGCACCCCGCCGACTAATGCGAGCGAGCCTTTCAGCGACAGCATGAGCCACGTTCCAAGCCCGGCGACTGTACCCAGCATTGGCCCCATGCCGCGCTCGACGTAGATGTACGCCCCGCCGTCTTCGGGCATCGCGGTCGCCATCTCTGCGGCACTGATCGCCGCCGGCAACACAAGCAGCCCAGCGATCCCGAACGCAACGACCGCGGCTGGGCCGGCGTCGGCGTAGGCGACCGACGGCAGGATAAATATGCCTGAGCCGACCATCGCGCCGATGGCTAACGCCGATGTCGACAACAACCCGAGGTCACGTTTAAGCCCGGTTGGCATTACTCACCCTCCTGTCGGTCCGGCTGGCGACTGTGGCCATAAATGCATGATTAACTATGTACCCACAGCCTGTGAATACTATACCTGACTGGTAAAGTAACCAACCGTGCTGATCAAGCGTACCTAACAGGTCAGTGTTGGCCGGGAGCTACTCGAACGCTGAAAGCGACGACTGAGCGTCGTCGGTCGGCTCGGATCCGTCCGTCGTCGACGCGCCTCGTCGCCGCCGTGATAGCGAGGCCCGGCGGGCGACCGCCGGCTCTCGGAGTGCGCAATGGGCTTTCTCACGCAGGCTATCGAACAATCGGACTGCTCGCTGTCGTGCGGATTCGTACTCGATTATCGGATACGGGTAGTCGACGCCGATCTCGATTCCACACTCGCGTTGGACCGCAAGCGGCGTTTTTTCGGGCTGGTCGAGAAATTCGACCGGCAGCCCACGGAGTTCGGGAACCCACTCATATATGAATTCTCCACCCGGGTCGTTGTCCCGAACCTGCTTGCGGGGATTATATATGCGGTGCAGGTTTGTCCCAACACCACCAGCTTGAGTCTGAAACTGCGTGTAGTTGATCGCCGGATCGGCATCGATCAGGTGATAATAAAACCAGTCCGCACCGGGTTTCCACGGCTGTTGAAGCAGATCACACAGAAACGACGCACACATCGCCCGCATGCGGAAGTTGAGCCACCCCGTCTGCCGCAAACACCGCATCGAGGCGTCGACCATCGGATACCCTGTTTGACCAGTTTTCCACGCATCGAACAGCTCAGGGTCGCGTGTCCCTTCGTGTAACCTCTCCATGACGGGGTTGGCTGCTTGATCCAGCCAGCCGGCCCAATCGGCAAGCTTCTGGGTGTAATGGCGGTTCCAGTACAGCCGAGAGATGAACATCGATTTGGCCCGTCCGTCGACTGCTTCGTTCTGTATCGTCTGATACACCTCACGAACCGACAGACAGCCAAATCGGAGATACGCCGACAGTCGACTGGTGTGGCTTTCGGCAGCCGTTGGCGATGAAATACTGCCGGGGTATGAGTCGATCTCGCGGACGAACTGTGCGAGTCGACGCTGGCCTGCGGTGCGCCCGCCGTGTGGCACACGCGACTTTGTTGGGTCGATCTCGTACAGTGTCTCGATACGCTCGGGCGTGATCGCCCCCGCAGGCTCGGCAAGCCTTGCGAACTCGACATCGCCGTCGAACGCATGAAGATCGGAGTCGAACCACTGTTCGACGTTATCGCTCCAGTTGGTGCGGCTGTCGGCGGCCCGCACCAGCCCATCGTCGACGACGAACTCGACGCCGGCGAGGGCTGCAGCGGTGTCGCGCCGCTGGCCGTAGCGGCCGGTCGGCTCACGGCTGGCGAGTACGTCCCAGCCCGCCTCAGTGCACTGTTCGAGTATGCTGCGTGGCTTGCCGTGTGCATAGTTCAGTCGACCGCCCCACGCGTCGTACTGCGAATCGAGATCACGCAGTGACTCGTGGAGAAACCGAATCCGGCTGTCACAGGCCAGTCCATCGCTGTAGAACTGTGGGTCGAAAATAAACAGCGGGAGGACGGTCTCGTAGTCGTCTGCGGCCGCCACTGCGGGATGGTCCTGTGTGCGAAACCCGCGGCGATGCCAGACGACGACACCGTCGTCGACCGATGGAACCGAGATAGCCTCCGAGCCGCCCCCACGCTGCAAGCCAGCCATAGCACAACGTGGATCGCTGGCGTCGTAACTCCGGCGGTCTCCGCACTGCGGTCGGCGTCTGTCGGTTCCGTCGGCACTGCCAGTGTCGGTCAGTCGGTCGACTGTGCTGCCAGCAGGCGACGATCAGTGCTGTCGCTCAGTCGCAGTAGGCTTCGCAGGCAGTCAAAAAATAAAACCGTCAGTTCGCGCCGTGTCGTTATTTGCTCAGCCCGTAGTCCGAGCCACCGCAGATCTCTGGCGGCTCTTTGGCCACGTAGACCATGATCAGCATCGTCACGATGTACTTCGTGATGATGTCAAGGATGCTGTAACCCCACGAGGTGAGCGCGACATCGAGCAGCGCGATTCCCTCGACACCGAGGAACCACAGAATTGGGTAGCCGAACCAGCCGACGACGGTGAGGATCTTGAGCGTGTTGAACAGATCGCCCGTTCCCGTCTGTTCGGCCTCTCCGGACCACTCAACGAGGATGATGTAGACGATCACGAGGAAGAAGATCGAACTCAGCACGAACCACCACCAGCGCAGCATAAGCGAGGAGGTGGTGAGTGCGGCAGCCAGTCCGGTCACACACATTGCGATCGTAAAGGCGACCGAGGTGGTGATCTTCGTCCAGTCAGAGCCCGCGATAAGGCCCAGCGCGATCAGGATAAACGGCGTCGAGAAGGTCCACGTGAGGTAGCGTCCCCACATGGTGAGTACCTCCTCGCCGGCGGCCGCATGGCCCGCCGGCATCTCGATGAAACTAATCGTTAGCCCGGAGGTAAGCCCCGAGTAGCTCGAAATCGAGACAACCGAAATCAGCATCACCGACACAGCGATGAGCTTTGCCCGTGGATCGGTGAGGTTTCGCCCGAGGTAGACGATTGCGAGAATCGTCAATCCTGCAAGGGCGATGTTCGAAACGAACGAACTGGCAAGCAGGAAGTCGTTGAACACGTACTCGAATATTTCCTGTTGCGTTGCATCTGCACCGGGGTTCGTTAACACTGACGCTGGTAAGGATGCCATAATCCAATTTATTCTTACACCGAACGCCAATAAAAAGCACAACCTGACTAGTAAGAGGTCCCAACGAACTGAGCCGCTGGAGGCCGACATGTCAGTCGACCCCGCCCAACGCTTAACGTAACGTGGTGCTAACTGATAACCATGGCTGGCAATCGTATCCTCCTGGTCCATTCTGCTGACGGGTGTGACCGCCTGCAGGACCGTTTCGAGACCGCGGGCTGTACCGTCGAGACGGTTTCGACGGCGACCGCCGCAATCGAGGCGGTCGTCACCAACCAGTTCGACTGTCTGGTCAGCGAACTCGATCTGCCGGGCGACGACGGCCTCGAACTGCAGGCAGCCGTCCGCGAGGTGGCACCCGAGATGCCGTTCGTCCTGCTGGCCGACAGCGAAACCGGAGAGACCGCTGAGACGAATCCGACTGCCGAATCCCAGACAGCCGTTGATCCCGAGTCGACCGACGACTTCCAGGTCGTCCGGAAAAACGGCGACCGGTCGCTCGACCGTCTGGTCGAGATCGTGACCACCCACCAGCCACGGGAGCCAGCTGGGGCCAAACAGGATATCTCGGGCCACGAGCCGTCGACCGAGGAGATCGCCCGCGCCATTACCGAGGCACCGATCGGGATCAGTCTCAGCGATCCCTCGCTGTCGGATTACCCGCTCGTCTACACCAATGACGCCTGGGCGAGCGTCACCGGCTACGAAAGCGACGAGGTGTTGGGTCGGAACCCGCGGCTGTTACAGGGGCCACAGAGCGATCCCGAAACCGTCGACCGGCTCTCGACGGCCATCGAAAACGAGGAGCCAGTCACCGTCGAGATCCGCAACTACAAACGAGACGGCACGCCGTTTTGGAACGAACTGACTGTCGCCCCGGTGTACGACGACGACGAGCTAACCCACTACGTCGGCTTTCAGATCGATGTCACCGACCGCCGAGAGGCCCAGGTTCTCGCCGAAGAGCGCGCCAGAAAGCTCGACGACCAGCGGCGCGCGCTCCGCCGCGTGCTCGACCGGGTAAACGGGCTGTTGGGCGATGTCTCGGGAATCCTGGTCGAAGCAACCGACCCCGAGACGATAGCCCACCAGGTGTGTGATGCGGTCGCCACCGAACCGGGCTATGCCGCCGCCTGGATCGGGACGGTCACGCCGGGCGAGACGAATCTACGGATTTCGGCGGCCAGCGAACTCCCGACCGACACCCCCACAGAGCTGGCTGTCGAGTCGCTTCCGGCTGCCGTCCAGCGGGCGATCGAAACCGACGACATCCAGTGGTCCGCTGACAGCGAACGCGAGACGAAAGTCGACCCCGCTCGGGTGGGTGCGCGTAGCCTGCTTGTCGTTCCGCTCTGCTATGGCAACCGCCGGTACGGGCTGCTCGGCGTCTACGGCACCGACACCGAGGTGCTCGACAGACGCGAACAGCAGCTGTTCGCCTCGCTTGGCCGCATGATCGCCAACGGCCTGCATGCGGTCGAGGCAACCCGCCTGTTGACGACCGACCACGTGATCGAACTCGAAATCGAGATCCGCGACGAGTCGTTCGCGCTCTCGCGGATTGCAGCCGCCGTCGACGGCAGCGTCAGCCGCGAGGGGACGACCAGAACCGACAGCGGCGACTGTGAGCTGTATCTCTCGACTGACGGGGCTGTCAATCCTGAGACGCTCACCGACTGTGCGGCTGTCAGCCGGGCGCGAATCGTCTCGGAGACGGACTCGAAAACAACGCTGGCTGTCCGGCTGGCCGGCACCGCCATCGACGACCAGATCGCCGAACTCGGCGGAGTGATAACCGAGACGACTGCTACTTCGGAGACCGCCCGGCTCACCGTCGAGGCCCCGCCACAACAGGACGTTCGCGCGCTGCTCGATACGCTGCGAGAAGCATACGAAACGGTCGAGCTCCGGGCCAGAACCGAGCGGGATCGGCGCGAACGCCGCCCCGAGGAGTTCGCCGCCGCCGTCGACGACCGACTCACTGACCGCCAGCAGGCTGCCCTGGAGGCCGCCCAGCTCAACGGCTACTTCGAGTGGCCACGGCCCGTCGACGGCGAGGAGATCGCCGAAACGATGGGCATAACGCGCCAGACGTTCCATCAGCATCTCCGTGCGGCCGAACAGAAACTCGTCGAGGCATACATCGAGGCCGCCTGAAACACATGTCACAACACGAACTAACCCAGTCCCTGACTGGTATGGTCCAACAGCTATACCGACAGTCGACCTATCGGGGAATGGCCATGGAGCACAGGCTACCACCGGAAGTAAGCAACAGACTGCGTCCGGTTGGTGAGCACTAATGGGGGTACCGCTCACCTACCTGGGCTTCCATGCGGTGTTTGTGATCCCGCCGATCATCCTACTCGGCTGGCTCGCATATCGCCGGGAGGGTGCGATGTGGGGGCATCCCGCACACTCCGGCCTCGCGATTATTATCGGCCTTGCGGTGGTGTACACGACGCCGTGGACGAATATGATGATTCCAGAGGGCGTCTGGTGGTACGGCGATGGAGCCTACATTGCGACCATCTGGTACACACCGCTTGAGGAGTACCTGTTTTTCGTCCTCCAGCCGCTGCTGACGGGCTTTTGGCTGTATCACATCATGCCGCGGGCCGACATTTCGCTGTCGATTCCGCGTTGGCATCGCGTTGTTGGCGTCGTCGCTGGGCTCGGTATTTCGGTTGGCGGCTGGTGGCTGATGGGCACCCAGTCGACGTTCTATCTCGGCTCGTTGCTCTGGTGGGCCGGCCCCATTCTGGCGATTCAGTGGGGCTACGGCATTAGCTACCTGCTGGCGGTCTGGAAGCGGGTCACGGTTGCCATCGGCGTGCCGACGCTGTATCTGTGGCTTGCCGACGGCACCGCAATCGCGCTCGGAATCTGGGAGATTTCGAGCGACCACACCGTGGGCTATGCGGTCGGCAGCCTGCCGCTTGAGGAGGCACTGTTTTTCCTCTGTACGAACGTCTTTATCGTCCAAGGTGTCGTGCTCTACGTCTGGACGGTCGACCAGCGACCTGAGCTGTTCAGCATCAGCACGATAGATACGGCAAAAGCGGCACTCCGAGCACGGCTCGACAGCTGGTGAGCGATCCGAGGCGTTTTTGACTTCGACATCGTAGTCGCCCCGTGGCAACTGACTCGCCAGTCGACGAGGTAGCCATCCGGCAAGCGACGCGAGCGGATCTGCTTTCGATCTACCGGCTCGAAAAGCGTGTGTTCAGCGAGCCGTGGTCGGTGTCGGCGTTCAAGCGGTTTCTGTGCGAGCCGGCGTTTCTCGTCGCCGAACGAAACGGCCAGTTGGTGGGGTATGTGGTCGCCGACTGGACGGCCACTCACGGCCATATCAAGGATCTCGCGGTCGACCCCGAGTTCCGGCGGAACGGCCTCGGTCGAACCCTGCTCCGGCGTGCCGTCTCGCGGCTGCTGATCGAGGGCGTTACCAGCATCAAACTCGAAGTCCGAGAACACAACACGCCCGCCCGACGGCTGTACGTCGACGAGGGCTTCGAGCCGTTTCGCCGGGTTCCACGCTACTACAGCGACGGCGAGGCTGCGTTGGTGTTGTTGTATAACCCCTCGCAGTCCTGAGAACACTGCTGTTTTAGTTATTCGTTCCCTACGCGAGGTTAATGGGGTATCTGTGTCCGGTCTGCGAGGAGCCGTTTGCCGACAGCCAGAGCTGTGCAAACCATCTGGCCGTGACGGCGATTCTCCACGGCGGCGACCACGAGGCGTGGCTCGACGAGACGGTCGAAGCGCGCGTCGACGAATCGGTCGACTGGGAGTCGATCCCGCGGGCCGATCTCGCCGCGTTGGTTGCCGACCACGCCGACGAGACCGAGGAGCACGAACATCCCGGCGATCACACTCACCCAACCGATCAGCTGCACACAGCCAACCAGTCGGCTGGAGGGCCACTCGACCAGCCAGCTGGTCTGGAGCCGACCGCCGCGGTCGAGGGACTCGACGCCGACGCGCAGGCTATTTTGCGCGAGGCCCGCGAACTCACCGAACGGATGGCCCACCGCAGTGCCGACGAAAGCGAAGAGTCCTAACAGGAGGCGGTCGTTCCGACTGTATGACGATGGAACGCAAGGGAGTTTACGAACCGGAGACCGTCGACCGAGTCCAGGAGGCGTTCGCCGAGACCGGCTCGGCCGCACAGGTCGTCCTCAAAGAGGCTACCAAGGCGATGGGCTTCGAAAACAGCGAGTACGACGATCGTGTCACCGGCGATGTCATCCAGACCGCCCACGAAGCACTGTTCGCCTCGCTGTTGGTCGTCTACCACGGCCCCCGCGAGGCGTTCGAAGCCTGGTGTGAAAGCCACCAGTACAGCGTCGACCTCGCGGGCAGCGAGGCCGCCGAGTCGGTGGTCTGGCATCCAGTCGACATCGACGAAACGGTGGTTGCGGCCAGCTACCAGAACGAACCCGCCGCCGCTGCCGCAACCGTTCGGCGACGGGCGTTCGGGCAGTTCTACCGCGAGCAGTTCGAAAACTAGGGCGGTCAGTCGTGGAACACTTTCCCAACGGTTTCGGATTCGATATCCCAGCCGCCGTCGGGTTCGTCGGCCTCCGGTTTGTAGTAGCGCGTCGAGACCATCCCGTCGGGAGCGGCGTCGCTCATATACGCCAGTTCGGTGATCTCGATCCACTCGCTGTCGTCGGGCTGCTCGTCGACAATCTCGGTGATTTCGCCGTCTTCGGCTGTCTGAATCCAGCGTGACATAAGTAGTTGGTCTGTAACAGGACGAATATATTAGTCATCGGTGACTGTGCAACCGTTTCACACAACCGGTCCGGTTTCGCATCCACGTCACTGTGTGACGCTCCGCAGTGAGAACAGCACCTTTATCAGTCGTTCGGGGCGAATTTTTCACAAGATTCCTCTGAGGAGGTCAATGGTGACACAAGAGACAACACAACCGGAGGTGAACATCGGACTCGTCGGTCACGTCGACCACGGGAAAACGACGCTCGTGCAGGCACTGAGCGGTTCGTGGACCGATCAACACAGCGAGGAGATGAAACGCGGCATCTCGATTCGACTGGGGTATGCGGACGCGACGTTCCGCAACTG
>Ga0207421_10007112_pt1 | contig 12003 bp, 13 predicted proteins | sample SodLakKL_010_SED_4_FD_187542 | JGI IMG/M metagenome (GOLD analysis project Ga0207421, IMG submission 187542) | Alkaline sediment microbial communities from Lake Tanatar, Kulunda Steppe, Russia - 8KL_010_SED (SPAdes) (version 2) | ecosystem: Environmental > Aquatic > Non-marine Saline and... | reverse complement strand
CGGCCCCGGAACCAGAAATAAAAAGCCAGTCCTGCTGCCAAGATGAGTAAAACCAGGATTATTTCCACGGGGATTCACCTGCCTGCAGAAGAATATAAATTACAGCCTAAAAATTAAGTAAATTTTAACATAGTTATCTACTTCCATAAATACCCCGATGTTTTGTTTCAAAAAAAATTACACTGCCCAGGATTAAAAACAGGTTACCCCTATTTAACCCTGCCGGGATCAATTAAATTACCATTCTTCCAGCTCCTCTTCTTCCGGCTCTCCTGTTTCTTCCGGGTAATCCCAGGCTTCCATATCTTCTTCTGTTTCTTCCTCCGGTTCTTCTGCATCTATATCTTCGGTTTCTTCGTAAGCCTCATCTTTTACTCTGCCTGCGGGGCTTGCCGTCTCACCGGTTATATCTTCCCCGCAATAAGGGCATATCCATGTTTTTTCGTCACTGGATGAATAAGAAAATTTGTTACAGGAAAAACATCTTTTAAAGAGCACCTGCCTCACTCCCTTCAGGTACAGGACAAATTATCTTAATAAGTCAGGGCAAATAGATACGCTACTAAAAAGTTCTCTTGATATATATAATATACGCTATTTTAAGTTATTACATAAATTTTTAAATCGGGGAAGATGTTTTATCTTTGTGTAAGTTCTATTAACCTAAGCGGTTCCTTTATCTATTATCTTTATGCAGCAAATGCGTTTGGGGTGCGTACTTTTTTGTGTGCTATGAAACTGTATGCTATAAATATGCAATAAAAAGGAATCTCTGTTAGGGTTTCATAGCCCTGGGGTGAAGTTTCTGGAAGAGATAACAATTCAGCCAGGAAGGATTTCTGTATGAAGCTCAAGATATTTTTTTTATCAATCCAAGTCAGGGCGTGGAGGGCAGCACCGCTCATCAGGCCTGGTGCCCGCCGATCTTGTTGGCCCGGTTAAAAAGCTGCCCTCCCGAAGTTAAAGAGGAGAGCCGGAAAAGGCTTCCTGGACCAAAGCGGTCGCGAACTTCGTCCATGGCGCGGCATAAAGCCAGTTCTTCTTCCCTCCGGTCAAGAAAAGAAAGCTGTTGCACATCATCCCTCATCAGGCCGGAAAGGGAAACTCCTATCGCCCTGACCGGGAAACCGCCCCAGTGCCGGCCTAGAAGCTGCAGCACTTGCGGGTAAACTTCCATGGTCAAGGCACTGGGACGGGAAAGCCTGGTCTGCCGGGAAAAACCGGTAGGATTATCAAAATCAGCTCCCCGGCAGTACAGGCTTACAGTACGTCCCTGCTTCCCCAGGGCTCTGGCCCGTCGGCAAACCTCCTCGGTAACTTCCAGGAGCACCACTTCCAGTTCTTTTTGGCGATAATAATCCCTCGGCAGGGTTAAAGAATGGCCTACTCCCTTTCGTTCCTCTTCCATGGCTCCTTCCATGATGGAATAGTCAATGCCCCGGGCATTCAGCCAGAGCACCTCCCCGTTGACCCCCCAGCGCTGCTTTAACCTCTCCCGGGGAAGCCCGGCCAGTTGCCCTATAGTACGTACTCCCATACCGTACAGGTGCTGCTCCATCCTTCTGCCTACTCCAAAGAGCTTTTTAACAGGAAGAGGCCACACGTAGCGGGAATAATTGTTGTTATCCAGCCGAAACAGGCCGGTTTCGTTTTTTTTGGCAAAAGAGTCGCAGGCCATCTTGGCCTGTAAAAAGTTTTCCCCCATGCCAATACGGCAGCGAATGCCTGTTTCGTGCCATATTCTCTTTATGATGCGAGAAGCAGCTTCCCGGGGAACCCCTAGCATCCCTTCACACCCCGTCATATCCATAAATTGCTCGTCTATAGAATAAGGAAATACCCGGTCGGTATACTCCTCCATGAGCCCGGTTATTTTAAGGGAAACCTGTAAGTACTCCTGCATCCTGGGAGCAACCATCACCACTTGGGGGCAAAGCTTGCGGCACTCTCCCGCCAGCATGGCCGTACTAATCCCGTAAGCCTTGGCCTCGCGGCTGGCTGCCAAAACAATCCCCCGTCTTTCACGGGGATCGCCGCACACTACCACCGGCTTACCGCGGAGGGAAGGGTTTCGGGCCACTTCAACGCTGGCATAAAACGACTCCATGTCGGCCAGAAAAATAACCCGGGAAACAGCCATTTTATCGATTCCGCCCCTTTTCGAACTGGTATTCGATCTATCCTTTTTTTATTATAATCCCCATCCCCCTTTTTAGCAACCAGGAATTAGAATGTTTGTTCGATATTTTACTTTATGCCCGTACTAGCCCGGTAATGGTTAAACCACAAAAGCAATTCTCACTGCAGGTTATATTCCGCACCTACATGGTACGGGCTTTCAGGAAAAATTCTACCAGCATGCGGCGATCCCACAACTCCAGCCATTTCCGCCGCCGCGCTAAATTTGCTGAAGCCTGGTCAAAATACCCGTTAGTGGAAAGAATGATCCGGGGTACCTGGTATTCTTTTAAAAGTTCCGGTCCTTTTTTCAGGCCGTTTTCATCAATTATAACCGCCTGCTTAAGGCCTGACTTATAAAATAAAACCAGAGCTTTACTCCTCTGGCCTGAGGAAATTAGAAGACAGGCAGGCTCCCGGGCCTGTTCTCGCCGTGGTTTATCATCAGCCTGGCGGCTTTCCGAGCCGGGAAAAACTTTCTCCACCTTATAACCCGTTTTCTGGAAAATAGAACTTATATATTCCAGGGCTTGTCCGGGAGACATCTCATCCAGTTTTTCCACCCCGCTATTTTTCTCTCGCTCAGCCTCCCGGGCCCCCTGGTGTATTAAAAAAATAAAAGCCAGGATTGAGCCCCCCAGGAACACATAAGCCCCGGTAAAGATACTTCCCGTAGCCAGCCACAGGGCCAGGGCCAGTGCCACCAGCCATCTGAAGATACCGTCTTCCCACTTACCGGCATAGATATTTCGTCTTCTTTTTATTCCCATGCAGGCTGCATCCCCTGTTTTCTAAAATTGTTGATAAAATAGCTCCCGCTTTCTGCTGGTGCACTCACTTTATGCCGATGTCGCCGACCACATCACCGTTTTTAACCTTTATATAAGCTGAGCTGAATAGTTACAAATAAACAATATTTAAAAGTTAAGTGACGGGCGGTAGCGCGGCTACCTGAAAATACCACCTGCAAATTAAAACATGAGGTTTTGAGGGTTAATCTCCCTGCCGTGTTGATAAACCCGATGAACCCGGTCAACCTCCTGGATATCTTTTAAAGGATCTCCCTTTAGAATAACCAGGTCAGCCCATTTGCCCGGGGTTATGGTCCCGGTTTCCCGGGAGATGCCCAAAAGTTGTGCTGCATTCGAGGTAGCGCACTTAATGGCATCCATAGAGGGCATGCCGTTCTCCACCATTAAGATTAGTTCAAAGCTATTTTTGCCGTGCAGGTTAAAAGGAGTACCGGCATCTGTTCCCATGGCCAGGTTAACCCCCGCCCGGTAAGCCATCATAAAATTTTTAACATGAACCTCCCTGATAGCGTCGCTTTTTTCTACCATATGTTCTGGAATACCTGCTTCTCTGCCTTTAGTTGATATCCAGTGAGGGGCAGCCAGGGTAGGCACCAGGAAAACATTATTTTCTTTCATCAGGTCCACTGCTTCTTGATCCAGGTAAATGCCGTGCTCTACGGAATCAATTCCCGCCCGGAGGGCGTTTTTAATTCCGGCAGTGCCCTGGGCATGAGTGGCGGTTTTTTTGCCTGCTTTATGAGCTTCTTCTATGGCAGCTTTTATTTCTTCTCCATTCAGCTGGGGAGATCCCGGCTCCACCCCCTCGGTCATTACTCCACCTGTAGCCATAATTTTAACCAGATCGGCTCCCTTTTTAAGCTGCTTCCTTGCGCCCTTGCGGGCTTCGTCAGGCCCGTCTACTTCTTCACCTTCCGGCCAACCGTGTCCTCCGGTCATGGTGATCAACTTGCCGGAAGCCAGCATACGAGGTCCCATTAGCTCTCTTTTCCTTATAGTGTTTCTCAGATCCAGGTCCACATAGTTTTTACCTCCCATGTCCCTTACCGTGGTTATACCTGACCGGAGGGTTTCCCTGGCATGCCCCGAAGCCTTCAAAGCAGTCCGGGCATCGGTCTCCTGGGCCAGCACCGCGAAAGGATCAGCGCAGGGTTCAAAACACAAATGTACGTGAACGTCAATCAGGCCTGGCATCATGGTCATGCCCCGGCAGTCTGTAATTTTAGCTTCCGGAGGTATGGTTACCTCATCCCGGGGGGCGCAGTCATTAATTCTACCTTCATCATCGATTACTACCGTAGCGTCTTCTAGAGGCTGCCCCCCTGTTCCATCGATAAGCTTTAAACCGGTTATGGCCTTAATCTTTCATCACCTCTTCTTCCGTATTTTATTTGTCCCCGGCTAGAGTTCCTTAAGAAGGATATCCTGCAGATCAAGCCTGGGCCTGAGAGGAGGATCCTGCGCCGGGTAACCGACGGGAAGAAGGGCCAGAACATCATAACGTTCCTCCAGCTGCAAAATATGTTTTACTTTTTTCTTGCTGAAAAGCATCACCCAGCAAGTTCCCAGCCCCAGGTCCGCAGCTTGCAGCACCATATGTTCCACGGCGATGGCGGCGTTGAGCCTTAAATAATGCCTCGCAGCTTCTTCTTCCATGGAAGTGCTTTTGGCGTAAGCATCAGGGTCGAAATCTTCCAGGGGAGTGCCGGTAAAAGCGCCTGCCTCCAGCAATTCCCTGGCTCTTTTAGACACCTGATCTTTTCCCGCAGCCTCCAGATCCACGCAGCAAACCACCACTACCGGAGCCTGATGAACAAAAGGCATGATGGTTGCTTCCTTTAACTCTTCCCTCATTTCCTGGCTTTTTACCAGGACAAAGCGCCAGGGCTGGCTGTTCACCCCGGAAGGTGCAAGCCTGGCTGCTTCCAGCATCTGTTCAAGTTTTTCCCCGGGAATCTCATCGGTTTTAAATTTCCGGATGCTTCTCCTGCTTTTTATAATCTCTGACAGTTCCATTAAACCACATCCTTCCTAAAAAATTTCACAAACCTATCAAATAAGTAAAACCACATCTATTACCAGGCAGCTAAAAATGTAACTAAAAAGATAAATTGTTGTAACAACTGTGAAATATCAAGGGTTTATAATAGTTATTAGTTGACCCCCTCTTTTATATATATCAGGTAGCGCGGCCCGGAGCCGCGCCTTTTTTTTGTTATTTTTAACTACTCAGCTATAAAAGTAGCTTGATTAATTGGTGATGTGGGTCGGCTTATCGGCTGGTCGTTTCGTGGGCCCTGTTAACGGCTCAGCCTTCGGTCTTAAGCGGGCAACCCCGATAGTCGCCGGCACTCAACTGATTAAAAAGAGGCAGCTGCAGTTCCGGCGACCGTCGTGGTGGCACTGTAACCAAAAGCTGAGTATCGGCTGCCTGGATAAAACTAGTTTGCATGAAAAAAACTTTTTTCTTTACCCCGGCTGCTTTGTCTCCAGGGAGATCCAATCCAGGAAAGCCTGGTTGCCGCTGTCCATCTTCCAGGTAATAACGCACGGAAGTTCGTAGGAGTGTGTTTCATTAACCATCTGCACCACTTCATCAACCAGTTCGGTTTTAGTTTTCCCAAGTACCAGGACTTCTTCTTCCGATTGAACTTTACCCTCCCAGTTAAAATAAGAAATAATTTTAGGGATTACGTTTACACAGGCTGCCAGCTGGTGATCAACCAGGACATGGGCAACATTTTCTGCTTCTTCCAGGCTGCCGGCGGTGATGTAGAAGATTGAACGACTGCTCATAAGCAGCACGCCCCCTTTTAATGTTTTATTCCTTTAACCATATTCTACCCTAAACCCGGTTTTACCTGGAATTATTTTTTCCGTATGATTTAATATTTTTGTAACTGCTCAGCCGAAAAAGCTTAATTTTACAAAGAGCGTTGCCACGGGGACGGTTCGAGCGTCCCCGAAGCGGAGCGAAGGGCCGACTAGGGAAGACGATGGAACCGTCCCCTGTGGCTAGCGGTTTTGTGCCTGAGCAGTTACATATTTTTTTATAAGTGTCAGCCTGATAAGTAAGTAGAAAAGTTTCTTGACAGTATGCTGCATATTTACTTTAATTATATAAGGATTGTTGAAAAGTAATTTCTTTTTCAGCATCAAATTAAGAAACTGGAGGAAGATTATGCTTAATAATAAATTTCACCAGGCCGCCCTGGATGAACTGGAAACCTTGGTGGATATACCCAGTGAAACCGGCTACGAGCACGAGCTGCTTCGCTACCTGGACGATCGATTTCGCGGAATGGGGCTGCAAACCGATTATCAGCCGGTTATTCAAGACCGCTACAACCTGGTGGTAAATCCCCAGGAAAACCCGTTGATTATAACCGCTCATACTGATACAGTACCCGAAGTCCTGGAAGGCCGCAAATGTTACCGTTATACCAAGGGAGATCTTGTGTATGGCAGGGGAGCTGCAGACACCAAGGGCAGCATAGCCGCATTGATCATGGCAGTAGAAACTTTCTTGAAAGAAGAAGGTGCCGTTAAAGATGATTTCCCCTTTACCCTGGTTTTTACCGTAGACGAAGAAAAAGAAGGCACCGGTGCAGAAGTAATGGCGGATTCCCTTTCTGGACGCGGTGCCATAGTGATGGAGCCTACCGATTTAAACGTGGGTATTGCCCAGGCAGGCAGCATAGAAATGCTTATGAAGGTGTTCGGGAAGCCGGCCCACGGCGGGCAGTGGGACGAAGCAGAAAACGCTATTAAGCGTACCATTAAAATAATTAACGAGCTTGACAAACTGCCTTTTATTAATGATCAGGACGACTTGATTGGTACCGGCGGTTTTAACATGCAATGGCTTAAAGGCGGCCAAAAACAAGCGCTTATAGTACCTTCCCGCTGTGAAGCAGTACTGGATTTCCGGGTATTGCCCCACCAGGATGTGGAAGAATTTAAAGATGTGCTGGAAAGCTTTATGAGTAATTTCGGGCTGGTAGATATCGAGTTTTTAGAGTATTCCCCTTCTTTCCGGGTCTCTTCAGAGGATGCCATGATTCAACTGATTTCTGTCGCAGTAAAAGAAGCTATAGGGAAAGACGTAACCCTGCGCGGTTTTAAGAGCTGGACTGACGCCGAGCCGCTTTACAGTGAAGGCATATCTCCTGTGATTTTCGGTCCCGGCAGCCTCACCCTTGGCCATACTCCCCACGAACACATTAATATACATCAGGTAGTAGCTGCTTCTAAAGTGTTGCTGGAAGCGATACGACGGGTAACTTATCATCCTCAGCATATTTAATATCCGCCTGTTAGCCCTTGCAAAAATCTAAAAAACATTATAAAATAATTATAAGAAGAAAACGGCAACGGAGGTGAATTGTATTTTACCTTTAAGGCCGAGTGCCTTCACCTAGCCTGGCAGAAAGTCAACTTTAGTGAAGGCAGAGTTTAATTCATGTTTCTTTTTACCGTTCTTTTTTAAATAATATCTAATCAGGAGGTTACGATTTAACATGAGTTCCGACGACGACTGTCCCGGGGATATGTGGGTAATTACCCGCAAAGCCCCCGCGGAAGTCATGGAAGAGTTGGTGAAAGTTTACCAGGAAGCATATCAAAATTATCCTGAATACGCGGAAAATGGTAAAGAAAAAATTATTAGTTACTTGAACGGGCTTACCCAAATGCGCCCGGAAGGCTTTCTGGTAGCCATGCTAAACGACGAAATAGTTGGATTTGCAGTAGAAGGTTTTTATCGTCTTCAGGGAGAAAGAATCGGGGAAATTATGGAAGTAGCCATTTCTCCCAGGGCCAAAGGAAAAGGACTGGGCAAAAAGATTCTTAACTTACTTTTAACTGTCCTTAGCCGCTACCAGTGTGACAGAGTTTATCTGGAAGTAGGACGGGAAAACAAAATAGCCTATAAGCTTTACCAGAAAGTGGGCTTTAAGTCCTTCCGGGATGACGGAAAATGGATCCACATGGTTAAAGAAGCAGCTTCAGATACTCAACCAGCTTCTGTCGCACCTCAGCAAGAAGATAATTCTTAAGTCTAAATAGAATTGTAAGCAAGCCCCCTCTCCAGCAGGGGGCTTGCTTATGTATAGGTGCATATATATCCAGTTAGAAATTACTGCCCTGGCCAGTTCTGGTAGGCAGATTGCTTTTTAACAAATGACGGTAAATGAGAGTTCAGAAGATAGTATACATTATGGGCAAGAGAGAGGGTGCTTTTTTGAAAGAAGTTCCGGTAAAAGAAGGAGACATTGTTGAACTGGAGATCCATGACTTGAACCACCAGGGAGAAGGAGTTGGCAAAGTTCAGCGGTTTACAGTGTTTTTACCGGGAACAGTTCCTGGAGATAGGTTGACTGCCAGGATAACCTCCGTACAAAAAAATTATTGCCGTGCCGCTATTCATGCCATGCAAACCTTTTCCCCGGCACGCACTGAACCTCCCTGTCCTTATTACCAGCACTGCGGTGGCTGCCAACTGCAGCGCTTGAATTACCCCGCGCAACTCCGCTGGAAACAAAAGCGCCTGGACGATACTCTGCAGCGCCTGGGTGGCCTGGATATACCGGTACATCAAGTAAGGAGCATGGATAATCCCTTTAGATACCGCAACAAAGCCCGTGTACAAATAGAGCTGCAAGGTGGCCGTATCCGGGCAGGTTTTTTTCAAAAACATAGCCATCAGGTAGTAGACGTTAAGGACTGCCTTATCCAGCACCCGGTAAACGTAAAAGTCATTCAACATTTACGCAGCGCTTTACAAGATTTCCTGTCATTTAAACGCCATTCCCTTGATCCAAAAGATATACCTTTAGCAGCTGTTTCCCGGGTATCTTTTGCCACAGGAAAAGCTGTATTAATTCTGGAAGTGGCCGGTAGTCCTTCCAGGGATAAACTGGCCCGTCAACTTGCACAGCACCTGCAGCAGGATCCTGGTGAGCTGTCCGGAATTGTGCTCTGCCAGGGACAAGGCCGAAATCTCACCTACACCTCTCTGTGGGGGGAACCACATTTAACGGAAAATCTTGAGGGCCTTACCTTGTTCATATCCCCCCCGTCTTTTTACCAGGTAAACCCTTTGCAGGCCCGGGAATTGTACCGGCTGGCCCTGGAAAATGTCGGTTCACCGGAAATTTCCTTTGATATTTTTTGCGGGATAGGATCCCTGTCCCTTTTGCTGGCCCGGTTATCTTCCCGGGTAGTGGGCATAGAAGCCAGCTGGTCGGCTGTTAAAGATGCCAGGGAAAATGCTGTTTACAACGGGGTAAAACACCTGGAATTTCATCAGGGCAGGGCGGAAGATAATCTCCGCTTGTTGCAGAGCCTTTGCCGTCCGCAAACCATAGTAGTAGATCCTCCCCGTAAAGGCTGTCATCCTTATCTGCTAAAAAACATGGTTTCCGTCCGGCCTGAAAAAATAGTATACCTTTCCTGTGAACCTTCCACCCTGGCCCGGGACCTGCACCGGTTAAAAAATAACGGTTATCTTACCAGATCTGTCTATCCTGTAGACATGTTCCCACATACTACTCACGTGGAAGCTGTTGCCACATTGACTCCGGAGTAAAGCCAGCTAAAGGTTAGCTGGCCATTTTATTGTTCCGGCTTTTTTATTCAGATATTTTTATAACCAGGGGGCTTTATCCACATGCTTGCCTTTTAAAAGAGGTTCAAGCTTGCTTTTCAGCGGTTCCGGCACTTTTTTAAATTTATGTTGGTCTACTTTCTTCACCAGGGAAGGGTTAACTTTTATAAGCTGGGCCACCTCCTGTGCCGTCAACCCCTGGTTCTTACGAAGCTCATTAACTGTCTTATTGCCAAAGGTTTTGAAAAAAAACATCCCTGAGTTTCCCCCGTTTGCGGGAATTTACCATGCAAATATAAACACGAACCAGTGTAACATCAGGTAAATTACTATGACCAGGCCAATAAGTGCAAGTGCTTTCTCAAATTTTTCTGCCCTGATTTGCCTTTCATAACAAAAAGTACATAAAGGCAGTTTTTGGTACTTTAAAAAAGGGAACATGCTGGGGCAGTATCCCTTTCTTACCAGGTGAAAATGAATTTGTTCCTCTTCTACCTGGATGCCGCACTTGCTGCAGATCTCCATAAGGTCACCTCGCATAATATAATCAAAAAAACACGCTGTCAAAAACATCCCGGTAATGATTCATATTTTTAGTTAAGATAATCCTTCAATTGTCTGCTCCGGGTAGGATGCTTGAGTTTACGCAAGGCTTTTACTTCTATTTGCCGGATTCTTTCCCGGGTTACTCCAAAATATTCCCCTACCTCCATAAGGGTTCTAGGGTGCCCATCTTCCAGGCCAAAGCGAAGCCGTAAAACTTCACTTTCCCTGTATGTCAAAGTGTTTAACACCCCTTCCAGGTGCTCCTTTAATAACTCGTATTCGGTAAGATCAGCAGGTGTAGGAGAATTTTCGTCCTCTATGAAATCGGAGAGGTAGCTGTCGTCTTCCTCGCCTACCGGCGTTTCCAGGGAAAGAGGAGCCTGAGGGACCTTCATGATTTCTTCTACTTTTTCTTCACTGATGCCCATCTCTTCCGCGATCTCTTCAGGAAGGGGGTCCCTCCCCAGTTCTTGGGCCAGCTGTCGGGAAACCATAACAAGCTTGTTTACGGTTTCCACCATATGAACCGGTATCCGGATGGTACGGGCCTGATCGGCAATGGCCCTGTTTATGGCCTGACGTATCCACCAGGTAGCATAAGTACTGAATTTAAACCCTTTACTGTAGTCAAATTTTTCTACCGCCCTGATAAGTCCCCGGTTCCCCTCTTGAATAAGATCGAGAAACGATATTCCTCTACCTATGTATTTTTTGGCTATACTCACTACCAGCCTCAAATTTGCTTCTACCAGGCGGCGCCTGGCTTCTTTATCCCCCTGTTCCATTCTTTTGGCCAGGCTTATTTCTTCTTCGGCGCTCAACAAAGGTGATTTACCTATTTCTGTCAAGTACATCCTTAAAGGGTTCGCCGTAGTTATATTTTCAGCCAGGTCTACCTCTAGATTCTCTTCCATTTCCTTTTTTTCTGCAGAACTCTCTTCCCATATTTCTCCTAAACGCTCACTGTAGTTATCTTGGGTGGCGAGGGGGTTGTCCCAATTTCTCGGGTGATCTTTTTTAATTTCTTTATTATCCGTCCCCGCTTGATTTTCTTCTTCAAGGGACATTCCCTCTTTCTCCTCCACTATTTTACACCTCCTCTAAACTTTGCCCTGATCCGTTTAGCTAGATAAGAAATGCCTTTCCCCGCTCCATAACAGTATTTCTGGAGCGCCCTCAGTTTTAGGTTGCTTAATCTTCTCCTTCCGAAGAAAAATCTACTTCTTCCGAAGGCACCAGAGTTGAAATAGCGTGTTTAAAAATAAGATTCTGCTTGTTTTTTACTTCCAGCAGTACCGTAAACCGGTCGAAACTCAATACCCGGCCAAACAATCGGTAGCCATTAACTAAAATAACTGTAACCGTCGTTTTGTTTTTTCGGGAATGATTCAATACTTGATTCTGTAATGATTGATTTTCCTTTTGCATAATTACATCAGAACCTTTCCTGTAAGAATTCTTTGTCTTCCCCTTATATGGTACTTCGTCAACGACTTAAATTTTCCTGTTATTTTATATATTTTCTTTAGTTATAAACACCTATGCTCAATTATAAATAAATATAAAGAGTATGAACCAGGTAAATTTACTATAAGTAACTGCCTGCTTGCAAGATTCAAGAAGAGCCCAGGGGACTGGTCCAGCGTTCCCGAAGCAAAGCGGAGGAACGTTACAGGAAAGCGAAGGAACCGTCCCCTGTGGCTAGCGTATTGGCCTTGTACAAGCAGCTACTACTATAAAAATAAATATGATAAAATAAAGGTAACTACTCTGCCTTTCGTGCGGTTGGGTCTGCCGTCTTGTTCCTGGATGGTTCGTTAACCAAAGCTAAGGGCTCAGCTTCAATGCTCCGGCGGGCTT
>Ga0207421_10007111_pt1 | contig 12003 bp, 11 predicted proteins | sample SodLakKL_010_SED_4_FD_187542 | JGI IMG/M metagenome (GOLD analysis project Ga0207421, IMG submission 187542) | Alkaline sediment microbial communities from Lake Tanatar, Kulunda Steppe, Russia - 8KL_010_SED (SPAdes) (version 2) | ecosystem: Environmental > Aquatic > Non-marine Saline and... | reverse complement strand
TGTCCACTCCCCTTTCCTGGCAAGAGGTCGAAAACCGGTCATTTCCCCTCTCTGAAAATATACAAACAATGCCCTCCCGCCTGCAGGACAACGGGGATCTTTTTGCCCCGGCCTTGCAGAATCGCCAGGAACTGCCTGAATAGTTTTTATTTTATATTAGATAAAAAAAATAATAGCTTAAGAAGGGTTTCTTAAGTTTGGGTAGAATAAAAGCCGATATATTAATCTATTCCCCTTTCATATTCCCTTTTTTCAGTTCCCCTTTCCCAGGTTGCCGGAGTCCAGGGAGTCAATATTGTTTCAGGAGGGAGGTGGGGTTTTTCTTTTTTGTTTCTATCGCAGATCATATTAAATAAGGAGGGAACACAATGAGAGAGCAGTGGACCTGGCGCGGGGCATTCATCTTTGCCGTTGTTGGTTCCGCCGTTGGTCTCGGTAACATTTGGCGTTTTCCTTACGTAGCTTATGACAATGGTGGCGGGGCTTTTTTGATTCCTTATCTTGTAGCCTTGCTCACCGCGGGGATCCCACTCATGATGCTGGAATTTTCCATTGGGAAGAAATTCCGCCGCTCGGCTCCCATGGCTTTTGCCCGCATCAAGAAAAAGTTCGAGTTTGTAGGCTGGTGGCCCAGTCTGGTAGCCTTTGTGATCATTTGTTATTATGGTGCGGTTATGGCCTGGGGTATCCGTTTCATTTTCTCTTCCTTTACCCTGGCCTGGGGTGATAACCCCGTGGATTATTTCCTGGGGGATATACTCAGGCTTACCGATGGACCGGGGGCATTGGGTTCTTTACCCTGGGACATTTTTCTTGCTTTTCTAGTTGGTTGGATTATTGTTTACCTGATTATTTACAAGGGTGTTAAAGGTATCGGAAAAGTGGTTACCATTACAACCCCCTTGCCGGTTATCATCTTAATTATTTTAGCCATCCGGGGCATTACGCTCCCGGGAGCAGTGGAGGGCTTGACCTTTTACCTGCAGCCTGATTTTTCCGCGATTTTTGATCCATCGGTGTGGCTGGCCGCTTATGGACAGGTCTTTTTCTCCCTCAGTCTGGCAATGGCCATCCTAATTGCCTATTCCAGCTATTTGCCCGATGATGCTGATGTTTCCAACAATGTGTTTATTTCCGCCTTTGCTGATGCGGGGATTGCTTTCCTGGCGGGTCTGGCTGTGTTCAGCACCCTGGGTTACATGGCTATGGTCCAGGATGTGGCTGTTACCGAGGTAGTTGCCTCGGGTGTTATCCTGGCCTTTGCCGTTTTTCCCCAAGCTTTAAGCCTGCTGCCCGGAGCAACTGTATTTGCCGTGCTTTTCTTTGTCCTGCTGGTAACTTTTGCTATCGATTCCCAATTTTCCCTGGTGGAGAGCTCTGTCTCTTCCATCATGGACAAGTATAACTTGAAACGCTCCAAGGCCGTTGCCATTGTCTGTATCCCGGCTTTTCTTATCGGGATTATTTTTGTTACCGGCGGCGGACTGTACTGGCTGGACATTGTGGACCGTTTTGTAAACAACTTCGGGTTGGTGGTTGTCGGGTTGTTGACCTGTATAGTGGTAGGGCATATTTATGGGATCGAAAAGGTGCGGGATTATATCAACTCCACCTCTGAAGTGAAAATTGGGCGCTGGTTCGATTTTTGCATTAAATACCTGACCCCGGTTGTTTTGATTGTAATCCTAATTTCATCTTTAATCGAGGATATCACCGTACCTTATGAAGGGTACCCGCAGTGGGCCCTGATTATCGGGGGCTGGTTGATGGTTATCGCCCTACCTGTTGTTTCCTATCTGCTCATGAAAAGCCCTACCAGGGATGTGATGGAGCAGGAAGGCGTTTCGCTGGATGAATAACACTGCGTAACGATAACAGTATTTTAAGGAGGAAATATTATGCCGGTTTCAGCCTGGATTATGTTTTTTGTTGGCGCCATTATCCTGTGGGGAGGGCTGGCTTACAGCCTGCGTATTGCCATGAAAAACAAGAAATTTAAGTAACAATGGATGCCTGTTACATCTGAATAGCTGATTAAAGGCCCGAAAAGCAAGATTTCGGGCTTTTTCTTTTTCCTGTTCGTTGACAAGGCTTCTCCAGTGAATTATGATTTAATGAAAGCCAATATTTTTTAAAAATTGAGTTAACAGGAGGGATCCTCTTGCAGATTACACCGCTGGAAGAACTGGAAAGCCGTGTCCAGGCTCTGCAGGCAAAAATCAAACAGGAAGATTTAGATGGTGCATTACTGGTGGAAAACATGGATCGCTATTATTTTAGCGGAACGATGCAGCAGGGCTTTTTGTTTATCCCTGATGCAGGGGTGCCTTTGAATATGGTCCGACGCAATCTGGACCGGGCCCAGGAAGAATCTCGCTGGGAGCAGGTGGTTCCCCTGGCCAGTTTGAAGCAAATTCCTTCTTACCTGCAGGAATACAGCAGGCGGGGACTGAAAATCATGGGGCTGGAGCTGGACGTTCTTCCCGTAAACAATTTCAACCGCCTGCAAAAAATGCTTCCCGAAACCCGGTTTGTCGATATCTCCAGGTCGGTTCGAGAAGTCCGCATGGTCAAGTCTGATTACGAAATATCGTTGTTCCGGCGGGCAGCTGAAATAGCTGATCATATGTTTAAACAGGTGCCCGAGCTGCTGCAAGAAGGTAAGCCGGAAGTTGTCCTGGCGGCTGAGCTGGAAGCCATCTTGCGCAAATCAGGACACCAGGGTGTTGGCAGAATGAGGGGCTTCAATATGGAAATGTTTTTTGGGCATCTATTTTTTGGCCCCAATGGTGCGTTGACTTCCTTTTTGGATAGTCCTACCGGTGGACGTGGGGTTACACCTGCCAGCCCACAAAGTGCCGGTTGGTATCCTTTAAAACCCGGGGAACCCGCAGTGGTCGATTATGGAGGTTCCTTTGAAGGTTATACTGTGGACCAAACCCGGGTATTTTCTATCGGTCCGCTTCCACCGGAGCTGGAGAGGGCTTATGAGGTTGCCTGCCGGATCCAGGATGAAGTTGTTTCCAGGGCTAACCCGAAAGTTTCTTGTGAAGAACTTTATGAACTGGCTGTTGATGTTGCCCGGGAGGAAAACCTGGGTGACTATTTTATGGGCTATAAAGATGACCAGGTGAAATATATCGGGCACGGTGTGGGGCTAGACTATGACGAGTTTCCCTTGCTTTCCCAGGGCTCGCCTCATGCCCTGGAGCCGGGGATGGTATATGCCCTGGAGCCCAAGTTTTTATTTCCCGGGAAAGGCATGGTAGGGGTGGAAAATACATACCTTGTAACCCCGGATGGTTCTGCCCGGCTAAGCCTGACCTCCGATGAAAGAGTTGCCATTTGAGGGATTGCTAAATTATCGAACCATATTGTTCAATCCAGTGTAAATGGAAATAGTTAGTAGAAAATGGAGATATAATAGTTATGGAAAATCTGATTTCTTACCAGGAAATTGCATTACGTCTGGTGCTGGCTGTTTTTTTGGGCGGCCTGGTGGGCTTTGAGCGGGAACGCCATAACCGGCCAGCAGGTTTCAGGACTCATGTGCTGGTTTGCGTGGGCTCCGCCTTAATTATGCTGGTTTCGGCCTATGGATTTACCAAGGAATTGTCCGGCACTGGTTACGTTGTGGACCCTTCCCGTATTGCGGCCGGTGTGGTTACAGGGATTGGTTTTCTCGGCGCTGGCACGATCCTACGCCATGGTAATACCGTTACAGGCTTGACCACAGCTGCTACTATCTGGGTGGTTTCAGGTGTAGGCTTGGCTGTAGGGATCGGTTTCTACCTGGGAGCTATTGTGACCACGCTCATGGTCCTGGTCAGCCTGATCATGCTCCGGGGGCTTGAAGCCACCTTTGCTCGTATGAAGCGCCTGCACCGCGTCCGGGTCAGGGGGGTGGATTCACCAGGATTGCTGGGGCGGATCGGTGGAGTGCTGGGAGAATATGGAGTAAACATTAATAAGGTGGACTTAAGTGATGCAGAGTACAATGAAGCGTTTAAGGCTGAGGTTATTTCCATCGAATTATTCCTGCGGATCCCTTCCCACGTTAATACTGAAGAACTGCTCCGGAGAGTGGCAACCCTGTCTGGAATTCTGGAAGTAGGGTGGGAAGGTGGAGAGGCTGATGAGGGCAAGATACAAAAAGAAGAACCAGAAGAGTAGGTTTTTAAAGGAAAACTAAATTTTTAAGTCGATATAAGCAGTCCATAATTTAAAATCCCGGTATTGAGAAAGCATTTTTGAAATAGGGATTATTTGAGAGGCCCTTTATTCCGGCTCAGACATTTTCATCTGAATATACTGGCGGATAAGTGCATGTTCTTGCGGAAACTGGCAAAAATAAAACCGTAAACGTTATCAGGCATTTTCAGTTTGACTGCTAAGGGAGGCCGTGCTCTGCCATTGAACGTTTTCAGTCTGCAAGAACGACGCAAGAAAAAAATAAAAAAAAACCTGGAAATTTTCCAGGATCATTTTTGGGAATGGATTTTTGCCTACCGCTGGAAACCTTGCCGGGACTGTACCAGGCTATTGACTACTCACTGGAATAAAGATTGTCTCTGGTCCCAGCTTTGTGGTCTGTGCTGTTCCTATTTTTATTTTTACCAGGTGTTGTATGTAAGGGCTTTAAAAACGGTTTGTTCCAGGGGGGAGAAGGTGCCCACCTTCCGGGAGCTGGAGGACTGGTATTTTGCGCTGGAAAGCCACTTGAATTAGTATGAAAATGGAGTTTTAAGTTTCCCGGTATCGGCTCCGGTTTGGTTGTTAGGAAAACCCTGTGAGGGTGAGGTAGGCCTGATGTATAATGCAAAAGTGCTGGACCATTTCACAAACCCGCGTAACCTGGGAGTTTTAAATAATCCTGATGGCGTAGGGACTATCGGGGACCCCCGCTGTGGTGATTACCTGAGTATATTTATCAAGGTGGATAACCGCTGCCTTAACGAGATTAAATTTCAAATTCAAGGTTGTCCTGCCGCTATTGCCACCAGCAGCGTTTTAACGGAGATGGCTAAGGGAAAAACTATTGTTGAGGCGGTTAAAATACGTGACCTCGATGTAACCCGTGCCTTAGGCGGTTTGCCCCGCAACAAGCGGCATTGTTCCAACCTGGGAACGGGTGCGTTACACCAGGCTATCCTCGATTTTTATAATAAGCAATCCTAAAAGTCCCGGATTAAAAAAGTCCGGGTTTTTTGCTGTAATCTAGTGGACAGGCACTGGTTTTTTCTGCCTGAAAAACTTGCTATCTCTGGAAGTTTTTTTTCAAGTAAAGAGGATGACAGGCAATCTTGCGGCTCAACATGTCAAAAAAATGGCACCTTTCTCCTTTCTTTTTTTTTAATTCTGCAGGAGAATACAATGCAACAAAGAATTATGAATAGTAATTAATAATAAATTTACTGCTGGGGAGAAGGGGGTTCAGGGCAACAGCGTTTTTTACGTTTGCTTTTTTTAACGCAGAAATGCTGTCCAATGATGAAGCGCAAGATAATTTTTGCTGTGGTGGCCGTTGTTATGCTGGGTGCCGGACTTGCCCTCTGGTCCATGTTTTCCGCTGCTGCTTCAGGCTATGTAGAAGCAGAAAAAACAGAGTCCAGGGAAACTGTGCTGGCTACGGGCAAGGTAACTGGAAAGCATGTAATCAGGTTGTCTTTTACGGGCTCAGGTGTTATATCCGAGTTAATGGTTGATGAGGGGGAAGCGGTTGAACAAGGCCAAATTTTGGCTGTGCTGGACAATGAAAACGAAAAAAACCGGATCGTACAGCGGCAAAATGACTTGGAGATCGCCGCAACTCAACTGAAAAAAACGCAGACTACGGATTATAAACAGGCCCTGGAAGAACTGAAACAGGCTCAAAACCGGGAAAAGGATGCCCGGCTGGAATATGAACAGTCCCGGGAGAGAATTGAAGTGCGACCCGAAGAAGAGCTCAAGCAGGCCAGGCTTGCTCTCGATTCAGCACAAAAGCAATACCAGCGTCAGCTTCAATTGTACCAGGAAGGTATTATCAGCTCATCTGAGCTGGAAGAAGTGGAGAAAAAGCTCCAGCTGGCTGAGTCAAACTTGGCTTTGGCTGAAAGTGATTACCAGGGGCGCCATTTGGAATTGGAGCAGGCACAAAGCAGCCTGGAAGTGGCTCAGTCCAATGTGGCGGTAGCCCAGGGTCTTGTAGATGATCTGCGGGGCGATTCACTGGATCTGGCTGAACTGGAAAAACTGCAGGCCCAGGCCCGGTTGGAAGAAGCTGAGTTGGCTTATGAACAAACCTACCTGAAAAGTCCGCTGGATGGAAGCATAACCCGGGTAGCAGCCAGTCCCGGTGAATTTTTACAGTCCGGCCAGGAAGTGTTAACCCTGATCCCTGAAGCAGAGGTTACATACGTTGAAGTTCAGGTCGAGGAAGATTTAACCGGTCGGATTGTCCCGGGACAGGAAGCAGTTGTGACTACAACTGCTTACCCGGATCAACACTTTTCTGCCTCGGTCTCCCATGTTTCACCGGGAATTGATGCGGCCCGGGGGACATTTAACGTTCGACTGGAACTGGATCAGCTTATACCTGAACTGGTCCCTGACCTGGCTGTTTTTGCTGAAATCATTATCGATTTCCGGGAAGAATCTATGATCCTGGAGCAGCGCTATGTATATGGCACCGATGGTGAACGGTTTGTATATGCTTACAGAGGTGGCCGGGTCGATACCCGGGAACTTGAGGTGGAAAGTTTGGGAAACGGTTACCTTGTGGTCCGTGAGGGGCTGGAACCGGGAGAGCTCATTCTGACCAACCCCGATTTAACCCAGGGGCAGCGGGTGCGGCTGGCTGCGGAAGAGAAGTGAGGGGTAAAATATGTTCGAAATTCAGGTTGCCCTTCGCTTTTTGAAAGAAGGGCGTATGCAGACGCTGCTGATTATGGTTGGGATCGCCATCGGGATTGCCGTCTTGATTTTTTTAAACGCCCTGATCGGGGGGCTCCAGGCTGACCTGGTGAACAGCACGGTAGGAACTTCGCCGCACATTGTGGGAAATTCTGTGGACAAGGAACCGCCTGGGCGGCTTGCAGATCTTGACCGGGCGACAAAAGTCTTCACCCGTGAGACGGTTAGCAGGGAAGAGGACCGTCCCCTGCGCAACTGGGTTCCTGTGGTGGAGCAGCTGGAAAAAATGGACCGTTTTACAGCTGTGTCTCCTGTGGTGGACGGTTCAGGGTTCATTACCCTGGGGGATACTTCTTTGCCGGTTGTAGTCCGGGGCTTCCCCCTGGAAAGTGCCGATGCCATCTATAATCTTCAGGAACGGATCATCAGGGGCGAGTTTACTGCCGCCGGGAACCGGGTTTTGTTGGGCAAGGACCTGGCTGAAGAACTGCGGGTTGACCCGGGCAATATCATCCGTCTGTCTACCCCTGAGGGAGTGGACGGGACATTTACCGTTGCCGGTATTTTTGAGCTGGGAACCCAGGCCATCAACGAAAGCTGGGTACTGCTTTCCCTCTCCGGTGCTCAGACGCTCTATGGGTTGGAAGGAGGGATTAACGGCATCGAACTGCAGGTCCAGGATGTTTTTGCTGCCGATGGTGCTGCCCGCTTATTGGGTCAGAGTTTTTCTGATTTGCAGTGGACCAGCTGGCAGGAGGAAAACGCCGATCTGCTCAGTGCCTTAAGCAGTCAAAGTGCTTCTTCCTATGTAATCCAGGCCTTTGTTCTGCTGGCCGTAACCATGGGCATTTCCAGTGTGTTGGCTGTGTCGGTTATTCAAAAGTCCCGCCAGATTGGCATTTTAAAGGCATTGGGGATTACAACTTCCGGTGTCAGCCGCATTTTTTTAATCCAGGGGGCCTTGCTTGGGTTTTTGGGCTCACTTTTGGGCTCCGCCCTGGGAGCTTTTCTGGTCTGGGCATTTTTCTTTTTTGTCCGGACGGAGACAGGGGATCCTCTTTTTCCAATTACGTTAAGCCCGGGCATTTTCTTTTTTTCCATCGGTATTGCCACCCTGGCGGGAATGGCAGCGGCGGCGGCACCGGCTCGCAGGGCAGCCCGGCTTAATACAATCGAGGTGATCAAAAATGGCTAGCCAGATTGAATTAAAAAATATAACCAAGGTGTATGGGACAGCAGTAAAGACAATTGTCCTGAAAGGAATTGACCTCTCTTTTCAGGCAGGGGAGTATTCTGCCATCATTGGCCAGTCCGGTTCAGGCAAAAGCACCCTTTTGAATATCATCAGCACCCTGGACCGTCCTACAGATGGGACTGTATTGGTGGATGAAAAAGATTTGACCACTTTCAATGATGACCAGCTGGCCCGGTTTCGTAACGAAACACTGGGGTTTATTTTCCAGTTTCATTACCTGTTACCGGAGTTTAACGCCCTGGAAAATGTGCTCATTCCCTACTGGCTGGCTCATGGAAAGCCCCCAACTGAAACCGTGGAGTTGGCTAAGGAGTTACTTGACCGGGTTGGTGTTGCAGATCGTATGTATAACAAATCCACCGATCTGTCAGGGGGGCAGCAGCAGCGTATTGCCATTGCCAGGGCGCTGGTAAACCGCCCCCAGATCATCCTGGCAGACGAACCCACAGGCAGCCTGGACAGCGAGACCACCATTGCGGTAAACCGGCTTCTCCGGGAGATTAACGAAGAATATAAAACCACCTTTATTGTTGTCACGCACGATCGACATATTGCCGCCGAGTGTGACCGGGTGATTGAACTGGTTGACGGGCGTATTGACCGGGACTACCTGACAGAGGGCCTGGAAATGGAGGAAAGATGGAAAGACCTGGGGCCTGCCCAGTGTTTCCGTATCCAGGAGATGGCCCAGGAGTGCCAGCATGCCGATTCGAAAGGGACAGAGGAAGAATGATCGTTTACAGCATAATTGATGGAAGATGTTTGGGCAGGATAGCTTGCGGGCTTAGAGCCTGACAATGAATCAATTTGGGTATAAACCCCGGAGGTGCAGCAATTGATGAAAGAATATTGCAGGCCTGTGGTTGTGGTTAGCAAGTGTTTGGGTTTCGACCACTGCCGCTATAACGGCCAGATTATTGCCGATGACTTTGTAGAGAAACTAACAGAGTATGTAGACTATGTTACCACTTGCCCGGAAATGGAAATTGGGCTGGGTGTGCCCAGGGAGCCGGTCAGGATTGTGGAAAAAGAAACAGTTCCCCGCCTGGTCCAGTCGACGACGGAACTTGATCTAACAGAACAAATGCAGGCTTTCTCCGCTTCTTTTTTCGACAACCTGGATCACGTCGATGGATTTCTGTTAAAAAACAGGTCACCCTCGTGCGGATTGACCGATGTTAAAATCTATGGTCCGCGGGGCAATGTGCTGGGTAAAGGGAGCGGTTTGTTTGGGCAGGCGGCCCGGGAACGTTTTCCCAAGGCTGCCCTGGAAGACGAAGGACGCTTAAAAAATTACCGCTTACGGGAACATTTTTTGACCCGGCTCTATACCTTGACAGCATTCCGGGAAAGGAAAAAAACGGGACGAATGAAGGAATTGGTCGCTTTCCATACGGAGAACAAACTGCTTTTTATGGCCTATAACCAGGATTTACTACGCCGCCTGGGGCGTATTGTCGCCAACCCTGAAAAACAACCGGCAAGTAAAGTAATGGGAGCGTATGAACATGTGCTGGACCTGATGTTCGCTGCACCACCCTCATATAAGCCCAATATTAATGTCATGATGCATATTCTGGGTTATTTTTCCAAGAGATTGGATCATCAAGAAAAACACTACCTGCTGGATTTGCTGGAGAAATACCGCAAGGGAAAAGTGCCTTTAAGCGTTCCGCTCCATGTACTCTATTCCTGGGTAGTCCGTTTTGAAGAACCTTACCTGGTGAGGCAGACCTATTTTATGCCTTACCCCGAATCGCTGGTGGAAATAACTGATTCCGGAAAAGGGAGGGCAGGATAGATGTTACGCTGGTCAAAAATTCTGGTCATTTCCTGGATCCTGGGGCTGCTTCTTTCTACGGTCCCTGTTGCTTCTCTTGAAGCGCAGACTGATGATTTAACCCCGGACTTGGAGCTGGATATGGAGTTTGAATACAACGAAGAAATGCCTGTCCCGGGAGAAATACCTGACCCGGATTATGATTACGATGGCAGTTATGATTATGATCGGCTGGAATTTTACCGCGGCAAAGTTATTTCGGTTTCAGACTATGAAGCTGCAGATCCTTATGCCACCCTGGAACAGCAGGCAGAGGTAGAGATTACCAGCGGGCCTTACAGTGGGGAAAGGGTTTCCATTGATAGCACATATATTGAGGACGATTTTTATCTGAATATTTACCTGGAAGAAGGAATGCGGATCATCCTGGCGGTGAACGAGGCAGAAGGTGCCATCCAGGAAGCATACCTGCATGACGTTGCCCGGGAGCGAGGGTTGTATTTTTTGCTGGTGGTGTTTTTGCTCCTCCTGCTGCTGGTGGGCCGTCTCCAGGGTGTTAAAACGATAATCACCCTGGGTTTTACCGGTCTGGTGATCATCAAGGTGATTCTTCCCCTGCTGCTCAGGGGCTATGAACCCATTCCCCTGGTCACCCTTTCAGCTATCGGGATCATCATTTTTACCCTGGTGGTGATCGGTGGAGTTAATGCCAAATCTTTTGCAGCCATTGTGGGGACGGTTTGCGGGGTGACCCTGGCCGGCATTCTGGCCTTGTGGGTTGGTGAAATTTCCCACCTGACGGGCTTCAGTACCGAGGAAGCCCAAATGATTTACTTCATGGAACAGGAAATCAACATCCGGGGCTTGCTTTTTGCCGGGATCATTGTAGGCTCCCTGGGTGCCGTTACCGACGTGGGGATGTCTGTTGCCTCTGCTGCTGCAGAAGTGCGGGAGGCCAACCCGCGCATCAGCACCATGGAGCTGACCCGTTCGGCCCTCAACGTGGGCCGGGACATCATGGGGACCATGTCCAATACGCTGGTGCTGGCCTATGTGGGGGGAGCCATTCCCCTGCTTTTGCTGCTGACCGGCTATGAAATGGACTGGCTGGAAATTATCAACATGGATCTGATCGCGACAGAATTTGTCCGGGGTATCGCCGGCAGTATTGGGCTGATTGTTTCTATTCCCGTAACAGCCATTGTGGCAGGGTTGTTGATGGGAAAAGGGGCGGATGAATAGCAGGGAAAAATTGTGTCTTGGCGCTGTCGTCCGGGCGACTGGGTAACTCTGTGGAAGGGCTAAGGTTCTAATTGCCGTACTTGCTCAAAGTACGGTTTTTTTTAATTTTTTCAATTTGTTGGCATTTACAAAAGAGGCCATTTGCACTACAATAAAACAAATGCAAGACAGTTGCATTTAATGTCTCCTCGAACAAGGGCATCATCAGAAAGATGAAAATGGTAAAGACTTACTTTCAGAATGGAGGAAGAAAAAATGAGTCACCTGCACTTTCCTGACGGAGTACTGCCTCTTTGGCTGGTAGGCACAGGGATTGGTCTGATGATCATTATCTTGATTGTTGTGGTGATGAAGCTGAAAAACGAGGGGGATTTAGCGCGGAAAACTTCCACCCTGGCGGTCATTTCGGCCCTTATGATTATTGCCATGTCGATTCCCATGGGGTTTATTCACTATCATATTAACTTGACAGTTCTGGTGAGCCTCCTGGTAGGTCCCTGGATGGCTTTTCTGGCCGTTTTTGTAGTCAACTTTTTCTTGAGCCTGATAGGGCACGGCGGGATTACCGTGGTTGGCTTAAACAGCTTGATTTTAGGCAGCGAAGTTTTTTTGGCGGCGCTTTTCTTCCCCCTGTTTCGCCACCTGCTGCGTCCTGTAATTGCTGTTTTTGTGACCACATTATCCGTTTTAATCCTTTCCAACCTGTTCATGGCCTTTATCGTCTTCCTGTCTACGTTGTCCCTGGAAGCAGTGCAGGTGGCTGCCTATGTCGAAGCGGGTCAGCAGTTGATTGCAGGAATTCCCGGGTGGTTTATCGGTTCAATCCTGGTTC
>Ga0207421_10007110_pt1 | contig 12006 bp, 7 predicted proteins | sample SodLakKL_010_SED_4_FD_187542 | JGI IMG/M metagenome (GOLD analysis project Ga0207421, IMG submission 187542) | Alkaline sediment microbial communities from Lake Tanatar, Kulunda Steppe, Russia - 8KL_010_SED (SPAdes) (version 2) | ecosystem: Environmental > Aquatic > Non-marine Saline and... | reverse complement strand
TTCTGACAATCTGGTTTTATTCGGGGCGTAGCGCAGCCTGGTAGCGCACTTGCATGGGGTGCAAGGAGTCGCAGGTTCAAATCCTGCCGCCCCGACCAATCACTGATAAAGACGCCGATAAAGGTCATGGATGATATGCCATGGCCTTTTTTATTTGGTTTTGAAACGAACGATTTTCTAACTTTAAGACGGAAATGGGGTAAAACCCTCAAAAATAATACTGAGCTCACTTATTTAATATGAAAACGCTTGGTTCAGGATGGTGAAACCGGTATCAATCCGGGAGGCACCACTACATCGCGTCATATTCCTCTTTCGTGATTTGCACGATACCGCCAAGACTGCTCATTGCGGCAACCTGCTGCCAGGGCCATTGCAATATCAGATCCATTGGCTGACCGTCCGCCAGCTTTGGCGGATTCAATACCGAACACGGTATTTTCGCGCCTGGTATATCCCGGCCATCCGTGTCGATCCCCTTGAAGTAAAGCAGCATGTGCATGCGCCGGACTGCGCCCGCCAATTCGTCGCCGGCCAATGAAAGCGTTGTGCGCATGCGCACCCCTCCCAGCGAGACCGGACGGTGTGTTATTATACCAACCTGAAAAGGTTCCGGCGGGATCGTCAACTCTCCAAGAATATAGCCTTCGTTCAGAGCCGTCAGGGGAACGGGCGTACTCAGCGAATGCTTCTGAACATATTGCCCTAATCGTGCATTCCAGTTTTGCTCCGTTTCCTTGCGGAGCGCCTGAAGTTTATCCATCTCCTCCTGATTCGGGGCATTATAAATCTTCGCCCAAAGCTGCTCAACTTCCGCGTTGCCGTCGCTAAGCATTTCCGGCAGGTTCTTCAGGTAAATATTCGATGAACCGCCCCGAGCTGCAACTTCGGCGGAATCACCCCTGTCCGTGCAGCCGGCTGATATCAGGATCATGACGGCAGCGACAGGATACAACATTTTCCAACAGATACGTTTCATTTCAATTCGCTCCTTATCAAGGAATATATAAGAAACTGCCCCTGAAAACACGACAGCCGGACCGCGGCAGGCATAATCGCAGTCCGGCTGTCTTTACGATGTGCAGCCTGAAACCAGGCCGTGTAAGACCCGTGACTTTCCGTCCCAATTTTACAATTGGTTTGGCTTAATATCACTCCATGAAAAAATATATCGTCCCAAATTTCCACCCTGTCAAATTTTTAGAAAAAAATTCTCGCCCGGTAATTATGATGCATTCGAAAATGTCGCGATCTGACGGCTTTGTAAAGTTCAAGACCAAGGTTTGCCGGGTTTAGAAGAATGCAACATACCTGGCGTACGTGAAATTCCCTGAAATTGGGTGTAACGCAGATATTGGACTTTTTTCGAAGCCGTCAATGATACATACTTTGGATACACCACTTTGCAGCCGTACCGATCAGGACTTGATATATATATAGAAATTATCTATTAAAATTATAGAAAAATATCGATATAAACAATTTGACCTGTTCAGGCTTCATGATATAAATACGATTTTCGGATCCATCCGGAAGCTCTTTGTATTTTTCCGGACGGATCCGGAAAGTATTATACCGAGCAGCAAAAAAAGCGGCCGCCGCATTTCCGGCACGTTCCGCTTTCTGAATACCCCTAAAAACAAACAATAGCTGGTTCTTCATGAAACGATCCTTTGGCTTCACATGAGCGAATGTCCGGATATCTACCCGGGTGTGGTAGTCGCTGCACAATGGCCGAAGGGTTGCCTCCGCCTCCCTTTTCAATCCTTTTTATTTATCGTTCATTTCCCGTAAAACCACGGGTTCCCGAACGCTTTTCCGAAATGATTCCGGCCCCGTCCATGCGACTACGCCTTTTGGCAGAGATCTCCGGTCCGTTTGTATTGCAGGCATTCCGGCGGCATGAGCCGTGCAGCCGGTTGATTGAACGGCAATATTGACGACTTTTTGCAAGTCCATAAACATTTTTCAAAGCGTCAGGAGATGCAAATGAGCGAAACCTTTGTGCTGGGAAAAAAGAAAAAAGACCGTTTTCTGGACCGCATCCGGGATATGGTACCCGACAGCGACCGGCTGGACCTGTGTCTTACATGCGGGGCATGCGTTTCCGGATGCCCGGCAACGGGCCTGGAAGATATGGATCCCAGAAAATTCCTCCGCCTGGTAACCCTGGGCTTCGATGAAAAAATCATGAAACATCCCTGGGTCTGGATGTGCTCCATGTGTGAACGATGCACCCACGCATGTCCCATGGGGATCAACATAGCCGGCATGATGTTCGAGGCCCGCAAACTCTGGCCGCGGGAGGAAAGACCGAAGGGCATCCTCGGTTCCTGCGACATGGCGATCCGAAACGACTCATGCAGCGCCATGGGAACCGATCCTGAAGATTTCCGCTTCGTGGTGGAAGACGTGCTGGAGGAAGTCCGCGAAACGCAACCCCGGTGGAAGGACCTCCGGGCGCCCATCGACAAGCAGGGGGCGCACTTCTTTCTGAGCCAGAACTCCCGCGAGCCGGTTACCGAGCCCGATGAGATGATCCCCTTGTGGAAGATTCTCCATCTGGTCGGTGCCGACTGGACCTATTCCTGCACCGGATGGGGCGGGGAAAATTACTGCATGTTCCTGGCCGACGACGAAAACTGGAAAAAAATTGCCTCCACCACGATCCGGACGGCGTCGGAACTCGGGTGCAAGGTATATCTCAACACCGAATGCGGCCATTCCACCTTTTCCGTTTGGAAGGGCCAGAAGAAATACGGCATCGAAACCGACCTGGCCATCGAACCCATTGTCCGGTACTACGCGAAATGGATCCGGGAAGGCAAGCTCAACGTCGATCCTTCCTGGAACAAGGATCTTGCCGTCAAATTCACGGTCCAGGATCCCTGCAACCAGATCCGGAAAAGCTTCGGCGACGAACTGGCAGACGATCTGCGCTACGTTGTAAAGGCCTGCGCCGGGGAAGACAACTTCATCGACACCTACCCCAACAAGTCGAACAATTACTGCTGCGGCGGCGGCGGCGGTTTTCTCCAGAACGGCTACAAGGAAGAACGGTTCCTGTACGGCCGTCTGAAAAACACCCAGATCGTGGCGACCGGCGCGGACTACGTGATCACCCCCTGCCACAACTGCCACGCGCAGATCCACGAACTGAGCGAGCACTATGAAGACGGCCGGTACAAAGTCATCCATCTGTGGACGCTTATTGCCCTGTCTTTGGGCATATTGGGCGAAAACGAACGGGAATACCTGGGAGACGACCTGAAAGAAGTCAACCTGCCCGAAGATGAACAGGAACCACGGTGAAACGGAGGCAATTGTGACCGATCAGAATACGCCCGCAGGAGCCGTCATGGTGGTCGGCGGAGGGATCGCCGGAATCCAGGCGTCCCTGGACATGGCCAACTCAGGCTACCTGGTCTACCTCGTAGAGGAAAAACCGGCTATCGGCGGTGTCATGGCCCAGCTTGACAAAACATTTCCCACCAACGACTGCGCCATGTGCGTGATATCGCCCAAGCTTGTGGAGGCGGGAAGACACCTCAACATCGAACTGCTGACCATGACCGAAGTGTCTGCCGTATCCGGAGAGGCCGGCAACTTCCGGGTGGACCTGCTCCGCCACCCCCGTTATGTCGATCCGGAAAAATGCACATCCTGCGCGGAGTGTGAAACCGTCTGTCCCATCGAACGCCCCAATGCCTTCGACCAGGGACTGCGCAACCGGAAGGCCGCTTACAAGCTCTACCCGCAGGGGATGCCCCCGGCGTACGCCATAGAAAAACAGGGGACCGCTCCCTGCAAGGCCACCTGTCCGGCGCACGTGAGCGTTCAGGGATACATCGCACTGATCAATCAGGGAAAGTACAGGGAGGCCGTTGAGTTGTTCCGGGAGGCGCACCCGTTTCCGGGCGTGTGCGGCCGGGTCTGTCACCATCCCTGCGAAAGCCGTTGCACCCGGGGCGATTATGACGAACCGCTTGCCATCCGGGAACTGCACAGGTTTCTGGCTGACTGGGAAACCGAAACCGGGGAAAGGATTCTGCCGACGATCGCGGAGGAAAAACGGGCCGAAAAAATCGCTGTGATCGGTTCCGGGCCAGCCGGTTTGTCAGCGGCGTATTTCCTGGCGCAAAAAGGCTACCAGGCAACCATCTTCGAAAAGCTTCCGGTCGCAGGCGGCATGATGGCCGTCGGCATTCCCGAGTATCGACTGCCGAGGGACATGCTCGAACGCGAAATAGAAATCATCCAAGCGATGGGCGTGGAGATTCAAACCGGCGTGACCTTCGGAAAGGATATCACCTTCGACAGTCTCAAGGCGGACGGTTACGCCGCCGTTTTCATGGGCGTGGGGCTTCATGCCGGAAGGAAACTGGGCATCGATAACGAGGACGCCGCCGGCGTCCTGCAGGGAGTCGATTTCCTGCGGGATACGGCTCTGGGAAAAGATGTTCCCGTGGGCGACAACGTGCTGGTAATCGGCGGCGGCAACGTGGCCGTGGACGTGGCGCTTACGGCCAAGCGCAAAGGTGCGGAAAACGTCACCATGGTCTGCCTGGAAAAACGCGGGGAAATGCCGGCCTGGGAGCATGAAATCGAAGAAGCCCTGGAAGGGGATATCAAGATCGTCAACTCCTACGGGCCGAAATCATTTTTTATCGATCCGGATACGAAAAAATTCTCCGGCATCGAGTTCAAGACCTGTACGGCGGTATTCGACGAACAGGGACGGTTTTCGCCCGCTTTCGACGAAAACGCCTGCGAAGCCATTTTCGGTGATACAGTGATCATCGCCATCGGCCAGGCCGCCGACACCGCCGATATCGAAAAGCAAAACGTTCCCATAACCGCCCGGGGCGGCCTGGAAGCCGACCCGATAACGCTTCAGACCCCCATGGAGTGGGTGTTTGCCGGCGGCGACGCATTCTACGGGCCCAAGTCGGTCGTGGACGCGGTGGCGTCCGGCAAAGAGGCGGCCGAGAGCATCCACCGCTACATCAACGGAATGGACCTCAAAGACGGACGCGAAAAGGAATGGCACTTCGAAAAACCCGTCATCACCGATGAGCCGCATAAGAAACGTACTCCGCTCCGATGCCTCGACCCAAAGGCCCGGGAATGCAACTTCCTGGAAGTATCCTTCGGCTACAACGAAGACGAAGCAAAAGCCGAGGCCGACCGGTGCCTGGAATGCGGCATCTGCTCGGAGTGCTACCAGTGCGTCAAGGCCTGTCTCGCAGGGGCTGTAAACCACGAAACGACGCCGGAAACCCTTTCGGTAAACGTCGGCGGCATCATCCTCGCGCCCGGTTTTGAACCGTTCGACCCATCCGCTTTTGACGCCTATGCCTACGCCAGCCACCCCGACGTGGTAACCAGCATCGAGTTCGAGCGGATCCTGTCGGCGTCGGGTCCGTTTCAGGGCCACCTGGTTCGCCCCTCGGACCACCGGGAGCCGGAAAAAATCGCCTGGATCCAGTGCGTGGGTTCCCGGGACATCAACCGGTGCGATCATTCGTACTGTTCGTCGGTATGCTGCATGTACGCGAGCAAGCAAGCGATCATCGCGAAGGAGCACAGCGCGAACGATCTCGACACAGCCATTTTCTACATGGACATGCGGACGTTCGGCAAGGAATTCGAACGCTACCTCAACCGGGCCGAGCATGAAAACGGGGTGCGTTATATCCGCTCCCGGGTCCATACTATCGAACACGACGAATCCGGCGGCCTGTTAATGCGCTATGCCACCGAATCCGGCGGGATGCTGGAAGAATCTTTTGATATGGTGGTGCTTTCGGTGGGATTGTCGCCGTCCGCAAGCGTTTCGGAACTGGCCGGAAGACTGGGCGTGGCGCTCAACCGCCACCGTTTCGCCCGAACGAAAGACCTCTCGCCCGTTTCAACAAGCCGATCAGGCATTTATGCCTGCGGCGCTTTCCAGGAGCCCAAGGACATACCCATGTCCGTCATGGAAGCCTCGGCAGCCGCGGCACTTGCAACCGGTGAGCTTGCTTCCGTTCGCAACAGCCTGGCGCGCGTAAAGCAGCTTCCTCCCGAACTCGATGTGTCCGGCGACATGCCGCGAATCGGCGTCTTTGTCTGCAACTGCGGCATCAATATCGGCGGTATAGCCGATGTACCCGCCATCCGGGATTATGCGGCCACCCTGCCATACGTGGTTCACGTGGAGGATAATCTCTTCACCTGCTCCCAGGACACGCAGGACAAAATGAAAGAGATTATAACGGAAAAGGCGATCAACCGGGTCGTGGTGGCTTCCTGTTCGCCGCGCACCCATGAACCCCTTTTCCAGGAGACCATCCGGGAAGCCGGCCTTAACCCCTACCTGTTCGAAATGGCCAATATTCGCGATCAGAATACGTGGGTGCATATGAACGACCCCGAAGCCGCCACCCAAAAGGCCAAATCCCTGGTCCGGATGGCCATAGCCAAGGCGATGTTCATCGAACCGCTCCACCAGGTGGAAATGGCCGTCCGGAACGCCGCTTTGGTTGTCGGCGGCGGCGTTGCCGGCATGGAAGCGGCCATTGGGCTTGCCGAACAGGGGTTCCCCGTTCATCTCGTGGAAAAGGAGGACCATCTCGGCGGCGCAGCCCTGAAACTCAACACGACCTGGCAGGGAGAGCCGGTTGGGCCCTACGTGCGAAATCTGGCGGAACATGTAAAATCGCACCCCAACGTACACGTGTACACCGGGTCCCATGTTGTGGAATCCAGCGGCGCCATCGGCCATTTCACCACCACGGTGCTTACCGCGGACGATGCCGGGCGTCCGGCATCCCGGACCATTTCCCACGGCGTGACAATTCTTGCCACCGGAGCCGAGGAATTCAAACCCACGGAATACCTCCGGGGCGAGCATCCCGATGTCCTGACCCATCTCGAACTGGACGGCGCCATGCGGGAAAACGACCCGCGAATCGATGAAGCAGCGTCCGTGGTTTTCATCCAGTGCGTGGGATCCCGGAACGAAGAGCGGCCTTATTGCAGCAAAATTTGCTGCACCCACAGCCTGAAGAGCGCCCTTGCGCTCAAGGAATCCGACCCGGACCGGCAGGTCTTTATCCTGTACCGGGACATGCGCGCATACGGATTCCGGGAGGATCTCTACCGGGCCGCGCGACAGGCCGACGTCATCTTTATCCGCTTCACCCCCGAAAACCCGCCGGTTGCAGCCAGTGCGGAAGACGGGAAAATCATGGTGTCCATCAGGGACCACGTGCTGGATGTCGGGCTGGAAATCCGCGCGGATATGCTGGTACTCGCCGCCGCCGTGGCGGCAAGGGAAAACCGTGAGTTGTTCGAGGCGTTCAAGGTTCCCGTCAACGAGGATGGTTTCTTGGTGGAAGCCCATGCGAAGCTGCGGCCCGTGGATTTCGCTTCGGAAGGAATCTTTCTGGCCGGCCTTGCCCACTACCCGAAACCCATCGAAGAGACCATCGCACAGGCAAGGGCCGCCGTCTCCAGGGCCGTGACGATCCTTTCAAAGGATTACATTCTTGTGGGCGGGGTCGTGGCGGAGCTTAAAGACCCGTCGCGCTGCGCGTGCTGCCTGATATGCGTCCGGAGCTGCCCTTACGGGGTACCTTATGTCGCCGACGGCCGGGCGCACATCAATCCGGCGGCCTGCCACGGATGCGGGGTGTGCGCGGCGGAGTGCCCCGCCAAAGTCATTACGCTCAACCACTTTACCGACGAGCAAATCATAGCCAAGGAGGGGGCCCTGTTTGCCGGCGACAAGGCCGGAACATCACTTCAGTGTGCATAGCGGAGGAAACATGAAAGAAGATTTCGAACCGGAAATTCTGGCGTTCTGCTGCAAATACTGCGCTTATGCGGCAGCCGACCTGGCCGGATCCATGCGCCTGTCCTACCCGCCTGCCGTCAAGGTCATCCAACTGCCGTGCACCGGCCGGGTGGACATGATCAACCTGCTCAAAGCTTTTGAAGACGGCGCGGACGGCGTATATGTAGCTGGATGCCTGGAAGGGGAATGCCATTTCATAAAGGGCAACCTGCGGGCGAAAAAACGGGTGGCCGCTGTGAAAGACATTCTTGCATCCATCGGACTGGAGCCCGGGCGTCTGCAGATGTACAACCTGTCATCGGCCATGGGACCCCGATTCACCGAGATTGCCCGTGAAATGACCGAAACGATCCGGGCCTTCGGCCCCAGCCCCATCAAGGGCAAGCTGAACGCCTGCGGACGGGTTGTCGATCCGGCGGTCAGACCGGAAACCCTAACGACCTGAAAGGCAGGATAAGTATGACAAACCAACCGATCGGATCCGTAATGGTCGCAGGCGGGGGCATCGCCGGCATCCAGAGCGCGCTGGACCTTGCCGATTCCGGATTCAAAGTATACATGGTGGAAAAAACCGCCTCCATCGGCGGGGTCATGGCCCAGCTCGACAAGACCTTTCCCACCAATGACTGTTCCATGTGCATCATGTCCCCGAAGCTGGTGGAAGTGGGACGCCACATCAACATCGAGCTGATCACATTGGCCGATATCAAGGAAATTTCCGGTGAAAAAGGGAACTATACCGTTGCGATCCACCAGCGTCCGCGCTACGTGGACATGGACAAATGCATTGCCTGCGGTATCTGCGCGGAAAAATGCCCAAAAAAAATCGTGGACGTCTACAATGCCTCGCTGGTGAAACGAAAGGCGATTTATGTCCCCTACCCCCAGGCCGTTCCCCTGAAATACGCCATCGACCCGGAATGCATCTACCTGAAAAAACCAGGCAAGTGCGGCGCGTGTATCAAGAAGTGCCCTGCGGATGCCATTGACTTCGACGACCGCCCGAAAGACTTTTCCATAAACGTCGGTGCCATCATCCTCGCACCGGGTTTTTCCGCTTTTGACCCGAAACGGATCGCAAACTACGCCCTGGGCGTCAACCCCGGGGTCATGACATCGCTGGAATTCGAACGGGTCCTGTCGGCTTCGGGTCCCACATCCGGGCATCTCGTTCGCATGACCGATCATCGTGAACCGAAGAAAATCGCCTGGCTCCAATGCGTGGGTTCCCGGGACATCAACCGGTGCGACAACTCCTACTGCTCATCGGTATGCTGCATGTACGCCATTAAGCAGGCCATCATCGCAAAGGAGCATTCGGACGAATCCCTCGATTGCGCAATCTTCTATATGGATATGCGTACGCACGGCAAGGGGTTCGAGGCATGCTTCAACCAGGCGGAAAACGAACACGGCATCCGGTTTGTCAATTCGCGCATTCACACGGTGGAGACGGACCCGCAAAGCGGCGACCCCGTCCTTCGCTACGAGGCTTCAAACAAAGAGATGATATCCGAAACCTTCGACATGGTTATACTGTCGGTGGGCCTGGAAATCCCGGAAGAATTGCAGCAACTGTGCCGGAGCATGGACATCGGACTCACCGAAGGCGGATTTGCGGCCACTTCCGCCTTCAACCCCACGGCCGCCTCAAGGGAAGGAATATATGTATGCGGCGTCCTGCAGGGTCCCAAGGATATTCCACAGTCCGTGATTGAAGCCGGCAGCGCGGCCGTGATGGCCGGGGCCGACCTGGCGGCAAGCCGGAATACCCTCACCACGTCGGTCGAAATCCCGACGGAAACCGATATCAAGGGTGACCCGCCCCGCATCGGGGTATTTGTCTGCCACTGCGGCATCAACATCTCCGGCGTGGTCGACGTTCCCGCCGTGCGCGACTACGCGGCTACGCTTCCCCATGTCTTTCACGTGGACGACAATCTCTACTCCTGCTCCCAGGACTCCCAGGAGCAGATCACCCGCATCATCCGGGAAAACAACCTGAACCGTATCATCGTGGCGGCCTGCTCGCCCAAGACCCACGAACCGCTGTTCCAGTCCACCCTGGCCAACGCGGGCCTGAACAAGTACCTGCTGGAATTCGTCAACATCCGCAACCAAGACTCCTGGGTGCACCGGAACAACCCGGACATGGCCACGGACAAGGCCAAGGACCTGGTCCGTATGGCCGTACGCAAGGCCGCGCTTCTGGAACCCCTTTCGGAAACTGAACTGGAAGTGGACCAGCGTGCTTTGGTCATCGGCGGCGGAATTTCCGGAATGGCCGCTGCCCGGGCCTTTTCGGCTCACGGATATCAATCCGTGCTGCTGGAAAGAAACAGTGAACTCGGCGGTAACGCACGCCACCTGTATCAAACCGCCGGGGGCGAGGATATCGGGGCGCGCCTGGAAAAGATGATCGAAGCGGTCCATTCCGACGACAATATCGAAATATGCACCAATGCCGAGTTGATTGCCATGGACGGGTTCGTCGGCAATTTCAACGCAACGATCAGGCGGGAAGGAAGCGACCGGACCATTCGCCACGGTGTAACGGTTATCGCCACCGGAGGCAGGGAACACGAACCCGGCGAATACCTGTATAAACAAGATGACCGGGTGATTACCGGGCTTGAACTGGACCGGCGGATGAAGGACGGCGGAAAAGGATTGTCCGACGTGGAATCGGCAGTCTTCATCCAGTGCGTGGGCTCCCGCGAGCCGGAACGCCCTTACTGTTCCAGAATCTGCTGCACCCACTCGGTGCTTGCAGCCATCCATCTCAAAAAAATCAATCCGGAGATGAATGTGTACGTCCTGTACCGGGACATCCGGACCTACGGGGAACGGGAGAATCTCTACAAGCAGGCCAGGCAGGCCGGGGTGATCTTTATTCGCTATAACGCCGATGATAAACCCACGGTGCGAAACGACCCGGACCGGCTGATGATCGACGCGACCGACCACGTACTGGACGCGCGGATCTCCATCGAAGCGGACCTGCTGATCCTGGCCGCGGCCGTCATTCCCAATGCGGAAGAAAAACTGGCACAGTTCTTTAAGGTTCCCATCGATACGGACGGCTTTTTCGTGGAAGCCCACGTCAAGCTGGATCCGTCTTCCTTTGCCACGGACGGGGTGTTCCTGTGCGGGCTGTCCCATTACCCCAAGCCCGTCGACGAATCCATCGCCCAGGCCCAGGCCGCGGTATCCGGCGCGATCAAGCTGCTTTCCCGGAAAACCGTTCTGGCCGGCGGCGTGGTTGCCGAAGCAAATCCGCAATTGTGCGCGGCCTGCGGGGCATGCGCGGCCATATGTCCCTACGGCGCCCCGGCCATGCGATCGGAAGGCCCTCATACCGGCAGGGCCGAAATCAATTCCGTGCTGTGCAAGGGCTGCGGGGCATGCGTTGCCTCCTGCCGGAGCGGGGCCATCGAGCTGAAAGGCTTCAACGATGAACAGATCCTGTCCATGATCCAGGGCGCCGGTATGAAATACGCAGTATAGTACCCGAATTGAGTTTAGCTATCAATTTTTAACTACCGGCCGCCCGTGCCGGCGGCTTCAAAAAATCGTCATTTAAGGAGTCAGGTCAGCCATGAACCAATGGGAGCCCAAAATTCTGTGTTTTTTCTGCAACTGGTGTACATACGGCGCCGCCGACCTGGCAGGCGTCAGCCGCCTGGAGTATCCGCCCAACGTGGAAGTGATCCGCCTGCCCTGTTCGGGCCGGGTCACGCCGAAGTTCATCCTTTCGGCTCTTCGCGAAGGAGCGGACGGCATATGGATTTCCGGGTGTCATCCCGGGGACTGCCACTACATCGAGGGCAACTATTATGCCCGCCGGAAATTTCTGCTGATGAAGAACCTGATGGAGCATATGGGACTGGAGCCCGGGCGCATCCATTTTTCCTGGATCTCGTCGGCGGAGGCGACCAAGTTCGTGGAAACCGCCAACCGGGTGGTCGATGCGGTCCGGGCCCTCGGGCCGGCCGGCCGCATGGTCAAAGCGTTGCCGCTCAGCGCCCGCGCATCGTTCGACCTGAGCTGAGTTCAGGTTCTGTTATCTAGTGGCTGAACGAAAACCGTCTTTTTCGCCAATCTCTGCGTCCGGCTCAAATTTTAATCCTCAAAATACGCCAAGTATTCCTGCGGTTAAAATTTTC
>Ga0207421_10007109_pt1 | contig 12007 bp, 11 predicted proteins | sample SodLakKL_010_SED_4_FD_187542 | JGI IMG/M metagenome (GOLD analysis project Ga0207421, IMG submission 187542) | Alkaline sediment microbial communities from Lake Tanatar, Kulunda Steppe, Russia - 8KL_010_SED (SPAdes) (version 2) | ecosystem: Environmental > Aquatic > Non-marine Saline and... | reverse complement strand
GCGCCGTTCAGCACCTTTGCTGACAGCGTGATACGGGGTTCTGGCGCGCCGGGTGCGCGCATCGCAACCAGAAGATCATCGCCATTCAGCGCATGATCCAGACGGTCAGCCCCCGGGAAAATAGAGGCGGTGTGCATATCTGCGCCCATACCCAACAGAACAACCGACAGCGGCAAACACGCGTCCAGTCCGGCGGAAAGATCGTCCAGCTTTTCCTCTGGCGTGGCGGCATCGGCATAAAGCGGGATCAGGCGCGCAGCGGCAGCGCGGTCTACCAGCAGGCGGCTGCGCAACAGGCGGGTGTTGGACCGATCAGAGCTTTCGGGCACCCAGCGTTCGTCGGTCAGCATCACATCGACGCGGTCCCAGTCCAGATCGATACTGCACAGATTGTCAAAGATCGGACCCGGCGTTGTGCCTCCGGGCACGGCAAGCGACGCACGGTCATTGGTCAGCAGCGCCTGTTTAATCTGACTGGCCAGCAGGTCGGCCAGCCGCATCATCATCATTTCCGTATCGGGATATTCGATCAGTTCCATCATCTTAGCCTTTGATTTCGCGCCACTTTCGTCCGTCACGGTGTAGCAGCATCATTGCGTCTTCCGGCCCTGTGGACCCCGCATCATAAAGTTTAGGCACATCGTTGCGCGCTTCCCAGCCACGGATGATGGGGTCGGTCCAGGCCCATGCGGCCTCGACCTCGTCGCCGCGCATGAACAAGGTCTGGTTACCACGGATCACATCCATGATCAGCCGCTCGTAAGCATCGGTCACCTCTTCAGCGTCCGCGCCTAATGCATCGGCAAAGGTCATATCAAGGGGCACATCAATCAAACGCATGCCCCCCGGTCCGGGTTCCTTGATCGTGACCTGCAAATCCATGCCTTCATTGGGTTGCAAACGGATCGATAGAATATTGCGGTGACGCGCGGTGTCACCTTCGAAAATCGTGTGGCCAAGGTCTTTGAACACAACGGTAATTTCCGACGACCGGGCTTTCATCCGCTTGCCGGTACGCAGATAGAACGGCACCCCTGCCCACCGCCAGTTGGCGATATGGCATTTCAGCGCGATAAAGCTTTCGGTAAAGCTGCGGGGATTTTCGGCATCTTCACGATAGCTAAGCCCGTCCGGTCCCGCATCATATTGCCCGCGCACGATGTGATGATGTTCGACAGGCTGTAACGCGCGGATGACTTTCAGCTTTTCATCGCGCACCTCGTCCGCACCAAAGCGGCTGGGTGGTTCCATCGCGATCAAGCATAAAAGCTGCATCAGGTGGTTCTGCACCATATCGCGCATCGCCCCTGACTGATCGTAATATGACCCCCGCCCCGCGACACTGACGGTTTCGGCCACCGTGATCTGGATATGATCGACGTAGTGATTGTTCCACAGAGGTTCGAACAGCACGTTGCCAAAACGGACCGCCATCAGGTTCTGGACGGTTTCCTTGCCCAGATAATGGTCGATCCGGTAAATCTGATCTTCGTTGAAATGGGTCGACAGAACGGCGTTCAGCGCATGGGCGGTTTCCAGATCGCGCCCAAAAGGTTTTTCTACAACAATCCGGCTGTCCGCTGTGGCAATACCGTGCTTGTGCAGGCGTTCCGCCAGATCACCAAACAATGCCGGCGCGACCGAGAAATAGAAGGCCTGCACCACATCAGCACGCACTTTTTGCGCCAGATCGGGCCAGCCACCTTCGCCCTTGGCGTCAATGGCCACATAATCAAGCGCATCCAGAAATGCAGCCAAGCCCTTCTTATCATTAGATTCATGACCGCCAAATTCCGCAATCGCATCCGCGATCATCTTGCGATAGGCGGCGGCATCCATATCACTGCGCGCGGCACCGATGATCCTTGATCCTTCAGGCATCTGACCCGACAGAAACCGGCGAAACAGACCGGGCAAAATCTTGCGGCGGGCAAGATCGCCGGTGCCGCCAAATATCACCAGATCAAAGGTTTCAACAGGAATGACACGAGAAACCATGGACTTGCTCCGCTTGCTTGCATTTCGTTAGCGCTAACGCTCCGTTGGCTAAAGCACTTTCCCGCCTCTGTCTACAGGCATTGCACCGCGATTGCACCGGTCAGGTCGTTTGTTCCTGCTCGGAACTGATGGCAGGAAAATCTGTCCGGTCTTCGCGTTTACCGCCACAGATCAGATCGGCGGCACGGTCGGCGGCATCCTGAAACGGCTCTAGCACCAGATCGGCACCGGCACGGTGCAACAGATCGGTTTCGGCCGCCTGATGGGATGTCACGGCAACCTTGCCACGAAATCCGCCTGTGCGGGCCAGTTGCATCAGGGTGGTGCGGGCGTCTTCGTGGCTAAGCCCCGTCAAATGGGTCGGCACGGTCGAAACAAGCCATTCGGTATCAGGCAAGGGCAGTTCGCTGATGAATTCAGGATCGCTCGCATCGCCAAATTCAGTATCCAGCCCCAGTTTACGCCAGCGCCGCACGGCTGTCGGGTTGAAATCCACACCCAGCACATTGATCCCGCGCCGTTTCAACCGCAGCCCGATGGCGGTACCGAACCGGCCCAGCCCGAAGATAATGACCTGATAATGCGTATTTTTCGACGCGGAATCACCTTGCTGGTCGCGATATGGGTTTTTGCGTTCGAACACGCCCAGATAGGGTTCGAACACCGCATAAAGCTGATGCGAATAGGTGATCATATAGGTCGAGGCCGCAATCGTCACCAGCCCTACCATCGTCACCAGCCCCAGCGCGTCTTCCTGCACATGGCCGATGGTGACACCCATGGCGACGAAAATCAGCGAAAACTCACTGATCTGCGCGACGGTCAGACCGGCCAGAAAACCGGTGCGCTTGCGATACCCCAGCGCACCCATGATGATCAGGACGATCAGCGGATTGCCTATCAGCACAAAGGCTGAAAACAGCACAGCCCCCCAGATATGCGTGCCCAAAAGCGACAGGTCCAGACCGGACCCGAGGGCGATGAAAAAGAACAGCAGCAGAAAATCGCGCAACGGTGCCAAACGTGCCGCAATCGTTTCGCGGTACGGTGTCGAGGCCAGCGCCACACCCGCAAGCAGCCCGCCAACCTCTTTGCCCAAGCCCACGATATCGCCAAAGGCTGCAAACATCGCGGCCATCGCGATGGCGAAGATGACCAACAGTTCAGGCGCGTGGGCCAGCTTTTCGGTTAGCGGATTGGCGACAAAGCGCACGAACAGGATCACCGCCCCCACCATTGCCAGACCGGACACCAGCACGACGGGCACCGATCCGCCGCCATGCCCGTCCCCCGCCGCGCCGATCCCGATAGCCGACAGGACGATCATCGCCAGTACGACGACCAAATCCTGCACGATCAGGAAACCAAGGGCGATCTGGCCGTGCAAGCTGTCAATCTCGCGCTTGTCGGACAGTAGTTTGACGATGATGATGGTCGATGAAAACGTCAGCGCAATGGCGACATAAAGGCTCGTGATCGCACCCAAGCCCAGCGCCATCCCGATCAGATAGCCAAATATGGATGTAAAGGCGACCTGCCCCAGCCCTGTCAGCAAGGATACCATGCCCAGCGACCGGATCAGCTTCACATCCAGCTTGATGCCGACCAGAAACAGCAGCACCGCAATGCCCAGTTCCGACAAAAGATGGATCACCTGCGCGTCGGATCGTACAAGATCCAGCGCCGATGGTCCTACCAACAGCCCAACTGCGATAAAGCTGACGATCAGCGGCTGGCGCAACATCATGCCGACAAAACCGACAGCAGCGGCAAGCGCCAAAAGCAAGGCAAGCTGCCCGAAGGAAGACTGGATAATGGCATCCATCACCGGGCCAATTCCTTTTCGTTACATGCGCGATAAAAGGATCGATAAGGCAGCATGTTGCCCAACTCTTTGATCCAGCGCATGTTTGGTCGGCAAAAAGCTAGGCTTCCAGCTCTGCATCCCAGTAAAGGTAATCAAGCCAGCTTTCATGCAGGTGGTTGGGCGGGAATTTACGCCCGACATTGTGCAGTTGTGACGGCACCGGGCGTTTGGGCGGTTTGCGCAGCGACATTCCCGACTGGCGCAAGGATTTGGACCCTTTTTTCAAGTTGCACGACGAACAGGCCGCCACCACATTTTCCCATGACGTGACCCCGCCGGCCGCGCGCGGCACAACATGGTCGAACGTCAGATCACCCTTGGCGCCGCAATATTGGCAGCAGAATTCATCGCGCAAAAACAGGTTAAAGCGGGTGAACGCCACCTGCCGCTGCGGCGTCACATAATCCTTCAGCACCACAACCGACGGAATACGGATCACCGTCGAGGGGCTGCGCACCGTTTCTTCATATTCGCTGACGATCACCACCCGATCCAGCCACGCCGCCTTGATCGCTTCCTGCCAGGGCCAAAGCGACAGGGGGTAATAGGACAAGGGCCGGTAATCCGCATTCAACACAAGTGCGGGAAAGTGTTTGAGCGCACCCGGCGCGCGCACGAAATCGGTCCGAAACTCAGTCTGCGTCATATCCATATCCCACACATCCGGTGCGGAAGCCCTGAAAGACAGCGTTTCCGCATACCTGTTGGGATAGACTATATCTCGCGTCAGATTTGTGACAAGCCCTACAATTTGTGCCAAATAACCGCAGGCGCGGGCAATTTTCCCGCACCTGCGGCTGTTTTGGGCGCACCGCCTGAAACAGGTCTTAGAACCTCAGCGCACGACATGTACCGCGCATTGTGCGTGCCGGACCACGCGGGCGGCAGTCGAGCCCAGAAAATAATCCTGCAACCCGGGTTTATGCGATGCAATAACGATCAGCTTGGCATCACATTTGTCGGCATAGTCCAGAATAGCCCTGCCGGCAGAGCCGTAGATAAGCACCTTTTCGATATCATCCGCCCCGTCTACGACGCTTTCCAACGACGTTTTGGCTTGCTCGCGGTTGGCGGCCAACTGGCCATCGGGCAATTCCATCGCGATATAGCCCGGAATGGGTTCGATCGCATGGGCCAGAATGATCTTGCCGTGATCGGACTTCAGGGCCCGCGCGACATCTAACGCTCTTTCGATATGGGTACTGTGATCAAGCGCCACAGGAACAAGTATTGTATCGTACATAATGGATCCTCCCTATAGGCGGAATTATGCCACGATATGCAAAGGCGGTCCTTGCGATAGGTCAATAATGCCGGGCTGCGGTGATCAGTTCAACGCGGTACCCTGCCCTATTCCATCCCGAACCGGTCGCGCATGAAGGCCAGCGCCACTTGCAGACCGTCTGGGGCGATACCGTGGCCGGTGCCTTTCATGACATGGGCGTAAACCTCGGTCCAGCCGGCCTGTTGCAGTGCCTCTGCGGCCTGCGGCAATGACTGGGGCGGCACGACATCGTCCTGATCGCCATGTATCAGCAAAACGGGCGGGCGCGATTGCGCGTCGTCGATCAATTGTTCGGGCAACAGCAGCCGCCCCGAAAAGGCGACTATCCCAGCCAGCGCATCTTCGCGGCGCGGCACCACATGTAGCGCCATCATCGTGCCTTGGCTGAAACCCAGCACCATCACCTGTTCGGGCAGCAAGTCTTCGTCCACCATCACCCCGTCGATAAACGCATCCAGATCGGCGGCGGCGTTTTGCAGACCTGCGTTGCTTTCTTCCTCGCTTGATCCGTCGATCCAGGGGATCGGGAACCATTGATAGCCCATCGGCGCACCAGCGCAGGATTCGGGCGCATCAGGGGCGATGAACAAGGTGTCGGGCATATGATCGGCCAAAGGATCGGCCAACCCGATCAGATCAGCGCCATTCGCGCCATAGCCATGCAGGAAAATGACGCAAGACTGCGTTTCACCCGATTGCGGTTCGCGCCGTTGCGCCTGAAGTGCCCGTGTCATCTGATCCCTTCCCGTTGCTTTGCCTGTGCGTAATAGGCCCACATGACGCGCGCCGCAACCGACCGCCACGGTGCCCATGGTTCGGCCATCGCGCGCAGTGCCTTGTCCTTGGGCCGGTCAGACAGGTCAAAGATCATCCGCGCGGCTTCCTGCAAAGCCAGATCACCGGGCGCGAACACATCGGCACGCCCTAACGAAAACATCGCATAAATCTCTGCCGTCCAGACGCCGATGCCGGTGACGGCGGTCAATTGCGCGATGACATCCTGCGTGGGCAATACGTGCAGGCGCGGATAATCCAGATCCGCCGCCGCCAGCGCCTTGGCATAGCGCGCTTTCTGCCCGCTTAGGCCCAGCGCGCGCAAATCATCGGTGCTGGCCTGTGTCACCCGTTTGGGGTCGGTCATGCCCGCGCCGTCCAGCCGCCCCATGATCGCATTGGCGGATGCCACGCTGACCTGCTGGCTGACAATCGCACCCAGCAACGCACCAAAGCCGTCGGGTTTCAGCCGCAGGGGGATTTCAGGCAGATCAGGCAGGATCAGGGCAAAACGCGGCTCGACCAGCGCCAGATGCGCCATGCCTTCCGCCAGACAATCCTGCGATGTGATCACCCGCATTGCGCCACCCAGTCCAATGCCGCCTGAACGTTTTCCACCGTCAACCAGTTGCCCTGCGCAGGCCGTGCCAGCATCAGCACTGGGATCCCCAAGGCGCGGGCGGCGGTCAGTTTCGTGGCACTCGCCTGTCCGCCTGCGTTCTTGACGACCAGCCAATCAACGCCAAGGCGCGTGAATAACGCAGTCTCGTCCACAACAGAAAACGGCGGACGCCCGACCAGAAATTCGCCACCGGCAAAGGGAAACGGCGTGTCCGGCGGATCAATCTGGCGACAGATCACACGCCGCCCTACCAGATTGGCAAACCCGGCCAAGGTTTGCCGGCCAGTCCCCAGAAACACGGTTGAACCTAGCGGAATGTGACCTGCGGCATCAGCCTCTTGCGCAATCGTGGTCCAGCAGTCCCCCTTGGCCGGTTGCCAAGCAGGGCGCAAAAGCTGGCAAAACGGCAGCCCCAGATCAGCGCAGACAGCCGCCGACCGCGCCGTGATCCGGGCAGCATAGGGATGGGTCGCATCCAGCACAGCATGGATGTTTTTCCGCGTCAGAAAATCGCGAAACCCCGCCTCGCCCCCGAAACCACCTTGGCAGACCGGCACAGCCAAAGGCGCGGGGTCTCGCGTCACCCCAGCCAACGATGCAATGACATCGCGGCCTTGCAAGGCGGTCGCAATCACCCGCGCCTCGCCCGTGCCGGCCAGCAGCAATAGCGTCATCCCTGCGCCCTCGCCAGGATCGCGCCTGCGCGGTCGATGACGACAATATCGAACTGCATCCCCGCAAAGCGCGTATTCACCTGTACCAGCGCACGGTCCGCCACCGCCTGCGCCAATGGGGCACCTGCGATCTGATACGCCTCAAGCGCGGTATTGGCATCCGCAAGGCGCGGGTCGCCCATTATCTGCGCCAGCCCTACAAAATCAACCTGGCTACGCCCCGAATGCAAATCCATCGCGCCCTGCGCCAGTTTGGTGATCTTGCCGATCCCGCCACCGATCGTCACCTTGGCCACCGGATGCTTTGCCAGATACTTCAACATCCCCCCGGCAAAATCCCCCATATCCAGCATCGCATGATCCGGCAAACCATAGAGCGCCTGCACCACACGTTCCGACGTCGCCCCCGTGCAGCCTGCCACATGGGTTAACCCGCCGGCACGCGCCACATCAATCCCGCGATGAATTGACGCGATCCACGCAGCACAGCTAAACGGCCGCACGATCCCCGTGGTGCCAAGGATCGACAGCCCCCCCGCGATCCCCAAGCGCGGGTTCCACGTCTTCAACGCCAGCTCTGCGCCGCCGGGCACCGAAATTTCGATCGTGACATCTGGATTCTGCCCATAGACCGCAGCCATTTCCGTCACCACATCCGTCATCATCTGGCGCGGCACCGGATTGATCGCAGGCTCACCCACGGCAATCGGCAGCCCGGGCTTGGTGACCATGCCCACACCGTCGCCCGCCTTGAACAGCACTCCGCCGGACGAGGCACTGACACGCACCACAATCAGCGCCCCATGCGTCACATCAGGATCATCGCCCGCATCTTTGGTGATGCCCACCTCGGCCCAGCCGTCGCCCGCTTCGGCCAAGGCCAGCGGAAACACTGGTGTCTCGCCCTTGGGCAAAGTGATCGTGACATCGCGGGCGAATGCATCGCCCCATAGCCGGACCAGCGCCGCCTTGGTCGCTGCGGTCGCACAAGCGCCTGTGGTCCAGCCACGGCGCAATTCTGTCTGGGGTTTGCGTGTCATCGGCGCGACGATAGGCAGCGCACGGCATGACGGCAATCGACAATCGCAGGTCGCATCATCGCTTTCCAAAACCGGATTTCAGCGGCATATACAGGACATGACACAGAACTTCCCCCTTCCCGGCCATGATTGGCCCGTGATGCAACCCGGCTGGGTCTGGTTGTGCGGTGCGGGCCCAGGTGATCCGGGGCTTCTGACGCTGCACGCGTTGAACGCGTTGCGGCAAGCCGATGTGGTGATCTACGACGCGCTGGTGCAAGAGGCGATCCTTGATTGGGCACCGCAGGCCGAACACATCTACGCTGGCAAACGCGGCGGCAAACCTTCGGCCAAACAACGCGATATATCGTTGCGGCTGGTGGACCTCGCGCGCGCTGGCAAACGTGTGCTGCGGCTGAAAGGCGGCGATCCATTCGTTTTCGGTCGTGGCGGCGAAGAAGCACAAACACTGGTGCAGCACGACATCCCGATCCGGATCATCCCGGGCATCAGCGCGGGTATCGGCGGGCTGGCCTATGCAGGCATCCCCGTCACCCATCGTGATGTGAACCAGTCTGTGACTTTCGTCACCGGCCACGACCAGTCGGGCAACACGCCCGGATCACTGGACTGGACCAGCATTTCCAAAGGTTCACAAGTCATCGTCATCTACATGGGCATGAAACATATCGCCCAGATCGCCGCGCACCTGATCGCCGCAGGGCGCAGCCTGCACGAACCCGCCGCCGTCGTCACCACCGCGACAACCAAAGACCAGCAAGTGCTGGAAACCACGCTTGGCACCATCGTGGACGACATCGCCAAAGCCAATCTGGAACCACCGGCGATCATCTGCATCGGCCAGTCCGTGCTGATGCGCCAGGTCCTTGACTGGCAAGGCATGGCCGCAGGCAACGCCCCGCGCAACCTCGACCCGCTCGGGCGGGGACGCGCCGCCGATTCCGCCTGATGCCCGTCTTCTTATTTCCCAAAATACTCCCGCCGGAGGCGTCCCGGAGGGACCCATGCGCTTCCTGATCAGCGCCCCCGCCTCTGGCAGCGGCAAAACCACGGTCACACTGGGTCTTTTGCGCGCGATCAGCCGGACTGAACCCATCCACAGCGCCAAATCCGGCCCTGATTACATCGACCCCGCTTTTCACGCCGCAGCAACCGGCCTGCCTTGCGTCAACCTCGACGCATGGGCAATGACGCCCGAACGGATCAGGGCGCTGGCTGCAGGGGCAAAATCCCTGATCGTAGAAGGTGCTATGGGCCTTTTCGACGGCGCCCCCCCGGCCGGGCGCGGTTCCAGCGCTGATTTGGCGCACATTCTGAACCTGCCAGTGGTTCTGGTGATCGACGCAGGGCGCATGGCGGGGTCTGTCGGTGCGCTGGCACAAGGGTTCATGCGCTACGACCCACGGATCCATGTTGCAGGCGTGATCCTTAACAATGTAGGTTCGGTGCGGCACGAGGCGATGTTGCGCGCGGCCTTGGCTGATGTGACAATCTTTGGCAGCATTCCCCGCAGCCCCGCATTACACACCGGCGCACGGCATCTTGGCCTGGTGCAGGCGCAGGAACGCCCAGATCTGGACGCCTTCCTTGATCGTGCCGCCGACCTGATGGCGCAGCATTTGGACCTTGCTGCACTGCACAACCTAGACGCACCCCGGCCTTGCGCCGGGGTCTCGTCCCGCATGGCCCCGCCTGCGCAACGGATCGCCATCGCAAGGGATGCGGCTTTCGCCTTTGCCTATCCGCATCTGCTCGACGACTGGCGCGCAGGCGGGGCAGAGTTGCAGTTTTTCTCGCCTCTCGCTGATGATCCGGCGCCTGACACCGATCTTGTCTATCTTCCGGGTGGCTATCCCGAACTGCACGCTGGCAGGCTGGCGGCCAATCAGCGTTTCATGACCAGCCTGCGGCAATCCAAAGCGACAATCTTTGGCGAATGCGGCGGCTATATGGTGCTTGGTGACGGCCTGATCGATGCAGACGGACAACGCCACGAAATGGCGGGGCTGCTGCAGCTTGAGACCAGCTTTGCCCAGCGCAAGCTGCATCTGGGGTATCGGCATCTGCATGCGACCACCGGTCCCTTTGCCGGTCACTGGACAGGGCACGAGTTTCATTATGCCACCACGCAAAAAGCGACAGGCACGCCCCTTTTCACCGCCACAGACGCGACAGGCACCCCGCTGCCGCCCATGGGCCTGATCGCTGGCCGCGTGTCGGGATCATTCGCGCATATTATCGACGCAAGTCCCATTGCCTCTGCCGACGCTCCGGCGTAGCAATTTGCGCATGACCATGGTTGACGACAGTATCGCGAAACGCAACGTAGCCGTTCTGGTTTTGGCGCAGGCCATTCTGGGCGCGCAACTGCCGATGATGTTTGTGATCGGCGGTTTGGCCGGCAGCCAGCTGGCGACCAATCCCTGCCTTGCGACCCTGCCTATTTCGATGATCGTGTTCGGGTCGATGACGACTGCACCCTGGATCAGCCCGCTGATGCAGCGCAACGGGCGGCGGTTCGGCTTTGTGTTGGGCGCGTTTGGCGGTGCAATGGGGGCGGCAGTATCGGCTTACGGCCTTTATACCGGTTCGTTCTTCATGCTGTTGGCGGGGTCTTACCTGAGCGGGATCTATATGTCCGCGCAAGGATTTTACCGCTTTGCCGCGACCGACACCGCATCCGAGGCATTCCGACCCAAGGCGATTTCCTTCGTCATGGCGGGCGGGCTTTTGTCGGCGATCATCGGGCCGCAGTTGAACAAGCTCGCGCAAGACGCGTTTGTGGTGCCGTTTCTAGGCAGTTATCTGGCGATCATCGTGCTGAACCTTGTCGGGGTCGGGCTGTTTTTCTGGCTCAATCTGCCCAAAGGCAGCCGGTCTTTGCCACCAGTGACAAACCCGCTAAAGGCGCGCACCAAACGTGAACTGCTGCGTGATCCACGCATCATTGTCGCGATCATCTGTGGCATGGTGTCTTATGCGCTGATGAATCTGGTGATGACATCGACACCTTTGGCCGTGGTCGGGTGTGGCTTCACGACCAATAACGCCAATGACATCGTATCCTTGCATGTGATCGCGATGTTTGCGCCATCTTTCGTTACCGGCCACCTGATCGCGCGCTTTGGCGTGGAAAAGATCATCGCCACCGGTCTGGTGATCCTTGCAATGGCAGGCGCCGTCGCCATTGCGGGCGTGGAACTGGCCAATTTCTTTATCGCCTTGTTCCTGCTGGGTGTTGGTTGGAATTTCGGCTTTATCGGCGCGACCACGATGCTGGCTGGCGCGCACCGGCCAGAGGAGCGTGGCCGCGTGCAGGGGCTGAACGACATGCTGGTGTTCGGGATGGTAACTGTTGCATCGCTGGCAGGGGGCGGTTTGCTGAATTGCGCCGGTGGCACCACGGTCGAGGGCTGGAATGCTGTCAACCTGGCGATGATCCCGTTTTTGGTATTGGCGGGGGCGTCGCTGATCTGGTTGTCGCGGCAGCGTCGGGTTGTCGCGTCGTAAGGGGCGCTGCCCCTCGGCTGCGCCTCACCCCGGAGTATTTTGGGAAATAAGAAGATGCGGGCCTAGACCCACCAGCCGCGCAACGACACATGCGCAAGGCGCAGGCTTTGGCGCAATGGCGTGAGTTCAAGCCGGCCTTCGAGGACGGCCTGTGGATCGGTTTTGGCTTTCTGCAGGATCGGGCGTGCGGCGTGGCCGATCAGCAAAGCGGCACCGGCCCGTTGCGCGAGCCGGGCT
>Ga0207421_10007108_pt1 | contig 12011 bp, 12 predicted proteins | sample SodLakKL_010_SED_4_FD_187542 | JGI IMG/M metagenome (GOLD analysis project Ga0207421, IMG submission 187542) | Alkaline sediment microbial communities from Lake Tanatar, Kulunda Steppe, Russia - 8KL_010_SED (SPAdes) (version 2) | ecosystem: Environmental > Aquatic > Non-marine Saline and... | reverse complement strand
CGACTGATACCAAACGCGGGGCGGAATCCGCCCCGCGCGCTCACGATTTGAGGTGATTCCATGGCACAAAAGCGCGACTACTACGAAGTGTTGGGCGTGAACAAGGACGCATCGAAAGAAGAGATCAAGTCCGCGTACAGGAAACTCGCGAGAAAGTACCACCCCGACGTCAACAAGGAAAAAGACGCCGAAGCGAAATTCAAAGAGGTCCGCGAAGCCTACGAGGTCCTTTCCGACCCGAAAAAACGCGAACAATACGACCGTTTCGGCCATTCGTTCAGCCGGCAGGGCGCCGGCGGCGCCCAGGGATTCGAAGGCTTCGGCGATTTCGACTTCGAAGACATCTTCAGCCAGTTCTTCGGGGGCGGCGGCGCCCGCGGGGGGCGCGACAGGAACCGCCCGCGCAAGGGCCAAGACATCCAAAAGAGGATGCGCGTCTCTTTCAAGGAAGCCGTGCACGGCGCGAAGAAGAAGATCCGCACCACCGTCTATGAAGAATGCTCCGCCTGCGACGGCTCGGGCGCGGAATCGAAAAACGACATCGAGACCTGTTCCCGTTGCCGCGGCACGGGAGCTGTCACCATGGAACAACAGACCCTCTTCGGCCGCACGCGGACGCAGACGGTCTGTCCGACCTGTAACGGCTCCGGCAAGACCATCAAGAACAAATGTTCCACCTGCGGCGGTGAAGGCGTCCAAGGCAAGCAAAAGACCGTCAACGTCACCATTCCCGCCGGTGTCGAAACGAACAACCAGATCCGCATGCCCGGCTTCGGCCACAAGGGCGTGAACGGCGGCCCGCCGGGCGACCTCTACATCGTCTTCGAGGTCGAAGAGGACGACGTCTTCAAGCGCCACGGCGACGACCTCGTCGTGGACGTCCCCATAAACATCGCCCAAGCGGCTCTCGGCGACGAGATCCGCGTGCCGACCCCCTATGGCGAGGTGAAATTGAAAATCCCCGCCGGAACACAGAGCCACAAGACTTTCCGGCTTCGCGGCAAGGGCATGACGAACGTCCGCAGCAAACGCCGGGGGGATCTGCACGTCATCATCAAGGCCATGACCCCGAAGAACCTCGACAAGCAGCAACAAAAACTCTTCGAGGAGCTGAAAAAGACCGACCTCGGCAACTCGGAGTCCTTGTGGGACAAAGTGAAATCCAAGTTCAAGCAGTGAATCCGCAAATCCCGAAAGGGATGACTGGATTTTTGCCCCGGCTTTCTAGCGGGGCCTTTTTCCTCTCTTGCGCCACACGGGAAGGATCACATGCTATAATGCAAGGGGAAAAGCGGGGTGGACACGATGCGCATCGCCTTCACGACCATCGGCTGCAAGGTGAACCTCTATGAGAGCGAGGCTCTGAAAAGCCTCTTTTCGGCAAGAAACCATGCGATCGTCGCCGATGACGAATTTGCCGACGTCTATGTCGTGAACTCCTGCGCCGTCACCGTGACGAGCGCGAAAAAAAGCCGCCAGGCCGTGCGCAAAGTTCTCAGGAGGAACCCCGAGGCCGTCGTCGCCGTCATCGGCTGCTATTCGCAGCTCGAAAAAGAGGTCTTCGAAGCGATCACCGGTGTCGATATCATCATGGGCACCGTCAACCGGACCCGCCTCATAGACCATGTCGAAAAAATCACGAAAGAGCGCGAAAGAATCACCGACATCGAGGATGTCACAAGACAAAAGACCTTTGATAGACTCGGTGTGACTTCCTTCATGGAAAGGACGCGCGCCTTCTTGAAGATCCAAGACGGCTGCGACAACTTCTGCAGCTTCTGCATCATCCCCTTCGCCCGCGGCCGCATCCGTTCAAGACCCGAAGAAGAGATCGTCTTAGAAGCGAAGCGACTCACCGAAAACGGCTACAAAGAGATCGTCCTCACCGGCATCCACACGGGTGCCTACGGCAGGGATAGGGAAGGTGTTTCGCTTCCGGAGCTTATAGAAAGACTTGTGCGGCTTCCCTTGTTGGAGCGGATCCGCATCTCTTCGCTAGAAATCGCGGAAATCGACGACCGACTGCTCTTTCTTTTGCGGCATGAGGCGAAACTCGCGCCGCATCTGCACATCCCCCTCCAGCACGGGGCCGATTCCGTGCTCAAAAGGATGAACCGCCGCTACGATGTCGCGACCTTCAAGCATATGGTCGAGAAGGTCCGCGCCGCGCTTCCAACCGTGGCCATAACGACCGATGTGATTGCCGGCTACCCCGGCGAGACGGAAGCGGAATTCCGCCAAATGCGCGCGACCATCGAAGAGATCGGATTTTCCGAACTCCATGTCTTCCCCTTCTCGCCAAGGCCCCTCACGAAAGCCGCAAAAGCAAAAGGAAAGGTGGCGGATGAAGTGAAGAAGGCCCGGGTGAAAGAGCTCATCAAGCTGAACGAAGAACTCGCGAAAGCCTACCGCGAGCGCCTTTTGAAAGAGAAGAAGGAACTGAAGCTCCTTTTGGAGACCTGTGATGGAGCAACTTGCACGGGGCACACGGGCGAATATGTCCGGGTGCGGATTCCATCGCAAAAAGCCGAAGTGAACACTTGTCTTTCCATCCGTCTCACCGCTGCCGGCTATCCTTTCGCCGAAGGAGAGATCATACCTTGAATCTTTGCGTTGTCAAGGGGTAAATCCTTTACAAGAGGCGGATAGTCTGTTATTATGTCTGTAGTCTATTCACCGCAAAGCGGAAGGGAGGGAAATCTCATGCCCAAGACCGTCGTACGGAACAACGAATCTCTTGAGAACGCCTTGAAGCGTTTCAAGAAGAATGTTTCGCGTGCGGGCACTCTCTCTGAAGCCAAGAAGCGGAAACATTATGTGAAACCGAGTGTCGCCAAGAAGATCAAGCAGAACAAGAACAAGCGCAAGCGATAACGAAAAGAAATAACGGTGCGGAAACTTCCACCGTTATTTTTTTCCCCCCGAAGTGCGGTTTGCACCCTTTATATGCTATAATGATTAAAGGGTCTTTTACGATTATCCCCCAAAAAGGAGCGGGTCGTTTGGAACTCACAACCCTCGATGTCACATTCAAAAATATCAACACCTTCAGTGCGGTCATCGGTGTCGCCGACCGCCATTTGGACGTGCTCGGGCGTCTTTTCAACACGACGATCCACACCCGCGGAGACACGGTGAAGATCCCCGCCGCCGACAAAGACAAGAAGGAACACCTCGAAGACACCCTCACCGTGCTCATCCAACTCGTCGACAACAACATCTCCGTGAGCGAGCGCGACGTCATCTATGTCGCGAAACTCGTGGGAGAGATGGACAAGGAGGACATCCTCCAACACTATCTCCACCGCAAGGAGATCATCAAGACGGTGACCGGCAAGCCGATCCACGCCAAGACCATCAACCAGACCCGTTACCTTGAAGCCATCGTGAAAAACGACCTCGTCTTCAGCGTCGGACCCGCGGGCACGGGGAAGACCTATGTCGCGATCCTCTATGCCGTGAGACAGCTCAAAAACGGCCATATCCGGAAGATCATCCTCACCCGCCCGGCCGTGGAGGCCGGCGAGAGCCTCGGATTCTTGCCCGGCGACCTCAAAGAGAAGATCGACCCCTATCTCCGCCCTCTCTATGACGCCTTGAACGAGGCGCTAGGTTTCAAACAGACGAACGAACTCATCGAAGACGGCGTGATCGAGATCGCCCCACTCGCCTATATGCGCGGGCGCACCTTGGAAGACGCCTATGTCGTGCTCGATGAAGCCCAAAACACCACGAAAGGTCAGATGAAGCTCTTTCTGTCGCGGCTGGGCTTCCACTCGAAAATGATCGTCACGGGCGATCTCACCCAGATCGACCTTCCGCCCCGGGTGGAAAGCGGGCTGGTGCACGCCATCAAGATCCTCGAAGGCGTGCAAGGGGTCGAAGTGGTGCGTTTCGAGCGCATCGACGTCATCCGCCACCCCCTCATCCAAAACATACTGGAGCGATACGAAAATGATGAACATCGTTAACCAATGCGACCAGGAGAACTACGAGCCCTTGATCAAACCCGTGTTGAAAAAGGCCTACAAGCGGATGAAGATCGACAAGAAACAAATCGTCAACATCGTCCTCGTGACGAACGAATACATGCGGGAATTGAACCGCACCTACCGCAACAAAGACGAAGTGACCGACGTCCTCACCTTCACCGCCACCATCGAGGAGGAACTCGGCGACATCTTCATCGCGCCGAGGAAAGCCTTGGAACAAGCCCGGGGACACGGCCACACCTTCAAACGGGAGCTCGCCTTCCTCGTCGTGCACGGCTTTCTGCACGCGATCGGCTATGACCACGACACCGAGGAGAAGGAACTCGTGATGTTCAACCTGCAAGAGAAAATCCTGGACGAAGTGAAAATCTTCCGGTGAGGTGACCGATATGAAAGAAGAACTCGTGAAAGCCGCTGTGGCAGCCATGGAAAACGCCTATGTGAAATACTCGCATTTTCCCGTCGGTGCCGCGCTCCGGCTCAAGGACGGACGCATCGTCACCGGCGCGAACATCGAGAACGCCTCTTTCGGCCTAACGAATTGCGCCGAGCGCTCGGCGCTCTTTGCGGCCTACAGCCAAGGTATGCGCAAAGAGGATATCCTCGAGATGGCCGTCGCGACGAAAAACAAGAGCTTCGTCACCCCCTGCGGCGCCTGCCGGCAGGTGATGAGCGAACTTGTCGGCCCCGATATCGCTGTCCACCTCGTCAACAAGAACCACGAAGTGAAAACGTTGAAGAACGAAGAACTCCTCCCTTACGCCTTCAACGAGGAGGAACTCCCCCGATGAAATCGGGTTTCATCGCGCTTGTCGGGGCGTCGAACGTCGGCAAGAGCACCTTCTTGAACGCGCTTTTGGGCGAGAAGGTCGCGATCACCTCGAAGAAACCGCAGACGACAAGGCACACCATCCGCGGCATCTATAACGACAAAGATTGCCAGATCGTCTTCATCGACACCCCGGGGCTATACCGACCCAAACACGAACTCGGCGCACAGATGCGCCGTTTGGCCTTGAAAACCCTGAACGCCGTCGACATCGTCATGGTCATGATCGATGCCAAAAAGACCGAGGACCCTTTCGACCACGTCCTCCTCGAAAGGCTCGAAGGCCTTTCCACCCCGGTGTTTTTGCTTGTGAACAAGATCGACGCCGTCCGCGACTTCGTGAGACTGAAAGAGTTCGTCGAAGGGCTGAAACAACGTTTCCCTTTCGAGGCGGTCTTTCTCACGAGCGCCTTGAAGGGTTGGCATTTGCCGGAGATCGTCCGCGACTTGAAGGAATACCTCGAAGAAGGCCCCGCCTATTATCCAACCGATATGGCGACCGACCAGCCCGAGCATTTCGTCATCGCCGAAAGGATCCGCGAGAAGGTGCTCGAAGAGACGAGGGAAGAAGTCCCCCACAGCGTCACGGTCATCGTCGAGAGGATCACGCCCGATGAGGAGAATCCCGACCTTTTGCACATCGGCGCGACGATCGTCGTCGAAAGGGAGTCGCAGAAGAAAATCGTCATCGGCAAGGGCGGAAAGATGATGAAAAAAATCGGCACAAAGGCGCGGCTCGACATCTTGGACCTCCTCGGGACGAAAGTCTTTCTCGACCTCCACTGCAAGGTCGTCAAGGACTGGCGCAACAACCCTTCCCGCCTGAAGGACTTCGGCTACCGGGAGGAATGACGCTTGCGAGCCTACATCCTGAAAACGATCGATTACGGCGACCACGGTAAAATTCTGAAGGCCTACACCGAGACGGGCCCAATAAGCATGATCGCCCGGGGCGCGAAGAAGATGGAGAGTCCCTTGCGACACATGACGCAAAGCTCGATGCTCATCGAGGCCGACCTCGCGAAAGGCGAACTTCCCACCTTGAAGGAAGCGCGTCTTCTCGATTATTTTCCCGCAATCAAAGACGATTTCGACAAGTCCACCGTGCTCCAGTGTGTAAACGAACTGATTTATGTGAACGTGGGCGAAGACGACCATGAGAGACTTTTCGATTTCCTCATGCGTTTCATCGGCAGGCTTTTGGAGACGGACGCGCCTTTCGAGCTCTTGGCGCTCTTCGAATTGAAGTTCCTCTGGTTTCTCGGGGCGGGCATCCATCTCAAGGACTGCCACCTTTGTCATACGAAAGCGGACCTTTGCTATGATTCCCGCGAAGGGGCGCTCATCTGCGTCAATTGCGCAAAAGATCCGACAAGGATCTATCACGGAAAAGAAATCCCCGCGCTTTTGCAATACTATTATTACGCGGACCTTGCGGCCTTCCGGCCGCAAAGGCCCGACAAGACCGACATGAAGATCGTGCTGGAACTCACCGATGCGCTTTACGCCATGCATCTCGGCTACAAGGGCAGGGCGAAGGGCATCCTCAAATCATTGCTCTGACAGGAGGAAAACGACATGAAAACCACCATGGACACGCTCGTGAACTACGCCAAGAACTACGGTTTCGTCTTCCAGGGAAGCGAAATCTACGGCGGCTTGGCCAACACCTGGGATTACGGCCCCTTGGGCACGGAACTGAAAACGAACATCAAGAACCTCTGGTGGAGACGGTTCGTGCAGGAGAACCCTTTGGTCGTCGGCATCGACTCCGCCATCCTCATGAATCCGAAAACCTGGGAAGCGAGCGGTCATGTCGAGAACTTCAACGATCCTTTGATCGATTGCAAAAACTGCAAATCCCGCCACCGCGCCGACCATCTCGTGGAAACGCACGATCCCTCCATCAAGGCCGACGCTTTGAGCGAGAAGGAACTCGAGGCCTACCTCGGGGAACATGGCGTCCCCTGCCCCGACTGCGGCGCGAAAGATTTCACCGCGATCCGCCGCTTCAACCTGATGTTCGAGACGGACCTCGGGGTCACCGCCGAGAAGCGCACGCCGATCTATCTCCGCCCCGAGACGGCGCAAGGGATCTTTTTGAATTTCAAGAACGTCCAGCGCACGAGCCGCATGAAGGTCCCCTTCGGCATCGCCCAGACGGGCAAGAGCTTCCGCAACGAGATCACCCCGAAGAACTTCATCTTCCGCACCCGCGAATTCGAACAGCTCGAACTCGAGTTCTTCGTGAAGCCGGGCACGGAAAAGAAATGGTTCGACCATTGGCGGAAAGCTTCTTTCGACTTCCTCGTCGATATCGGCCTTCGTGAAGAGAACCTGCGGCTTGCCGACCACGACGAAAGCCAGCTCTCCCACTATTCCGACCAGACCACCGACATCGAATATCGCTATCCCTTCGGCTTCGACGAGCTCTGGGGCATCGCGAGCCGCACCGATTTCGACCTCGCCCAGCACGAAGAACACGCCAAGACTTCCCTCGCCTATCACGACCCCGAGACGAACGAGAAATACCTCCCCTTCGTCATCGAGCCCTCGCTCGGCGTGGACAGGCTCTTCTTGGCCGTCTTGGCCGACGCCTACACGGAAGAGGAACTCGACAACAGCGAGACGAGGACGTGCTTGAAAATCCATCCCGCGCTCGCCCCCTACAAGGTCGCCATCCTCCCTTTGATCAAGAAACGCCACCGCGAAAAAGCGCTCGAACTCCAAAAGACGCTCGCCAAGCATTTCCTGGTCTTCTATGACGAATCCGGCAAGATCGGTCGCCGTTACCGAAGGCAGGATGCCATCGGCACGCCGCTTTGTGTGACCGTCGACGACGAAGGCGAAGAAGAAGGCTACACCATCCGCGAACGCGACTCCATGGAACAAGTCCGCGTGAAAGAAGAGGATCTGGTCGAATACATCGGAAAACATGTCCGTTTCTAGGTGATGCACGTGAAGACGCGTGATAACACTCCCATCGAGAAAATCCTCTCGGCGACCGACATCGTCGAACTCATCAACGAAGCGACCCCTCTCGAGAAGAAGGGCAAGAACTACATGGGGCTTTGTCCGTTCCATGACGAAAAGACCCCCTCTTTTTCCGTGAACCGCGAGAAAGGGGTCTATTACTGTTTCGGCTGTCATGCGAGCGGCAACGCCCTCACCTTCGTCAAGGACCACAAGCACCTTTCGACAAGCGAGGCTGTCCGCCATCTCGCCGATAGGGCGGACATCGACGTCGAACTCTCCTCGTTCGAACACAAACATCAGAAATACTTCGACATCAACTATGAGGCGATGCAGTTCTTCAAGGTCTATCTCCACCACATGAAAGAAGGGGAAGAAGCAAGGAAATACTTAGAAAGCCGCGGCCTCGACCGCGAGATTGTCGAACGTTTCGACATCGGCCTCGCCCCGGGCAAGAAGGATGCGCTCTATCGCGCCCTCACAAACAAGGGGCTCGCGAAAACGGACCTCAAAGACCTCGGTCTCATAAACGAAAAAGAGACGGATGAGGTCTACGACGTCTTCCGCAACCGCGTCATGTTTCCCATAAAGAACGAAGAGGGACAAGTCGTCGGCTTCTCGGGAAGGACCTACAAGGACGAGTCGAAAGAGACGGCCAAATACATGAACAGCCCCGAGTCCGTGGTCTTCAAGAAGAACCGCATCCTCTACAACATCCACCGCGCCCGCCGGGTGGTGCAGGAGAAGAAGCGTCTCGTCCTCTTCGAAGGTTTCATGGACGTCATCATGGCCGAGAAGGCGGGCATCGAAGAAGGCGCGGCCGTCATGGGCACGGCCCTCACCGCTTTTCATGCGCGCATCCTCGGCAAGGTCGCGAAGCGGATCGTTCTTTGCTTCGACGGCGACGAGGCGGGCCGTGAAGCCGTGCGCCGCTTCTTGGGCGACCTCGGGAAGAACGCCTTCGAGACGGCGGTGGCGCCCATGCCCGAAGGGCTCGACCCCGACGATTATATCCGGGAAAAGGGCGCCGAAGCCTTCCAAGAGACAATCGACAAGGCGCAAAGCGCATCCGCGTTCCTCTATGACGACGCTTTGCGGCAAGCCGATCTCGCCGACATCGGCGGCAAGGAACGTTTCAAAGAGAAAGTGTTCACGCTCATCAAGCCGCTTTCCGCATTCGAAAAGGACCATTTCCTGCAGCGGCTGGCTAAAGATCTGGGCACTAGCCCGGAGACCCTCGAAGAGGATTTCCGCGCGCAAAAGAGACCCGACATGCCCCGTGTCCCCACCTACGAGAAGGCGGCATTCCCCCTTCCCGACCAGAAGTTCAAAAAGGCCGAGAGGGGTTTCATCCACTATTTCCTCAAGGACGAATACTATGCCCGGAAATTCTTGCGCGACTTCGACGCGGTGACCTATGTCGACAAGCGGGCCCGGGACATCCAGTTAGAGATTTTCGAACTCTACGAGATGCACCCCCAAAGCTGCATCCACCCCGATCTCTTCGCCGCGCGCCTCACAAAAAGACAGAGGGAATATTTCGAAGAACACGTCCGCTTCGAGAGATACCCCTACAACGAGGACGAATTCGAGGACTTTTTGCGGGTGATGCACGAATACGTGAAACGAAACCGCATCGAGAATCTCAAGAGACGAAAGGCCGAAACGCAAGACATCCAAGAGAAGATCCGCTACCAGAAGAAAATCGATGCCATCAACATGGAGGTGAAACATGGACAAGGAAAAAATCATCCAGGAGCTCATTGAGCTCGCCAAGACCAAGGGTTTTCTCGAGGTCAAGGAGATTGAACGCTATGTCGAGGCCGAGAGCGACGAGTTCGACGACATCGTGAACGAGCTCGAAAAACGCGACGTCGACGTCGTGAGCGAAGAGGACATGGTCACCTACAAGGTGCCCAAGATTTCCTTGGACGACGAGGAGGTTGACGAAGAAGTGGTCGAAAAGGCGGTCGAACTCAATCTCGATTTCGCCAAGGACATCGAAGAGGAACTCCTGCAGGACAAGTCGTTCGAGAGCATCGAGTCGATCAAGGTGGACGACCCCGTGCGGATGTATCTCAAAGAGATCGGCCGCGTGGAGCTGCTTTCCGCCGACGAGGAGATGAGTCTCGCCAAGGACATCTACAACGCCAAGATCGCCAAGGAACAATACGACCAACTGCAAGAGGACGGCGAAGACATCAGCCCCGAATACAGAGAACAGGTCGAAGACCTCATGTTCAAGGGGGAGCTCGCCAAGAACAAGCTCGTCGAGGCGAACCTCCGGCTCGTCGTCTCCATCGCGAAACGCTATGTCGGAAGGGGCATGCAGTTTCTCGATCTCATCCAGGAAGGCAACATGGGCCTCATCAAGGCCGTGACCAAGTTCGACCACACGAAAGGGTTCAAATTCTCGACCTATGCCACCTGGTGGATCCGTCAGGCCATCACGCGCGCCATCGCCGACCAGGCGCGGACCATCCGCATCCCCGTGCACATGGTCGAGACCATCAACAAACTCGTCCGCACCCAGCGCCAACTCATCCAGGAATTGAAACGGGAGCCCCTCCCCGAGGAAGTCGCCAAGCGGATGGACATCAGCGTCGAGAAGGTGCAGATCATCCAGAAGGTGGCCCAGGAGCCGATCAGCCTCGAAAGCCCCGTCGGCGAGGAAGAGGACTCCTCCTTGGGCGATTTCATCCCCGACCAGGACACGTTGACGCCCATGGAATACACCTCGAAGGAGATGTTGAAGCGGGAGCTCGACGAGGTGCTCGAGAGCCTCACCGACCGCGAGGAGAAGGTGCTCCGCATGCGTTTCGGCCTGCTTGACGGCAGGACGCGGACCCTCGAGGAGGTAGGCCGCGAGTTCGGCGTGACCCGGGAGAGGATCCGCCAGATCGAGGCCAAAGCGCTACGCAAACTGCGCCATCCCTCACGCTCGAAGAAACTGAAGGACTTCATGGGCGGCTGATGCTCTCGAAACGACTCGAGACCTGCCTTGCTTTCATCGAAGAAGGCGCGAGACTCTACGATGTGGGCACCGACCACGCCCTCCTTCCCATCGCCGCGGTGCAAAGGAAAAGGGCCGAACATGTCGTCGCCCTGGACAACAAACAAGGCCCGTTGGCGCAAGCGAAAAGGAACGTCGCGGCCGCAGGACTGTCCGCAAGGATCCGCCTTTTGCATGCCGACGGTCTTTCCGCTTTGGACAAATCGATCGACACGGTGACGATCGCCGGTCTCGGCGGAACCACCATCCGGCGCATCATCGGCGGCAAGGATCTGCAAAACGTCCGCCGCTTCATCTTCCAACCCGCGAACCACCCCGAAGCGGTGCGCATGCTCGCGCGCAAAAACCCTCTCGCCGTCATCGACGAAGAGGTCATCGAAGAAAACGACATCCTCTACACCGTCATCGTCATGGAAAAAGGCGCACAAGAACTCTCAAGAAAAGAGGAGCTCTTCGGACCCGTGCTTCTGCAAAAGGCCCCAAAGCCTTTGCAAAGGGAGCTCGAAAGGCAGAAAGGCTTTTTGGAAAGGCTTCTTTTGGACATCCCCGAGGAAGCCGCCAAAAGACCCTTGGAAGAGAAATTGCGACTCATCGAGGAGGTTCTCCATGAGTGGAATCAAGGTTAAACGTTTCTTCGAAAAACACTATCCGGACTCCTTGGCTTATGAATGGGACAACGTCGGCTTGCAGGTGGGCACCATGAACAAGGAGCTCACGGGCATCCTCATCGCGCTCGACGCGACGAAGGAAATCGTCAAGGAGGCCTTGGCGAAAGACTGCAACCTCGTCATCACCCACCATCCCCTCCTCTTCAAACCGCTCACGACAATCGCCACCGACGCCTACAAGGGCCAGCTCATCGAGACGATCATCAAACACGACATCACGGTCTATTCGAGCCACACGAACTTTGATCGGGGCGAGGCCGGCATGAACGCGGCCCTAGCCGAGAGAATAGGACTCACAAACACCGGGATTCTCGATTTCGACACCGAAGAAGAGGGCATCGGCAGGATCGGCGACATCACCCCCATGACCCTGGAAGAGGCCATCCGCCATGTGAAAGAGCGTCTCGGCATAAAAAAGGCCCGCCTCATCACCAAGAAACCGCTCGAAAAGAAAGTGGAACGCATCGCCATAAGCGGCGGGAGCGGCGCCCATCACATGTTCGCGGCCAAGATGAAAGCGGCCGACCTCTATGTCA
>Ga0207421_10007107_pt1 | contig 12012 bp, 9 predicted proteins | sample SodLakKL_010_SED_4_FD_187542 | JGI IMG/M metagenome (GOLD analysis project Ga0207421, IMG submission 187542) | Alkaline sediment microbial communities from Lake Tanatar, Kulunda Steppe, Russia - 8KL_010_SED (SPAdes) (version 2) | ecosystem: Environmental > Aquatic > Non-marine Saline and... | reverse complement strand
AACCCTGCGAATCCTCCGCCGATTACCGCGGCTGTAGCTCGCATTGTCTTCATTACCTGCCACTGCCTCCAAGGGGAGAATACTACACAGTACGCTATGCAACAAGCGAAAGATGCCGAACTAGTGTTTTATCACCACACTTTGCGCTACAGGCTCCGGAGAAGGCTTTGTCGTGAAGCCAATCGGGCAGGGCGTACTACTGCCGGGCCCGAGCGGGGCCGAGAAGTCCCGGAACGCCGCTCGGCTGCCCGACCATTGCGTCCGCACCCGGGCGGTGCTACTATCCGGACATGCAGGACATCCTTCGGCGATGCATGTCGCGTCACCGGCATGAAGAGTAAGAGTAGCTATGAAGTCATGATGCTGCCGTTGTGGGTGCTTGTGCGGACTATCATCATCCTGGCCGCTTCTCTGCTGTTTGCCTGTGACGCCACCAGACCTGGGGATACCGAGCCACCCGTCGCCGAAGCCGGAACGATCGATCTGCGGGATTGGGACTTCAATGCCTACGGTCCGGTTCGTCTTGACGGAGAGTGGGAGTTCTTCCATCAGCGCTTCCTTGTCAGCGAGGAGCGTGCTTCGAAGCCGCATGGGTCCGGACACGAGACAGGCGTAGTTGGGAACGAGCGGCCGGCCGGAAAGCCCGGAGACGAAGCCGTTCTCCAACAGGTTCCTTTGCCGTGGAACCGACAGCCGGAATCGCATCCCTCTTCTCCTCTGCGCACCTACGGGAGCTACCGGATCAGCGTTCGTCTCCCGGAGGAACGAGTACTCTTGCTCGGCCTACCGGAGATCCTCAGCAGCTATCGACTGTATCTGGACGGCCGGCTGATTGCATCCTCAGGCGATCCCGGACGAAACCGCGCGGACACCGTTCCCCGCCACTTTCCGAAGAGTGTTTCGTTCTTTCCGGAGAATGCGGAGGCGCAGCTGGTGGTGGAGGTCGCCAACTATTCCAGCACGAACAGCGGGATCTGGAAGAGTATCGAAATCGGAAACGAGGAGCACATCAGGACCCGACGAGAACACCGCCTCGCCATAGCCTTCGTGCTTCTCGGTAGCATACTTATTATGGCAATCTACCATTTCGTTCTCTTCGCTCTTCGGAGAGACGACCGTTCCAGCCTCTACTTCGGCATCTTCGCACTTCTGATTGCCGCGAGGATTCTCGTTACCGATCAATACCCGGTGTTCTTGTTCTTCCCGGATGCCTCTATGGCTGCGGTTCGGAAGTTGGAGCTCGCGTTCACCTTCTACTTGGCGGTGGTGGTCCTCCTGATGTTCATCCGCGAGTCATTTCCACGCCAACTGCCGTATCTGCCCGTCCGGGTTTTTCAGGCGATCGGACTACTCTTTGCAGCAGGAGTGCTTGTTCTGCCGGTGCACTGGGGGATATACACTCTCTTCCCGTACCAGGCCGTGGCGATTGTCGGCGGCCTGTTCGCTGTCGTTGCCGTAAGCCGCGCGCTCATCGAAGGAGAAGAGGGCGCCGGCGCCGCCTTTAGCGGAATGGCGTTCCTTTTCGTCTGTGCTCTTACCGACATTCTGCGTCAGTATGTACCCTTCCCGTTTCTCGATTTGACCGCGGTGGGGTTGTTGGTATTCCTGCTCTTTCAGTCCTTCACGGTTTCTCAGAGGTTCTCGCACGCCTTTGATTCCGTGAAGCGGCTCTCCGAGCGCCTTGTTCGCAACGATAAGCTCAAGGACGAATTCCTTGCCAACACATCGCATGAGCTCAAGACGCCGCTTCACGGCATAATCGGCCTTGCGGACGGTCTCCGTGACGGGACGGCGGGGGATCTCCCGGTTCGAGCGAACCATGAGCTCGAGCTCATCTCAGCCGGAGCAAAACGCCTGTCGAATCTGGTAAACGACATCCTCGACGCCTCTCGCCTCAAGAACCGAGACATCGTCCTTTCGCGCCGACCGGTCGACATTCGGACGCTGGCGGAGGTTGTCCTGGAGCACGTGCGCCCGCTTCTTGGCGACAAGCCGATATCTCTCAAGAACGATGTGCCCGATAACCTGCCTCCGGTCTTCGGCGACGAAGAGAGACTTCAACAGATTTTGCATAACCTCTTGGGAAACGCGGTGAAGTTCACCGATTCCGGTACCGTCGCGATTCGCGCACAGTGCGAGGGCGATGCGGTGCGGGTGGACGTCTACGACACAGGGTGCGGAATTGAGCCGAACGACGTGGACCGCATTTTCGAGCCGTTCGAGCAGGCCGACATGTCGGCAACGCGGGAGCACGGGGGAACCGGGATCGGCCTGAGTATCACGAAAAGCCTGGTGGAGCTACACGGCGGGAGCATCGAAGTCGACTCGGAGCCCGGCAAAGGAAGCGTGTTCAGTTTCTCTCTGCCCGTGCACCATGACCCAGTCTCCGCCACGACCGTCTCCGCGTTTTGGCCGCCTTCCGCGCCCTCCGTTCCTTCCGCGCCTACGCCGCGCGACGCACCGTTTCACGAGCCGAGCCTGGGCCCCCAACCACCACGGAGTGCCGAAGAAGCGACGATCGAAGCGCATCCCGCTCAAGAGGAAGCGGGAACAGCTCGCCCGTCTGACTCCACCGACGGCAGCTCCCTGAGCTTGGCGGGGCAAAGCGAGCTTGTTCTGATAGTAGATGACGATCCGCTCAACCGCCATGTCCTGGAGAATCATCTGCGGCTACGGGGTTACCGCGTGCGAGCGGCCGGCGACGGTTCCGAGGCGCTCCGGATGGTAGAAGAGTCGGCGGACCGCATTTCAGTAATACTTCTGGACGTCATGATGCCCAAGATGAGTGGGTATGAGACGTTGCGCCGCATTCGCACGAGTTATTCGCATACTGAGCTTCCCGTGATCCTTCTCACCGTGAAGGACCAGATGCGGGACATGGTGGAGGGTTTCTCGTACGGAGCCAACGATTACCTCACCAAGCCGGTGGCACGCGACGAGCTTCTGGCGCGTATACGGGCACAGATCAACATCTCGCAAGTGAACTACGATGCGTTGACCGGTGCCGCAAGCCGCCGCTTCTTCGACGAAGCGCTGTCGCGCGAATGGTACCGCGCGCTCCGATCGGCCCGGCCTCTCGCTTTGGTGATGATCGATATCGATTGCTTCAAGCTCTATAACGACTCCTTCGGGCACCCTGCGGGGGACGACTGCCTCAGGCGGATAGCGGACACGGTTTCAGCCTACGCCAGACGAGCCGGCGACCCTTTCGCGCGCTACGGAGGTGAGGAGTTCGCGGTATTGCTCCCTGACACGTCCGCCGGCGATGCCGCGTCGCTCGCCGAGAGAATGCGACGCGACGTGGAAGCTCAGAGCATCCCCATTCCCAACTCGCCTATTTCTTCGGTGGTGACCATCTCCTTGGGAATCACATCGATGATTCCCCAAAGTCATTCCAACCCCAAGGAGCTGCTTCATCGAGCGGACCAGGCGCTCTATCAGGCGAAACAGGCAGGAAGGAACCGGGTAGTAGCACAGGAGTAGCCCGGGCACAATCGAACCCGGCGTGACCAACGGGAAGTTCCTAAACCTTCGCAGGGGCCTCGGGTGACGAAGGCTTGGTCAAGCCACCGAAGGCAAGTGAGCGCGCGGTGTTCTCCCCTACCGGGCAAGCTTGGCTTCGAGATCCCGCGCGTGCTCATAGTCCAGGCGGAGACGTAGCGAAAAAGGTCGCCGCAGTTGGAGATCCGCCAGCATCTCGCGGACAAGATCTTGGGCCTCGGCACGATCTGAGATCGGCGGCAGGTCGACCGTGCCTTCGTAGTGCGCTGCGCGGGTCAGCTCATCGTCAGCTTCCCGATACGCTTGGGCAAGCTCGTCCTTGCGCCGTTGCCGCTCCTCATGCGACCAGTCGCGCTCATACAGGCTCTCCGCAAGCGAGAGATAGAAGCGGTGATAGGGCACAATCGAATGCGAGTCTTCCGTTCCCGCCTCAGCAGCCTCCCATTCATCCCGCTCGCGCTCATAGAGCTCCACCGCGTACCGCCCGGAAGAGACTGCGGCACGATCGTTCCCCCACGCCAGTGGGCGCCCGGGGAGCTCTCGGTAAAGCTGTCCGAGTATCAGGTGTGCCTCCGGTAGCTCAGGGTTGCGTTCAAGCGCGACAGCAAATAGCTCCCGCACCTCGCCGAGAGTACCGAGCGCGCGCAGCCGCCCCTCCTCTCGCGCTCGCAAGCCCGTAGCGGCGGCCTGCCAGACCAACGGCTCAGCCGCCGAAGGATCGGCCTCCGCCGCGCGCGCCGCCTTCTCTTCGATAGGCTCAACCGCCCTGCGAAGCTCCCTGCCCTCCAACTGCCCGTCCCGATACCGGAGCTCGAGCTGCGCCATATCCGCGCGGGCGGCTCTCCACCACAACGCCGCACGCTCCGCGGCGTCTGCCGTCGCGTACGCCCGGCTACGCTCGAAGCGCCCGACTTCGGCGACGACTGCGGCGTGCTCCTCCTGCGCATGGAGCCTGTCGATTGCTTCGAGTACTTGCGAGAACGCGCTGCTCTCCTGAGGCTGGCCCGCCACCGCGATACCAACAAACAACGCCGAAATCACAGCCATTTGCTCTACCCACCTTCTCCGATGCATGAAGCTCCTTCTTACCTGTCTACTCACTCACGCGGGCTCAAGTCCAGATCCGCGGGAACAGCCGGCCGCTGCCGGGCACGGGGCCTTTCAAACGTCTGCTCGATCCTGCTCGACGTTCAGGACGTGCAAATCCTCATCACCCTCGTAGAGGACCGGCGATTCGGTCTGACGCAAGCGTATGAGGTTCTGCGCCGCTCGCTCAACGGCGGAACAGTACTCGCATTCGGGCGAAGCGATCGCGCAGGCGGTACGTGCGGCAATAGCTTGGGGAACGCTGACATCTTCCGGAAGCACGCCAATGTACTCGGGACTGATCCCGAGGTTCCGTCGCGAGATCTCTCGCAGCCGTGTACCCACACGCAACTCGTCCTTCGTCCGTGCCATGTTCAACACGGCCTTCGGATGCAGCTCTCGCAGGCGTGATCTCGCCAGCTCCTGATGCTCGGAATCGACTTCGCCCAAGTGGTCAACCAACATAGGCAAAGTAACGTCCTTACCCTCGATGCCCTCGGCAACCAACGCACGGATTGCGTTCCGGGCAGGACTCCCGCGCGGAAAGCTTCGTACGATGAGGCGGAATATGGCTGCTTTGAGAAACGCGTACGCATTCAGGATGGAGGTAATCTCAGGAGTCGTGATAACAATGCCGGTATTCGAAGCAAGGAATAGGTCGAGGGTATTGTAGGCCGTACCCGCGCCAAGATCCAGCAACACTACATCGGCGGTTAGCCGGCAAACCTCTCGGATGATTTTCTGCTTCGTGGAGTAGTTGAGGTTTGCTGTCTCGGGAAGTAGCCCGTCACCCGGTATGAAGAACAGGCGAGGAATGTCGGTCGGAACAAGAAGGGCATCAAAGCGCTCCTCGCGCTTGTGCACGTATCTTCCGATTCCGGCGTGCGTGTTTCGCACGCCGAGACACGTATGAAGATTTGAGCCTCCGAAGTCGAGGTCAACTAGTACTACCGTCTTTCCGCGGCGCGCGAGGGCGATGCCGAGGTTGGCGGTAAACACGCTCTTGCCGACTCCACCCTTTCCGCTTCCTACCGGAACTACCATGCGCTCCATGCTCGGCTCCTACGCCCGGCTCCACACAGCCGGCATGCGTTCGACCACTTCTCCGGGCAGCAGCATCTTCCTAATGAAGCTTACCGGTCCGGTGATCCGATTCTCGGTGAGGGAGCACTGCTGTCGGGAGATGCGGTTCTGCTGCTCTGCGGTCACGGCATTCCTCGACGGTGGAGGTGCGGCATGGGCGGACACTGCTGCTATCGCCGCGCGCCGACGATGCCGGTGGTAACCATGTTGACCAGCCGTGGAGTGTCGAGGATCAGAGCGATTTCGCCGGTACCCAGGATTGTAGCGCCTGAGACGCCCTCGACATTCCGGTACAACGGTCCGAGCGCCTTTATGACCGCCTGCATCTGCCCGACAACCTCCTCGACAAGCAAACCGATCCTATCGTCATCGGAACTCACGATCACCAGCTGGGAAACGTTCGGAGCATCTGTCTTAATCTCGAACAGCTGACGCAAATCGAGATACGGAACAAGCTTCCCTCGTATCTCCACGAGCCGTTGGCCGTTCTCTCCTGCCTGGTCCTGAGAGGTGAACTCAACGCATTCGTCGACTGAAGCCAGCGGCACAACGTAGTGTCGATCGCCGATGCGCAGTAGCAGGCCGTCGACGATTGCAAGGGTAAGCGGAATCTGTAGCGATACAACAGTGCCCGAGCCGTGCTCGCTTCGCACCTTCAGTGTGCCGTTGAGCGCCTCGATGGTGCGTTTGACCACATCCATGCCGACACCACGGCCGGAAAGGTCGCTCACCTCCGAAACGGTCGAGAATCCGGGCTCGAAGATGAGTCCGTAGATCTCCTCTTCCGTTAGTTCCGCCTCGTTCCCGACAAGTCCGCGCTCCCGTGCTTGTCGCAGAATCGCCTTGTCGTCCAGCCCTTTCCCGTCGTCGCTCACTTCGATATTGACCATTCCCCCGGCCTGACCGGCACGTAGCTGGACAGTCCCTTGTGCCGGTTTGCCCGCTTCCTTCCGAGTCCGTTCATCCTCCATGCCATGATCGACGGCGTTGCGAACCAGGTGGAGGAGCGGATCAGTAAGTCTCTCGATGATTCTCTTATCGAGCTCCGTCTCACCGCCGCCGGTGACCAGCCGCACATCCTTCCCAAGCTGACGCGATAGATCGCGTGTTACCCTCTGAAAGCGGCTAAACGCCTGCCCTATCGGGACCATTCGCATGCCCATCGCCACCTCCCGTAGTCTGGTAACGTGACGACCCAACTCTTCCACGATCGGGGATAGATCGGACCGCTCGTCGTCGGTCACTGTGCGCGACAGGCGTGCATGCGAGGTCACCGCTTCTCCCACTAAGTCGACGAGGGTGTCGAGTTTCTCCAAGTCTACCCGCACCGACCCGGTTCGCTGCTCTTGATGCGTGCGCTGTTGTACCGATTGAACTCTTTGCTGCTCAACGAGAGCCGCGTGGACAGCCTCCCCGGTTACCAAGCCTTGTTCCACGAGCATGCGCCCAAGCGGCTGCTTGGTTTTCAGCACGCTCTCCACTGCGTCCGGCGAGACGTCACCTCGCTCAACCAGTATTTCCCCGAGCTTTCGCGGCGCCTCCTCGGCCGGATCCTCCAGATAGTCGATAACGAGCTCGCTATCCTCCTCGACGAATATGAAGACACCCCGGACGGTATCCTCATCGTGGCTGGTTGTCAGAATGATGTCCCATTTGCAATGACAGTACTGGGGATCCAGCTCTCCGAGCCGGGGGACATCCGAGGTGTGAGCAATGACCTCGCACTCTCCGAGCTCGCGCAGCTCATCGAGCAGGGACGTTGGGTCGGCGCCACGAAGGAAGACCTCGGAAGGAGGCGAGAACCGAACGCGAAATATGTACTTCGGGGTTTCCGAGGCGCCTTTGCCTGCCGCCGATACCGCAGAAGAGGCTTCCGGTTCCACAGATGAGCTCCGGTCGCCGGCGGCGCCACTGCCGCCATGCTCGCTCCCAGAGTGGGCGGCTGCCTCAGCGATGCGCCGCAACGCGGCAATGAGCTCCAATTCCTCCGCCGACGGCTCGCCCTCTTCCGGGCCGGCTTCGAGCGCGGAACGGATAGAGTCACGCACGCGAAGCGTGAGATCGATCATCTCACTGTCAACGCCCAACCGCCCGTTTTTTACAAGATCGAACACGCTTTCCGTTTCGTGCGACAGTGTCACCACACGCTCGAAGCCGAACATGGCTCCCGAACCTTTCAGGGTGTGCAAGGCACGAAAAACCCGGTCCACGTATGAGACACTGTGGGGCACTTCCTCCAGCGAAAGCAGAGCGTCTTCGAGTTCCTGCAAGAGCTCCTCCGCCTCTTGGCGAAACGCATGCTGAAATCCGTTCTCAAGGTTTCCGCTCATACCATACCCCCGAATCCTCAGAGACTCCGGTCCCAACCGGCCGACCAGATGGCTTCACCATCCTCCGTCGGAACCAGGTCGAGATCGCGGAAGAAGCCCGCACGCACAAGCTCCCGCCGAAAGCTCTCCGGAAGTGGAAGCTCCAGTCGAAGACGAGCCTGCGAAACGTCCGCCTCCCTCCGGGCCGCCCATAGCAGTTGGATAAACGATAGGTCGACGGCGTTCACGTCGGTAAGCTCAACCACGATCTCCTGCCCGGGCGATATTGCCTCTTCGAGCTCTTGCTTGATCTCCTTTGCCCGAGCGATGGTAAGCTTGCCGCTAAGATGCACTCGGGTGACCGGCCGGCCTGCCTCCGAATGCTCGGTCCCTGTCTTTGATGTCGCCATACAAGCTCCTTATCTCCAGCATATCATCCCGTCACATCGTGGCGCCATCGCTCGCTCAGCACCCATATGTTTGGGCCTTCTTAACCGAGAGTCCGAAATCCGCGTCTTCCGCGATAGGCCTAGCTTGCACTCCGCTCGATTCGCCGCAGCCGTACGGTTGCGTCTTCAGTGAAGAGGTAAATGCGCCGGGCCTCCCTGCCCCCTACATCGTGCGAAACGACCGGTATTCCTTCAATCTTCAGATATTCAAAGGCAAACCCGATGTTGTCCTCTGGTATCGAAGAGTCGGTTCGATCGCCCATGTCCAGCACTCCGCCGCCTCCAAAGACCTTGGCTTTGAACCGATCCCTGACACCGCCCAGCTTCATTGCATCATTGATGAGGAGTTCCATCGCGTACATGCCGTACCGCCCTCCCTCCGACAAGAACGGTTGGTTCCACGAGATTGCGCGTGGAAGCATGAAATGATTCATCCCCACGACACCGTTTTCCAGGTCGAAGAGAACGACGGCGACACAGGAGCCCAGCAACGTGTTGATGATCTTCCGTTCCCGAGTAGCGTGGTACTCGCCAGGGAAGAGCGTGACCTCCTCAAGCTCCTGGTGCTCATTGTATACGACCTTCATGAAAGGAACTCCAATACTACCACGGTAGGCTCCTCCAGCGCGAGTTTCGCGGTGTCAGCAGTCGGATGCGAATCTCCGGAGCACGGGGGATTGTCTCTACCGATGCGCACGAAGGATGCGCGCGTCCTCCCTGAAGGTGCCGTTCTGCCCCCGGAGTGTGCGCGCCGCTACTGAACCTCAACCAACGTTCACGCGACGAATCTTACACGACATTGAATGATTATACCAGCGAGGTCGACGGAACCGGCTCCCCGTTTTGCTTGTTCGCGTTTCCGGCGCATACCGGCGAGCAAGCCGTTGACACGAACACCGTTTGTGTTCTTTACTCACACGTATTGACCTTCTGTCGCAGGCGCTGTGCACTCCCTGCCTGCTGATCTGATTCCATAGAACACGCACCTTCCGCGGGCACAGGCTGAAGCTGTCATAGAAGGACCCCAATGAAATCACCCCAATTCGACGAGCTTGGCCTTGCGCCGGCCGTCCAGAGCACGGTATTCGCGTGCGGCTACGCCACCCCCACGGAGGTACAGGCCCGTACCATCCCGAGCGTACTCCGAGGACGAGATGTGATTGCTACCGCCCAAACAGGCTCAGGCAAGACCGCTTCGTTCGTGCTCCCGATGATTCACACACTTACCGCGAACGCTGCCCACAACGGCAACAGCCGGAACAACGGCAGTTCCCGAGGCTGCTCCCGAAGTAATCCCCGAGAGAGTTTCCGAAACCGCGACACACAACCGGACGCGCGAAAGGCCGGGCGTAACAAGCCCGTGCCGAAAGCCGCCACGCCAACAGCGTTGATTCTGGCACCTACGCGGGAGTTGGCCATACAGATCTTCCAGAGTACTCAGACGTACGGCGCCGGATCGCGCCTGCGTGGAGCCTGCGTGTACGGGGGTGCACCCAAGCCGAGCCAGACCCGCGCGCTCGAATCGAGCCCCGAGATTTTGGTGGCAACGCCGGGACGCCTCCTCGACTTTATCGGCGAGCGGCGCATCGACCTGTCGCTGGTCGAGTACCTTGTCTTGGACGAGGGCGACCGGATGCTCGACATGGGTTTCATGCCGGACATCCGGAAGATTGTGGGGATGACATCCGCATCCCGGCAGACCGTCCTCTATTCAGCAACTATGCCCGAGGAAATCCAGAAGCTCTCGCGGGAGATTCTCACCGACCCGGAGCGCATCGCATGCTCGTCCGGCGAGGTGAACGTGGACGGAATCGATCAAGCGGTCATGTTCGTGGAGCAGAGTGACAAGACGCAACTCCTCGTGGATCTTATCGAAACGCGCCGGATGTACAAGGCGATCGTGTTCACCCGTACCAAGCACAAGGCTTCCCGGCTTGCAAAACACCTTTCCAAGCAGCGCATCGACAGCGCAGAGATCCACGGCGATCGCACGCAGAATCAGCGAAACCGAGCGCTCGACGCCTTCCGTAACGGTAAGGTACAGGTCCTTGTGGCTACCGACGTCGCCGCGCGCGGCATAGACGTCGACAGCATTACTCATGTCATCAACTACGAGATGCCGAGCGAGGCCGAGATGTATGTCCACCGCATCGGCCGGACCGGTCGTGCCGGAGCAACGGGAAGCGCCGTGTCGCTGTGCAACCGGGAAGAACTGGGCTCGCTCAAAGCGATCGAGCGGCTCATCGAAAAGAGCATCACGATCGACTCCGATCACCAGTGGCATATCGACATCCGGCCGCGCCGTCAGAACGGCGGCAACCACGGCAACGGTGCCGATGGCGACAACCGTGGTAATCGACGCAACAACGGCAACCGCGGGAACGGTGGTAATCGAGGTAGCCGCGGGAAGCGTGCCGATGGCGACAACCGTGGCCCAGGCGCCTCGCGGCCGCGAAAGGGTGGAGCACGCAAGCAGGCTTTTGGAAAGCGCAACGGCGAAGGCCGGCACGGCGGTGTCCGCGAGGCCGGACAGCCCCGCAGCGCCGGACGCAGCGGAAGGCGCAGTCCGGGAAGAAGCTAGTAACACCGCGTGCCTCTATCACACTGAATGTGGCCTCGCAGCCCTGCTCATGGGCAGCCCTACTCATGAGCTCGACTCTGGTGGTCAGGTAGATTGGCGTTACTCCACTATCATCTCATACACGAAGCTCCGGTGGCTTCCTTTTGTATAGACCGCAAGAAGGGGCGAGTAAAACTCGCCCACCTTACCAATAGCGAGAACCACCGGAGGCTTGCACGAAGTCTCGCCATGAACGCTCTGCGGTTTCCGTGCGAACCGAACAGAAACCCGCACACATTCGCTTGTTGTTCTACAACGACGGCGAAGTTACTCTGCGCCAGACTCCCCTCCACGTAGACGTCCAGGAACAGCTCGGCAAGTGCGTGCGGCGAGAACGCTTCCTTGAATCTCCATATGTCCTCGACTATCTCTTTGCAGCGTTCATAGTCGGCCTTCCGGTAGCTCCGGAGCATTGCCGTCTCCCTTCTCTCTTGTCTCTTCTCTCTTACGAGACGAGAGTCTCCAAATGGCCCGGATTCGTCAAGAATGGGACCAAAGGTCTTCCCGTCTCGGATAGTTCGTTCACTTGGAACAATTGACCAAGAGGAAAACAGAGTGCCTCCGCAGGGTACGGCGGAACAGCCGTCGCCGACACTCTGATAGGGCTTGACTCGCCTGAGAGCCGGGGGGATACTGTGGCCATGAAGAATATCACAGTTTCTGTGGATGAAGACACCTATCACAGGGCACGTATTCGGGCGGCCGAGGGACGGACGTCGGTGTCCGCTCTGGTCCGGCGCTTCTTGAGAGAGCTGGCGGCGGAGGAAACGGAGTTTGAGAAGCGCCGCCGGGCGGAAGTGGAGTGTGTTGCGAGACTCCGGGAGAAGAGGCTGCGGTTTTCGGCCGCGGATCGACTGTCCCGGGAAGAGGTCCATGGCCGTGAAGCGCTTCGTTGATACCAATATCCTGCTCTACCGCGTGAGCACGGTTGACGCGGAGGCGGAGAAGCAACGGATCGCGGAGG
>Ga0207421_10007106_pt1 | contig 12012 bp, 15 predicted proteins | sample SodLakKL_010_SED_4_FD_187542 | JGI IMG/M metagenome (GOLD analysis project Ga0207421, IMG submission 187542) | Alkaline sediment microbial communities from Lake Tanatar, Kulunda Steppe, Russia - 8KL_010_SED (SPAdes) (version 2) | ecosystem: Environmental > Aquatic > Non-marine Saline and... | reverse complement strand
CGATGAGGTTGCGCAGCCGGGAAGCCTCGGCGTCGGCCTTGGCCTCCGCGTCGGCCGCTTCGACGACCCGCACGTCGTCACGGTCGGGCAGGTCAAGCAGCGCCGGCCAATCCCACGCCTCCGGCGGAGATGCCACCCCGTCGCGCGGGACGCGGATCTCCAACGTGATCGTGTGCAACGAGTACGTCGGCGCCTTCATCGGGGGTCCTCCTCAGCATCGAGGGGCAGCGCCTCGGCGGCCTGCAAGACGAGCTGCGACCCCTCGGCCGTGAGGTCCGCAGCGTCGCCCATCCCCGCGATGTTGTTGGCGCGAGCGGACTCCGCAGCGACGGCCATCCCGTCGGCGAGCAGCCCGACACCGTCGACCCACAGGTCGTGCGCGTCGACGAACCGCTCCGGTGGGGTGCCGTCGACCCGGTCGAGGGCAGTGCGGCAGCGGGCCTCCGCGGCGTCTTGGACGTTAGCGAACGACGCGAGATTGATGACGCCGGCGGCGTACTCCTCGCCGGCTCGGGTGCTGAGGTTCAGCGCGGCGAGGACGTCGTCGTTGGCGGCGAGGAGATCCTCGCCGTAGGCGTCGACGGTCGGCCAGTCGGATTCCGGGGCTTGCGGGGCGGCGGGGGTGCCGGTGCTGTCGACCTCGTCGGTGTCGGCGCAGCCGGCGGCGGCGATGAGCAGCACGGCGGCGGCGGCGAGCGCTTGGAGGCGGACGGTCGGGCGGGTGGGGTAGGTGTCCACAGCGGTGCTCCTTCCGGTCGGGTTAGAGGACGGCGACGCAGCCGCCGAAGGTGAGCATGAGGATGAACAAGCCGACGGCGATCATGACGAGGCCTCCGCAGCCGGCGGCGCAGCCTTCGGCGGGGTTGGGGGTGCTCACAGCGGCCCCTCCTCGGAGTCGGTGATGCGTTCGAGGGCTCGGAGGGCTTCGGCGTCGACGCGGACGCCGTGGCGGACGGTCACGCCGGCGGCGATCGCGCCGGCGAGCCAGACGATGACGGTGATGACGACGGCGGCTGCGACGGTGGCGGCCATCACTTCCTCCTTGTGGCGACGGTGGCGCCCCAGGCGGCGCCGACCGTGACCGCGACGGCGATCACGGCCAGCCAGGCGTGCCAGGACAGCTCGATCATCATTCGGTTGCGGCGGCGGTGTCGAGGGGGTGGGCGGGGGTGTAGCCGCCGGCGCCGGCGGCGATGACGGAAGGGTGGCTGGCTTCGCTGGCGAGCCGTTCGATCTCGTCGGCGGATGCGCGCAGCCAGGCGGCGAGCCGGGCGGCCTCACCGGAGACGGTGACGCGGCTGGTGTCGTTGGGGTGGAGGGTGAGGAAGCCGATGACGGCGGGGTTGGCGCGCCCGTCAACGGCGAGGCGGGGCAAGTCCTCGGAGCCGGTGATGCTCATGTGGATGTTGGTCTCGTGGTTGAGGGTGTTCACGGCTGCTCCTTCGCTGGTCGGGGCGGGGAAGGGGTGCTGCGAGGGTGGGTGGCCGCCGCGCGGCGCCTCTCGGCGCGGCGCTTGCCCGCGCTTCCCCGTCGCAGGCTGGCGGCCACCACAGCTAGATGCCGGCGCGGATCTCGGCGGCGTGTTCGCGCTGCTCGTCGGTCCAGCAGTCGAAGCATGCGCCGGTGGGGGCGCCGGTGTCGTCGAGGATGGAGGGTTCGGTGGGGTGGCGGCGGCAGCGGGCGTCGGGGTTGATGCCGTCGCCGGCGCAGGTGGGGCAGCCTTCGAACACGTCGAGGGCTGGGCTTCCTTCGGGCCAGCGGGGCTCGCGGAGTTCGCCGCCTGCGCTGCGGAACGCGGGCCGGTTGAGCTTGGACTCGGCGGGGCTGTAGGCGAGCCAGCCGAGCGGTGTGGCGGCGGGGCCGTAGATGCCGTTGCCGGCGCAGGTGGGGCAGGGGTGCTCGTCGGGGGTGGGGTTGGCGACTTCGAAGTCGTCGTAGAGGTCGTCGTTGCGGGGGTCGTTGGGGTGGCCGGTGTAGGCGGGCCAGGTGGCGGGGTCGCCGGGGCCGGGGAGGTGATGGGTCATGGCTGCTCCTTGAGGATGTCGCGGGCGGCGGCCCGGTAGCCGCGGCCGTACGCGTCAAGCTGCTGCCGGATGTGTGTGCGCGCGCGGCGTTGTTCCTCGACGTAGGCCGCGGCGCCGGCGCCGATGACCATGCCGACCAGGCCGGCGGCGATGATGATGGCGATGAGCGCGCCGAGGTGGAGGGTGACGTCGGGCATCAGGTCTCCTCGCTGTCGAGGGCTTGGAGGTAGCGCTGGTGGGCGGCGGCGACGGGCACGCCGATGCGGGCGAGCGCGATGCCGGTGGCGATGCTGTGTCGGAGGTGCTCGTCGGAGGTGGGACGGTGCCTGCTGAGGTCGATGGCGCCGTCGTTGTAGAGGACGGTGGAGATGCAGGCGGCGGCGTCGAGGACAGCGAGCGCGATGGTGCGGGTGGCGGGGTCGGTGAGGTCGATGCCGTGGTGGTCGAGGAGGTGCTGGCGGGTGCTGGCGTGCTCTCCGTCGAGGGCGGCGAGCGCGCCGGGGTGCAGCCGGTCGGTGGCGGTGTCGTGGATGCCGAGGATGGTGCCGGCGGTGCGCGCGGCGGTGGCGGCGAGCTGGCGGGTGTTGCGGGGCATGTCCTCCTCCTACAACGAGGGCACGTTCAGTATAGACCATTGTTGGGGGTGCCCGTCGGCGCCGCCGAATCCACACACGCCGCCCGGAACTCACACCCCCCGCACCGCTTCGGGTCCGGCCGCGCCTCATACGCCCCCGCCATCGCCGCCGACCGGCTCTCCCGCCACACCCTCGCCGCCAGCCGCGCGACGGTGTCCGCGACCGCCTCGGCGACCACCGGCCGGTCCCGCGTCAGCCACGTCACCGGCTCCTCCCCGCCGCCGAGCGCCGCGACCCCCACCGACACCCGGGCGGCGTCGGGCACCGCCGCGGCCGCCGCGAGCGCGTAGACGCTCATCTGCACATCCGACGCCAGCTCTGCGGCGGTGCGCTCCCGCCGCGACGCCTTCCAGTCCAGCACCCGCACCCGCAGCCGGCCGTCGAGCGGCCGGTCGGCGAGCAGCAGATCCATGCGGCCCGACAGCGGCAGCCCCACACCGACGGGGTCGACGATGAAGAACCGCTCGACGCCGACGATCCGCTGCGGGTCCGAGCCGACCAGGCGGGGCAGCAGCGCCAGCCCGTAGGAGACGTAGCTGGCGGCCTCATCGAGCGCCGCCCGCCCCGTGACCCCCGCGGCGGCCGCAGAGGCCCTGTAAGCCGCCAGGGTCGCCCCGGGGGGGTGATCGACTGGCAGGCCGACCGCGAGGCGGGAGGCGGCCTCAGCGAGCGCCTGGTGGACCGCTGAGCCGACGAGGACACGGTCGGGCATCGGCAGCGGCTCGACGCCGGCGCCGTACCGGTCGTCGTAGCGGTAGCCCCACCGGCGGGGGCAGTCGTGCCAGGCGCTGATCTGCGTGGCCGACAGCCGCGGCGGCAGGTTATCCACAGCCTCGGCGTTGTCGGCCTCTGTAACGCGCGAGGGCAAATCGAATCCTTGAGAGGGGTCGGGGTTCGCGCGGGCGCGGGACTGGGGCTGCTCCACGGTGGCTCCTTTAGGGCGTTAGCCCAGGGTGGGTCATCGTCTAAATCTGTTTAGGGGGTCTGACCAGGGGGTTTATGGCAGGTGGGGCGTTAGACGTCAGAAATCGAGGGGGGGGTCTGTAGAAACAATTTCCCCGCGTGCGCGTATAAAGGCCTAACAACGCCGGCGGCGGCATCACGAACCCCCCGAAGGCGGCACGAAACCGGGCAGACGCTGCGTCGACACCGTCCAGCGGGTCTGCTGCCGCCCATCACCCAGGTTGAGGTTGCGGCGCTGCCCGCCCAACGCCCGCATCAGCGCCCCGAACCGGTGCGGGGTCACCCGGTCGCCGTAGGCGGCATGCACCCACGTCCGCAACGTTCGGGAGTAGACCCACACCTCCCCCAGCGCCTCGGAGGACCCGTCGGAGGGGACGTACAGCGGCACCCGATGCTCGAACGCCTCCTCCCGGTCGGTCGTCGGCGGTGTGTCCCGCAGATGCTCCTCGACGTAGACGCGGGCCTGCCCCTCGTCGGTGGCCTCCTCGTCGGCCTCCTCCCACACCAGCGCCTCCCCGAGCGCCTGCACGATCTGGTTCCACTGCGCCGGCTTCTGCTGCGGCGGCCAATGCCGCCCGCCCGTCGCCTCGAACACCGCCTGCCGGAACTTCGACTGGCTGGTCAGCTCCGCGGTCGACGCCAGCGCCACCGCCCCGTGGCTGGTCTCCACCCGGTAGCTCACCGGCGTTGAGGCGACCGCGGCGACCGCGACGATCGGGAACTTCAGGATGCGGCTGATGACCTCCAGCGCCTCCCGGCCGGCGATCTCCACCGCGTCGTTGTCGCCGGCGTCGCGGGCCTCCCCCAGCTCCTCGCGGACCTGCTCTAGCTGCTCGTCGGCTGAGGCGTCGAAGGCTTGGTCGCGGGCCTTGGCGATGGTGCGGGCGTAGTAGTCCTGCCGCAGCTTGAGGTCGTCGCCGTGCTTGCGGCGGCTGGCGATGAGCAGGTCGACGATCTCCTGGTCGGTCCAGCCGGCGGCGACGGCGTAGTTCGCTAGCGCGAGGTCGTAGCTGGACGCGGATTGGTCGGGCTGCTCGGTGAGGCTGCGGGTGCGGCTCCACGCCGACCGCATCCGCGGTTCGGCGTCGAACATCGCGTCGAGCCGTTCGTGGTCGGGGGTGGCGTGCGCGTCGAGCTGGAACGGGCCGATGTGGCGGTGCCCGTAGCTCGACGACGACAGGCTGACGATCCGGTCGGCGCCGCAGTGCTTCTCCAAGGTTGCGGGGTCGTAGCGGCGGTCGGCGGTGAGGTCGATGAGGGTGACGGGCTTGGGGTCGGCGGCCATCTTGTGGTTGACGGTGCCGGGCAGCCGCAGCACCCGGGAGAGGTCGTAGACCGAGTCGACGGTCCAGCCTTGCTGCCCGGCGGTGCGCTTCAGCGCGGCGTTCCAGGCGTGCGCGAGCTTGGTGGCGCGGTCCCGGTCGGTGTGGCCGGTAAAGATCCACGGTTCGTCGAGCAGCCACCAGGCTTGCAGCCCGTGCCCGGAGTGGACGAGGATCGACGGTTCGGGCAGGCCGGCGTCGGCGATGAGCGCGGCGGCGGTGTGCTGGTCGGGCGGCAGGTTCGACTTCGCGTGCGCGTCGGAGGCGATGTCGATGTCGCTCCACAGCGCGAGGATGCCGGCGGCGTCGTGGTTGGCGACCCGCCGCTTGGTTCCGCGGTCCTCGCGGGACAACGCGGCGCCGACGTAGACGTTGCGGTTGCGGGAGGCGTCTTGGGCGTGGTCCCAGGCTTGGTAGATGCCGCCGGCGGTGGGGCGGTTCCAGACGCTGCGTTTGCCGGGGTGGACCCACATGAGCCACCACAGGTCGTCGGGTGCGCTGCTGTAGAGGGCGTTGAGGAACTGCCATGCGGGGTCGTCGAGGTGCGCCTGGGCGGGGTCACGGTCGGGGGGTTCGGTCGGCAAGGCTGGCCCTCCTCTGCGATGTGAGGAGGGGGCGCGGCCTCGGCGGCTGCGCCCCCTCCTTTCGCTGCGGTGTGGGGTAGGTCGGTGACCTTACAGGGGGGCGGTTAGACCTCCTCGGTGGCGTCGTCGAAGTCGGTGACGTCGGTGGCTTGCAGGCTGATCGCTTCCATCGTCGCGCGGATCTTGGCGCCGTAGTCGCGGATCTGCTCGATGGTGTCGGCGTCGAGGTAGCCGGACACGCGGGGGCGGATCTCGGCGTACTCGATGCCGGCGGCGTTGCGGACCTTCTCCAAGGTGAGGGTGGTCTCGACGCCGTAGTAGGGGGTGCGCTTGTTCGCGAGCTGCAGGAAGAACTTGCGGATGGGCTTGATGCTGGTGGGTGGGGCGACGACGACCTTGGGCAGCAGATCCTCGGGGGTGGCGAGGAAGAGGATGCGGGTTTCCTTGCAGGCCTTGCCGCGGCCGGCGGGGTCGGAGCCCCACGCGTTCATGGGGCAGGTCGCGCATTCGCCGGTGGGGTTGGCGCTGCTGTCGGGTCCGTACTGGCCGACGCCGCGCTTGCCGTCGTCGCTGGAGCAGTCGGGCGGGGCGCCGCCGCCGGCTTCGTCGATGCCGGTGGCCCAGTAGGCGCGGGGGCTGCGCCAGTAGACGATGACGCCGGAGAGTTCCTTGACGACGTCGCTGCCTTCGAGGGTGGGGACCTCCCAGGCGGCGCCGCCGCCGGAGGGGACCTTGATCCGGTCGAGGTCGAAGGGGGTGAGGCCGCCTTCTTCGCCGACGTTCTCGGTGAGGATGTCGGCGATGTCGTTGCCGGCTTGGGTGATGGCGTAGGCGTCGGTGTCGATGCGGGCGAGTTCCTTGCTGGCCATGCGGTGCTCCTTGGTCGGTGCTGCTGGGGGTGCTCGGGTGCTCGGGGGGTTGGAGGGTAGTGGCGGCGGTGGGCTGGTTGGAGGGGGCTGGTCGGGGAAGGGGGCTAGCTGGCCTTGGTGACGCTGACCTTGTAGCCCTCGGTGATGTGGAGGGAGTCGCGGAGTTCGTCGGGGACGTCGTCGCCGTTGTCGATGAGTTCGCGGACGTAGGCTGAGAGGCTTTGGACGTTGAAGTCCTCGCGGACGTAGTCGTTGAGGCCGGCGGCGCGGAGCGCGTTGATGGCGGCGTCGCGGAGCGTTTCGCCGGTGTCGGGGTCCTTGGCGGGGCGGGCCCATATGTCGCGGCGCAGCCCGAGGGTGTAGCCGTCGAGGGCGATCCGGTCGATGCCGTGTTCGGCGAATTCGTCGAGGATGGCGGTTTCGAGGGTGTCGAGTTCCTTGGTGATCTCGCGGCGTTCGGCGTCGATGGCGCGCTTGCGGGCGGTGAGGGCGATGAAGCGTCGGGCGCGTTCGGTGTCCAAGGTGGTGCTCCTTCCGGTCGCCGGGGCAGGCACGTTTAGTCTATACCGACGTGGGGGTGGCGGGCGAGCCGGTGGGATCGGGCACGTCGTCGACTTCGGCGCTGTAGCGGCGCTCCATCACGGCGGTGACCAGCGCCTTGCGGTCCCGCAGCGCGGCGTAGACGTCCTCGTCGACGGTGCCTTCGGCGACGAGGTGGTAGTAGGTCACCGGGCGGCTCTGCCCGGGCCGGTGGACCCGTGCGAGCGACTGGTCGTAGTCGCCGAGCGAGAACCCGACGGAGTAGTAGACGGCGTAGGCGGCGCGGGTCAGATCGATGCCGACCCCGCCCGCCTGGATCTGCACCCCGGCGACGGTGACCTGCTCGGCCATCTCCGCGTCGTCGTTGAGCGCGTCGCGGCGGCGGCCCGACAGCTCCCCGTAGGCGCGGCCGAGGTCGGCGGCGACCTTCTCGGCGGCGTCGAGGTCGTGGGTGAACCGTGCGAACACCACGACGGGCTCGTCGGCGGGCAGGTCGGTGAGCAGCTCGGCGAGCGCGTCGCGCTTCTCGGTGCCGACGTCGCGGAGGTCGGGTTCGTCGCCGGTCGAGTCGAGGGGCAGGTAGCCGCTGGTGGTCTGCTGCAGCCGCAGCAGCCGCACCAGCGCGTTGTCGGCGGTGACCACACCTTCGTCGACGGCGGCGATCATCATCTCGTCGAGCTGGTCGTGGGCCTTGCGGGCGGCCGGCTCCAGGGTGACGGGCTGGGTGATGTGGTGCGCGTCGGGGAGGTCGAGCACGTCGGCGCCGACGTGGACCGCGACCCGATACATCTCCTCCGATAGCTCGTCCTCGCGCTGCCAGCCGACGACCTCCTTGCCGCCGTAGCCGCCCATGACCGCGTAGTGGTTGCGGAACCGCGCGAACGAGGTGCCGAAGATCCCCGGGTCAAGGAACCGGTACTGCCCGTAGATGTCGAGCGGGCTGTGCGGCAGCGGGGTGCCGGTCAGCAGGTAGCGCAGCCGGGCGTGCTTGCCGAGGCGGGCGCAGAAGCGGCTGGCGCGGCCGCCGGGCGCCTTGATGCGGTGGGATTCGTCGAGGGCGACGGCGTCCCATTCGCGGCTGGTGAGGTAGCCGTCGAGGGGCTCACGCCACGCGGCTTCGTAGTTGACGACGACGACGACGCGGCGGCCTGCGGCTTCGGCGGCGTCGACGGCGGCGCGGATCTCGGCGGTGCGGTCGGCGACGCGGCGGCGGCGGTCGGCGACGACGACGTCGTAGGGCTCGCCGGAGTGGCGGCGGAACTCGCGCGGCCACACGCCGAGGACGTTGCGGGGGCAGATGATGACGGCGGCGCGGACGTCGCGGTCGACGAACGTGTCGACGAGCACCTTGCTCTTGCCGGTGCCCATGTCCATGAAGAGCGCGCCGGCGTCGAGGGCGCGGAGGAAGTGGTAGGCCTGCCGTTGGTGCAGCCAGGCGCTGGTCTGTGAGTGTTCGACGTCGGGGAGGTCATCGGCGGTCTTGTGGGCGGCGGCGTCGGCGGCTGCGTGGCCGCGTTCGACGAGGTCGACGAAGTCGCGGGTGCCGCGCTTGGTTTCGCCGTCGAGGGCTTGGGTGAGCCGCAGCGCGGCGGTGGGGGTGGCGGGCAGTGTCCATGTGCGCTGCTGCTTGTCCCATGCGGCGCCGGGGATGGCCTTGATGCGGTCCTTGAGCCGGTAGGGGCTGGCGATGCGGATCTTGTCGCGGTCGAGGCGGACGCGGACGGTGTCGTCGGGCATGGGGGGTGCTCCTGGGTCGGGGGCTGCCTGCGAGCATAGACCGAAGGTCCGCCAAGGTCTATACCGAAGGTGGGACGCTAGGCGTCCTCTAGCTCCCGACGCAGCTCCTCCTGCCGCTGCCGGATCACCGCCGTCACCTCATCGACTACCGGCTCATGCGCCGGCGCGTGCCGTTCGATGTACTCCGCGAGCGCGCGGCGTACCACCACCGCCATCGGCACGCTCATCCGCCGCGCCATCCAGCGGGCGCTACGGTCCAGCTCCTTGGGCACCCCGACGTACAGCGGGATGTGGTCACGAGAGATCGCCACGGGCGCTCCTCACACTAGAGGGTGCCCTTCAGTATAGCCGCAACGGGCCTTAGCCTGCGGGGGAGCGCACCACCAACGCCCACGGGCGCCGCGCCGGCAACGTGACCTGACTGCCCTCCACCAAGAGTTCCAGCTGATAGCGGCCAGCCCTCGCCAGATCCCCCTCGTCAAGGTCGACGTACCAATCGCCGTCACCCGCCGACGTCATCTCCCGCTCGAACAGCCCTTCCGCGCGCAGCCGCACATCACCCGACGTGATCGGCTCCCCATCCGCGTTGAAGAGTCGCAGCACACGGATGCGCGCCAGCTCCCCGTGGTCGCCCACCACTCTGTAGATCGTGCTCATCGCGTCACCCCTACCGTCGCTACCGTCGGTTGCCGGTCCAAATCCGCGGTCGCGCGTCGCTGATCCAGCGCAGCGGTCGCGCGTCGCTGATCCAGCGCAGCGGTCGCGCGTCGCTGATCCAGCGCAGCGTCCACGTGCTCCTCGTCCAAGACGGCCGTGAAGGGGCCGATGAAGGCGACGGAGCGGCCGACGACCTCCAGCCGCCCCTCGGCCGCAACGACCCCGGCAGCGCCGACCGGGATGACGACGAGTCCCTCGATGCGCCCCGCCGCGACCACGGCGCCGTCGGCGGTACTCGACCGCGCGCCTTCACCTGCGAGCCTGCCGAACGCCTCCACGCTCCCGGCTGTCGCCGTCGTGGTCTCAGCCGCGCCCTCCGTGCGCCCCGTCGCGGTGACGGCCCCGGAGGCCAGGGCGGCGGGGACGGCCTCGGCCGCCGCGCGCCCGTGGACCCGCCCGGTCGTCGTAATGGCGCCGCTGGCCTCCGCGTCGGCGTAGCCTGCGGCCTCTGTGCGCCCCGTCGCGGTGACGGCCCCGGCGGCGAGCGCAGGCGGGACCTCCGCTGAGGTCGCGCGCCCGTGGACCCGGGCCTGGCCGGTGATCGCCCCGTCAGTCTCCCGTTCGTTCTCAGCCCGGCCGACGACCCGTGCGCGGCCCCGCACTGAGCCCAGGACCCGAGCGTCGTCAATGCCCGGCGCGAACGTGCGGCCGGTGAGCCGCCCCTGCGCCGCGAGCGATCCGGCGACGCTGGCCTCGGCAGCGCCGCGCCCGTCGACCCGCCCTTGCCCGGTGACCTCCGCGCTGGCCTCCGGCGCCCGCGCCGTCGTGCCGGTGAGCCGCCCTTGCCCGGTGACCTCCCCGGCGGCCCGCTGGGCCGAGGCCGCCGTGCCGGTGAGGTGGGCTGCGCCGACGACCTGCGCCGCCGCGTCGGCCTCAGCGGCCCCCTGCCCAGCAAGCCGAGCCCGCCCGGTGACCTCTACGAAGGCCGCCGCATCCCGAGCCGCGCTGACCTCGACACGACCCCGAGCGGTGACAGCGCCACCGGCCTCGGCGTCGGTGCGGGCAGCAGCCTCGACACGGGCCTCAGCAGTGACGGCGCCGGAGGCTTCCGCATCCCGAGCCGCGCGCGCCTCAGTGCGCCCGGTCGCGGTGACGGTGCCGCTGGCCTCCGCGCTCCGGTCGGCCTGGGCCTCGATGCGCCCCTGCGCGATGACCTCTGCGGAGGCCTCCGCGTCCCGTGCGGCCTGCCCGTCGACCCGAGCCCGGCCGACGACCTCGCCCGTGGCGCTCTTGGCCGTGGTCGCCACGCCGACGATGCGCGCGCGGGCCTTCGCCTTGCCGTAGGCGAAGGCGTCCTCGACCTCGCTGGCGAACAGGACCCCGGCGAGCCGCCCCTGCGCGGCAAGGGCGCCGACGACGCGGGAGGCCCGAGCGCCGTCAGCCTCCGCGCGCCCGGTCGCGGCAACCTCCGCGCTGGCCCCCGGCGCCCGCGCCGCCGCGCCCTCCAAGCGACCCCGGCCCTCGACCGCGCCGCTGGCGAGCCCGACGACGATCCCGACGGCCTCAATGCGTCCACTCGCCGTGACCGCGCCGCTTACGAGCGGCGTCGCACTCCCAACGGCCTCGATGCGCGCCCGGCCCTCAACCGCCCCGGCGGCTCCGGCGTCCACACGAGCCGCGCCGGTCAGCCTGCCGGTCGCCACGATGAGCGCGAACGCCTCCGGCTGCGCCCGCAGCGCGCCGACGAGCCGCCCTTGCCCGGTGACCTCCGCGCTGGCCTCCGGCGCCCTGGCCGCAGCGGCCTCCACACGCCCAGCCGCCGTGACGGCCCCGGCGACCTCGGCCGCGCGCGCTGCGCGCCCCTCAAGCCGCCCGGCGCCGACGACCGTGCCGCTGGCCTCAACCGTCCGCGTCGCGTCGCCCTCGACACGGGCCTCAGCGGTGACCGCGCCGCTGGCCTCCGGCGCCTTGGTCGCCTGCCCGGCGAGTCGACCCTGCCCGGTGACGACCCCGGTGGCCCGCGAGGCCCGCTGCGCCTGCCCGGTGATGCGACCGTGCGCCGCGACGCTCCCGGAGGCGAGCGCGGCGGGCTCCACGAGGATGACCTGCCACTCGGTGTAGTCGGACCATCGGCCGTCACCACTGGAGGCCCGCACCCGGTAGCGGTAGTAGTCGCCCACCTCCACGGAGTCGTCGGAGACCTCCGTGACCGCCGACTCCAGCGTGGCCCGCTCAACCCAATCGCCCGTTGCCACGCGCCCGGTGAGGCGCGCCTGCGCGGTGACGGCGCCGCTGGCCTCCGCGTCGGGGATCTCTGTCTCAACCGCGACGCCCTCAAGCCGCCCCTGCCCGGCGGTCTCACCCGCGACCCGCCGGACGCTCGACGTCGCCCCGGTGAGCCGCCCTTGCGCCGTGACGGTGACCCCGGCGCGGCGGTCGCTCGACGCTACCCCGGCGACCCGTCCGCGCGCGGTGACCTCACCGAAGGTCGTGGTCGGCGGGAGGGGTGTCTCCTCGGCTGCGCCCTCAAGCCGCGCTTGTCCGGTGACCTCGCCCGCCGCCGCCCTCGGTGTGGACGCGACCCCGACGAGGCGGGCCTGCCCGGTGGCGCTGCCGTCGATCCGTGAGGTCCGAGCGGCTACTCCGGTGACGCGCGCCTGCCCGGTGACCTCTGCGCTGGC
>Ga0207421_10007102_pt1 | contig 12016 bp, 12 predicted proteins | sample SodLakKL_010_SED_4_FD_187542 | JGI IMG/M metagenome (GOLD analysis project Ga0207421, IMG submission 187542) | Alkaline sediment microbial communities from Lake Tanatar, Kulunda Steppe, Russia - 8KL_010_SED (SPAdes) (version 2) | ecosystem: Environmental > Aquatic > Non-marine Saline and... | reverse complement strand
AATTACGGGTCTGTATCCACATCCGGTAACTTTTTCGTGGATGATGATGGGAAAATTGTCCATCACCAGCATGTCATAAATCCGAAAACCGGAATGCCCGTTGAAGAGTTGATTACCGTGAGTGTTTTTTCTCAATCCGCAGTAATTGCAGAAGTCTTGTCAACGGCATTTCTGGTAATGCCTGAGAATCAGATAGATGATTTAGTTGCGCAATTTCCTGATGTTGAAGTACTAAAGGTGGACTATCAGTCTGATGAAACCAAGAAAACAATCTGGAGGTAGTCTTTGATTTCTATCGGATCAATGTCATCATTTTCCATTTTTGGATGCCTCCCGTATTCAAGACGTATCCATGCAGGCAAGTGCATCTGTCACCGAATCATAAGAGGATGCTACCTTTAGGCCAAAAAAGCAATGTGATTGGAAAAACAGCAAAGGATGTTCTCACTGGTCGAGCAATGGCAAGCCAGCCAGATGACAAAAAAAGAATTTTGCCGGCATCACCAGATCAAGCTATCCACATTTGGTTACTGGAACACGCGCTACCGCCGTAGCTGTAAGGAGCCCGCGGGTGGTTTTGTCCAGATTGGTTCGGGCGGCGGGCCATTAGATGGTATGCAGATCATCTATCCCAATGGGGTTCGACTGAGCGTTGAGGGTTATGATACCGGTCTGATCGGTCAGCTGATCCATCTGTGGTAAGTTATGTTTACCTTAGGCAACACGCTCATCTACCAGTTGTATCGTGGAATTTGTGACATGCGCAAGTCCTTTGATGGATTGTGCGGTTTGGTCCGCAATGAGCTGGGCCGTCAGCCGGCCAACGGGGAAGTCTTTGTCTTTTTGAACCGTCGGCGCACCCTGATCAAACTGCTGCACTGGCAGCGGGGCGGATTCGTACTGTACTACAAACGCCTGGAGAGCGGGCGCTTTACGCTGCCCGCCTTGCGGGGTGAAGCAAGCCAAATATCCTGGACCGATCTGGTGCTGATGATCGAGGGCATAGAGGTAAAAACAGTCCGCCGGCATGCTCGTTACGGGGATAAAAAAAATGCAGAAATTGAGCGCAGAAACGCTGTTTTTTCTGGTTTAAATCGCTGATTTTCCGTACCTTTTGGTATGAAAAACGAACTGGAAAACCTGAGTAAAACCGAGTTGATTGACCGGCTGCTGCTGATGGAAAAACAGCAGTCTGTCCATCAGCGCAAACTCAGCCAGTCCACCACGCAGATCCGGGTGCTGAATAAAAAACTTGAACAACGCGACGAACAAATCGCCGTGTACAAGCGACTGATCTTCGGGGCCCGGCGTGAGCGCTATATCGCCCCCGCCTCCAGCCAGATGAGTCTGCCCTTTGAGGCCACGGCCGAACAGAAAAAGGAGTCCGAGGCCCGGCACACCCAGCGCATCGAATACACCCGGCGCAAGGCCGCCGCGCGCAAACATCCCGGCCGGGTAAGCCTGCCGGACCACCTGCCTGTCGAGCAGGTAATAATCGATCCGCCGGGAGATTTGTCCGACAAGGTGTGCATCGGCCAGCTGGTTACCGACAAGCTGGAGATGATACCGGCCAAGGCCTTCATCAAGCGTTATATCCGCAACAAGTACGTGGACAGGGGCAATCCCGATGCCGGTGTACTGGTAGGTGATCTGCCCGATGAAGTATCCGACAAGTCCATCGCCGGACCCAGCGTGATGGCACAAGTGATTACCGACAAATTTTGTGATCATTTGCCGTTGTACCGTCAACAGCAGCGTTTTAGTCGCCATGGTATCACCATAGCCGCGTCCACCCTGGGCAACTGGGTGCACACGGGTGGAGATTATCTGCAGATATTCTACGAGCATTATGTCGAACATACCAAGTCTCAGGGGTATCTGCAGATTGACGAAACACCAATACCGGTACTTGAGTCGAAGGAAAAAGGCAAAACGCATAAGGGGTATTACTGGGTCTACTACAGTCCGCTGACCCGCACGGTGCTCTTCGACTACCAGCCGGGCCGGGGCCGCGCCAGTCCTGCGAAGATGCTCGATGATTTTTCCGGCTACATGCAAACCGATGGCTATGCGGTCTATGACCAGTTTGGCCAGCGTAAGGGTATTACACAGCTGGGATGCTGGGCGCATGCGCGCCGGTATTTTGAACGGGCTTTGGACACCGACCGTGAGCGCGCCGGCCATGCCATGGAGCTTATACAGGAATTATATGGCATTGAGCGCCAGGCTCGCCAGGGCGGGTTGTCGGCGGCGCAGCGAAAAGCGTTGCGCGGTAAAGAGTCTGTGCCCATTCTCGACGATCTGGGAGAGTGGATCTCTAAGACAGGACCGCAAGCCGAACCCGGCAGTGCCTTTGGCAAGGCGATGTACTATGCCGCTGCGCATTGGGATAAACTCAACGTGTATGTGCAGGACGGAAACCTGGAGATCGACAACAATCTCGTCGAGAACCAAATCAGGCCTTCGGCATTGGGGAGAAAGAATTTTTTGTTTGCCGGATCGCATAATGCCGCCCAACGTGCCGCCATGTTCTATACCCTGATCGGCAACTGCAAACTGCACGGAGTTGAACCGGTGCAGTGGATGGAGCATGTCATCCGAAATATCATGACAACCAAATGCAATGATGTGCACGCGCTTTATCCGCAAAACTACAAGTCAAGTATGTAGTTGCCTGCATGGATACGGCAAGTGCATCTGTCACCGAATCATAAGAGGATGCTACCTTTAGGCCAAAAAAGCAATGTGATTGGAAAAACAGGAAAGGATGTTCTGTCTGGTCGAGCAATGGCAAGCCAGCCAGATGAGCCTGCCCTTCGAGGCCACGGCCGAACAGAAAAAAGAGTCCGAGGCCCGTCACACCCAGCGCATTGCATACACCCGGCGCAAGGTCGCTGCCCGTAAACATCCCGGCCGGGTAAGCCTTCCGGACCACCTGCCTGTCTAGCAGGTGACATCAACCCGCCGGGTAATCTGTCCGGCAAGGTGTGTATCGGCCGGCTGGTTACCGACAAGCTGGATATGATCCCGGCCAAAGCCTTCATCAAGCGTTATATCCGCAACAAGTACGTGGAAAAGAGTAATCTGGATGCCGGAGTGCTGGTGGGGGATCTGCCTGATGAGGTATCCGACAAGTCTATTGCCGGGCCCAGCGTGTTGGCGCAAGCGGTTGCCGACAAATTCTGTGATCACCTTCCGTTGTACCGCCAACAGCAGCCTTTTAGCCGCCATGGTATCACCATAGCCGCGTCCACCCTGGGCAACTGGGTGCACACGGCCGGGGATTATCTGCAGATATTCTACGAACACTTTGTAGAGCATACCAAATCGCGGGGGTACCTGCAGATCGACGAAACACCGATACCGGTGCTCGAATCGGAGAAAAAAAATAAAACGCATAAAGGGTACTACTGGGTCTACTACAGTCCGCTGATCCGCACGGTGCCCTTCGACTACCAGCCGGCCCGGTGCCGCGCCAGTCCTGCTAAGATGCTCGATGATGATTTTTCCGGATACATGCAAACCGATGGCTATGCGGTCTATGACGAGTTTGGTCAGCGTGAGGATATAACACATCTTGCTGGGCACATGCGCGCCGGTATTTTGAACGGGCATTGGACACGGACCGTGAGCGTGCCGGCTACGCGATGGATCTCATACAGGATCTATACGCCATTGAGCGGTAGGCTCGCCAGGGCGGGTTGTCGGCGGTGCAGCGAAAAGCGTTATGCGATGAAAAGTCTGTGCCCATTCTCGACGAACTGGGAGAGTGGATCTCTAAGATCGGACCGCAAACCGAACCCGGCAGTGCCTTTGGCAAGGCCATGTATTATGCAGCTACACATTGGGAAAAACTCAATGTGTATGTGAGCGACGGAAGTCTGGAGATTGACAACAATCTGGTCGAGAACCAGATCAGGCCGATTGCCGTAGGTCGAAAAGGATACTTGTTTGCCGGATCACACAAGGCCGCCCAACGTGCCGCCATGTTCTACACTCTGGCCGGAAACTGCAAGCTGCACGGTGTCAACCCTGTGCAATGGATCGAGCATATCATTCGAAATATCATGACAGCCAAATACAACGATGTGCCCTCGCTTTATCCACAGAACTACAAGTCAAGTATTTGCCTGCATGCCTACTTTGTAGTGTCACAACCTGTCAATGCGGCAAGCATCATGGCTATCAGGTATTTAGTTATGAGTAATTTGCATGTAGTCAAAACATTCATCTGGTTACAATCTATGGGCGTCGCAGTTACACGGTGTTCAATACAATTTGCTGTGCCGGACTGTTAATAATATGTCAAGTGTGTAACGCAAAGTCCTATATCAAGCGTCTAAGTAGACATGTGTTTTTGTTGAAAATGACAAGTAAGTATAGCTATACACACTCAAATTCGTATTCTAAATATATTTAATATTCCCTGAAGGGAGTAGTTATCCGATGTACAAGGTAATTCTTTCAATTTTCTTCCTGGCTGTAGCAAGTGCGGTTTTATTATCATCGAGTATCGCGTTGCCTCAGGAAATGCAGGAGTTCAGTTCAAATGACATCAGTCCAAGGGTGGAAGTTGTAATAACTTATTCTTGTAATGACCTGGAATACGGTCACGACCGTTGGTGCGGTCACCGCTTCCTGGATTTGAAGAATCCGCAGGATGTGAGCAGATTTGACACTGCGTGTACATATACCGATTCCAAGCAGATGATATATCCATATCAAATAAGCTAATGTTGATAAAATAAGGAAAAATGCTGTCAGGCAGATATTGCTAAAAAACTTGATTGCATCAGTCGTTTTCTGATGATTTTTTCTAGTGATAAAGAGGTTTTTGCGCCGGTGCAGAACACTGGCAGTGTTAACAGTACTGAAACAGGATTTCAGGATGACAGGAATAGATGTTTACCCGGTTTTCTTCCCTATATGAACCATTGAAAAGATGTAATATGATTATCGCAGATTTGAATACCATTAATGGGCGTCGTTTTCCCGCCAGGCGCAAAACCAGGAACCTTGTTGGCGGGGAATCGCCCATTCAGGCAAGCAATTTCGCAATGGGGCTCGTCATCCTTGACCCCGAAGGTGGACAGGTACCATGGCATAACCAGGATCAGGAGGAGGTGTATTTCATTCTCGAGGGAGAGGGTGAAATGTGCCTTGGTGAGGAAAAGTCACCCATCTTATCCGGACAGGCCGCCTATATACCCTCCGGGGTGTTCCACCAGTTGACCAATACGGGAAACAAACCCATGAAAATGCTGTACTGTTACGGTCCGGCCGGTGATGTGGCCCATTGGCGGCAAGAACTGGAAGGAACTTTGCCGAAAGCCGGGGTGGACGTACCACAACTTCCGGAAGGAGCCTGGCCCCAGTGCACCGATAAACCCAAGCAAGATTAACACCAAACTCACAGGCGGCTGGTTTCCGAAATCCAGGCCAACATCCTGAGCTGTTTAACATCCCCCACAAATATATGGCACAAAACAAAAAAGTACACACCATTGGCATCATAATGAATGGCGTGACAGGTCGAATGGGTAAAAACCAGCACCTGCTCCGTTCCATTGTCCCGATCATTAACCAGGGCGGGGTGGTCATTAGTGACAGTGAAACAATCCTTCCAAAACCGGTGCTGGTCGGACGCAATGCATCCAAGCTCGAACAGCTCTCTGCCGAAACGGGTATTCAGGACTGGAGCACGGACCTTGATGCACTAATGTCGGATCCCTCATTCCCGGTTTATTTTGATGCACTTACAACGGATCTTCGTTTCAAAAACTTGAAAAACGCAATTGCAGCCGGTAAACACATTTACTGCGAGAAGCCGACAGCCCTGAATACGGACGATGCACTTGAATTGCACCACCTTGCGGAGAAGGCCGGAATTAGGCATGGCGTTGTCCAGGATAAACTTTGGCTGCCCGGCCTTATGAAACTTGCCCAGTTGCGGGATCAAGGGTTTTTCGGCAGGATCCTGTCCGTTAAGGCAGACTTTGGCTACTGGGTATTCGAAGGGGATACGGTACCGGCACAGCGTCCCTCATGGAACTACCGGGAAGAAGACGGTGGGGGAATCATCCTGGATATGTTCTGCCACTGGCGATACGTGCTGGATAATCTGTTCGGTGAAGTCCGCTCGGTAGCATGCCTCGGCGCCACGCATATCCCCGAGAGATTTGAGGCTGACGGTTCATCATACAAGGCTTCGGCCGATGATGCCGCCTATGCCATTTTTGAACTCGAAGGAGGCATTGTTGCGCAGATTAATTCCTCCTGGGCCACCAGGGTGCGCAAGGATGATCTGGTCACTTTTCAGGTTGACGGCACAAAGGGATCAGCCGTTGCCGGGCTGCGTCAGGCTTGGATGCAACCCTATGGGGGAACCCCTCGCCCAACATGGAATCCGGATATCGACAATCCGCACCGTTTCCATGATGACTGGATTCCGGTTCCATCCACCAGGGAATTTGACAATGCCTTCAAAGTACAATGGGAGCTGTTTTTGAAAGCATTGCACCAGAAGAAACCCTTCCGATGGGACCTGCTGGAAGCCGCCAAAGGCGTGCAGCTTGCCGAAGCCGGCCTTGAGGCCTGGAAGGAACGAAAATGGGTCACCATTGAGAAGATCTCGTAGTTGTTCAACCAGTATTGTTGATCGGCCGCTCCATTCAATATCATACAAAACCACACTCTTCGGTACTTGAAAGAGCAATTTCGAACGGTTGATTTCCGGATGGAAGAAACCTGACCATGTTTAAAAGTATCACGTTAATAACACCATGAAAATTGACAAAGCAATTTCCACAGAGTCGCTGAAAAAGCCCCTGGAAAATTTCTGGGATCTTTCGGCGCAGAAAATTCACCTCATACGAAAAGAATACGACACAAGCGCCGGATCACCGGTCTTTACTGTCGATGGCAAATATACCACACGCGGATGGACCGAGTGGACCCAGGGATTTCAGTTCGGATCGGAGATCATCCAGTTCGATGTCACGGATGACCGGTCTTTCCTGGATCTTGGCCGGCAGGCCACGCTCACTCTTATGGCTCCGCACATCACTCATATAGGGGTGCATGACCACGGATTCAACAATGTGAGTACATATGGCGCTCTATGGAGGCTCCACCGCGAAGGCCGTCTGGGTGATAATGAATGGGAGCGTCATTTTTACGAACTGGCACTGAAAAACACCGGCGCGGTACAGGCATCACGCTGGACCCGTACCGCGGATGGCGGCGGTTTCATCTATTCGTTCAACGGTCCGCACTCCCTTTTTGTGGATACGGTCAGAACCCTCAGGGCGCTGGCAGTCAGCCACTCGCTTGGCCATGTCCTGCAGGGCGAACACGATGAGGTCATTTCGCTTCTTGGCCGCCTCATTGCCCATGCAAAATCCACGGCAGCCTATAATATTTACTACGGTGAGGGCCGCGACTCCTATGACGTCAGGGGCCGGACGGCTCACGAAGCCGTTTTCAACACCAATGACGGACAATTTCGCTGTCCAAACTCCCAGCAGGGGTATTCGCCGTTCTCAACGTGGACCCGTGGGCTTTCATGGGCGATGGCGGGCTACCCCGAGCTGCTTGAATTCCTTGATACCGTTGACGATCGGGAACTGCAGCCATTTGGAGGGCGCAATCAGATCAAGGAAATGATGCTCAAGGCAGCCCAGGCAACCTGCGATTTCTACATCGAAAATACCTCTGCCGATGGCATTCCATACTGGGATACCGGTGCTCCCGAGCTGCATCGCCTGGGAGACTACACTTCCCGCGAAGCCGATCCCTATAATGATTTTGAGCCGGTTGACAGCTCTGCCGCTGCCATCGGAGCGCAGGGGCTACTGCGCTTGGGCCGCTTTTTACAGCAGCGAGGAGATAAAGATCAGGGGGACAGGTATTGGCAGGCTGGACTTCGGGTAGTGAAAACACTTCTGGATGCGCCCTATTTAAGCATGGATGACAGGCATCAGGGACTTTTATTGCACTCGGTATACCATCGGCCAAATGGCTGGGATCACATCCCCGAAGGTCAGAACGTTCCTTGTGGAGAATCCAGCATGTGGGGTGATTACCACATGCGGGAGGTTATGCTATATGTCTGGCGAATCATTAATAACCAGACCTATTATACATTCTTTGGGAAAGAAGATTAACAGGTATGATGCCCGCTTCACGATTCTCGCAACTCAAATCTCGTATTTTGCACCTCACATCCTACACCTTAAACCACACACCTTACAACACACACCACACATATTGCGGTAGTTAAATGACCATGAAAGAAGAAAAAAACAGCAGGCCCGTTGCGCTGGTCACGGGAGGCACCCGGGGAATTGGCTTGTCAGCAGCGCGCATGCTTGGGAAGGAAGGCTGGAATCTGGCCATCAATGGTGTGCGTGATGCCGGCCAGGTAACTGATGTAATCCATGAGCTGGAACAAACTGGTGCTGAAGTGGCATACTGTCAGGGCGACCTCAGCAGCAAGGAGGGTCGCAATGCACTTCTTGAGGCTGCCAATAGCGCATTCGGCCGTATTAATCTGCTGGTCAATAATGCCGGTGTTGCACCAGAAAAGCGGCTGGATATTCTTGACGCGACCGAAGAGAGCTTTGAGAGACTGATGCGCATCAATCTGCAGGGCCCTTACTTTTTAACGCAGGCCGTCGCCCGGCAGATGATCTCGGAGAAACATGATGCCGGGGAGAAGCATGGTGGTAATGAGGAACAACATAAGGCCATGATTATCAACATCGGCTCCATATCGGCAACGGTCGTTTCAATCATGCGTGGCGATTACTGTATTTCCAAGGCCGGGTTCTCCATGCACAGTCGCCTCTGGGCGGTCCGGCTGGCCGAGTTCGGGATACCGGTGTATGAGGTGCGTCCGGGCGTAATTAAAACCGACATGACGGCCGGTGTCAAAGAGAAGTATGACAAGTTGTTCGCAGAAGGACTTACGGTACAGCCCAGATGGGGATTTCCCGACGATGTTGGCAAAGCCGTTGCATCGCTCGCCCGTGGTGATTTTCCGTATTCCAGCGGGGAAGTGTTTATGGTGGACGGCGGCCTTTGCGTCACACGGCTATAAATGTTAAAGTGACTGAATATTTTTGCCAAAATCAGGTGAGGGATCAGGTATGCAAGTAACCGTTAAAGAAGACACACCTATATCCACTACCAAATGGGTGGGCCTTACGCTGGGAATTAGCGTTTTTATTTTCATGATGATATTGCCTGCACCGGAGGGGTTATCCGTTGGAGGCTGGAGAACTGCTGCTGTCGCATTGCTTATGGCATGCTGGTGGGTCAGCGAGGTTATTCCGATCTCTGCCACAGCAATGCTGCCACTGGTGCTTTTTCCTGTTCTTGGCATCTCCGATATTTCGCAGACTGCAACACCATATGCCAATCCGATGATCTTTCTGTTCATGGGTGGATTCATTATAGCGATTGCAATGCAGGAATGGGGGCTGCACCGGAGGATCGCACTGAATATTATCATGATCATCGGATCCCGGCCAAGAAGCATCATAGCCGGCTTCATGGTCTCAGCCATGTTCTTGAGCATGTGGGTTAGCAATACCGCAGCCACCATGATGATGCTTCCAATCGCACTTTCCGTCATTCAATTGACCAAAAACAGCCAGAACAGTCCTGATGAGGTAAAACAGTACCACTATTTTGCCGTTGCACTGATGCTGGCAATAGCCTTCTCGGCAAGTGTGGGTGGATTGGCAACGGTTATCGGCACTCCTACCAATGCACTGCTTATCGGGTTCGTAAGTGAATCCTATGGCATCGAAATCTCATTTGCACAGTGGATGTTACTGGGCGTTCCTATTGCTGTTTTGGGTTTTCCCATCATCTATTATACACTTGTGAATGTCGTGTATCCTGTTCGCTTCAAAACACTGCCAGGCGGACGTGAATACCTCGAAAAGGAGGTGCTGCAGCTTGGGAAAATGTCCCGTCCCGAGGCCATCGTCGCCTCGGTGTTTACCCTTGTAGCGGTTCTCTGGATGACTCGCCCGCTGATCGAAAGGCATCTCTTTACAGGCATATCCGATGCCAGCATTGCCATATTTGGCGCCATACTGCTTTTTCTGATCCCTGTTAATGCAAGCAAGGGGCAGTTCATGTTATCGTGGAAGGCTGCGGAGCGCCTTCCTTGGGGAGTTTTGATACTGTTCGGTGGCGGACTTACCCTGGCCGGAGCAATCCAGCGCACAGGTCTTGCAGAATGGATTGGCGGTTTTTTTGGTGCTTTGAGCGGCTGGCCTGTAATACTGATTATTCTGATTGTTGCCCTTGTGATTATCATGTTTACAGAACTGGCCAGTAACTCAGCAACCGCAGCGGCTTTCTTACCCATTATGGGCTCGGTTGCCTTGGGAATAGGTGAGAACCCATTGTTGCTCGCCGTTCCCGTCGCGATAATTGCCAGTTGTGCCTTCATGCTGCCGGTAGCCACCCCGCCAAATGCTATTGTGTACGGAAGCAATGTGATGACAATTCCCGAAATGGCCCGGGCAGGGCTGCTGCTGAATGTTTTCTTTGCCGTTCTGATAACACTGCTGACCTACTTCCTTTTCTCCCTGATACTTGGCATCGATATCGGCGTGATTCCCGATTACCTGTTGGTACCTAGATCATGAATGCATTGTAATCAAACCGGTTTTTTAAATGGCACCATTTAATTTGTTGTGAAAGAAAAAGTGAAAAACCGCCAACTCCGGTGATTGCTTTATCCACCTCCATTTTGTTACCCAAGTTCAAAAAAATAATCCGGAATCATATGAATAAAAACGAAGTATTACATCAAATTGGGCAGCTCAAGCTTGTTTCTATTGTGCGATTGGATGATCCGGCGGACATGGATCCAACAGTGGATGCGCTTCTGGAAGGAGGGGTCAAAGTCATTGAGGTTACCATGACGATTCCGGGGCTGCTGGATTACGTGCCCGGCCTGGTAAAGCGCGTTGGCAGTGAAATGGTTTTTGGTATCGGCTCGGTATTGAACAAGGAGATGGCCAAACAAGCTGCAGATGCAGGCGCCAGCTTTATCGTGAGTCCAATCATGAAAAAGGAAATCATAGATTCGGCGCATGAGGCAGGCTGTGCTGTGTGCGTAGGTGCCTACACACCGACAGAAATTCAGACGGCCTGGGAACTGGGCAGTGATGTGGTGAAGGTGTTTCCGGCTGACACATTGGGCCCGGGCTATATAAAAGGGGTCAGGGCACCGATGCCGCACCTCAAACTTCTGCCAACGGGCGGGGTGACCGTCGACAATGTAGGCGAGTGGCTTGCAGCGGGCTCATTTGCACTTGGTGTGGGCAGTGCTCTGGTTGATATGAAAGCAGTGCGTGAACGCCGATTTGACATCCTGCGTCAAAAAGCACAGGATCTGAGTTCCGCAGTTGATGATTATCTGAAGAGCGTTAAATCTGGAACATAGTTTATCAGCCAATCATCAAGCAATCAAGAAGTTCACTTTATTAACCTGGTCTGGGCATTAAGTGAAAACGTCTGACGGTACAGCGATGACTTCTGCTACCCTGTGGTCATATGATACTATTTTACCAGTTTCATGGTATGGGACTGTACCTGTCCATCCGACCGGAGAACAATTATGTAGAGACCACTGGCCACACCAGAACCGTCGAATTCAACGAAATGCGGACCCTCCTCTCTAACCCCATCCATCAGTGTGGTCACACGCATGCCAAGCAGATTGTAAACAGATAGTCTGACGTGTCCGGCCTCAGGCATATCAAACCGTATGTTCGTGCGGCTGTTGAATGGATTGGGATAATTGGGGTGCAGGGTCAGTTCATCGGAAACCCTTCCGGTTCGGCTGTATTCGCCGGGGGCATCATATTGACCGGCAAACGCATGTCCCAGTGCCTCCTCTACCTGATTTTTGAGCTGATCCGAAGTTGCCCCCCAGCTGTAAACGAAACCGACACGGACTTCTGATTGCGGATACAGCGTGAACGGACCG
>Ga0207421_10007100_pt1 | contig 12020 bp, 11 predicted proteins | sample SodLakKL_010_SED_4_FD_187542 | JGI IMG/M metagenome (GOLD analysis project Ga0207421, IMG submission 187542) | Alkaline sediment microbial communities from Lake Tanatar, Kulunda Steppe, Russia - 8KL_010_SED (SPAdes) (version 2) | ecosystem: Environmental > Aquatic > Non-marine Saline and... | reverse complement strand
GCCTGCCAGGCGGCCATCCCACTCGGCTCCGACGTATGAGAGGCTCGCCACCTCGCTGCGACACGACGTTCTTGGGCGCTGACCCACCGGCCTGCGACCCCGCTCGTTTGGCATGGATTTGGCATGACCGGGATGCCGGACGGTGCCACAGGGTGCCGCTACACTCCACCCGTTGCCACGTAGCCGGCGGGGCGAAACCGCCGGTCAGCGGCGCAATCGAGGAGCGGAAAGGCGGCGGTGAGCTTGGAGCGGACGACGGGATTCGAACCCGCGACCCCCACCTTGGCAAGGTGGTGCTCTACCAACTGAGCCACGTCCGCGTGGCCGCTATGCTGCCTCACCCCTCGGCGGGCTGCAAGCCGAGCGCCGCATCGGCCTGAAGCCGCCGCGAGAGACCCGCGAGACGGGACCTCCAGCAGGGCTCAGCGCCCCGTCGAGCCGAAGCCGTCCTCGCCGCGCTCGGCGTCGGGCAGCGCCTCGACCTCGATGGGCCGCACCGTGGTGACCTGCTGCACGACGAGCTGGGCGATCCGCTCCCCCGCCTCGAGGGTCACCGTCTCCTCTGAGTCGAGGTTGACGACGATGACCTTGACCTCACCGCGGTAGCCGGCGTCGATCGTGCCGGGGGCGTTGACGAGCGCGAGGCCGTGGCGGGCGGCCAGGCCGCTGCGGGGGTGCACGAGGCCCACGTGGCCTTCGGGGATCGCCACCGCCAGCCCGGTGCGCACGACCGCGCGCTCGCCCGGCGCGAGCTCGACGCGCTCGATGCCGGCGAGGTCGAGGCCGGCATCACCGGAGTGGGCGTAGGCCGGCACCGTCGCCTCAAGGCTGAGCCGGCGCACCGCGAGGACGGGCTCGGAGGCCGACGGCGTCGCGCTCACGCCCGGGTGGCGCTTGGACAGGTGGTGCTCGCCGATGAGCTCTCCGTCGACGCGCAGGCGGTCGGGCAGCGTGGCGTCGAAGCGGTAGCCGTGGGCCTCGTAGAAGCGCTCCCGCCCCGAGCCGCCACGGACGGTGAGCGCGATGACCGCAAGGCCCCTGCCCCACGCGGCGTCCTCGAGCTCGGAGAGCACCGCCGCGCCGACGCCCTGCCCGACGAGGCGGGGGTCGCGCTGCAGGCGCTTGATCGTGCCGACGTGCCGGCTCACCGGCCCCGCGGAGGTCACGAGCAGCCCGAAGGCCACGAGCCGCTCGTCCTCGAGGGCGACGACGAGGTCGTCGAGGCCGGCGCCCACGCGGCCGAGCTCGGTGCGCGCGAGCGGCAGGACCTCCTCGGGGCTCACCGGAGCGGGCAGGCCCACGGCGCCGCCGGCGTTGGTCACCCGGGCCCAGAGGTCGGCGACCTCGGCGAGCAGCGCGTCGGTGACCTCGGGATTGCGTTCGATGCGCAGGCTCATGGGCCGGGAGCCTAGCCGCCACCCGCCCGGGGCTGTCGCCGAGCCCCGCGGCCCCACGACAGCCGGGGCCCTCGCGGCGGCCGGGCCGGGCTCAGGCCCGGGCGGACTCGAGGAGCACCGAGCGCGCAGCCTCGGCCGCCATGACCTCGCCGCGGTTGTCGGCGTCGCAGAGCACGACGGTCGGCTCGTGCGCGCGCGCCTCCTCATCGCTGTAGACGGCGTAGGAGATGACGATGACGGTGTCGCCGGGCTGGACCAGGCGCGCAGCCGCGCCGTTGAGGCAGAGGTCGCCGCCGCCGGGCTCGCCGGCGATCGCGTAGGTCTCGAGGCGGGCGCCGTTGGTGATGTCGACGACCTGGACCCGCTCGTGCGGGAGGATGTCGGCGAGGTCCATGAGGTCGGCGTCGATGGTGACCGAGCCGACGTAGTTGAGGTCGGCCTCGGTGACCGTGGCGCGATGGAGCTTGGACTTCATGAGCGTGCGCTGCATGCGCTGCACCCCTCGTGTCGTGTCGGTCCGCTGGTCGGATCCAACCGCCGGGTCGGCTCGTGCGCTGGGACCGAGCCTGCCACAGCCGGCGGCCCAGCGCCGACGCCGCCCCCCGACCGCGCGAATTCGGCCGACGCAGGGTCACTCGGGTAGACTCCCGCGGGGCTAAGGTCCCGGGCCCATGGGACCAACGCCCCACAGCGTTGTCGACGTGGAGGACGCATGAAGGCTCGACGTTCAGGGTCGGCGCCGGCCGGAGGTCTCGTCGCCCGCCGCTGGCGACTTGGCGCGCTCGCCGTCCTCGCGGTCGTCCTCGCCGGCTGCGCACCCGACGCACCACAGGACATCCTCCAGCCCCGGGGCCCCTCGGCGCAGGCCAGCCACGACCTCTGGGTCCTCGTCTTCCCCATCGCCGTCGGCGTCTTCATCCTCGTGCAGGGACTCCTGCTCGTCGCGATCTGGCGCTTCCGCAAGCGCAAGGACGACGACGACAACGAGCTGCCGAGGCAGGTCGGTGGCAACACCCGCCTCGAGATCATCTGGACGCTCATCCCCGCGGCGATCCTCGCGGGCATCGCCGTGCCGACGATCGCGACGATCTTCGAGCTCGCCGAGGAGCCCGAGGACGCCCTCGAGGTCCGCGTCATCGCCAAGCAGTACTGGTGGGAGTTCGAGTACCTCGGCGACGAGGGCCAGGACGTGGTGACCTCCGGGCAGCTCCACATCCCCGCGGGACGGCCGGTCTACCTCCACATGGAGTCGCTGTCGGCCTCGGTGCCCGACCCCGGCGACGTCGGCCCGAAGACCGGCGCGGTGGCCAGCGGGGTGCTGCACAGCTTCTGGGTGCCGAGCCTCGCCGGCAAGCAGGACGTCGTGCCCGGGCAGGTCCGCAACCTCACGATCGCCGCCGACGAGCCCGGCCGCTACGAGGGCCAGTGCGCGGAGTTCTGCGGGCTGTCGCACTCGCGGATGCGCTTCCAGGTCATCGCCGAGGAGGAGGCCGACTTCGAGGCCTGGCTCGCCGCGCAGGCCGAGCCCGCCGAGCCGGTCGGCGATGACGCCGACCCCCTCGTCGCCGAGGGCGAGGAGCTCTTCGACACCGCGACGTGCATCCAGTGCCACGCCATCGACGGCTACGAGAGCCCCGTCGACGGCTCGACCGCTGAGCTGCGCATCGGCCCCGACCTCACGCACTTCGCGAGTCGGGACACCCTCGCGGGGGCGTTCCTCGACAACGACCGCGACAACCTCGCCGACTGGCTCACCGACCCCCAAGAGGTCAAGCCGGGCTCGCAGATGCCCAACCTCATCGCCGACGGCCTGCTCGACGAGGACGAGGTCGAGCCGCTCGTCGAGTACCTCATGACCCTCGAGTAGCGCCGCACGCCGAGCTCGGAGACGACCCATGGCTGCCACCGCCGACCCCAAGGGCAACCGCACGATCTTCCGTCGCCCGACCGCCGAGACGGGCTTCTGGAGCTGGGTGACGACGACCGATCACAAGAAGATCGGGATCATGTACTTCGTCACCGCGTTCACCTTCTTCATCATCGCCGGGCTCCAGGCGCTGCTCATCCGGCTGCAGCTCGCCGGCCCCGACGGGCAGGTGCTCAACGCCGATCAGTACAACCAGATCTTCACGATGCACGGCGTGACGATGATCTTCCTCGCGCTCATGCCGCTGTCGGCGGGGTTCTTCAACTTCGCGATGCCGCTGCAGATCGGCGCGCGCGACGTCGCCTTCCCACGCATGAACGCCTTCAGCTTCTGGATCTTCCTCTTCGGCGGGATCTTCATCTACTCGTCGATCTTCCTCGGCGGGATGCCTGACGGCGGCTGGTTCAACTACGCGCCCCTGTCGACCTCGGTGGGCCCCGACCCCTCGGGTGACACGATCGCCGCCGAGCACGTCTCGCGCATGCTCTTCTACTCGATCGGGCTGCAGATCGTCGGGCTCGGCTCGCTCGTCTCCGCCGTGAACTTCATCGTCACGATCCTCAACATGCGCGCGCCCGGGATGACGCTCATGCGCATGCCGGTGTTCACGTGGATGACGCTCGTGACGAGCTTCCTCATGCTCTTCGCGATGCCGATCATCGGCGTGGCGCTGTGGCAGCTCATGTTCGACGTGCGCTTCGGCGGCAACTTCTTCGATCCCACCGCCGGGGGCGACCCTGTGCTGTGGCAGCACATGTTCTGGCTCTTCGGCCACCCCGAGGTCTACATCCTCATCCTGCCGGCCTTCGGCATCGTCTCCGAGGTCCTGCCGGTGTTCAGCCGCAAGCCGATCTTCGGCTACGCCGCGCTCGTCTTCAGCGGCATCGCCATCGGCTTCATGGGCTTCGGGGTGTGGGCCCACCACATGTTCGCCGTCGGCATGGGCCCGGTCGCCAACGCCGCGTTCGGCCTCACGACGATGTTCATCGCCGTGCCCACCGGGGTGAAGATCTTCAACTGGCTCGGCACCATCTGGGGCGGGCGGCTGCGCTTCCCCACCCCGATGCTCTTCGCCCTCGGGCTCATCGCGATGTTCACCATCGGCGGGCTCAGCGGCGTCACCCATGCGATCGTGCCGCACAACTACCAGCACACCGACACCTACTACGTCGTCGCGCACTTCCACTACGTGCTCTTCGGCGGCGCGCTCTTCGGGCTCTACGCGGGCATCTACTACTGGTTCCCCAAGATGACGGGGCGGATGCTCGGCGAGCGGCTCGGCAAGTGGCACTTCTGGCTCACCCTCCTCGGCTTCAACCTCACCTTCGCGCCGATGCACATCGTCGGGCTGCAGGGCATGCCGCGGCGCATCGACAGCTACCCCGCCGGCTACGGCTGGGAGTTCTGGAACCTCGTCGAGACCATCGGGTCCTTCGTCATCGCCCTGTCGGTGCTCGTCTTCGTCGTCAACGTCGTCCTCAGCCGCCGCCGCGGCGAGATCGCCGGCGACGACCCGTGGGACGCCCGCACCGTCGACTGGATGACCTCCTCGCCGCCGGCGCACTACAACTTCGAGGAGATCCCCCAGGTCTCCTCCCGTGACGAGTTCTGGCACCGCAAGTACGCCGTCGAGGGCGACCGGGGCGTGCGCATCCCCGCGGGTGCGTCGACCGAGCAGAAGGCCAGCCACGGCCACCGCGACGACATCGCGATGCCCGACCCCTCCTACTTCCCCCTCGTCTCCGCGCTCGGGCTCACCGTCGCCGGCTACGGGGTCTTCACCGGCGGCTGGGCGATGGTCGCGATCATCGCCGGCGGGCTCCTCGTGGCGGTCTGGGGCCTGTTCGGCTGGGCCTTCGAGCCCCCGATGGAGCACGGCGAGCACTGAGCAGCGACGACCGAGAGGGCTGCGACGATGGCATCGGATGCGACGGCGGCGGGCACCGCCGAGGCGGGGCACCACTCGAGCCTCGGGGTCTCCAACGAGAAGATGGCGATGTGGGCCATGATTGGCTCGGAGACCCTCTTCTTCGGGGCGCTCATCGCCGCCTACCTCATCTACGTCGGCAGCTTCGCCGACTCCCCGGAGATCACCCCGCAGACGATCTACGACATCCCGTTCACCTCGGTGTCGACGTTCATCCTGCTCATGAGCTCGCTCGGGGTCGTGCTCGCCCTCGCCGCCGCCCAGCGCGGCGACGACCGCGGGATGCGCACGTGGCTGCTCGCGACCGCGCTCATGGGCGCGACCTTCCTCGCCGGGCAGATCTACGAGTTCACGGTCTTCATGGAGGAGGGCATGCGCATGTCCACCTCGCCGTTCACGACGTCGTTCTACGTGCTCACCGGCTTCCACGGCGTCCACGTCGCCGTCGGCATCCTCCTGCTGCTCACGCTGTGGACGCGCTCGCTCGCCGGCAAGTTCACGCGCCGCAAGTCCGAGGTCGTCGAGAACATCGGCCTGTACTGGCACTTCGTCGACATCGTCTGGATCGTGCTCTTCACCGTCGTCTACCTCATCCCCGCGGAGTAGCCGCCATGACCGACAGCGACACGCGGGAGGGCTCCGAGGCGACCGAGGGCCACGCCGAGCAGGAGCACCACCCCGGCGTCAAGGAGTACGTCGAGATCGGCATCATCCTCGCCGTGCTCACCGCCATCGAGGTGGGGCTGTACTTCGCCCCGGTGCCTCGCGCGGTGGCCGTGCCCGCGCTGCTCGGGCTCACCGCCGCGAAGTTCGTCCTCGTCGTGCTCTGGTTCATGCACCTGCGCTTCGACTCGAAGTGGTTCCGCCGGCTCTTCTGGACCGGCGTCATCGGCGCGAGCGCCCTCTTCCTCGTCACCGTCCTCATCACGACCCTCTAGCCGGCCATGTCCGCCCTCACCCCCGTGGCCCAGCCCGAGGTCTGGCTCGTCGTCGGCGGCCTCGTCGCCGGCTACGCCGCCGCCCTCGGCGCGTGGGGTCGCCGCCTCTCCCCTGCCGGGGTGGCGAGCACCGGACGCCAGCGGCTGTACTTCGCCCTCGGCGTCGGCCTGGCCTGGCTCGTGGGCGACGGGCTCGTCGGCGCGCTCGCCACCGACCTGCTCACCGTGCGGGCGCTGCAGAGCGTCGTCCTCGTCCTGCTCGCCGCCCCGCTGCTCCTGCTCGGCCTGCCCGGTTGGCTGCTGCGCCGCCTGCTCGCCCCGCCGCGGGTGCGCCGGCTCTGGCAGTGGCTGACCACCCCCCTGGTCGCCTTCCTCGTCGTGCACGCCTGGGTCGTCCTCGCCCACCTGCCCGCGGTCCTCGAGGCGACCGCGTCCTCGGCACCGCTGCGCGCGGCGACCCTGCTCGGCGCGCTCGGCGTCGGCCTCGTGCTGTGGTGGCCGGTGCTCTCACCGTTGCCGGAGGCGCCGGCGCTGTCGCACGGCGGCGCGCTGGTCTACCTCGCCGGCCACGCGCTGCTGCCGGCGGTGCCGGCCTCGCTGCTGACCTTCGCCACGACCCACCACGTCGCCGGCTACGCCACGAGCGCCGGCGCCCTCGGCGTCACCCCCCTGCTCGACCAGCAGCTCGCCGGCGCGCTCGTCAAGCTCGCCGGCACCGCGCTGCTCACCGTGGCCTGCGCGGCGCTCGTGGCCCGCTGGTCGCACGAGGAGGAGACCGGCGCCCCCGACCTGCGCGTCTGGCGCGACCTCGCCAGCGCGATCCCCACCGGCGGCCCCGAGCCGCGGTCGCCCCAGCCCCGACTCGAAGGTCACCGACGCTCATGAACGAGGACTTCCGCAACCGGGTCTTCACCCCGGTCCTCCTGCCCGTCGGCGTCATCGGCGGCATCGCGCTGTTCGCCTTCAGCCTCTCGCGGGTGATGCTCGCCATCCCCAAGACCGCCGCGACGGTCGTCGCGCTGCTCATCGCCGCCTACGTGCTCGGCGTCGCCGCGGTCGTCGGCCGCAAGCCCGAGGTCCCCGGCCGGGCCCTCGGCATCGCCGTCGGCGTCGGCCTCGTCGCGGTCGTCGGCGCCGGCGCGGTGGCCATGGCGATGGGCCCGCGTGAGATCACCCCGCCGACGCTGCCCGAGGAGGACGCCGAGGTCGTCACCGACGACGAGGAGGCCGACGTCGACGACGACGTCGCGATCCCCGACGACGCCATCGAGTTCGTCGCGATCGACAACTTCTACACCGAGGCGCCCGAGACCGTGCCGGCCGGGGAGGTCACCTTCGCGATCATCAACGAGGGCCTCGCGGTGCACAACGTCGTCATCGAGGAGCTCGGCGACCTCAACGTCGTCGAGGCCGACGGCGGTGAGGTGGACGTCGGCGACGTCACCCTCGAGGCTGGGGAGACCTACACGTACTACTGCGACATCCCCGGGCATCGCGAGACGATGGAGGGGACCTTCGAGGTGGAGGGCTGATGGCCGCGCACGCCCCACGAACCGAGCTCAGCGACTGGTTCGCCCGTCGCACCTACCGGGTCGACGACGTCGACGTCGACGCGCTCGCCGCCGCCAAGCGCGAGAGCGGCCTGACTGTCTCGGTCGTGCTGCCGTCGCGCAACGAGGCCGAGACCGTCGAGGGCATGGTCTCGGCGGTCGCAGGGCTGTCCGGCTCCCTGGTCGACGAGCTCGTGGTCATCGACGGTGGCTCGACCGACGGCACGCCCGAGATCGCTGCGGCCGCCGGCGCCCGGGTGCACCAGGACGCAGCGGTCCTGCCCGAGCACGGGCCCTGCCTCGGCAAGGGCGACGCGCTGTGGCGCAGCCTCGCGGTGACCTCCGGCGACGTCGTCGCCTTCGTCGACAGCGACATCAAGAACCCGAGCCCCCGGTTCGTCACCGGGCTGCTCGCCCCGTTGCTCGCCGACCGCTCGGTCGAGCTCGTCAAGGCCTTCTACGAGCGCCCCCTCGAGTCCGGCGGGCAGCGCAGCCCCTCCGGCGGCGGTCGGGTCACCGAACTGCTCGCGCGCCCGCTGCTCAACCTGCTCTGGCCCCCGCTCGCCGGCCTCGTGCAGCCGCTGTCGGGCGAGTACGCCGGGCGGCGCAGCCTGCTCGAGCGCATCCCGTTCTTCACCGGCTACGGCGTCGAGCTCGGCATGCTCGTCGACACCCTCGGCGCGGCGGGCATCGACGCGATCGCCCAGGTCGACGTCGGCGAGCGCATCCACTTCAACCAGTCCCTCGAGGCGCTGAGCCGGATGGCCTACGCGATCTCGCAGGTGGCGCTGACCCGCCTCGACGCCGAGGGGCGGGCGAGCCTCGAGGCCATCACCGGCGGGGCCACCCCCGCCGAGTACGTGCAGTACGTGCGCGGGGAGGACGGGGTCGTGCGCCCCGCCGCCCGCGACGTCACGATCATCGAGCGCCCGCCGCTCGCGACGCTCGCCGGCTGAGCGGACCGGGCGGGCCGCGCCGCCGGCGCGGCCGCTCAGCGCGCGGCGAGCCAGCGCACGCCGTAGGGCGCGAGGCCGACCTCGAGCACCCCATCGCTGTGCCCGCGCTCGACGCGGCCGTCGAAGAGGTCGACGAAGCGCGCGGCCAGCGCCGGGTCGGGCCCGAGGCGCAGCGCCTGGGGGCGACCCGAGACGTTCGTGAGCGCGAGCACCCGCCGCCGCCCATCAGGGGAGGTGCGCTCGAGGCCGAGCACCGGGTCGGGCGTGGGCAGCACCCGCTGGGCGCCCGCAGGGTGGAAGGCCCGCTCGTTGCGGCGCACGTGGACGAGGTCGCGCAGCCCGTCGAGCACGCGCCGACGGTGCGAGGCGGGGTCGGCGAGCTCGGACTCGAGCTCGTCGAGGTCGAACTTCTGGCGGTTGATGCTGCGCAGACGCCCGGTGCGCTCGACGCCCTCGACCCAGTTGTGGCTGCCGAGCACCGCCTGGATGTAGAGCAGCGGCACCCCCTGCAGCGCGAGCAGGATCGCGTGCGCGGCGAGGAAGCGGCGGATGCGCCGCTCGCTCGGCTCGGTGACGTGCAGGGGGTTGAGGGCGTCGAAGAACACGGTGTTGAGCTCATACGGGCTCATCGTCCCGTCGGGCTGGGCGCGGTAGCTCACCCCTCCGCCGTGCCCCTTGGCGAGCTCGCAGAGGTGCTCGATCTCCCCGGGGGTCAGCAGCCCCTCGGCCGGGCGCAGGCCGATGCCGTCGTGGCAGCCGAGGAAGTTGAGGAACGAGGTCTGCTCCGATGGCGTGTCCAGCGTGGCGATCCACTCGGCGAGCGGGCTGGCGTCGGCGAGCTGGAACGCCGAGAGCGTGAGCGGCGGCAGCGGGAACTGGTAGACGAGGTGCGCCTCGTCGTAGCCGTCGCCGAAGTAGCTCACGTTCTCGGCGTGGGGCACGTTCGTCTCGGTCACGAGCAGCGTGCCCGGCGCGACGGCGTCGAACATCGTGCGCCAGAGCTTGATGACCTCGTGGGTCTCGGGCAGGTGCACGCAGGAGCTGCCGAGGCGCTTCCAGAGGAAGGCGATCGCGTCGAGGCGCAGCAGCCGCGCGCCGTGCTCGACGTAGAGCAGCAGGACCTCGCAGACCGCGAGCAGGACCTCGGGGTTGGCGTAGTTGAGGTCGATCTGGTCGGAGCTGAACGTCGTCCAGACGTACTCGAGCCCGCGGGCGGTCTCCACCGGGGTGAGCAGCGGGGAGGTGCGCGGCCGGGTCACCGAGGAGGTGTCGGTGTCGGAGGGCAGCGAGATGAAGAAGTCGCGGAACGCCGGCTCGTCGCGCGCCCACTTGCGGAACCACCGCCCACTCTGGGAGGTGTGGTTGACGACGGCGTCGAGCATGAGGTCGAAGTCGCGCCCGAGGCGCAGCACGTCGCGCCACGTCCCGAGCGCGGGGTCGACCTTGAGGTAGTCAGCGACCGCGAAGCCGTCGTCGGAGGTCGACGGGTAGTGCGGCAGGAGGTGCACCCCACTGACGAGGTCCTGGAGGTGGTCGCTCAAGAACCCGTGGAGCGTCTCGAGCGGCCGACGGTCGGGCTCGCGGACCTGGTCGCCGTAGGTGATGAGCAACACGTCGCTCTCGTCGACGCCCTGGCGGCGGGGCACCGGGCGCAGGCGCTCGGCGTAGCGCTCGCAGATCTCGACGAGGCGCGGGTGGACCTCCGCGGCGATCGCATCGCCGTAGATGCGCTCGAGGTGGCCCCGCAGGCGCTGGGTGGCCGCGTCGTCGATCGCCGACGTCGCCGTGCCCGTGCTCATCACGTCTGGCTCCAAGTTGCTCGCGTGCGCCGGACCCGGTCGGGTGCGGCGCGGGACCCCGCAACGCGCCCGCCGCAGCGCGGCGGACGCCGGCCCGCACCGCGAGCCTACCGCCACCCTGGGGTGGCCGGGTAGGCTGTCGGCCACCCTGCCGCGGCGACCGCGGCCCGCCCGATCGGCGAGAAGGACGGCACGATGACCGAGCACGCGCGCATCGAGTTCGACGGCCAGACGTTCGACGCCCCGGTGCTCACCGGCAGCGAGGGAGAGCAGGCGCTCGACATCTCGAAGCTGCGGGCCGAGACCGGCCTCATCACCTACGACCCCGGCTACGGCAACACCGGCTCGGTGAAGAGCGACATCACCTTCATCGATGGCGTGAAGCCGATCCTGCGCCACCGTGGCTATGAGATCGACGACCTCGTCGAGCGCTCGAGCTTCGTCGAGACGTCCTACCTGCTCATCTACGGCGAGCTGCCGACCGCCCGCCAGCTCGAGGAGTTCAAGGAGCGCATCACCCGCCACACCCTGCTGCGCGAGGACATGCGCTCGTTCTTCGACGCCTTCCCCCACGCCGCCCACCCCATGGCGGTGCTGCAGGCCGGGACGACGGCGCTGTCGACCTTCTACCAGGACGCCCTCGACCCCAACGACCCCGAGGACGTCGAGCTGTCGACGGTCCGCCTGCTGGCCAAGCTCCCGACGATCGCGGCGTTCGCCTACAAGCACGCGATCGGCCAGCCGTTCATGTACCCGCGCAACGACCTCGACTACGTCGAGAACTTCCTGCAGATGCTCTTCGCCGTGCCGAGCGAGCCCTACGAGGTCGACCACGACGTCGCCCACGCGCTCGACCTCCTGCTCATCCTCCACGCCGACCACGAGCAGAACTGCTCGGCCTCGACGGTGCGCCTCGTCGGCTCGAGCCAGGCCAACCTCTTCGCCTCGGTCTCGGCGGGCATCGGCGCGCTGTGGGGACCGTTGCACGGCGGGGCCAACCAGCGCGTCGTCGAGATGCTCGAGCAGATCCGCGACGCCGACGACTCCACGGAGTCCTTCATCTCCCGGGCCAAGGACAAGGACGACCCGTTCCGGCTCATGGGCTTCGGTCACCGCGTCTACAAGAACTACGACCCGCGGGCCCGGCTCATCAAGTCCACCGCCGACCGCGTCATCGCCAAGCTCGTCGGCGACGACCCGCTCTTCGAGATCGCCTCGCAGCTCGAGGAGGCCGCGCTGTCCGACGAGTACTTCATCGAGCGCAAGCTCTACCCCAACGTCGACTTCTACTCGGGGCTCATCTACCGCGCGATGGGCATCCCCATCCCGATGTTCCCCGTGCTCTTCGCGCTCGGCCGCCTGCCCGGCTGGATCGCCCAGTGGCGCGAGATGGTCGCCGACCCCGACACCCGCATCGGCCGGCCGCGGCAGGTCTACACCGGCAAGAGCCGGCGGTACTACGTCGGCGCCGACCACCGCCGCTGAGCAGCCGGCCCGGCTCAGCCGGTCAGCGGCCGGCCCGGCTC
>Ga0207421_10007099_pt1 | contig 12021 bp, 10 predicted proteins | sample SodLakKL_010_SED_4_FD_187542 | JGI IMG/M metagenome (GOLD analysis project Ga0207421, IMG submission 187542) | Alkaline sediment microbial communities from Lake Tanatar, Kulunda Steppe, Russia - 8KL_010_SED (SPAdes) (version 2) | ecosystem: Environmental > Aquatic > Non-marine Saline and... | reverse complement strand
AGCCAGATTCGCTCATACGTCTTTCACCCTTATTCACTAATCAAAGACCACCGGACGGGCGTAGAGGTGGGCAATATCCAGGCGGTGATGGATGGAGACTTAGATCCTTTCCTGGAGGCATTTTTACGCCAGTTTAACTGCAGTTCCGAAAAAAAATAAAGAAGGCCTTGAAGGAGCGCTGCCATGAAGAGATGGAAAAAGATTTTTTGGGAACTGCTGGGCATATTGCTCGGCGTATCCATCCTTGCAGTGTCCTTTAATATCTTCTTGATCCCCAACAAGCTTGCTGCCGGTGGAGCCAGCGGCCTGGGAATAATTTTTTTTCACCTGTTCCAAGTTCCAGTAGGGTTGACCGTGCTGCTGGTCAATATACCGCTTTTTACCCTGGCCTGGTATGTGTTGGGGTGGAAGTTCGTGGCTCACAGCCTGGCAGGCACCCTGCTTTTACCCCTGATGCTGGAACTGACAGCTTTTCTGCCCCCGGTTACCGAGGATGTGCTTCTTGCTTCGATTTATGGCGGTATCGGGGTAGGTCTGGGTCTGGGCCTGGTTTTTCGCTCCCAGGGTTCTACAGGAGGCACAGCCCTGGGAGCCCAACTGATCAACCATTACTTTGGACTGAGCAGCGGACAAAGCCTGGTTACTGCAGACCTTTTGATTATTGTGGCAGCGGGCTTTATTTTCAGCCCGGATGTGGCCTTGTTTGCCCTGCTGTCCATTTTTATTACCAGCAAGGTCATCGATTTGGTCCAGGAAGGACCCGGATACTCCCGGGCGGCCTTGATTATCAGCGACCACCAGGAAGCCATATCGAAACGGATTTTGCATGACCTGGACCGCGGTGCCACTTTCCTGGAAGGGACCGGGGCTTACACCGGTGAAGAGCGGGGGATTATCCTCTGTGTGGTTCCCCAGTACCAGGTAACCCGTTTGAAAAACATTGTCCGCGATACGGATCCACAGGCTTTTGTTATTGTCAGCAGCGTGGGGGAAGTGATGGGCGAGGGTTTCAGGCAAATCTGACCTTTTTCACACCGGGACAACCGGAGTCGATACCGGGAAACGGAAACTACATTTTCATACTAAAGGAGGGGTTATCAATGCCGACACTTTCAACTGCAGAGGTGGAAGAACTTAAGCTAAAGGCCCGAAAACTGCGCCGGGATATTTTGACCATGATTCACCGGGCCGGTTCGGGGCATCCCGGCGGTTCACTATCAGTGATCGACATGCTAGTTTTTTTGTATTACCGGGTCATGCGGATCAATCCCGCTGGATATCCCGGGGAAGAAAGGGACCGGCTGGTTTTAAGTAAAGGACATGCATGTCCGGCCCTTTATGCTGTATTGGCCGATCTGGGTTTTTTCCCTGCGGAAGACCTGGAGCAGTTACGCAAAATTGAATCACACCTGCAGGGACATCCGGATATGCGTAAAACCCCCGGGGTGGAAATGTCTACCGGTTCGCTGGGACAGGGTCTTTCAGTCGCCAACGGAATGGCCCTGGCGGCCCGTATGGACCGTTCTGCAAGACAGGTATTTGTGATCCTGGGGGATGGGGAAGTCCAGGAGGGGCAGATCTGGGAAGCGGCCATGACCTCAGCCCACTACCGGCTGGGTCATCTAACGGCATTTTTGGATTATAACGGCCTGCAGATCGATGGATGGTGCCGGGATGTCAAATGCTCCGACCCTATGGTAGATAAATGGAAAGCCTTTGGCTGGAATGTCCAGGAGGCGGATGGCCACGACTTTGCCTCTCTCCAGGAAGCTCTGGGGCGTGCCCGGTCGTACCCCGACTCACCCAGCATGATAGTGGCACATACGGTGAAAGGCAAAGGGGTTTCATTCATGGAAAACCAGGTGGATTGGCACGGCAAAGCGCCCAGTGCCGAGGAACTGGAACAAGGGCTGGCCGAACTGGCAACCTGAGAAGGGAGGAGATGATTGTATGACAGAGAAAATGGCTACCCGGGATGCTTACGGAAAAGCACTGGTAGAGCTGGGAAAAGAACAGGAGCGTATCGTGGTCCTGGATGCAGACCTGTCCAAGTCAACCAAGACAGCATTATTTGCCGAAGCCTTTCCCGGCCGTTTCTATAACGTTGGTGTTTCCGAGGCTGACATGATGGGCACAGCAGCGGGGTTGGCGGCATCGGGCTATATCCCTTTTGCCAGCACATTTGGCGTTTTTGCTACCGGGAGGGCTTATGACCAGGTCCGCAATTCTATCGCGTACACCCGGCTGAACGTAAAAATTGCTGCTACCCACACCGGCTTGACAGTAGGTGAAGATGGGGCTTCTCACCAGACCCTTGAAGACCTGGCTTTGATGCGTGTGCTGCCCAATATGACGGTAATTGTGCCAGCTGACGGAAATCAAGCCCGGCAGGCTGTCCGTGCTGCTGTTCGGCATGAAGGGCCGGTATACCTGCGCTTGGGGCGTCCTAAAGTGCCTCAGATCATCGGTGAGGATTTTCCCTTTGAGCTGGGGCGGGGTCAGATGTTAAACGAAGGAAAAGATCTGACCTATATAACCACCGGCATCATGACAGCTATGGCCCTGGAAGCGGCGGAAGAACTGAAGGCCCAGGGGGTAAATGCTTCTGTTGTAAATATACATACCATAAAGCCGCTGGATGAAAGTTTGCTTGTCCAGGCAGCCCGGGAAACCGGTGCGGTGGTGACCGCGGAAGAGCACAGCATCCTGGGGGGATTGGGTGGAGCTGTTGCCGAAGTTCTTTCCCAGGAATGTCCTGTACCACTAATTCGTATAGGGGTAAAGGACAGCTTTGGAGAATCAGGAAATCCCGATGCCCTTCTGGAGAAATATGGCTTGACTGCCCGGAACCTGGTCCAGGCCGGTCATGCTGTTTTAGAAAAAAAAGCGAAATGCTGCCAGTGAAAGACGTTTCATGAATCCTCGAAAACCGGCAGGGAAAGTCACCTGCCTTGTCGAAGAGTATGCTCTGCCTGTGTAGCAGGTTGGGGCCGAAAATTTGTAACGCTTTTGCACAAATTATCATTATTACAGGAGGTGTAAAGCCCGGCTGGTTGAAAATGCACGGGCGAAGGAATGGCTGTTATCTATTATGACAAGGATGCGGATCTTTCACACTTGAAAGGAGAAAAAATTGCCGTTTTGGGTTACGGCAGCCAGGGGCATGCCCATGCCCAAAATTTAAAAGAAAGCGGGCTGGATGTTGTTGTAGGGTTGCGAAAAGGCAGCCAGCGCTGGGAAAAGGTCCAGCAGGATGGGCTGGAAGTGCAGACGGTGTCCGAGGCCGTAAAAGCTTCCAAGGTTATTATGATGCTTATTGGGGATAATGATCAGCCGACTGTATTTCAAAATGAAGTTCTGCCCTACCTGGAGGAAGGCAAAGCCCTGGCCGTAGCTCACGGGTTTAACATTTTATTCAACCAGGTTGTCCCTCCGGCTAATGTTGATGTCTTTATGGTTGCCCCCAAAAGCCCGGGGCATTTGCTTCGGCGTATGTACCAGCAGGGCAATGGCGTGCCTGCCCTGGTAGCGATTCACCAGGATTTTTCCGGCCAATGTCTGCAGCGGGCTTTGGCCTATGCCCAGGGGCTGGGCTCGACCAAGGCGGGAGTTCTGGAAACCACTTTCCAGGAAGAGACAGAAACAGATCTTTTTGGTGAGCAGGCTGTCTTATGTGGCGGGACAGCGGCATTGATCAAGGCTTCCTTTGACACGCTGGTGGAGGCCGGCTACCAGCCGGAAATTGCCTACTTTGAATGCCTGCATGAATTAAAACTGATTATTGACTTGATTTACGAGGGCGGACTTTCCCGGATGCGTTACTCCGTCAGTGATGTGGCTGAATACGGTGATTTAACAAGGGGGCCGCGCATTATTGACGAAAATGTCCGGGAAGAAATGAGAAAAATATTGAAAGAAGTCCAGGAAGGGGTCTTCGCCAATGAATGTATCACCGAGTTTCGTATGAACCGACCCCGTTTTACGGCTTTAAGGCGCAAAGAAGAGGAGCATCTGATTGAACAGGTAGGAAAGGAATTGAGGGAAATGATGCCCTGGCTGAAGAGTGACTAGCACGATGCTGTTTTGGGATTCTTTCTGTCAAAAACAAGCTTGCTAAGACAGTATTGTTTCTGGTAAATCTGACTTTTCCACCCTAAAATATTCCCCGGGAAATGTTTTTCCGGGGAATATTTTATTTGTACCCAAATAATGATCAAATATCCATAATTTGGCCCAAAAAGAAAAAGGGATTTCAAAAAACATGTCGAATAAAAAAGCAGCACCCTTTTTAGTAGGAAAATGGAGTTTTAAGTTTCCCGGTATCGGCTCCGGTTATCTGCGCCGCGGCTGGAAAGGGTTTATACCATTATTTTTCCTGCCTGAGTCCGAGGTTAGTAACTGTGGAGATCGGTTCAGTTTTATTGTGAAACATTTAAATTTTAAAAGAGAGAGAGAACAGTATTGATTGAAATTTATCACCTCTACAAGCAGTATGGGAGTGAAAGTGAAGGGACGGCATTAAAAGACATCAGTCTGGTCATAGACCGGGGTGAGTTTGTATTTATCGTGGGACCCAGTGGAGCGGGCAAATCCACGCTGATGAAACTGTTCATGCGGGAAATTGTACCTACCCGGGGCAGCATCAAGATTTTTGGACGGGATATTACCAAGCTCAAAAACCGCCAGGTCCCCTTTTTAAGAAGAAACATCGGAATGGTTTTCCAGGACTTTCGCCTGTTGAGCGACCGTAACATTTTTGACAATGTTGCTTTCGCTCTTCAGGTTATTGGTACGCCCAAGCGGGAAATCCGCAAACGGGTTCCGACAGTCCTTGAAATGGTGGGCTTAAAGGATAAGGCCCTGAAAAAGCCCGATGAACTGTCCGGGGGGGAACAGCAGCGGGTTTCTGTGGCCCGGGCCCTGGTTAACCGGCCTGCTGTGCTTATGGCGGATGAACCTACGGGGAACCTGGATCCCCAAACTTCTGCGGGGATCATGGATTTATTCCACGAGATTAATATTCGCGGCACAACAGTGATTGTTGCTACCCATGCGAAAGAGCAGGTTGACCGGATGCAAAAACGTGTAGTCATCCTGGAAGGTGGATGCCTTGTAAGCGATCAGGAAAGAGGGGTCTACAGTAATGCATATTAGAAGCCTCTTGTATTTTTTTGGGGAGGCGCTGAAAAGTATACTGCGCAATGGCTGGATGAGCCTGGCTTCCATTGCGGTTGTAGCCATCACCCTTCTGATCCTGGGCAGTTTCATGGTCCTGAATCGTAACGTGAATGAAATTACGCAGCATATTAAAGAGGATATTCAGATTGTACTCTACGTGGAAGATGAGGCTCCGGAAGAAGTTCAGCTGGAACTGCAGCAGAAACTGGTAGCACACCCGGAGATGCAGGAGGTTCGCTTTGTTTCCAAGAGCGAGGCCATGGAGCGGTTAATTGATCGTTTGGGTGACCAGGCGCACCTGGTTGAATACTACATGAATGAAGAAAGCAACCCGCTGAGACATTCGTACGAGTTGCGCACCCGAGTTCCCGAAGACGTGCCCCAGGTAGCCCAGGAGCTGGAAACCTATGCCGGGGTGGATTATGTGGATTACGGGAGTGGTGTGGTTGAACCCCTGTTCCAGTTTACCGGCGTTGTCCGCTGGGTCGGGTTTTTGTTCATGGGAGGCCTGGCTCTTACAGCTGTGTTTCTCATCTCCCATACAATCCGGCTGACTGTCTATATCCGGCGCAAGGAAATTATGATTATGAAATACGTGGGAGCGACAGAGTGGTTTATCCGCTGGCCGTTCATTTTTGAAGGGTTAATCCTGGGCTTTGTCGGTTCCTTGATTCCCTTGTTTATCATTCAGCAAGGGTACCAATCTGCAGTAATGTGGATGCAGGAAAATATTTACTTTATTTCCATGCTGCATCCAGAAGCAGTCATGGATGACCTGGTTAAAACGCTGATCCCGCTGGGAATGATTTTGGGTGTCCTGGGCAGTGGGATTTCCGTACGGCGCTTCTTAAAAGTTTAATAGTCTAATTTAATGGTCTAAGGGAGGGTAAGCTCGGACATGACAAAAATTAAAAAACTCGGAATCCTGGCATTAATTGCTGTCTTTGGCCTGGGGTTGTTATCGCCCGGTCAAGTTTCTTCTCTGGAGCAGCGCATTCGTGAGCAGCAGGACAGGCTGTCGGACCTGGAGGGGGATCTTGATGCCAGAAAGGAAGAACTGGCCGAATATCAAAATGAAGAGGAACGCCTTATTGCTGAACTCAACGATTTGAATTACAGCATGACCCTGCTGCGACGTGAACTGGAAGAATTGGATCAGGAGATCGATATAACAGAAGAAAACATCCTGGTTACGGAGCAGGAACTGGAAGAAGCGGAAGATCAGATTGCCCACCGCGATGAAATGCTGAAGAACCGGCTGAGGGTAATATATGAAAACGGTGATACAGGGTACCTGGATGTTCTGTTTGAGGCTTACAGCTTTGCCGAGTTTCTCACCCGCTTGAATGACCTGAAGACCATCGCTGAATCTGACCTGGAGCTCTTGGAAATCGCCTACGAGGAGCGCCGGGTTGTTGAAGAAAAAAAGAGAGAATTGGAAGCGGAAAAAGACCACCTCCTGGAGTTAAAAGTACAGCGCCTGGAACGCAGGGATGACCTGAACCAAAAGATGGCCAACCAGGAGTCACTCCTGGAAGATGTACAGGAAGCCATTGACGCCCAGGAACAGGCGATCAGGGAAGTGGAGCAGGAAGCAGAAAAGCTTGACCAGGAAATAGAAAAGCTCCAGGAGGAGTACAAACAGCAGACCCAAAGTTATGTCCCCTCGGGGGAGCTGGTCTGGCCGGTGGAAAGTTATACCCGGATAACGTCCCCCTTTGGTTACAGAATCCATCCCATTACCGGGGGGAACAGGTTCCACGGGGGTGTCGACATTGGGATCAACAGATCCCGCTGGCCCGGCTCTTCTGCATATAACGGCAATCCCGTTAATATTTTGGCGGCAGAGAATGGCGTTGTCATTTATGCCGGTCGCAGAGGTGGCTACGGCAATACGGTGATCATCGACCACGGCCAGGGAATGACGACGTTATATGCTCACTGTCACAGCCTGCATGTCAGCCAGGGGCAGGATGTCCGCCGGGGCGAGCCCATCGCCATCGTGGGGTCCACCGGTTTCAGCACCGGACCGCATCTGCACTTTGAAGTGCGTATTAACGGGGATCGAAAAGACCCGATGAGTTACTTTAACTAATCTTGCTCCTTCCCGGGAAAAGAAACGGTTTCTTTCCGGACTATAATACGTTATAATTACAGTGCCGGCCAGGTAAACAGGCCGAGTACTGTGTTACAGGAAGATGGTGTTTATGAAAAAACGGGAACTGGTAATTGTGTTGCTGTGTGTGCTACTGCTGAGCAACATAGCGACTTTTTTAATTGCCCGTTTTTTCTTTTATGAAGAACGGGTAGAAACAGCGGCACAGGAGGAGCTGGAAGAAAGCGATTTGTTAATGGAAGTCTACCGCATTCTCGATGAAGGGTACTTCCAGCCATTGGACCGGGAGACACTTTTCCGTGGCGCTGTGGAAGGCATGATCGATTCCCTGGAAGACCCTCATACCAGCTACTTAAGCCCGGATTCCCTGGACGATATGCTGATCCACACCACGGGTTCTTTTAGTGGCATTGGAGTGGAAATTACCGAGGACGAAGGAGAAATCCTGATCTTGCGGGTCATCGGGGGGTCTCCTTCGGAAGAGGCGGGTTTGCTTAAAGGGGACCGAATTGTCAAGGTGGAAGGCAGCCCTACCCTGGAACTGAGCCTGGATGAAGCAGCGAGGAAATTGCGGGGCCCCAGCGGGACCGAAGTGGAAGTTACGGTGAAGCGTTCCGGTGAAGAGGAATTACGTGAAGTGGTCTTGACCCGGGCCGATATTGACATGGACACGATTTTTTCCCGCAGAATTAATGAACAGTTTGCTTATATAGAAGTAACCAACTTTGATCAAAATACAGGCAGTGATTTTAAATCCACCCTGGACCAGTTGGAAGAGGAAGGGCTAAATGGTTTAATCCTGGACCTGCGCAATAATCCCGGCGGTTTGCTTGATGAGGCTATCAGTCTGGGGCAGGCCATTGTGCCCCAAGGGGAAATTACCCGGGTCGTGGACCGGGAAGGGAACGTCCTGGATAAACATCATTCCACTGCGGAACCTAAAGATTACCCCATTTATGTCCTGGTCAATGAATTTACAGCCAGCGGCGCAGAGATCATTGCCGGGGCTCTGCAGGATAGTGAGCAGGGAATTCTGATAGGACAGCCCACGTACGGCAAAGCCACCGTGCAGCAGCTGCATTTCTTGAGTGACGGCAGTGGTTTACGCTATACCATTGCCAGTTATCTTACGCCAAAGGGCCAGGATCTGCATGCCGAGGGCTTAAAGCCCGACTACGAGGTAGAGCAGCCGGAGGAATACTTCCTGCAGCACCAGTCCATTCCGGGAGGTCTGGAAGAGGGCGACACGGGAGACCAGGTTGTGCTGTTACAGACTATGCTGAAATTTCTCCAGTATCCCCTGGAAGTCACTGGTGTTTTTGGTGAAGAGACCATTGAGACGATAGAGCGTTTTCAGCAGGACCAGGGTATTGGGGTTTCAGGCGAACTGGACGATTTAACCCGGGATGAGATCCGGAAAGTGTTGGGGGAGAAGGCGGAAGCTGTAGACGCGCAATTGCAGAAGGCCCTGGAACTGCTTCATCTCAGCTGAATTAATCCTTTGTCTTGCCGGGTCAGTAAAAGTATCAAAAAACGTGTCTTGGCGCTGTCGTCCGGGCGACTGGGCAACTCTAAGGTTTTTCATCCCCTGCCCAAGGTTCGCAAGGGCCGTGGTGGAAAATAAAATACAGCAAGGAGCTTTTACGTGACTTTTTTGCTCGATATATCTTTGCTTATGCTCAACACCCTGGCCCTGGGGTTGGCAAACCCTTTTTTCTGGCTGGTGGTTTTGATTGTTTTTATGCAGTACCGTCGTGCAGTGAACATGGAGAAAAAATTGTTCGGCCAGGCCATCAACAATGTCTGGCGGCAGACGCTTAACTCCATCCTCTATGGTCTCATAGGCGGGGTTTTCGGCAGTATTTTCCTGCTCTTGCTGGGGATTTCCCTGGACAGCATCGGCATTGGCTACCTCTGGCCTGTTGCTGTTTTGCTGTTTCTTTTAAACCCCCGCTTTCTCTGTTTTGCCTATGCCGGTGGAATTGTAGCCGCAGCATCTCTCATCTTGCAGGCCCTTCAGCCTGTATTTCCCGGATTGAGGGAGATTGGTCTCGTTGAAGGCTTGCTCAATGTTCATCTGCCCAGCCTTTTGGCCTTGGTAGGAATTTTGCACCTGACAGAAGCGTTACTGATTTATATCAGCGGCCATAAAGGTGCCAGCCCCATCTATATTAAAACGTCTTCAGGGGCGGTTGTGGGCGGTTACAGTATGCTGCGTTTTTGGCCCCTGCCGTTGATGGGTTTATGGGCCATGGTAATGGCGGAAACATCAGCAGCACATGTTGGCAGCATTGCCATGCCTGAATGGTGGCCCCTGTTGGGGACTGCCATGTCCCCCGGTGGTGGAGAAAAAATTCTTTATATGATGCTTCCCCTGGTAGCAGGGTTGGGCTACAGTGACCTGGCTGTATCCACGCATCCAATAGATAAACGGATTAAAACCGCGCGCAATTTAGCCTTGTACAGTATCGTGCTTTCAGTAACAGCCATTTCTGCAGTCTTTTTCCCTTTTATGGTAGTGCCCGCCGCCCTGCTGGCCCCCCTGGGGCATGAACTGCTGATCAAAAAAGGGAACGAGGAGGAATTTTCTCAACCTCCATTATTTGCTGCTGATGACCAGGGAGTGAAAGTAATGGCCGTGGTCCCCGGGTCACCCGCCGAAAAGGCCGGTTTAAGGGAAGGCGACCTGATCACTGCTGTCAATCGGTTCTCCATCTATTCCGAGCAGCATTTTTTGGAAATGCTGCGGATGAATTATCACCAGGTTCTTCTAACGGTCCAGCGGGAAGGCCGTGAATTGATGCTTCCGGCCAAAATATACCCGGTTCCCGTCAGCAATTTTGGTGCAGTATTTGCTCCGGGAAGGTTGCCACCTGTATACGTGGAGATGCAGAGCAGCCCGGTATGGAAACGCTGGGGACGCCGTTCTAAAAATGATTAGAGGGACTGACAGGGTCCGTAATAACTGGAATATTAGGAGAAAGAAAAGGTTAAACTAGCGGCAGGTACCCCAACGCTGAAAAATAAAGGAGCCTGCCGTTTTTATGTGCCAAGTTGCAGCAATGGAACAAAAGCTGGAAAAAATGCTGAACAGCCTCCGTCAAAACCGCTATCTTTTAGAGCGACAATTGACTGTAATGCAATCTCAACAACAAGTGCTGTTAAGCGATCTTCAATCCATCATGGATAAACTGCTGGTATTACAGGGCGCCCTAACAGGCAGCCTGTGCCAATTTGAAGAAAAAGCCGGGGCCAGCCAGGGGCTAACGGGTCTGTTTTACGGCAACCATCTTCTCAAGCATGATATTATGCAAAAACGTGTAACCCTGGAGCAGAACGTGGTGAAACTCAGGGAGATGGGCTTCCAGTTGCAGCAGGGGATTAACCAGCTGGGAACACTGGTTGGTGACACCCGCTGCCAGGTGACCCCTGCCCTGGAAAACGAGGAGGCCTGCCTGGTGGAAATAAAAAGTCTCATTAACCAGCAGCAAAGTCCCCAGGAACAGCCTGTTTCAAATTAGCAGGTTAGAATAAGCGACATCCAAAAATAATCTGAGGTTTTTTCGTGCCCTGCGCTCACTCTTTCTTTCCCTCAAACCACTGTCCCCTTTTTCCGGCTTAATTTCTTGGGACAGGGGCTTTGTTTTTTTCCCCGCTTTTGTGCTATAATGTTTAAATGGATTTTAACCGAGACACTTTCGCAGGAAAGAAAGGATGGGAACATCATGGACAGGTTCCAGCTGGTGTCTGACTTTGCCCCTAAAGGAGATCAGCCGGCAGCTATCGAGCAAATCGTCAACGGTTTTGAGTCCGGCCTGAAACGCCAGGTGCTCCTGGGTGTAACAGGTTCGGGAAAAACCTTTACCATGGCCAACATTATTGAGCAACTGCAAAGGCCGGCAATAATTATGGCTCCGAACAAAACCCTGGCTGCCCAACTATATAGCGAGTTCAAGGAATTTTTTCCCCATAATGCCGTGGAATATTTTATCAGCTATTACGACTACTACCAGCCCGAAGCATATATTCCCCAATCGGACACCTACATCGAAAAAGATTCTTCCATCAACGAAGAAATTGACAAACTGCGTCACTCAGCAACCAGTGCCCTGTTTGAGCAGGAACAGGTGATTATCGTTGCCAGTGTTTCCTGTATTTACGGCCTGGGTTCCCCAGTAGAATATGCTGAGCAGGTTTTGTCCCTGCGGGTGGGAATGGAAAAAAGCCGCGAGGAAATTCTACGCAAGCTGGTAGCTATCCAATACCAGCGCAACGACATGGATTTTCAGCGGGGCACCTTCCGTGTGCGCGGCGATGTAATCGAGATTTACCCGGCTTCTTTCACTGATGCGGCCATCCGGGTGGAACTTTTCGGTGATGAAATTGAAAGACTGCGGGAAATCGATGTGTTAACGGGACGTGTGCTGGGTGAAAGGCAGCACGTGGCTGTGTTCCCGGCTTCCCACTATGTTACCGGCCAGGACCGGTTGGCTGAAGCGATTAAAAATATTGAACGAGAACTGGCAGAAAGGCTCCGGGAATTACGGGCCCGGGACATGGTTCTGGAGGCCCAGCGCCTGGAGCAGCGCACCCTTTATGACCTGGAAATGATGCTGGAAATGGGTTTCTGCACGGGGATCGAGAACTATTCCCGGCACCTGGACGGAAGACCTGCGGGGAGCCGTCCGTACACGCTCCTGGATTATTTTCCGCAAGACTTCCTGATT
>Ga0207421_10007096_pt1 | contig 12023 bp, 10 predicted proteins | sample SodLakKL_010_SED_4_FD_187542 | JGI IMG/M metagenome (GOLD analysis project Ga0207421, IMG submission 187542) | Alkaline sediment microbial communities from Lake Tanatar, Kulunda Steppe, Russia - 8KL_010_SED (SPAdes) (version 2) | ecosystem: Environmental > Aquatic > Non-marine Saline and... | reverse complement strand
AACACGGTCAGGGGCGGTCGTCGTTCCCGGCCCCGACAGACCCCTTGCCAACATTTTGCCAACATGAGGTCCCCAGCTGGGGCACGGACGAGGTCCCGGGTTGGGTGGTCAGCCGGTGTCCGAGCGTGTCCACCGCTCGCCTTGCTCGGCGGCTGTTGGCTCCACGGTGCGGCATACTTGCCCCATGACACCGCTCCCGCCGCACGGTGAGGTCAGGCGCGCACTCAGGCCGCCTGTGCTTCCCGACGATGTCGATGATCCCGGCGTCGAGAAGGCCACGGGCATGGTCACGCTGCCAGCGAGGGTCCGGTGGAGTTCGCCGACCCGCCAGTACGACCTGGAAGATCGTGGTCAGCGCGCTCGGGTCTACGAGCAGGTGCTGGTCGAGGGAACCGCTGACGACGTTCGCCGGTTCATCGATGTCGACGAGTTGGTCGCGCTGTGGGACGAGCTGTACCTGCCCGACCACGTGCGTCGCGCGTGGGCTGCGTGGTTGGCTCGGCACCGTGGTGTGCAGCTTTCGTGCTGAGCCCGCTGCAGCGGCACATCCTGGGCGTGGTCGGGGAGTTGCCTGAGGCGTCCCGGTTCGCGCTGGCAGGCGGCGCGGCGCTGATCCTGCGAGGCACGGTGGAGCGGGGCACCAACGACCTCGATCTCTTCATCGGTGCCCGTGAGATGGCGCCTGGGGCGATCCTCCGCGTCGTGGAGGCAACCGAGACGGCACTCGCAGCGGCCGGGATGACGGTCACCCGCGACGCGATGTCGGAGACCTTCGCGCGCCTGACCGTGGCTGGTCGCGACGAAGGGTGCCGGATCGACTTCGCTGCGGATGTCCGTATCCGTGAGCCGGACACCGAAGGATCGACGGCCATCGTCTCGCTGGAAGAGTTGGCGGCCGACAAGGTCCTGGCACTGTTCGGACGCGCGGCTGCGCGCGACTTCCAGGACGTCGCGGAGCTTCGACGGCATTTCAGCTGGGAGGAACTGTTCGCACTGGCGACCGAGAAGGACGCCGGGTTCAGTCGCGAGCGCTTCCTTGAGGCCGTTGCCGCCTTCGATCGCCTTGATCGCGACGAGTTCGAACTGTCGGCTACTGACTATCGCCAGTTGCGTGACGAGGTCCACAGCTGGCCGTTGCAGATCGGTCATCGCCGAGGTCCCCGACGAGGACGCTGACCCCGACCAGCCCGACGGAGTCGTCTCCTGCCGCCGCGCCGACTCGACGAAGCCGGCGCGTGGCGGCTGCCGCGGCGCGAACGTTCGGTGCCGTCACGATGTCTCGGCTTCGCCGGCGATGAGCCGGCCGAACGCGTCCGCGGCCTCGCGTTGCTGGGCGTCGTCGGGGTGTGTGTACATGTCGTAGGTCACGCTGATGCGCGCGTGGCCGAGCCGCTTGCTCACGACCTCGATCGGAACCCCGGCGGCGAAACTGGTAATGAGCAATGTAGGAAGTTGCTGAGTAGGTCTCCGGCGGGGTCCCGGTCCTAAGCTATTCCGGCGGGTTGGTGAGGGTCTCGGTGGCGAGGGCGGCGGCGTAGCGTGACCAGTCGCCTCCGGCGTTGTTGACCCAGCGGACTGCGGTGCCTGGGGTGAGGTGGAGCAGGTCGGCGAGCACGGCGGCGGGCAGGTGGGCGGCGAGGTGGATGAGCGCGGCACGACGGCCGGCGCGGGCGTCGATGCCGAGCTTGCCGAGCCGGGCGCCGAGGCGGGAGGGGGTCAGTGGTCGGCCGGGCTGGCCGCCGGGGAACAGCCATGGGCTGGGGTTGGGGGCCCGCTGGCCGACGTAGGCGCGTGGGGTGTCGATGAGCGTGCCGATGAGGTGGGCCAACGGTTCGGGTAGGACGATGTCGTGGTTGCCGAAGCGGATCGTGGCGAGGTGGCCGGTGTCGTCGCGGCCGATCTGGTCGAGGGTGATGGCGGTGATCCGCGAGAGCGGTTGGGCGTAGGCGAGCAGCAGGCTGCCCGCGACACGGTCGGTGAGTTCGAAGGTGTCGTCGTGCAGCAGGCGGGCGAGCACCTCGAAGCGTTCGTCGGGATCCATGGTGGTGCCGGTCGGGGAGGTCACCAACGTGACGGTCAGCGGCGGGCCGTGGCCGTGCTCGGCGGCCCAGCCGAGGAAGTCGCGGACCCGGTTGGCAGCGGGCCCGGTGGTCAGCCAGGTGTCGATGTCGCCCTGGCTGGCCTTCTTGAGGGTGAGGCCGCGGGCGGCCAGCCAGTCGAGCAGCGCGATCGCGGCGGTCAGCTGGTTGCGGGCGTGTCGGATGGCGGTGCGTGGGCCCTGGGCGCGCCCGGCACGGCCACGTAGACGCCGGAGCACCCGCCAGGTGGCATAGGTGGTCACCAGCCGGCGATCATCAGCCCGGTCGATGGTGCCCAGCAGCTCGCCCGCCCAGGCTTCGGTGCGTGCAAGCTCGTCGTCGCGGTCGTCGAGCACCCCGTGGGCGATGAGCAGCCGACGCAGATAGTCAGCCCCACGGACGTTTCGATGAGCATCAAGCGCCGCGTGGGTGGCGGCCATCCGGCCCGACGCCAGCTCGGCGAGGATCGCCGCGCCGATGCCGTCACGTAGCCAGTTGAGTGCCGAGTAGGGCTGACGTGCCGCGGCGATCGCTGCAGCGACGGGTTCAAGGACGACCGGCACACGCCCGTGCTCGTCGGCGAGCAGGGCGGCGGTGCGACGTTTGAGGCTGCAGCGTGCACAGCGGCCACGCTCTTAGAGACGGTCCTCGATGCCGCACCCGACACAGACGTGGTCGCCGGGCAGGTGCACGTCGGCGCAGTCGGCACAGCGGGACGCGTCCGGCCCGGCCGGGTCGACCAGACGACGTTGCTGACCGCAGTCGGCACACCGTCCGCGCCGGTGCAGCGCAGTGCGGTAGCACGCCTCGCACACCGGCCCCTCGGGCCACCGGGCGGTGACAGCACGATCGACGCCGCAGCGGGCGCACACGGCAGTGGGTCGTGGTGCGCAGCGTTTGCAGATCGGGTCGTTGCCGTCAGCGAAGTTGCAGGGCTGATGCTGCCCGCAGCGGCCGCAAAGGGCTTCGGGCAGCCGATAGCAGTTCACGCAGATGTCGGGCCGGCCCTCGCGTGCCCGCAGTGCGATCGCGGCGACGTTGCGGCAACTCCCGCAGCGGCGCTGTCCCCGCAGGTGACGGCGGCAGCGTTCACAGATCGGCGCACCATCGACAGTGCGTCCAGCGATCGGCTTGACCGTCTGACAGTGGCCGCAGGCGGTCGCACCATGACGGTGGGCGCACCGGCTGCACATGCCGCCCTGGTCGGTGGCCGTCAGCGGCCGTCCGGTGCGGCCGCAGACGCTGCATGAGGGCATGGCGAACGTTGTCGACCCGCGGGTGACGAGCTCGACCACGAGGCGGCCCACCACCGGCGGGGCACCCACCTGCAGCACGTAAGGATCCGCGGTGAGCGCGTCGGCCAACACACTCACCGCCCGGCTCGAGGTCACCGTGGCGTCGAAGGCACCGACGACCATCTCGGTCGGTAGCGACGGCTCGGCAGCGACCACCGTCGCCAGAGTCCGCTCACGACGACACACACCACACGGTCGGCCGGTGGTCCGCGGATGCTCTGGCGGGCAGCCTGTCTGGCCGCCGCTCACGCCTGCGGACCGTCGCGGGCCACACGGGCACGACGCGGCCGGGGAAGCGGCGAGGTGGCCGGCTCGGTGGAGCTTGAAGCGCGCCGGCCGGCATCATCGCGGTGACACTCGATCAGATCGCCCGGGTCGCAGTCGAGGATGTCGCACAACGCAGCCAACACCTCAAGGTTGAGCCGCTGCGGGGTCTTGACCGCCAGCCGGTAGACCTGCTCACGAGACAGCTCAACACCCCGTTCGGCCAACAGCGGCACCAACTCGGTGGTCTGGAACATGCCCTGCTCGGCCATCAACCGGCGTAGATGCCACCGGTAACCCACCTTCGGTTTCACGTGTCGCCTCCTCGCTCGTCGTCGCCGTCGAACACCCGCGAGAGCGCATCTGTGAGCATCCGGTTCTTCGCGTCGCCGCCGACCGTTTGATGGTGGAGTCGGATATTGGAACTGTCTGAATGCCTTGGTTTCGGCGCCTTCACACGTCGGGTCGGGGCTGGGCCGGAGGGCGATGCGCCCGCCCCGCTCGGTGAGCCACACCGCCGGATGCCCCTCGACCCCGTAGCGGGGCCGCACCTCAGCCAGATACTGGCCCAGCGCCTCGCCGGTCCACGCCATCACCGTGGCCACCGCCCGCCGTCGCGGCGAGCCGCGCTGGGCCTTGCCGAACCGCACATGGCATACCCCCAGCCCGCCCAGCTGCGGCGCCGCCGGGTTGGTCGAGAAGTCGGTCACATCAAGCTTCGCGGTCTCCGTGCGGCGCAGCCCCCACCCGTAGATCGTCTTGAACATCGTCGCGTCACGGAACGCCGCCAACCAGCCCTTACGTCGCGCACCGGCGGCCACCTCAACCCCCTCGTCGCACACGTCGAACAGCCGCTGCAGCTCGACCCGTGACAGCGGCCGACGCTGCGGACGACCTTCATGATCGGCCACATGCGTCGCGGTGTTCCACTCGTGGCAGGACGGTTGCTCCGAGGACACGCGAAGCCCTGCCCAACTCTGGCATGTCGGGCCAAGGTCCGCGTTGTCTCGGACAGCGCCCTGACTGGGGTGCGCGGTGCGCGAGTGGCACCGACCCGCGTGGCAGCTCGGATCGGCGGGATGCTCAGCGGTCCGGTCTGGGTGTCTCGGTTCGGCAGACGCAGCACGACCTACTCGTTGCCCAGAGTCCGATCTCCGACTCGAACGCGCGCACGACTCGCTCTACCGGGCGCTCGAGCACGCGTTGGATCGCATCCCGGTCACCTGGCGGTTCGTCGAGCCACGCGACGAGCACGTCGACGGGGCTGCCCGGCTCGAGTTCGTTCCACCTTGCGGCACAGGCACGCCGGTCCGTTGACCAGGTGGCGTCCCGCAGCGACACCAGTCCCGCAACAGCGAGCAGCGTCTTGCGCGCGATCCGCGTTCCGAGACCTGACACGTCCGCGTCGCCCGCCAGTGCTGCCTGCCACCCGTGCAGGTACCGAGCGATGTCACCATTGAAGCCGCGGGCCGCACGCACATCCGCCCGGAACTCTGGAAACCCAGCGGCCGGATCGGCTCCCGAAAGATGCGCGCAGTAATGACGGAGGAAGACGCGCAGGCCGTAGCCTTCATCCGTCTCGGCATCGAGGTCCTCACGGGAGGCAGCTTCGATGCTGACCTCACGGCAAAGATCGCTGAACCTGGCCGATAGCGCGCTCGAGATCCGTTCGGCTTCCGGTGCGGGCAACCCCACCGACAGCAGATCGACATCGGACGTCGGTACCACCGCAGCGCCTGTCGCGACGGACCCGTAGACGTACAGGCTCGCCCGTCCCTCCACTTCATCGGCCGCGGCCTGGAGCACGGGCGCGTAAACGGGAGCGACGCCACCGCGAGCCACCCCAGTACGGATCATGCCGGACAGCGTGACACCCTCATGTGGGTCGGTCATGGCCTTGGCTTCCTCCCGTCGACTTACGAGTTTGCCGACCTCGCATCGCGGTCGTCACATCCGGGCCTGCCGTCGCCTCGGTTGATCTGGCCACGAGGGCCGCGAGAACGTACGCGGCGCTCAGAGGTGGGCGATGACCTCGTAGAGATCAAGTTCCGCCGACTCGACCGCCCCGTCCTTCTCCTCTCTGCGTGACGCTTCACGAGAAGCCTCATCGGCAGCAAGCATGGCGGCTTCGCTCTCCCAGATCGTCACCGCGAGGCCATCGCCGCTGTCGCGGTCCGCGAGCCAGTACGCGGCGACGATGCCTGGCTGTTGCCTGACCGATGGGACGATCTGGTCGCCGACGAACGACGTACCTCGGTCGACATCCCCGAGCTCGACCCGCATGACCCGTGCGTGCATCGTCATCTGACCCTCCCGTGTTCGCGTCGTGGAGATCCGCCCTCGCAGGTCGTCCGGTCGACGGGGCCTCGGCCGCCCGACACGGTGACTTGCCTGGCGGCCGAGGATGGATCACACCCCCGAACCCCGACTCAGCAGTCTGCCGGGGGAACCGAGATGGTTGGGGACGTTCCGTCCGGCACGCCGAAGAAGGTGGCGTAGGCCACGGCCTCATCGGTCGTGCTCGCGTTGGTCGCGATGTGGACGTTGCCCTGACCCGGGTCGAGGAACGCCTCACCGGCACCGTAGGTGCGAGGGACGCAGTCGTTGGCGTTGGTCACGGTGACCGCACCTTCGACCACGCTGATGACGGCCGGCCCCGGATGGGTGTGCCACCCGGACGTGCCACCGGGCTGCCAGGTCGCCTCGACCATGAGCACCGTCGAGGCGTCCCGGGGCAGGTTGGAGTTGAGCGCACGTCCACGGTCGTACCGGACCCTGAAGTTGGCGCTCACGTTGTCAGTGAACGTCGCGTGGCCCGCCAGGGCCTTCGCGCCGAACTCGGGCGGCTCCTCGGATGCGCCCGAGGCTTCGGCGGTACCCCCAGGGACCAGGGCGATGGCCAGGACGAGGGCCAGCGCCAGCGCCAGCAACGGCGCGGCCAGTTGTCGCGTTGTCAGTGTTCGCATGGTGTCTTCTTCCGATCGGGCGTGCCGTGTCGGTAGATGAGCCGGGCGGCTCACTGGTTCGTGCGGCACGCTGCACCGGGCAACCATGCGTGTGACCGGTCAAGGATCGGTCAAGACGCCCCGATATCGCGTTGTTGAGGGCGTCGTCGGGGCCCTACACCGGGCAGGCAGCACCTTCGATGCGGTACTGCGTGCACTCCGTGGCCGTCAGGCCACGCGTCAGGCGTGACGCTGCCAGCACGCGCAGCCGCTCCTCGTCGAAGTCGAACCGGCGCACCGTGCGGCCATCCTCGTAGAGCAGGGCGGTCGCGTCGGAGGTGAACGCGATCGATACCGGCCCGGTCGGCTGCACCTCGATGTCGCTGATGAGTCGCTGCTGTCCGAGGTCATAGACGCGGACGTGGCCGGCCATGTTGCCCGTGGCGAGCCAGCCGCCCGCGATGCGGGTGTGGGAGACGACCCCGCCGGCTGGCTCGGTGAAGCGCCACTCGATCGCCTCCTCGAGGGTCGCACCATCGAGCAGGGCGGCCACGTCGAACACGGTGACCTGGCCAGACTGGGTGCCGAAGGCCAGCCGCTGCCCGTCGTCCGAGAACCACATCGACGTGGTGAAGTCCGGGTCGATGGGCATGGCTCCGATGAGCGCGCCTGCCTCGAGGTCGTGGAGTTCGATGATGTCCCAGTTGACCGACACCGCGACGAGGTCGGCCGCCGGTGTGCCACCGGGCCCGAACGTGGCCCAGTTGATCGGCTGGTCACCGAGGTGGTGGAGGAGTTCCCCGCTCCGTGCGTCCAGGACGGCGGCGTGCAGCATCGCGTCGTCCGGGGGATCGGCCAACTGCGGTGTGCCGGGTACGGGGGTGCACGCCATGCGGCCGTCCACGACCACACGCGCGCCATCCGGGCTGATGGCACGTGGGGAGGTGCAGGGTGGCAACGTCAGGCGGACCTCGCCGTCGAGAAGATCGATGATCTGGCCGTGGCCGTCAGCGTCGAGCACCGCGGCCGTCGCGAGGTCGGACGCGATGACCGGACTGTGATGTGGGTGCTCCGAGAGCCCGTCGATGAGCGTCCTGAGGTCCCCGGAGCTCGGATCGACCCGGTCGATCCGACGTTGGGAATCGGCACGGGTGACGCTCATCAGCAGGTGGGACCCGTCGGGAGCCGGGACGGTCTCCCACACGGAGGCCCCGGGCACGCCGATGTTGCCGAGGTCGGCCGGACCTTCTGGGGTGATGTCCCAGACCCTGGCCTCGTCGGCCCAGCCGACGCTGGCGAGCGTCGCTCCGTCCGGCGTGAAAGCGACGTGGAGCACGCCGTCGGTGTGCCCCTGGAGCAGGAGCGCGTCCCGGTCGCTCCCCACGTGGACCAGGCGGATCCCGCCGTCGTTGGCCGTGTGCACCAGTCGACCGTCCGGGGCCCAGGACACGTGTAGCGGCGTGGGGTTGGCGTAGGCGTCCAGCCGTTCGCCGGTGCCGCGGTCCCAGACCTCGACGGTGCGCGCGTTGAACGAGGTCAGGGCGATGCGGTCGCCGTCGACGGCGACCCCCTCCCCGGCGATGCCGGGCGTCGCCAACGTCTCCCGGGTCGCGCCATCGCGGACGTCGACGATGCGGACCTCGTCGCCGCCCTCCGTCACCGCGATGCTCGAGGTCCCCGCAACGGTGTCCAGGCCCATGACCCCTGGCAGCTCGAGCATCATCTCACCGGTCGCGACCTCCCAGACGGCGACCTGCCCGTCCCACCCGTAGGCAACCACGTAGCGCCCGTCGTCGGTGAACCGCACGCTGACGTAGTCGTCGGCGGGGCCATCGAAGCTCCCGAGCGAACGCCACGTGTCGACCTCGAAGAGCTCGACCGCCGGGCTACCGGCCGTGCCCTGGTAGCTGACCGCCAGTGACGCGCCATCGGGTGCGAACTCGACGCCGCCGACATCTCCTTGACCTTCCACCTCGACGGTCAACTCGCCCGACGCCGTCTCCAGGATCCGCGCCTGCGTCCCGTCGCGAGCGTCGGTGGCCAGGAAACGTCCGTCCGGACTGAACGCCACACCGAGGTAGCCGTGATCGAGGTGCAGCTCGACGCGTGATGCCTGCAGGGCGGCGTGCAACGCGGACGTGGCCTCCGGCACCGGACGATCGTCGCCGTCACGGAAGGTATCGAGCGCCTCCAGCGCGAGCAGGATGGCCCGTTCGGGATCCGCGTCGATCGCCAGCTTCGCATCGCCGGCGAGTTCACGGGCGCGCGTCAACTGGGCCTGCTCGTCGGCCAGACCACGTTGGAAGACGGCGAACGATGTCAGGGCGACCATCACCACGAGCGCTGCGGACATCCCGGTCAGCACCCGCCGTCGACGGCGGTTCGCTCGATCGGTCTCGGCATCATCGGCCAGGCGGCTCAGTGCGAGGAACTCGCCTTCGCTGTCCGTCAGAGCCAGCCCGCCACGGCGGGCCCACTGCTCTGCGAACTCGAGTCATGCGCCACGCAGCAGCACACTGGGGTCCCGCTCACTGTCCTCCCACTCCTGCGCGGCGGCCGAGATCCGCTGGCGCGTGCGCAGGTCCTCACGGACCGCCTCGATCCAGCCGCGGAGACGGCCCCACTCACGGAGAAGGGCCTCGTGGGCGACCTCGACGGTCGGTCCCCGGGTTGCGGGGTCACGGTCGAAGGTGACCAGGCGGTGGTGACCGAACAGCTCGAGGACGTGATCGATGTCCTGCTGGTCAGCGTCCAGCTGGGCCAACTCACGGGTCCTGACCCGACGACGGGACTCGACGCCGTCGTCGACGGTGACCAGTCGCAGGAACACCTCGCGCGCCAGGTCGCGCTGTTGGGTTGCTAGGCCCAGGTGGAGCTGTTCGGCCTTGCGGCCGATGGCGCCCTGCAGGCCGCCGTGCTCCTCGTAGGCGGCGAGGGTCAACCGGTCGGTCTCCCGGTCCGCGAACAGGTCGTAGAGCACCCGCTGGACCAGTGGGAGGGCACCGGACTGCCGGCCGGCGTCGGCGACGATGCGCTCGACGAGCCGATCCTCGACCTCGACCCCGACGCCGACGGCTGGCTCTCGGACGATGCGTGCAAGCTCCTCGCGGTCGGGTGCCCGCACCATCACCATGGCGCGACGCATGGCTTCGGCGAAGGCCGGGACGTGCAGTGGACGGTCGAGGAGATCGGCGCGTAGCGTCACGACGACCCGGATGCGTCCCTGCGGGTCGTCGGCCGCTGCCACCAGCAGGTCGAGGAACCGACGACAGGTGGCGGCGTCCCGTGCCTGTGTGAACAGTTCCTCGAACTGATCGATCAGCAGCAGCAGGTGACCGTCCGGTGGGAGGAGTAGCTGCGCGCAGCGGATCAGTCCCTGGTCGTCGGCGCGGAGCTCGTGGGCGACATCGACCGACGCGTCGACGGCGACACGGCGCAGCGCGGCAGCCAGCTCCTCGAAGGGATGCGCACCAGGGACGAGGTCGGTGATCAACCATCGGTTGGACCCGTCGATCGCGTCCCGGCGCAACGCGGGGATCAGCCCGGCGCGGACCACCGAGGACTTCCCGACACCCGAGGGGCCGACGACGGTGACCAGCGGATGCGCGGCAAGGGTGTCCGCCATTTCCGCGACCAAGTCGTCACGTCCGTGGAAGTCGCCGGCGTCAGCCTCCAGGAAGGGCTCCAGCCCGCGGTAGGGATTCCGGGTCGCGGTGCGGACGGGACCTGCATGCTCCGAGCCGGTCAGCAGTTCGCGTAGCTGCGTCATGAGCGTGGCGACGTCGGCCGGTCGCTCATCGACCACGGAGCTGGTGGCCTGGCCAAGCAGGTCACCCAGGGCGCCGGACGGCAGCGGGAGATCTCGGTCCTGCGGCGGCGGGCGGCCCTCCAGCAGTTCCCAGGCCAGGACGCCGAAGGCGTACACATCGCTGGCGATGGTCGTGGTCGCGTCCCCGACGGCTTCGGGGGCGGTGTAGGCGTGGACGCTCGGGGACCTCGACGCCGGGGCCATCTCGGCGAGCCCCAGGTCGGCGACGTAGAGGTTGTCCTCATCGTCGAACAGCACGTTGCCGGGGTGCAGGCGGCCGTGGAGGACGCCGTGCTGGTGCGCGTGGTCGATGGCAGCGGCGATCCGCTCCAGGATCGCCGACACCTCGAGACGGTCGAACGTCCCTCGCGCCATCCGCTGGCGGAGATCGCCGCCGCGCAGGAGCGGGTGGACCAGGAACGCACCGTCCGGACCCCGCCAGTAGTCCAGCAGCGGCACCAGGTGCGGGTGCGAGAGCCGGGCGATCCGCTGCGCTTCCGCCTCGAAGCGACGGATGAACGCGGGATCGGCCACGAGGTCGCGGCCCAACACCCGAACCACGACCTCACGACCCAACGAGGCCTGGTAGGCCCGGTGGACGCTGCTGGCGCCGTTCGATCCGATCCGTTCCCGTAGCTCGTAGCCCGGGACCGACGCGGTCGGCGAGCTGGGGACCGCTGGCGGCTGCTGGTCAGGACGTAGCGGCGGGAACGCGTCGGGCAGGCCGTCGCCATGGAGTTGGTAGATGGCCAGTGCCTCGTCGACACCGTGGATGGCTTGCCGCCCGAGCGCCGTCACGCGCCACCCATGGGCGTCCCCCGCGGTCAGCGCCTGGTGTGCGTCGGGAGAGAGCAGCACCTGACCGGGGTGTCCAAGGGCCACGATCCGTGCCCCGCGCTGCACCGGAGGGCCGGTGACGACGTCGTCCCCCACCTCGACGGGCCCGTGGTCGACGGCGACACGGAACGTCGGGTCCTCCCCCAGGCGAGCGACGGCCAACGCCGCGTCGATCGCGCTCGTCGCATCGGGAAGGGCGACGAACACGGCGGTGCCGCGCAGGTCCAGGATGGTCGCACCCTGCCCCCCGGTCAGCTGCTGCAGCAGATCGTCCCGGTGCGTGAGGGCGGCGGCGCGGCGCGGCGCGCTCCAGGTGTCGGCGTCGAGCTCGGCAACCAGGATGCTGCGATGTTCGATCCGGGAGACCGGCTCGAGGTCCAGAGCGGGATCCTGCAAGAGGATCTGATGCTCGAGCTGCTGGATGGGCGGCGACGGATCGACGCCGAGCTCATCTGCGAGCAACCGACGTGTGCGTTCGGCGGCCGCCAGCGCGTCACCCTGTCGACCACACCGGTAGAGCGCCAGCAGGTGCTGGGCCCGGAAGCTCTCACGGAACGGATGCTCCGCCGTCAGTGCTTCGAGCTCTCCGATCAACTCGCGGTGACGACCGAGCGCCAGGTCCGCTTCGATCCGCTGCTCGATGGCCACCAACCGGAGGTCCTCAAGGCGTGCCACCTCGGCATCCAGCGCTTCGAACGCCTCGACGTCGGCATAGGGGTGACCACGCCAGAGCGCGAGCGCTTCCCGGAGGCGGTCGGCGGCACGGTCGGGTTCACGCTCGAGCTCGCTGCCCGCC
>Ga0207421_10007095_pt1 | contig 12023 bp, 13 predicted proteins | sample SodLakKL_010_SED_4_FD_187542 | JGI IMG/M metagenome (GOLD analysis project Ga0207421, IMG submission 187542) | Alkaline sediment microbial communities from Lake Tanatar, Kulunda Steppe, Russia - 8KL_010_SED (SPAdes) (version 2) | ecosystem: Environmental > Aquatic > Non-marine Saline and... | reverse complement strand
TGTTATTCCAGCTCAACCACGGCCACTCCAATTCCCGAATCCCCCATTCCAAAGTAGAGGAATCCCCGGTTGCCCAGTTCGGCATAGCCTTCAATGAATACAACATTGGGAATCTGACCTTCCACTTCCAGCTGAAGTTCCGGTGCCAGGAAGTAGTTGTCTGAACGTTTCAGAAGGTGGGTGGGGTCGTTGATATCGAAAAGAGCCTGGGAGGTTCGATAGACCAGGTCATCATCGGCAGAGTTGTAGAGCATTAAAATACCATGCTCGGTGATGATGGGTGTGGGACCCGGCTCAATAAGGCCGCTGTCGAACATCCCTTCACGTGTATGCATTACGGGATCCTCAACAGGTGTCCAGTTGATCAGGTCTTCCGACCAGGCTATCCATATATTTGTGTCGCCAAAGTACATCCAGTACCTGCCATTAATTTGCTGAGGGACAATTGCACCAGCTTTGGTCCATCCCAAATCCGGAAACAGTAGCCCGTGCCGGTCCCAGTTGTAGAGATCCGTCGAGGAGGCCAATGCCAGCCGGGCGGTCTCACCATCATAAGCCGTGTAGGTCATGTAGAACCTGTCGTCAATTTTTGCCACTCTTGGGTCTTCGGCGCCGCCGGGCAACTCCCACTGTTCAACCGGTTCATAAACCGGATCAGGCTCTCTGGTAAAGTTAATACCATCGCTGCTGGTTGCAAGCCCAACCCGGGAAGTGCCGTTCCAGATGCCGATTCCGGTGGAATCTTCGGCGCGGTAGAGCATATAGATGGTTTCGCCATCCGACCATGCTGCCGGGTTGAATACATCCTTGGCTTCCCAGCTATCTCCCTGAGGGGTCAGAATCGGATTTCCCTCATATCGTTCGAACGGGCCAAGCTGCCAGCTTTCTGAATCTTGTTGAGTACAGGAGAGCATGGATAACAGAGCAGTAATCAGAAGGCTGTAAAAGACAGATTTCATATAAATCACCGTATTGATAAAATTAAGGAGTGGAGGGCCGGTTGAATCGAAATATAATCAAATGCCGGAGATTAGAAAGGGGAGGTTTTAAATACCGAATTTAGATCATAGAATAGTCCAAGACCCAAACGGGGCGCAATCAATAGCATAGTGCAACACACTATGCTATTGTGTGATAAAGAACTGAAAGCCCTGCCACGAAGTGATACCCGGGGGAAAGGGCGATGTCCCACAGAGATTTGAAATACTCGCTATTGGGTTAATACCCCGGGCTTGTTTGAGAATTCGTGAGTTGAAAACCGGACGCTTTAAGGACCAAGCGAAAAGATACGTGGACGCAAAAAAGGTCCTGATTTTTATGCTTTTTCGAGTATTACGGCATAGCCTTGCCCCACACCAATACACATGGTTACCAGGGCATATTGTTTATTCTGCTTCTGAAGCTCGATTGCGGCTGTTTGAAGGATCCGGGAACCGCTCACGCCAAGAGGGTGGCCAAGAGCTATGGCGCCGCCATTCGGATTAATTCTCGGATCGTTATCATCCAGACCCATTTTCCGCGTACAGGCGAGTGCCTGGGCAGAAAAGGCTTCGTTGAGTTCGATAATGCCCATGTCGTCATAGGAGAGGCCGGCGCGTTTTAAGGCAATTTCAGACGCAAAAACCGGGCCGATCCCCATAATGCGGGGCTCTACACCGGCCACGCCGGAGGAGACAATACGTGCCAAGGGTTGCAGCTTGTGAGCTTTCACAGCATCTCCTGAGGCAATCAGCATGGCTGCGGCTCCGTCATTTAACCCCGATGAATTTCCCGCAGTTACCGTTCCATCTTTTTTAAAGGCGGGACGCAATTTACCTAGAATCTCTTTCGTGGTTGCAGGCCGAATGAATTCATCTTCTTTAAAAACCAGGGGATCTTGTTTACGCCGGGGAATTTCAACAGCTGTAATCTCTTCAGCCAGCCGTCCGCTTTGTTGAGCCTTCGCTGCCTTTTGCTGAGACCATGCTGCAAATGCGTCCTGATCTTCCCGTGAAATGTTGTGTATCTCCACCAGATTTTCCGCCGTGTTTCCCATTCCGTCTGTACCGTAGAGCTCCTCCATCTTCGGGTTTATAAATCGCCACCCAAAGCTGGAGTCGTGCATCTCTGCATCACTTCCAAATGGTTTGGATGTTTTTGAGATCACCCATGGGCCCCGCGTCATATGCTCTACACCCCCGGTGATGAAGATCTCTCCGTCGCCGGCCTTGATTGCCCGATTGGCGTGTATCGCCGCCGACATGCTTGAGGCGCAAAGTCTGTTCACTGTTTCGCCCGGTACGGTAAATGGAAGGCCGGCCAGCAACAGCGCCATGCGGGCCACGTTACGATTGTCTTCTCCGGCCTGGTTGGCACAGCCAAATATCACATCATCTACTGCTTTGGGATCGATTTCACCATTCCTTTTAATCAACTCCCTGATTACATGGGCTCCAAGATCATCCGTTCGGATAGGAGAGAGTGTGCCACGAAAATTTCCGATTGGTGTTCGGATGGCGTCGATGATGAAAGCTTCTTTATTGTCAGGCATAATTTGTCAGGTTGTAGTCTTGTTTCGTGAGAAAATAAGGTCTCTATATTGTACCGGAAAGCCAAAAAGCGAATATTCTATTTGAGAAGTTTTAATACTCATTTTTTTAATCTGTAGCTCAATAAAAGAGCCCTAACCACCCCCGACCCCTTCCCGAAAGTGTCCGGGACAGGCTCTTGCGAAGGAGGCGAGACACATTTGTTAAGATTTAATATCTAACCTGAATCCTTGAGTTTCATATCTCACTCTCTTCTACCATCACGGATTCCAGGTACCTCAGATATCTGACCGGCAGTTCAAACGGTCGCTCATCGGTAATGAATGGTAGGCGGGGGATTTGAATCATGGGACGTGCCGGTTTTTTTTCAGGATCCCATCGGAAATTTTCCAGTTTACGGTCAACATTGGCAGGATCTTCAGGCAGCCAGGAGCCATCAGGGTTTTTCTCTGCTTTGAAGAAATCAAACTCTCCGTCCAGAAAAATCATCGTGGATGCACCGGCAGCAATCAGTTCAATCAAACCATCGGGCTCTTCGTCTTCATCTTTTACATGAAATATGATTTCAGAATTTTCAAATACCTTGATTCGTTCAATTACCCCGTCTTCAAAAAAGGCATGAAGTGTGTCTCCGGTCATCTGATGGAGCCTGCCGGTAATGGTATCTTCCTGGACGGCTATTGGCCGGACGTAGGAGGAGAGAAAACGAACATCATCATTCTCGAGGAAAGCTTCGATTACCGGCCCCGTTAGCTGGATATTTTTTTGCCAAAGAATCGGTTCAGACCGAAGTATAAATTGATCCAGGTCATCACGATATTTGGCTGTATCAGAAACGGCAGAGAATTTTGTAGTCCAGATAGTGACGTCCTCATAGGCATCCATTGTGGAAAGTGTATCGGATTCAAATAGCTCAATGGTTTTGGCAAACAGGTGGGTAGTGTCCGTTTCGCTCTCATTCACCTCCATCATCCAGGCCCTGCTACCGGTAAGCAGGCGGTATCCTGTGGAGTCAGCCAGGAGATAATCACCTGTAAAAGTAACCTTTTCTTCAAAATCATCGGCATATACCCTGCCAAAGAGCTCGTACAGATCGGCTGAACGGTTCATGAACAGTGAGTCTGCTTCAAGATACTGCGTGCTGTCTGCCAGCTGAACGTTTCCTCTGAAAACGGCACTGTCCACTCTTTGATAGTAAAGCCCCGATTCCGCTAAAAGTGTCCCTTTTTCATCCTCAAAGCGCACAGGCAGATTAAAAATGACCAGGTCAAAGGGCATATTCACGTCAATGGCTTCACTGAATACAGTATTGACTTCCGACTGAACAATTACACGCCCTCTCAATTCACTGAAATCGGTTAATGTATTGTGGAAAAGTGTATCCGCCCAGATCACCTCCTCTTCAGTTTCGATCTGCACGTTAAATCCCTGAAGACGGTTTCTGCCAACAAACTGATATACGCTGTCTGCTTCCAGGGTCATCTCTTCAGTTGAGAGAATAACGTTACCGAGAAGTTTTCGTACGCTTTCGCCATCAACCACACCGCCCTCTGCCCGATCGGCTTGATGAATGGTGACCAAACTCTGAGCCTGAATTGAAAGTGGAGCTGCCACAAAAAGCGTGAGGGATGAAAGCAGCAGCAGGATGAGTGATGAGCAGAGTTGTTTCATCAATCCACCAACATTCTGCCGCTGATCTCTTCAATCACATAGTCTGCGAGATCGGTTCCGCTCTCAAATCCTCTTCCTGCAATGCTGTCGGTGGGGGTGATGATGGTAACAAATCGGGGGGAAGTAATCCGGTCTGTGTTTTGAGACCAGACCAGAAACTCGGTATAGAGCTCACGTTCTGTGTTGGTGAGAACCCGTACCGAGTCGTAAAGCTCAAATTCGCTTTTGGCCTCAAGGTAGATGGCACGTTTACTCCAGGCCTCGGTTTCAACAGCACCAAGCGTGTCGAAAAGCTGTACATAAACCGGTCCGTCGATGTGCGTCTCTTTTCTGTTCTTGCTCTGATAGCTGATGGCGTAGCTGCCCTCAATTAATATCCTGGCGCGTCCATGCTGCATTAAAACCATCTCAACATCCCAGCTTTCTGTAGTCACTATCAACGAATCGTTCATAGTTGCCTTAATCTGCTCGCTGTCATAATCAGAGAGGCCGGTGCATGCACCCATCAATAGAAATGTAGTGATAAACAGGGGAGCAATATTACGTGGTGCCAAAATAGCGGTCGCCCGCGTCACCCAGCCCCGGAACGATGAATGCATCGCTGTTAAGTTTTTCATCCACTGCTGCGGTGATAATTGATACATCGGGATATTTCTTTAAAATTCGTTCGAGCCCTTCCGGTGCTGAAATTAAGGATATAAACCGAATATTTTTAGCTCCCTGTTTTTTAAGGAAAGCGATCGCATCATCGGCACTGCCTCCGGTTGCAAGCATCGGATCTACAACAAGGGTTAACCCGTCTTCCAGCCCGGCCGGAAGGTTGGAGTAATAGTCAACGGGCTGATGGGTGGTTTCGTCTCTATACATGCCCAAATGGCCAACTTTTGCATCGGGCACGAAATTTATGATGGCATCCACTAAACTTAAACCGGCCCTTAAAATAGGCACTATAATAATATTGGTGGCTATTTCATACCCTTTGGCAGTTGTAATTGGAGTTTCAATATCCTTCTCTTTCAGAGGCAGCTCTTTTAAGGCAAAGTAGGCCAGTATTGTAGCAATACGGCCTATTGCTGAACGGAATTCTGCAGTTTCTGTAGAGGTTTGCCGCAGGATAGTCAGATCGCGCGAGACAACCGGGTGATCAATAATGGTGACCTGCTTATTTTTCATCGCCTGTTGGTTATGAATTATTCTCTTTCTGCTTTTTTAAGTAAGTCTGTGTAATGGAGTATATGATCTTGGAAAGGGCAATGAGGCCAATAATGTTTGTGAGCGCCATAATTCCAAGCATAACATCACCAAACGACCACACGACACTCACGGATACAATGGCTCCTAAAAAGTGCATTCCCACAAATATCAATCGATAGGTGAAGATCGATTTCTGTCCCAACAGGTAGTGGATGGACCTCTCGCCATAATAACTCCAGCTGATGGAGGTGGAGATCACAAAGAAGAAAACGGCAATGGTAACCAGGTACTGTCCCCCGGGCATTAGCGGGGCCAATCCAATTGAGAACGCTGCAGATGTGAGTGAAGCTACATTTTCTACCACTCCTCCATAAAGGTTGCTTAATGGATTACCCTCTTCATCAACAGCAGTTGCACCTGCACTGCTGAAAAACAGTTCAGTTTCATCGATGATTTCCCCAATGTCTGTTCGGAGGTCCATTAGCTCTATTTGACCATTAAAGGGAACAGAGTATTCAGGGTCAACGAACATGGTGTCAACAGGGACGCTGTATCGCATCATCTGACCGTTTACCGGTATTCCATCCTCAAAAATCAAAACATTTTCCTGGTCAGGTTCCGGATCTGTATCAGATACCATGATTGAGTAGGATATATTGCCTTCTGATGGATTTACGGTTGATTTGTGATGTGCATCCCATGCTCCGGTTACGACAATTACAAGGCCTGTAATGCTACATACCACAAGCGTATCAATGAAGGGCCCAATCAAGCCAACAAGGCCTGAGTGAACGGGCTCTTTTGTTTTACTTGCAGCCATTGCAATGGGAGAGGATCCCTGACCTGCTTCATTTGAGAATAGTCCGCGCTGAACACCATAGCTGAGAGTAAAAATGAGCGCGCCGGACCCTACACCCAGTACACCGGCCTGAGGGTTGAAAGCGTTTGAAAGAATGGTAACAAATCCTGGAATAACCTGATCATAGTGGAGCAATAGAATGACGAGACCGCCAAGCACATAAAGTATGGCCATAAGCGGAACAAGGCGTGCCGTTACAGCTCCAATTCTCTTAATTCCTCCAAGGATAACGGCTGCCACAAGCGATGCTGTAATCAATCCGGTAATGTGGAGTGGAATGTTGAATTCGGTTCTCATTACATCGGCAAGCGTATTGGCCTGAATTGCATTACCGGTAAGAAGGGCACAAATTGAACCGGAAATAGCAAAAAGAACGGCCAGCCATTTCCAGTTGGAGCCGAGCCCTTTCTCTATATAGTACATGGGGCCGCCTGAAACAGTCCCATCCTTGTTTTCAGTTCGGTAGTACGCCCCAAGGGTACACTCGGTATATTTGATAGCCATGCCGAAGACAGCCGTGACCCACATCCAGAAGAGAGCACCGGGCCCGCCAATGTGTATGGCCAGCGCAACCCCGGCAATATTACCAACACCAACCGTAGCTGAGAGCGCAGTGCTCAGCGCCTGAAAGTGATTGATGTCTCCGGTATCGTCAGGATCGTCATACTTCCCTGATAAAACTTTGAATGCTTCTTTGAACTGGAGAACCTGTATAAATCCAAGACGACCCGTGATGAAAACCCCAAAACCAAGGATTACGACAACCAGAAGGGGCAGCGACTGGTAGCCAAACACTGACTCAGGAAAACTCCATACCAAACTTTCAAGGGTAAAAATGATGCGTTCAAACGTTTCCATAAATATTTTTTAGGCATTCAAATTAAAATCAGAGTGAATGTATAAAAGATTTAGGTTTTATTTTGTGAAAAATGGATATGAAGTGAACGATTAATAATCTTTTTCACTTTATTGGTTGCGAAGACTCTAAATTTAAAAATCTACAATTTTAAGTCTTTGCCAGAAAGTATGTTAAATAAAAAGTAAGAATTCAAAATTATGACAAAAGCTGATATCGTTGATGTAATTTCATCTGCAACCGGAATAACAAAAGTGGAAACCGAAACTGTAGTAAAAGGGTTTTTGGACACTGTAATAGATGCAATGAAACGTGGCGAGACTATAGAGCTCAGAGGTTTTGGAAGCTTTAAAGTTGTTAAGCGTGCACAGCGGGTTGCACGTAATCCGAAAACCAATGAGGAAGTTATTGTACCCGAACAGTATGTACCGATGTTGAAGGTATCGAAAGATTTCAAAAAAATAGTTAATCAATCCAACGGATAGACAACTATCATTCTGCAGATTGCCAAAAATTCGCGCCGTTCGTGTTCAAAAAACCTGCAATTTTAAAAGTAGTTCATCATGCAGGTATGGTTTGAATTTAATAGCTTCAATGGATGGTTCGATGCGTTAAATTAATCTGTTTGATCTTCTTGCTGAGCACATCTTCATGTGTGCAAGTTCCGGAGGCTGAATTTTATTCAGCTGAAGGCATAGTATCCATACATGCAAAAAGTCTCGATGAATCTGATTCATGGAGACACCAGCATGGGGAGCTGATGACTACGATTGTTTCAGTAGAAACAACCGAACCTGTAAGAGGTGCTCTTGACCTCTGGTTTTATGTTCAGCAACCCGGCACATATCAATTCTGGATTCTCGGTTCGGATAGGTCAGCATCAGAAAAACGCAAATTGCCTGCTAAGGTTTTCGACAGCGAAAATTTTCTTTTCAATTCCTTCGAGCTGGTTCTTCCGTCAGGGGATGAACCATTTTGGTTTCAACATGACCTGGCGAATGAACCGCTGGAGATCTTTTTCGAGAAAGAAGGCCATTACTCCATCCTGTTTGAATCGGGTGGTGAGGTTGGTTTTTCAATTGCATCTATTCATCTCTCCCTCAATGGTGCTCATGAGCCTTCAGGAATCGGGTATCCCGAAACCAGGAGATACAATATGGACCCGGTTCTCGAAAAGCGGGAACACCACGTGGAGATCCCGCCTGCCTGGGCTTTTGGTGTTTTATTGGGAACCGATCACTACGAAGGTAGCTATTTTGTTGCGTCAGGCATACATATTGATGCTCTTTTGAGCAGAGACCCTTCCGGAGTTGAGCTGCAGGAACATATCAAACTGGGGAAATTTCTTTACGAGCCCGACCTTGAAAACCAGAAAGATGTGCCGGGTCATTTTGGCGCATTGATGTCAAAAGTTGATCTGTCAACATTGAGGGACATTCACTCTTCTACAGTTCTGAAGGATAATTTGGTCACCAGAGGATTTTTGCTCTCCAAAGCGATCGATCTCTTTAATCCGGAGATTAAAATGTATCCGGCAATGTGGAGAGACAGTGGCCTTTCGGGTTACGATCACCTTAAGAAACAGGTTGAGTTTACTTCAAATCCCCATGGGATAACCTATGAAGTTCCATTTCTGGCGGCTTTGCCGGAGTGGTTTAGAGAAGACTTTGAAGGAGAGATTGACGAAGAGCTTTTTATTCGCTGGCTGCAATTTTCGGCCTTCAACTCCATAATGGTATTGCCATACTTTTCAGATTGGGAAACAGACCGCTCGGAAGAGATCACAAAGCAGTTAAAAAAGTTCACATCTCTTCGTCATCGTCTTTTCCCCTATATCTACAGCTATACTTTACGCGCACGTACTGCGCGCGTGAAGCCTGTAACGGGGGCCGGCACACATACGGCTCAGTTTATGCTGGGAGAAGCGTTCCTGGCGGCTCCCATCGTTGAAGAGGGGAGTGATCAGCGGCAGGTCTATTTTCCGGCGGGCACCTGGTATAACTATTGGGACAATACAGAATACATTGGTGGACAGAGCTGGATTGTGGAAGCGCCTCTCAGTGAAATTCCGCTTTTTGTTAAAGCCGGATCCATCATACCCTACAGAGATGATAGCGGTTCAGTGATGCAAGCAACCAATAACTATTTGACTCTCGACATCTATACCGGTGAGCCGGGAAGTTTCAGGCTTTATGAAGATGACGGGTCAACCATGAAGTACCGGGAAGGTGAGTTTTCAACCACAGCGTTTAGATATTTTGAGCATACTGATTATGCTACATTCAATATCGGAGCTGTGGTAAGAGGTTTTGAGGGCAGGCGTTCCGAAACCAGCTACACGCTTCGATTTAAGTTCATGGATGTGCCGGTTTCGGTTACGGCAAACGGAGAGAGTATGCCCAGCGGAGAAGGGCCGGGTATGTGGTACTATAGTGAGCAGGACCACACCCTGATCATCACGTGGAGTCAGGCGGATAACCAGAGAACGGAGTTTTATATTCAGATGGCGCCATAACCCATGAACCCACCCGCCACTATACGGTAGTTCTGTCTTGTCTTTCTCACCAAAATTATTCATCATGGGGGCGGCTTAAGTATAACTGGCTTAACAACTAACTAATTTAAAACGGGGAAACAATGAATGATTTTGTAGAGTGGTATCTGCAGCCTATTAAAAAATATGCTGAATTTACCGGCCGCGCACGGCGAAAGGAGTACTGGTCGTTTACGCTGGGTAACTTTATCATCTCACTGGTACTTGGAGGTGCGGGTGTTGGGGTCGGTATGGGATCGGAATTTCTGGGCATGCTCTTTAGCCTCTTTGTCTTTATCCCTTCCTTAGCAGTTGGTGTGAGAAGGCTTCATGATACAGGGAAATCGGGATTCTGGCTGCTTATTCTGTTTGTGCCGATTATAGGCTTTTTTGTGCTTCTCTATTTCTTTCTGCTCGACAGCGATACCGGATCAAACCAGTATGGCTCAAACCCAAAGGCGCTGGCCTAGAGTCGACCAGTCTATTGGGGAGCTGTAAAGGACCGCAGCTTATTAGAGATTAAATTTTCGGAAGGCTATGCAAAACCGTGCTTTTGTGTAGCCTTTCTTTTTTCTAAATCATATAATACAGTTACGCTGAAGGCAATTCAAAGTAAACCGTGAACTCAACAAGTTTCAAGCTTGTTATATAGAGAAAGAAGTAAGATTAACCTGAACTAAAATCAGAGGATCAGACATGAATATAAAAGAGAAAACAAGAAAAGAGCTGGAAGAGAAAGTAGAAGCGCTGGAAAATCTCATAGCCCGAAGAGGAGTGGGATCCGACTATCTGGAGAAGGCAGAACGAATTCAGAGAGATTTAAACATTGCGTTGGTACTCGGTACAACGACCGTAATTTTGGGGATTACTGCCCTGGCCGTTTATAAATTTAAAGGTGAGTGAGACATGCCAGCCGAATGGCTGAAAACGGTGTTTCGAGGGGAATGATTTAATTTGGACGAAGCACAGCTCAAAGTTGTTTTACCCGAGACGTCCGAATCTTTGGCCAATTCGGTAGTGGAGGCTTATAGCTTCCCGTCCATAACGAAGAGGATTTAACTAAAACCGGGCTAACGGTATTGTGAATCCATGATAGGAGAAGATTAATTGTACCGTAAGCAGGTTTATGTAGGGCAGATTTTTCAATCAGCCATGGTAATCGTATGCGATTCTATTTCGACCGCATTGCCATCCATATTATAAATCTTTATGTCTTCACCGGTCATATGGTATCTGTATTTTGGCTTTTTATTCATATATAGCACTCCCTCTTTTTTATCCCCGCTAATGCTTTTTTTCCATCTGCAATTCCATTTTTTCGACGTGACGATCAGGTACTCAGGATAAATGCCGGTTTTTTCATATTCAAGCATTCCTCCCCGCTGGTATTCAACCTCTACGGTTTCTTTTGTATGATCTTTCATTTCATTGAACGTATTGGGATTTCATTTTAACGACTCCTGTAAAATAGGCTGCTAAAAGCGAATATGCAGAAGCTTATCCCAATTATTCTAAAAATTTAAACGTATCCACTATTTCGTATTTGGGTTCACGGCTCATAAAGTCCCGGAAAAAGGCGGTGTGGCTTGCACCCATCAGTATAAATACCCGGTCGTCTTCATCCAGGTCAACACGGTGCAGGTTCGAATACATACGGAGGTTTCTCTGGTAATATTTGGCGGCTTCATCCGCGCCTTCAAAGCCCCCCTTCTTTGTCGAGTCCCGCCGGGGCGAGATAGCCTCAAAGTTATACCGTTAATTTTCAAGTTATTTTAAAACAATTTTTATATGTTTTCTATAGGTACCCTTTTTAGGGTGCTCGCAGGAGGTGAGCCCGTACATTCTTCCACCAGTGAAGACTGGGAGGCCTCCTGTTTTCTTTTTTTGTAGGCTCTGCGGCTGATTGGAGCATCTTCTGTTGAGTCGGCTCCCTGGCTCATGTACCGTTGCCGGATTGTCTTTTGAGCTGTTTTGTTCTGAGCAGCTTTTTCTGGTACTCCTGCCGTTTTTGGTTTGTTCTCGCCGGTTCTTCCGGTCCACCTGCCGATCGTAGGGCGTTTGGTTTTTAAGGACACCATAAATCATGCGAAGAAGATTGTACATAACCACCCTCATGGCCTGGTAGTGGTTCATACCCTTTTCTTTGCGAAATCGGTGATAGAGCTTTTTTAGATCCGGATCCCACCGAATGGCCCACAGGCTGCTCATATATAAAATGCCCCGCACCTGCGCCCGGCCTGGTTACATCATTAAATTCCAAAGACTTTGAATTTGAAGGAGAAACCTTTGAAACCGGTCGCTTTACACCTTTTGCAACAGTAGGTATTGGCTGGAGTTTTGGGTTGTAAAAGATATGGAGAAATAGACCGCATTAACCGGCTC
>Ga0207421_10007094_pt1 | contig 12025 bp, 11 predicted proteins | sample SodLakKL_010_SED_4_FD_187542 | JGI IMG/M metagenome (GOLD analysis project Ga0207421, IMG submission 187542) | Alkaline sediment microbial communities from Lake Tanatar, Kulunda Steppe, Russia - 8KL_010_SED (SPAdes) (version 2) | ecosystem: Environmental > Aquatic > Non-marine Saline and... | reverse complement strand
CGCACCGGCCCCGCCGATGATGGCGCTCTTCTGTAGCATGTCGCGGCGGCTGATGCCCTGCGCTGTTTCGAATTCCTCTGCCATGGTTGCAATCCCCTTCGACTGGACACCCGTCGTGTCTCGATGGATCGACCATACGGCGCGGATGCCAGGTCGGCCTACGTCATCGGCGGTAGGTTTCGTACCGCCGCTCGGACCAGTCGGATGGCCCCTGCGGATGTCAGCGCGTCTGCGCACCGCAGCGCCACCGTCGCTTCGGCGGAGCCGTCCAGGCCCCGCATGTCGCTTGCTGTAGCCCTTGAATCACGCAGAGCGGTCGCGACCGGACCGTCGTCGACGCGGTCGACGGTGTGCGGAGAGGGCACGCGTCGCAGTCGCCGCTCGCGGAGCCCCAAGGCGGCTCTGGGTCGTCTGGCCGGCCCCTCGATGTACCGACCGAAGCGTCCGAGGGCCGGGTCCGCAGCGGTGCGACTCGGGACCCGTTGGGGTGCCTGTGCGGAACGATCGCTGATGGGTGCCAGGGCACTGGCACGCAGGTAGGAGTCTCTGGGTGATCCCGGCGCGGGGGAGATGACAGCGAGTGACGTAGCAGGGTCAGGTCACCGGCGGCTTCGGCAGGCGTGATGGGCCCACCCGCCGCTCCGCCCTGGCCCACGGTCACCGTCGCGGGGAGAGCGTTGCCGGGATCGCACCGCAGGCCAGCCGTAGGTGGACGGTCCTGGAGCGTCACCGGCACCCCGAGCGCAAGCGACGATAGGTGGTCCGCGGTTGACGCCATACACCTGCGGCGGCACCATTGCTGACTGCGGTCTCCCGTACCTGGGTACGCAGCATGACGGCCGATCAAGGGACGGCGGCCGCCAGTAAGCTGGAACATATGGGCGTACAGAGGTAGGGGGACCAGGTGGCAACCGGCATGGCTTCGGCCGTCGTGGTCTCGTTCGACCGCACGGCTGGAGAGGCCATCGCTGCGAGCCTCTCACGGCGAGGCTGCTCGGCCCGGTTCCGACACCCCGATGACGTCCACGACGACGACGGCGAGACGGTCGTGGTCGATCTCTCGGCAGGTGACCGCGCCCGAGCGATGACCCTGACTGAACTGGTCGGCGACAGGGTCACGCGCGTCATCCAGATCGGTGACGACGTTCGTGGGTCCTTGGCGCAGTTGCCCGTGCACGCCCGCGTCGCGGCGACGGCGAGTCTCGACGAACTCCTGCAGGCGATCGTCGGCGACCAGCACCCAGGCAGCCGGCGCGAAGGTCACCACAGCACGCCTTCGCGCCCCGGCAGGGTCGTGCTCACCAACCGTGAGCGCGAACTGCTCCGGGAGCTGCTCGCCGGGAACACCACCGCTCAGGTCGCGGCCCGGTGGTCGGTCTCGGAGCACACGGTGCGGACCCACCGCCAGAACCTGCTGCAGAAGATCGGTGCGCGCAGCCAGTCGGAGGCGGCCGCCTGGGCGCTGAGGGCTGGGCTGTCCCCCGCTTCGCCTGCGCAGGAGGTCGGCGCATGACCGGTCCCGTGGTCGTGCTCGTCGAACCTCGGCCACTGGTCCGGGAGGCGATGGTCGAGACGCTCGTGCAGGACCATGGTGTCCAGGTCGCGGCGGCTAGCGACGATGTCGCGTCGACGGTCCTCCAGGCCGCCAGGGTCGAAGCAGACGTTGTCGTGGTGGCCAACACCCCCACACTGTCACTCCCTGCCCTCTGTGAACAGCTCCACGCCCTCGAGGGAGCTCCTCGGATCCTCGTCGCAGACAGCCAGGCCGATGAGGAGGCCCTGCTCCGCGCCATCGAGGCTGGTGCGGACGGCTACTCCAGCGGTGTCAAGGGTCTAGCCGGCCTCGTTGAGGCGATCGAGGCCATCGCGAGAGGGGAGTCCGTGGTACCGCCAGCGATGCTCGGTCCGCTTCTCCGGCGCCTCATCGAGCGCCAGCGCGAGGCCGCGCAAGCAGCGGAACGCCTGGTCAATCTGACCCCGCGGGAGCGTCAGGTGCTCGCGCTGCTGGTGGACGGGCTTGACCACGAGGGCATCGCCGCGCAGCTGGTGATCTCGCCCGAGACGGCTCGGACCCATCTGCAGCGAGTCCTCCGTAAGCTTGGGGTTCGGTCACGCGTGGAAGCCATCGCGCTGGTCGCCCAGACCGGGCTGGCCGACCGCCTGGAACGCATCGTCGAACGGAGCGCGTCATGACCACGAAGGTCTACCGGCTCCCCATCCGACGAACTGAACTGCGCCTGAGGGACGAGGACACCCGCAGCGTCCTGATCGATGTCGAGCGTGGTACGACGCATGTGCTGAACCCGACGGCGCGAGCCATCTGGGAGCTCTGTGACGGCACCACCACGCTGGACGAACTCGTCGATGCGATCTGCCAGGTGTTCTCCGTGTCCCACGGTGTGGCACTCCGCGACGTCGCGGCGGTGTTGGCACAGCTCGAGGAAGCCGGGTTGGTCGCCTGGGCCTCCGACGACGGTCAGGGGGTGTGATGGGGGGCGCGATGCAACCCCTGCCGCCTTCGGCTCCCACGTGGTGGGGGGCGGTAGCTCGGCGCTCGGTGAAGGGCCCGGCTGACATCGCCCTGCTCCTGCTCGACACCGTGCTCGTCGTCATGGGCTACCTGCTCATGTTCATGCTGCGCTACGAGCTCGACGTCCCTGGTGGCGCCTGGGACGGGTTGCTCGTCTTCGCCGCCTTCGCCGTCGCCGTGCACCTGCTGGTGAACCGCCTCCTCGGCCTCTACGGCCCGGTCTGGCAGCAGGCCAGCATCCTCGAAGCGCAGCGGATCCTGCTGTCGGGGCTCATCGCCACCCTGCTGCTCCTCGTCACGGTCCTGCTCACCGATCGGTACGTCCCGGTCTCGGTGATCATCACTGGAGGGATAATCGCCACCGGCCTCATGGGGGTCCTGCGGTTCCAGTCCCGACTTTTCGCCTTCCACCGCCGAGGTGCCGGTGACGCGACGCGGGTGCTCATGGTCGGGGCTGGTGAGTCCGCAGGCGCGATCCTGCGGGAGCTGTCCCGGCAACCGGACGCAGGCGTCAGCATCGTGGCGTTGCTGGACGACGACCCCCGGAAGCTCGGCCGCTGGCTCGGAGCGGTGCCGATCGCGGGAACGGTGGACGACCTTGTCCTCGTCGGGGAGCAGCTCGAGGTCGAGCAGGTCCTGTTGGCGATCCCCTCGGCGGACTCCGAACTGGTCCGCAAGGTCGCCGATGCCACGACGCAGCTCAGCGTGTCGCTGAAGGTGTTGCCCAGCGTGTCGGAGCTGATGAACGGACTGCCTCAGCTACGGGACGTGCGTGACCTGTCCATCGACGACCTGCTGGGGCGGCAGCCGATCTCCACCGATCTTGCGTCGGTCAAGGCGCTCGTGCATGGTCGCCGGGTGCTGGTCACCGGTGGCGGTGGTTCGATCGGGTCGGAGATCGTCCGGCAGATCGCGGCCTACCACCCGTCTCATCTGCTCGTCCTCGACCGGGATGAGACCCACCTCTTCGACGCGATGGCAGCGATCGATGGCCGCGGCGAACCGGTGCTGCTCGACGTGCGCGATCGTGATGGGATGCTGCAGCTGTTCCGCCGCGAGCAGCCGGAGATCGTGTTTCACGCCGCAGCGAACAAGCACGTCCCGTTGCTGGAGTCCCACCCAAGGGAGGCAGCATCGACCAACGTCCTGGGCACGGCGAACCTCGTCGACGCGGCCCGCGCCGCGGGGGTCCCGCGGGTGGTCTTCATCTCGACGGACAAGGCGGTCAACCCCTCCAGCGTGATGGGCGCGTCCAAGGCCGTTGGGGAGCAGCTCGTCCTGGCGGACGCACCCGCGGGTGCTGCGTGGTGCGCGGTGCGGTTCGGGAACGTGCTCGGCAGCCGGGGCAGCGTGGTACCGACCTTCATGCGCCAGATCCGGCAGGGCGGACCGGTCACCGTCACCCACCCTCAGGTGACCCGCTACTTCATGAGCATCCCGGAGGCCGTCCAGCTGGTCCTGCAGGCCGCGGCACTCGCCGAGGACAGGGACGTGTTCATGCTGGAGATGGGAGAGCCGGTCCGCATCATGGACCTCGCCACTCGGATGGTCTCCCTGGCCGGGCTCCGGGTCGGCGCGGACATCGAGCTGCGCGTCACGGGGCTCAGGCCGGGAGAGAAGCTCGCCGAGGAGCTCCACACCGTCGACGAGCAACCCCTGCCCACCAGCCACCCGAAGATCGTCCGGCTGCACCCGGCGCTGTTGGGCTCCTCGCAGCTCGCCGACGTCCTCAAGCAAGTAGCGACGGCGGTCGATGCACGGGACGACGCCGCGCTCGCACCTCTGCTCTTCGCGGCGACCGGTCGTGACGGCGCCCTCGTCGGCGCTGCCGAGATCCAGGACAGGGACGAGCCCACCGATGACTGAGGACCACCCGCTCGCTCGGTATCTGGTGCCCGTCCGCCGTCGCTGGCCCATCCTGGTCGGTGCCTTGGTGCTCAGCGTGGTCGTCGCCTGGTTCACACTCCCCGACGCACCGGAGCCGGGCGAGCAGGTGATCACCGATCCCTCGGTGAACTACAGCGCAACCCACCTGCTGGTCCGTGAACGGGTCACAGCGGAGACCTCCAACTTCGACCTGGTGGTGCTGCTGGCCCGCCAGGGAGAGGTCCAGGCAGCGGTGGAGTCCTCGCTCGGGGACCAGGTGGCGCCGGGTGCGGCTGCGGCCGTCATCCTGGAACCCAACGCCAACCTCGGCACGCTCGGAGTCACCGCGGTGCAACCGACCGCGGAGCAGTCCGTGGCGCTGGTCGAAACCTACGCGCGGGTCCTCACCGAGTACTTCGATGGCAGGGCCGAGCAGAGCGTCGATGAGCGCCTGGAGCAGATCCGCTCGCGGCTCGGGGCTTCGCTCGAACGCATCCAGCAACTGGAAGCGCAGGTCGCTGACCTGCCAGAGGAGAGCCTCGATCGGCGGTTGCTCGCGTCCGAGCTGAGCGTGCTCATCGAGCAGTACGGCTCGCTCCAGGCCGAAGCGGCGGCACTGGAGTCGGAGTCGCTCAGTGACCGTCCGACCTTCCGGACGCTGCAGGAGCCGGTCCCCACACCGACCGAGGCCCCGAGCGCTCCGGTATTCGATGTGCCTGAATCGCCATGGGTCCGTTTCGCGATAGCGGCGATCGCGGCGCTGATCGTTGGGCTCGCGGTGGTGTTCGGGTTGGACTGGATGGACACCCGTCTCCGGAGCCGTTCCGACACCGAGGAGGCGTTCGGGCTGCCTGTCCTGGTCGAGCTCCCGCGACGCCTCCGCGGCGTCCAACGCAAGGACCCACTTCCGACGGCCACCGAGCCCTCGTCCGCTAGCGCTGAGGGGTACCGGTCGCTGCGTCTGTCCCTCACCCTGGCGCCGAGGTGGGAGCTCGATCGCAACGCGCCCGGGCCCGATGGGCCCGTCGGCTCCGCAGTGCAGGTGTCAGGTCGGGGACAGCCGCGAACGATACTCGTCTCCTCCGGGCGAGACTCCGAGGGCAAGTCGACCGTGGTGGCCAACCTCGCCGTCAGCTTCGCCGAGACCGGGCAGCAGGTCCTAGTGGTCGATTGCGACTTCCGCCGGGCGACCGTGGGCGACATCCTGGGAGCCCAGCCCGGTCCAGGGCTCAGGGACCTCGGCGGGCCCGATCACCCCGCGCTCAGCGACCTGGTCGTCGGCTCCGGGTTCGCGAACGTGTCGGTGATCCGCTCCGGGAGCCCGGGCATTGCCCCGGCCTGGTTCCCAGCGGAGAGCACCAGGATCCTGACGGAAGCGGTCGAGCTGGCGGACATCGTCATCATCGACACCGGCCCGTTGCTCGTGACCAACGAAGCATCCGCGATGATCCCGACCGTGGACGCCGTCCTGCTGACCACGTTCGCTGGCCGCCTGTCGCGGCCGCAGGCCACGAGGTCGACGGCGTTGCTCACCCAGCTGCAGGCCACTGTCGCAGGTGTGGTGCTGGTGGGATCCGACCAAGCCCGCAAGTATGGCTACTACTACGCTCCACTGCGTGAAGCTGCTGCGAAGGGCGAGCGACTCGAGCCGTGGAACGCAAGCCGCAAGAAGCCCAGTTGACCACCGCCCCTACCTGGCGGCGGGATGACCGTGCGCTGTGGCGTCGGTCGGGCGCCAGGTTCGTGGTCCTCGCACCCGAACACGACGAGGCGCTGGTCCTCGAGGGCACCGCTGCCCTGACCTGGGAGCTTCTCGCGGAGCCGATCGCGGAGGGCGAGCTGTTCGCGCTCCTCGCCGAGTACTTCGGTGTCACGCGCGATGAGGTCGGTGAGGAGCTTTCGCCGTTCTTGGAGCGGTTGTTGGGGTACGGGGCGGTCTATCGCCCATGAACTCGACCGAGCTGCTCAGCCGCGTCGCGTCCTACGGACTGCCCGATCGCGTCGGACCGATAGCCGGACAGCCACTCGATGGCACGGCCTGGGCGGGTCTGATGAGCCCCGTCCGCTACCAGCGGCTGATCGGTCACCTGAGCCGGGCGGTGGAAGCCGGTGACCTGCCGGTCACCGATGAGCAACGCGCCGAGGTGGCTGAACAGGACCTTGAAAACTGCGTCCGCGCGCTGCATCTCGATCGCCGGCTGCTCGAGTTGACCGCTCAGCTGGAGTCCGACGGCATCGAGGTTGTGGTCCTCAAGGGCACCGCGAACGCACACCTCATCTACCCCGATCCGGCCACGCGCGCGTTCGGGGACAACGACCTGTTGTTCCGTGCAGCACAGTTCGAGGACGCCGTCCAGGCCCTCAAGGAGCTCGGCTACGTGCGGCAGGTGGCCCCGCCACAACGCGAGTTCGCGCTGCGCTTCTCCAAGGGGGCGACGCTGAAGGGGCCGGAGGGCGACGAGGCGGACCTGCATCGCAATCTCGTGTTCGGCACCTTCGGTTTCGCGATCGAGCTCGACGGATTGTTCGACTCATGTGTCAAGTTCGAACTAGGAGGCCGCCGTGTCCGAGCGCTAGGACCGGAGACCCGGCTGCTCCACGCTTGCTACCACTCTGCCCTCGGTGATCCCGATCCGCGCTACAGCAGCCTCCGGGATGTCGCCCAGATGCTCGCGTTCGGCACCCACGACAACCGGCGGGTCCTCGAGCTCGCGCGGCGATGGCGATCGACAGCCGTGCTGGCCCGGGCCTTCCGGTTGTGTCGTGAGCACCTCGGAGTGGAGCTGAAGGGGCCGTTGGTCAGCGCGGTGGCCGGGTACGAGCCGACCCGTCGCGAACGGCGCGCTATCGCGAGCTACGTCGGCGAGAACCGGCACTACGCCGCGAAGGTCGCGGCCTCCCTGCCGTACCTGGATGGTGTCGGCACGAAAATCGCCTTCCTTCGGGCGTCCGCCCTGCCGTCGGAGGAGTTCATCGAGAGCCGCGGGAACGAGCCCCGCTCCGCCTGGATCCGGCGCGGCCTGCAGTCGCTGCTCCAGGGCGGCCTGCGCTGATGCCCGATCGGGTCCTGTGGTTGACCAAGGGGCTCGGTCTCGGAGGTGCTGAGCGGCTGCTCACCCTCATGGCTCCCAAGCTGGACCGTGAGCGCTACACCGTGGACGTCGCCTACCTGCTGCCGTGGAAGGACGCCTTCGCTGACGACCTCGGTCGGGCGGGGGTGGATGTCATCTGCCTCGGTGCGCGACGCACCATGGAGCTCGATTGGCCCGGACGGCTACGGCAGCTGCTCAAGGATCGGCGGTACGCGATCGTGCACACCCACAGCCCCGTGCCTGCCGTGGCCGCTCGTTCGATGGTGCGCCGTCCCACCCACCTCGTGCACACCGAGCACAACATGTGGGACCGCTACCGGTGGCCCACCTACGCGAGCAACGCCCTCAGCTACGCCCGCAACGACGCGGTTCTCGCCGTGTCCGACGGCGTCGCCGGCTCGATCGAGCGTCCCTGGTGGGCCCGCATCGGCAAGGCTCCGGCCGTCGAGACCCTCCTGCACGGCGTGGAACCCGGCGAGGTGCCGCGTGGACCCGAGGCTCGCGCGACGGCCCGCGCCGCACTCGGCCTGCACGAGCGCACCCCGGTGGTCGGCTGCGTCGCCAACCTCACGCCGAAGAAGGACCACGCCGGCCTCCTGGAGGCGATCGGCCAGGTCCGTGCCCAGGTGCCCGACGTCGTCCTGCTGCTGATCGGCACCGGTCCCCTCGAAGCGGAGCTGCGTGCCAACGTGCAGCAGCAGGGGCTGCAAGACGCGGTGCGCTTCCTCGGCTCGAGGAACGACGTCCCGGACCTTCTGCCGTCCCTCGACGTGTTCGTGCTCGGTTCGCGCTACGAGGGTCTACCCATCTCGCTCCTAGAGGCGATGGCCGCCGAGGTGCCGTGCGTCGCCACAGCGGTCGGTGGCATCCCCGAAGCTGTCACCGACGGCGTCGAAGGACGTCTGGTACCGCCGGGTCACCCGGACACTCTCGCGCAGGCGCTCGCCGGGCTCCTGCAGGATCCTGAGCTGCGGTCGGCCATGGGGGCAGCGGGTCGCCAGCGGGTCATCGCCGACTTCTCGATCGATCGGGCGGTGCGCCGCACCGAGCAGCTCTACCGGCGGTTGCTGACGGAGTGAGCAGGACCTGCGTGCGGCTCGGCGGCACGGGCGGGTGGCGGGTCGATGTCCCAAGGTTCGGCCGTGCCGTCAGCCTCGACGTCGGCGGTGCCTGAATGAATCACGACATGTGACTCTCTGAGTCCGAGCGGTCCCTTCCGATAGCATGGTGACGTAGATGCGTGACCTGGGGACATCATGCGAAGCGCTGCACCCAACAGCAGGCCGTCCGTTCTCTGTCGGCCAGACGAGATCCGGTGCGCTCCATGCTGACCTACAACGTTGTCGCAGCAGGCTTCGTTGGCGTTGTGCTCGTGCTGCTGACGGTTCCGCTGGCTCGGCGTGCGGCCCGAACTGACGGCGACCCTGTGCTCGCACGCATCATCCTCATCGGCCTGATCCTCAAGTTCGTGGCGGCGGTGGCTCGCTACTGGGTCGCGCAGGAGCTGTACGACGGGTCGGCTGACGCGAATGTGTATCTCAACTTCGGTGCGGACTATTCCGAGAGCATGCGTCAGGGCAACTTCACCTACGACGGGTCCGCACGCGGTGGAAGCGATGGGACACACTTCATCCGGCAACTGACCGGGTGGGTCATGTTCATCACCGGTCCGAGCAGGTTCGCCGCGTTCTTCGTGTTCTCGTGGTTCAGCTTCCTGGGCGCCTACCTCTTCCACCGGGCCTTCGCCTTGGCCGTCCCGGATGGCGATAGGCGCCGCTACGCCTACATGCTCTTCTTCCTGCCCTCGCTCATCTACTGGCCCTCGAGCGTCGGCAAGGAGGCATGGATGCTCTTGACGCTCGGGCTCAGTGCCTACGGGGTCGCCCGCCTACTAGCCCACGCGTCCGGTGGGTACACCATCGCGGCGCTGGGACTGCTCGGTAGCGCAGCGGTGCGGCCTCACATGACGGTCCTGGTGGCCGGCGGTCTCGCGATCGCAGTCTTGATCCGACGGTCGAAGCCCGGCTCGCTCCTGGGGCCGGTTGTGCGTGTGGTCGGGGTGGGCGTGGTGTTCGTCGCTCTGGTCTTCGCCGTGCAGGCTGCTGAGGAGCGCTTCGGAATAGAGGGCGAAGGCGTACGAGGAGCGGAGCAGGTCATCGACGCCACGGCCGAGCAGACCTCCAAGGGCGGATCGGAGTTCGAAGCGCGTCGCCCGGAGTCCATCACAGACGTGCCCTTCGCGGTGTTCACGGTCCTCTTCCGGCCTTTGCTCTTCGAGGCGCACAATGCACAGGCGCTGCTGACGTCCATCGAGGGCATGCTGCTCATGCTCCTCATCGCCCTGTCGTGGAAGCGCCTCCGTCAGGTACCCCGGCAGATGCTTCGGAATCCCTATGTCGCCTTCGTGGCGACCTACTCGCTGGGCTTCATGCTGGCCTTCGCGAGTTTCGGCAACTTCGGGATCCTGGCGCGCCAGCGTTCCCAGCTCTTCCCGTTCCTGCTGGTGCTGCTTGCCATCCCTGCCGGGCGCGTCATCAACGAGGTTGCAGATCGCCGGTCGACGCGAGCCGCGGGCCGCCACGACCCTGTGCTCGTCTATCTGCCGGCCGGGCCGGATCCGTCTACCGAGAGCCAGCCGGGTCAAGCACCGACAAGGGCCGGCCAGCCACCTCCTCCACCTCCCCCGTCCATGTCCCAGGAACGTGATGGAGAAGGGGGAGAGGCAACCCATGGTCCGTGAGCCCATCAGTTCGGCCAGGAACATAGCGTGCCCACAGTAAGGGCGATGAGCGCATTATATGGGACTCGGCTGGGTCGCTTCCTGCGTCGCTGCGCGACAGCGACGGCCCCACGGGTCTGTGCGGCTGTGCACGCGCTCGTCGTCCGGGGCGGAGCTCGTCGATGGCCTATCGATCTCGTCCTCAAGCACCGGTACGACTACGAGCTCGTCCAGGTCCCACCGGACCGCGTGACGGGTCTGCTTCGCGCCTCCGCTTGGAGAGCCGTGCCCGAAGGATCGAAGCTCGGGCGGCTGGATCGCCTTGAACGCTGGATTGAGCTGGGCAGTCCCTGGAAGTCGGTACGTCGCCACCCGAGCCGGAACCTCCAGGGCCGCTTCCTCGTGGGAGGCGACTGGGACCAGGGCATCGTGGCGTTCGAACCTCTGTCCGTCTTCGATCAGCTCTTCGACGAAGGGCGGGCTCCAGCGGAAACGGACGAGTACCGCTATCTGCAGGAACTCATCGCCGCGGGGAGGCTCGCGCACACCCACGGTTGCACGTCGATCGCTGAGCTGGATCGGTATTTCGAGGACCTGATCCAGGCATACGAGACCATCCGGGATCAGGGCTACCGGACGCAAGAGGAACTCGGCGAGGACGGCCATGATGAGATCCGGGTCTGCATCGACCGCAGCGGACGGTTTGCGGTCGTCGGAGGGGGAACTCACCGTCTCTCGATCGCGCAGAAACTCGGCGTCGAATTGGTGCCCGTCCTCGTGAAGCGGGTCCACCGCGACTGGGTTGGGCTCCCCGCTGGCGAGCCGAGAGACCGCGTGATCGCTCGCGTTGATGAGGCGATACGCCTGGCGGCGAGCTGATGCCGAGAACACGCTCGGGAGACGCTCACGGCCTGGGTCGAGGTCGGCGACCGCCGGGACTAGAGAGCACCGTACTGGTGCCGCCTCCGAACCTTCGTTGAGCGGTGAACCGGGCTACCGGCAGTACGATGCGCAGGGCCCCTTGGGCTGACACATGAAGCCACCGCCGGACTCGTGTCCCGAGTGGCTCAGATCGGGACCGACCATCCGGGGTGACCGTTGACCACTGTCCGTCAGGCGTTCCGCCTCATCGGCCGTGAGCACCGCGGACGCTGGTTTCTCCTCATCGTCGTCGCCGTGATCGCAAGTGGCTTCGAGGTGGTCGGCGCGGCGCTCGTCTACGTGCTGCTCGGCTTGGTCGCCGACCCCGGGGGTGAGGCAGCACTGCCGGTGATCGGTGATGTCCGCGGTCTGTTCGACGTCGAGCAGGACGTCCTGCTACTCGGCCTTGCGGCCCTCATGGGGGCGTTCTTCCTGCTGCGGGCGGTCGTCCACGTCGGTGAGGTGTACTTGCAGAACCGAGTCGCTCACAACGCCGGTGCTCGGCTCGCGGCCAAACTCGTCCTCGGCTACCTGTCGATGCCGTACACCTTCCACCTCAGCCGGACATCCTCTGACCTCATCCGCAACAGCCAGCAAGCGGTGCAGGCGCTGGTCAAGGACGTGTTCGTCCCCGTCATCAGGATCGCAGCCGAGGGGATACTGGTGACGGCGATGCTGGCGCTCTTGGTCGTCTTGGCACCAGCGGCGACGGGCCTTGCCGTCCTCGTCATTGGCGGCGCGGCGGTGCTCATGCTCCGTATCATCCAGCCTCGGTTGAAGCGGCTCGGTCGGCGGGCTCACCGCCTCCAAGGTGAGACCCTCGGGACGCTGCAGCAAGCGTTCCACGGCGTACGGGACATCAGGATCCTCGGTCGCGAGGAGGCGTTCGCACGGCGC
>Ga0207421_10007092_pt1 | contig 12026 bp, 10 predicted proteins | sample SodLakKL_010_SED_4_FD_187542 | JGI IMG/M metagenome (GOLD analysis project Ga0207421, IMG submission 187542) | Alkaline sediment microbial communities from Lake Tanatar, Kulunda Steppe, Russia - 8KL_010_SED (SPAdes) (version 2) | ecosystem: Environmental > Aquatic > Non-marine Saline and... | reverse complement strand
CGCCGATGTTGTGATCAGCCGGAACGATCAGGCCAAAGATAAACGGCTTGCCGAGGTGATGGAGGTTATCACCCGCCACTTGCACGCAGCCGTCAAAGAGGTTGAACCAACGCAGGACGAATGGATGCAAGCGATCCTGTTTCTAACCGAGACAGGCCATAAATCCGACGATTGGCGGCAGGAATTTATCCTGCTGTCGGATGTTTTGGGCGTGTCGATGCTGGTTGATGCAATCAACAATCGCAAACCATCCGGCGCGTCGGAAAGCACCGTGCTGGGACCTTTCCATGTGGCAGATGCACCCGAAAAACCGATGGGCGCGAATATCTGTCTGGATGGCAAAGGCGAGCCGATGCTGGTCAAAGGGCGTATCCTCGACACCGACGGCAACCCGATTGCGGGGGCCAAGATTGATGTCTGGCAGACCAATGACGACGGCTTTTATGACGTGCAACAAAAAGGCATCCAGCCCGATTTCAATCTGCGCGGCGTGTTCCGGACCGGCGCTGACGGCAGCTATCATTTCTGGGGCGCCAAGCCGCGTTTTTATCCGATCCCCGATGATGGACCTGTCGGTAAATTGCTGGGGGCGCTGGGGCGGCACCCTTACCGGCCCGCGCATCTGCATTACATTATTGAGGCAGAGGGTTTTGAAACCCTTGTCACCCATATTTTCGATCCCGATGATGATTACATCCACACCGATGCCGTCTTTGGCGTCAAGCAAAGCCTGATGGCCAAGTTCCGCCATATCACCGCCGCCGACCGGATCAGCACCGAGGGTCAGGCAGGCGCGTTTTATGAAGTGATCCATGATTTCGTACTGGCGCCAGTGACATGACCAATCCTTGCATCATCTGCGTGGCGATCACCGGGTCGCTGCCGCGTAAGGCCAACAACCCTGCCGTGCCAATCACAGTGGCCGAACAGATCGAAAGCACACAAGAAGCATTCGAGGCTGGCGCCAGCATCGTCCACGCTCATGTGCGCAATGATGATGAAACACCCTCCAGCGATCCCGAAAAGTTTGCTGCCTTGCAAGAGGGGCTGAAAAAGCATTGCCCCGGCATGATTATCCAATTCTCGACAGGTGGCAGGTCGGGCGCGGGTAAGGTGCGGGGGGGCATGTTGCCCTTGCGCCCTGACATGGCGTCGTTGTCGGTGGGGTCCAACAATTTCCCCACCCGTGTTTACGAAAACCCGCCCGATCTGGTCGATTGGCTGGCGGCGGAAATGCAGACCTACGGGGTCAAGCCAGAGGTCGAAGCCTTTGATCTGTCGCATATCCTCAAAGCTGCTGAAATGTATGAAAAGGGTCAGATCACCGATACCCCTTATGTCCAGTTCGTCATGGGCGTGAAAAATGCCATGCCGGCCGACAGGCATGTATTTGATTTTTATGTGCAAACCGTCAACCGCCTGTTTCCGGGTGCACCCTGGTGCGCCGCAGGGATCGGCGCGGCCCAGATCACGCTGAACGAATGGGCTGTCGCGGCGGGCGGGCACGCGCGCACTGGGCTGGAAGATAACGTGCGGCTGGACCGCGACAGGCTGGCTGCGTCGAACGCAGCGCTGGTGCAGCGGGTCGTGGCGTTGTGTGAACGTCATGAACGGCCTGTCGCTGACACGGTGACCGCACGTGCATTGCTGGGTCTTGCCGATGGGGGGTAAAAATAGTGGGCGGGGCTTAAACCTATCTTAATTGGCCTGCGCCATGGTGGCTGCGACAGAAACTGTTGCTGCAAGAGGCCCAGATGCGCAAGCTTAACGCGATACCATTTTCACTGAAACTGCCTGTAATCATTGCGGGATTATGCCTGTTGTCATCCCTGACGGTGGCAGTTTTGGGCTATGCCGATTCGCGGCGCAGCATGGTGACCCAAGCACAGCACAGCTTTGATATCCTGATTGATGAACGCGGTCAGGCGTTGGAAAATCTTTTCGCAACGCTGGAAATCGACCTGCGCAATCTCGTAGCAAGCCCTGCAACGCTAAGTGCGGCGCAGGCGCTAGGATCGTCATTTCACTTGATGACGGATCCTGCGTCGCTGCAGGCAGCCTATGGCGCCAATAACCCCAACCCCGTGGGACAACGGCATCTACTTGATCAAGCCGCCGAAGCTTTACCTTATAACTTTCAACACGGGGCTTTCCATCCTGGCTTGCGCCAAACCTTGGAAACGACAGGATTTGACGACATCTTTCTGGTATCGCCAGATGGGGACGTGATCTATTCCGTTACAAAAGCTGCTGATTTTGCGTCGAACCTTGAAACCGGTACGTTTCGCGAAACGGGCCTTGGACATGCGTTTCGCGCGGCACGCGACGGGGGCGGGGATGCGTTCAGTTTTACCGACTTTGCCCCATATGGCCCGCGCGGGAACGACGTTTTGTCGTTTTTGTCCGCACAGATCCTGAATGCCGAAGGGGGGGTGGCCGGTGTGCTGGCCGTACAATTGTCGACCAGTCAGTTTGATGCCATTCTGAACAATGCCAGTGGTCTGGGTGCCACGGGTTTGCTGTACCTGGTTGGCACTGATGGCCGGACGCGCAGTCATACGCGGTTTGCCGGTGGTCATACGCTGCTACAAGATGTCAGCCATCTGCCGCATATCTTGGCGAATGATGCCGGCTCAGGGGAAGGTGTCGTTGGTAATGGCATCGGTGGTGCAGCTTCGATCGTCGAACGGGCAGATGTTTCGGGTCTGGACCGCGATTGGCGCATCATCGGTGAGAAAACGCTTGCCGAAGTGTTGCAACCCGTTGTCGCCATGCGCAACAAGATGATTTTGATCAGTGCAGTGGTGATGGTGATCGCAATCCTGTTGGGGGTTGCAACCGCACGTTCGGTTTTACTGCCGCTGGACCGGTTGCGGCTTGGCATGCTGCGCGTTGCAGATCGTGATTACAGCGGGACTGTATCAGACACCGATCGTGGCGATGAATTGGGTCAATTGTCAAAAGTGCTGGTCAATGTGCGCGACAAATTACGTGCTTCCGATGCCGCCGAACAAGAACGCCAGAAGGTGCAGGTGGAACAGGCCGAAGTTGTCGAACGCTTGAGCAAGGCAATGATCGCGCTGGCTGACGGTGACCTGACAGCCACCATCGACAGGCCGTTTAGTGAAAGCTACGAACAGTTGCGGCATGATTATAACCGCACAGTTGCTAACCTGAATGAAACCATTGGATCTGTCGTCAGCAGTGCCGTCGGTATCCGCGAGCGTGCAAACGAAATGAGCAGCGCCTCTGACGACCTGTCGCGCCGCACCGAAAATCAGGCCGCAACCCTTGAACAGACTGCTGCGGCGCTCGACCAGTTGACTGCCAGCGTCCGTTCCGCCGCGAGTGGCGCAAAAGAAGTTGAAGGCATCGTCGCAGATGCCCGCAAAGACGCCGACGCAAGCGGGCCTGTGGTCCAAAAAGCCGTCACAGCGATGACCGCAATTGAAAAATCCTCCGACGAAATATCGCAGATCGTCGGTGTGATTGACGACATCGCGTTTCAGACCAATCTGCTAGCGCTGAATGCCGGCGTAGAAGCCGCCCGTGCGGGTGACGCTGGGCGCGGTTTTGCTGTTGTCGCATCCGAAGTGCGCGCGCTTGCCCAACGTTCCTCCGAGGCGGCCAAGCAGATCAAATCACTGATTGCAGGCAGTTCGGATCAGGTTGTCGCTGGCGTTAATTTGGTGGGTCAGGCTGGTGATGTCCTGACGAATATCGCGTCCCATATCAATCATATCGCTGGTCTGGTGTCTGAAATTGCGGCAGGGGCGCAGGAACAGTCGACAGGACTTGCTGAAATCAACCTTGGCGTCACCCAACTGGATAAGGTGACCCAGCAAAATGCAGCAATGGTGGAACAATCGACCGCCAGCAGCCATTCCCTGAACGCTGAATCTGCCAGCCTTGCTGACCTAGTCGCACAATTTCAGCTGGGTGGCGTCAAAACCCGCCGTGCCGGTATGACAGCGCCAGTTTCGGAAAATGTCATGATGTTCCAATCACCCAGATCGCGCGTGCAGCAAGCGAAACCGGTTGAACTGCCCCTTGTGCAACCTATCGCGATGACAGGTACTCTGGGTGGCGCGCCTGTGCATAACACCGACGGATGGGAAGACTTCTGAACCGGCTTTGTGCTAAGGCCGGTTCACGCGGAACGAGCTATTGCAAGGTTTGTTCAGGTTTCCGATGTGTTAATATTAGTCCATGTTGCAACGCTTAGCGTTTGACACGACCAGCCCAGACGCTATTTTCGTCAGACGCTTTGACCGACTGTCGCAGTTAACGCGGTGACGCGTCAAAGGCTTAAATCATCTGGGAGGAATTCGATGATCAAATCTATTCTTGGCACATCTGTAATTGCACTGGCGGCCGCTGTGCCAGCATTCGCGCAAGATGTTGACCGGACCGGCTGGCCAACCAGCTTTACCGTCGGCACTGCATCGCAAGGTGGGACCTTCTTTGTTTACGGGTCCGGTTATGCCAACCTGATCGCCGAAGAACTTGGCGTGACCGGCGGCGCCGAAGTGACCGGCGGACCTATGCAGAACATGGCACTGGTCCATACCGGCGAAGCCGCGTTGGGCATGACCACTATGGGTCCAGCGCAGGTCAGCATCGCGGGTGAAAGCCCGATCGCGCCCGGTTTGGAAATGACCAATGTCTGCGCGCATTTCCCGATGTATGAAACGCCATTCCATGCCGTAGCATTGTCCAGCTCGGGCATTACATCGCTCAGCGATATTCCGGCTGGCGCGCGCGTCGGTTTCGGGCCTTCGGGTGCGACGGCTGATGTGTATTTCCCTGAAATGCTGACAGCCCTCGGGATCGAATTCGAACGCCGCAACGGCGGCTGGAACGACCTGGGTGGCCAGATGCAGGACGGTTTGATCGATGTTATCGGCTTTGCCGCCGGTGTGCCGATCCCGCAAGTTGCGGAGCTTGAGGCATCAACCAATGTCAACATCATCGAGTTTACCGAAGAAGAACAGGCTTTGATGACCGAGCTGTTCCCTGTTGCGAATTTCGACATCCCTGCCGGCACCTATGCAAGCCTGGCAGAGCCTGCGCGCGCTGTGTCGATGTGGAACTTTGCCATTGCCAATTGTGATCTGCCGGAAACCTTTGTCTATGAAGCGACCCGCGTGATTATGGAAGACAATGAGCGGATGTTGCAGGTTCATTCCTCGGCTGAAACGACCGTCTTTGAAAACTGGGACAAGAACACCGTGATCCCTTGGCATCCGGGTGCAGCGCGCTGGTTCATCGAAAACGGCGCTGATATTCCTGCTGAGATGATCAAGCAGTAATCATAATCCGGGCCGGCGCGAACAGCACCGGCCCTTTTCTACCAGACTGGATGATTAACATCCGGCTGATTCAGGGGCTCTGCCCCGATGTTCTTCAGGGGGAACAGCTTTATGAGTAGGGCCGACATTGCAAAAGATACTGCATTGGATGATGACACCGGCCCGCTGGTCGCAGAAGGCGCTGACGAAGAAGTCATCGAATATAACCGGCGTCTTTATAGCGGCACTTTCTATTGGGTTGTCGCAGGCGCTTTGGCGATCTACGCCTTTTTTCACATCGCAGCGCTGAACGGCTTATCTATCCGCAACATGACAGGCGGTATGGTGAATTTGCCATTTTTGCCGCGTCTGCCGATGGAATCATGGACCTACCGGACCGTCCATATCGCTGGGGCCACCGGGCTTGGGTTTTTGATGTTTTCGGGCACGTCCTTTGTCGACCGCACCGAAACGATGCGCGACCGGATGCTAAAGTACAGCGCCTATGCGTTGATGATCCCCGCATTGTTTTCTTTAGGCGTTACCTTTTGGTTTCAAAGCCTTATCGCGTCTGGCACGTCTTGGAACGGCATGGACCCGACCATTCAATTTAACGAACGTTGGCTGTTCGGCGTCCCGCTGTTGGTCGCGACTTTCGGTGCCATCTTGGTGTCGTGGTTTCATCAGCGTCCGCGCGACCGTGTCAACCCGGCCGATCTGGTGCTGCTGGTGGCGGCCATCTCGGTGGCGAGCTACCTGATTACGATATATAACACACCAATTCGGGCCACGACGGGCACATCCTTTGCGCCGCTGGGTATATCGCTGGCCGGGCTGGCGGGTACGGCGCTGGTGCTTGAACTAACGCGGCGTGTCACGGGGCTCGCGCTGCCGATCATCGCGGGGGTGTTTCTGGCCTATGTCTGGCTGGGCCATCTGGCGCCCGGCGTGCTGAATTCGCCGCGCATCGCGCTGCAACGGTTTTTCAGCCAAGTTTACACTGATGTCGGTATTCTGGGCCAAACAACGGCAGTATCATCGACTTATATCATTCTTTTCATTATTTTCGCGGCCTTCTTGCAGGCCTCGAAAGTAGGTGAATACTTCATTAACTTTGCTTTTGCCTTAACTGGCAGGCAGCGTGGCGGACCAGCCAAAGTGGCGATCTTTGCATCGGGTTTGATGGGCATGATTAACGGCACATCCGCCGGTAACGTCGTAGCGACCGGTAGTCTGACGATCCCTTTGATGCACAAGGTCGGCTATGACAAAAAAACATCCGGCGCGATCGAGGCAGCAGCCTCGACCGGTGGCCAGATCATGCCGCCAATCATGGGGGCAGGCGCCTTTATCATGGCCGAGATTACGGGGATTCCTTACCAGGAAATCGCCATCGCTGCGATCATTCCGTCAATTCTGTATTTTGCGTCGGTCTATTTCATGGTTGACCTGTCCGCAGCACGGATCGGGATGAAGGGGATGCGTGCCGACGAATTGCCAAAGCTCAAGGCGATGATGAAGCAGATTTTCTTGTTCCTGCCGATCATCATTCTGATCGCGGCATTGTTCGCAGGATATTCGGTGATCCGCGCGGGCACCTATGCGACGGCGGCGGCCGCGGTGGTCAGTTGGTTGACACCTTACCGGATGGGCGTGAAATCGATCGTCTATGCGTTCCAGATTGCGGGCAGCATGTCGATCCAGATCATTGCGGTTTGTGCTTGCGCGGGTATTATCGTTGGCGTGATCTCGTTGACAGGTGTCGGTGCGCGGTTCTCGAACCTGCTGCTGGGTCTGGCCGGGGTCAGCCAGTTGCTGGCGATGTTCTTCGCAATGGTGATCGCGATCCTGCTGGGAATGGGCATGCCGACCACGGCAGCCTATGCTGTGGCTGCATCGGTCGTGGCGCCGGGATTGATCCGGCTGGGAATCGACCCGCTGACGGCGCATTTCTTTGTGTTCTACTTTGCGGTTGTTTCGGCCATCACGCCGCCTGTCGCGCTGGCCAGTTATGCGGCAGCGGGTATATCGGGGGCAGACCCGATGGCCACGTCGTTTGCATCGTTCAAGATCGGGCTTGCCGCCTTCATTGTGCCGTTCATGTTCTTTTATAACAGCGCCCTGCTGATGAACGCACCATGGGTTGAAATTGCGCAGTCGCTGACAACGGCGCTGATCGGGGTGTTTTTCCTTGCGGCATCTGTGCAAGCGTGGCTATGGGGCAAGTCCGCCGGAACGCTGGTGCGCACCGGTTTGCTGATTGCGGCGCTGTGCATGATATCGGGCGGCTGGATGACTGACCTTGTCGGGCTTGGGCTTGGCCTGGCGCTGGTGTTCGTAAACCGCGCAATTGCACCCGGGTCCAAGACACCCCTGGTACAAGGGCGCGCTGACTGATTGAACACGCGGCAAGGGGGCGCACGAGCGTGCCTTTGCCGCGTGCCGACGCCTTGTCATTGCCAGCACGACTGTGCCGACAACGTCCAAATCTATAAAATGGTAAATTGGCGGAGAGACAGGGATTCGAACCCTGGGTGGGCTTGCACCCACAACGGTTTTCGAGACCGCCCCGTTCGACCACTCCGGCACCTCTCCGCGGTGGGGGCGGAATAATGCGGGGCGCAGGCGGGCGCAAGGGGAAATCGTGCTCACTTAGAATTGCGTGGGCATTGACGCAAAATTAGGGTTTGTGCTGCATAAGACGAATTATCCAAAAGGATTGGCTATGTTACGCGCTTTGTTCATCTCGCTTGTTGCGGCTTTGTCGTTGTGGGCCACTGTCAGCCGCGCACAGGATGACGCTGCTGCCCTTTTCGACGCCATGGGATTGCCTGAAATCATTGCCGTGATGGGGCAGGAAGGGGCCGCATACGGCGAAACGATCGCGCGCGATCTGTTTCCGTCCGGCATGACCCCCCGCTGGGCCGCGACCGTGGCCGAAGTCTACGCCCCCGACCGGATGGCCGACGAGATGCGCAGCGCCTTTGTCGCCACTTTAGAGGGCAAAAATGTGGGTCCGATGCTTGATTTTTATCAAACTGACCTTGGTCAGCAGATCGTCATGCTGGAAATCAGCGCGCGCGAGGCGATGCTGGACCCGGCGTTGGAACAAGCCAGCAAGGATATGGCCGCCGAAGCCTTGCAAAACGACACAACGCGCGCGCAGCTGATCACCGACTTCATCAAGGCCAATGACCTGATCGAGGCTAATGTCGTCGGTGGCTTGAATTCCAATTACGGTTTTATCACCGGGTTGTTGTCGGGTGGTGCGTCGATCCCGGGCGTGATGTCCGATGAGGTGTTAGCCGATGTCTGGGCGCAGGAGCCAGAGATCAGGGCGTCGACGACGGAATGGCTATATGCCTTTCTGATGCTGGCGTACGAGCCGTTAAGCGATGCTGAACTACAAGAACTGACAGCCTTTACACAGACCGCGCCAGGCCGCGAACTGACCGCGGCCTTGTTCGCCTCGTTCGATCAAACCTTCGAACGTGTGTCGCGCGAATTGGGGGTGGCGGCTTCTGGCTTCATCATCAGTCAGGAGCTTTAAGTCACCTTGGCATCGTGGCCAGAACGGCTATGGTGCGGGTCCATCACGCATAAAGGAGCAGGGCTGTGCAATTGAAATTATCCGCTGTGATCGCTTTGGGTTTTCTGGCTGCATGTGGCGGGCAGACGGCACTGACCTCTGTTGATCCGGCTTTGCCGACAGGTGATCCGCGGCAGGAGCGGTTGGTGTTCAACGAATGTGCCATTTATTTCGCGGCTGTCGCCAAGCTGCGCGCTGACGGCCGGTCGCCAAGCGGTGATCCAACACGTGGTTGCCCGCCCGATGCTGCCGGACGCGCGGCCGATATCAACCCGATGGTCAGCGTGCCGTCGGTGTCGCCAGGTTTCCCGCAGGATTTGTATAACCGGATGGTCGCGCGCGGCGTGCCAACCGATCTTGCCAATGATATCTCGCGGTCCAAGGCATTCTGGGATCTGGTGGCACAGCGTGACAGCGCATTGGGCGGTTTCTAGCCGCCAAAGACCATTAATGCGGTGACCAGCGCGCCGGGGTTGACGTCAAACAAACCCCGGTCCGATTGTAGCTGGATCACCCGTGTCGGGCGGTCTTGCGGGGGAATGCCCGCGGCATCCATCGCTGCGGTCAGTACCGGCCCGCCGCCTGCGTCTATGTCACGGCGGATCGCATCATATTCGGTTTTGACGATGATTTCGACTTGGCCGCGTTTTTGCGCATAGCCCGGGTCGGTCATTGCGGTCAGCGGGGTAAACACCGGCACACCGGGATTGTTGGGGTCCGTCGTGCAGGCGACGGCAAGGACAAGCGGGATCAACAGGGCAGGGCGCATGGGTTTTTTCACCTTCTTTTGGCTTGACTTAGAAGGACATTGGACTGATAAGCCGCCATCTCGGCAAGGGTTTTGTCGGGGTTTATGCGAAATGACGCCTACGGGCGCGCAGTCCACAGGTACCAAACGCCGGAACGATCCGGGGCCTCAGCGACGCGGAAAATGAAGGAAGATCATATGTTTGCGGTTCTCAAAACCGGCGGCAAGCAGTACAAAGTCGCCTCTGGCGATGTATTGCGCGTCGAAAAGCTGGCAGCAAAAGCTGGCGATAAGGTACAGTTCAACGAGATTCTGATGGTCGGTTCGACTGTTGGCGCGCCTTTGGTGGCTGGTGCCGGCGTTCAGGCCGAAGTCATCGACCAGATCAAAGGCGAAAAGACGATCAATTTCGTCAAGCGCCGTCGTAAGCACGGCAGCCAGCGCAAGAAAGGCCACCGTCAGCAACTGACACTGGTCCGGATCGCGGACATTCTGGAAACCGGCGCTGACAAGTCCGGCGTCATGGCCGCCGTTTCGGGTGCCGGCATCAAGATGGAGATCACGCCACGCGTGAACCCCAAAGGCATCGCCAAGCCAAAGGCAGCCGCAGGCAGCAAGAAAGCTGCCGCCCCCAAGGCTGACGCCGCAACCGGTGGCGACGACCTGAAGAAAATCACGGGTGTCGGCCCGGCGCTGGAAAAGAAACTGCATGAAGCAGGTATCACTTCCTACGCGCAGATCGCCGCGTGGAGTGAAGAAGACATCGCTGGCTACGAAGAGACGTTGTCTCTGGGTGGTCGCGTGGAACGTGATGACTGGGTCGCGCAAGCGACCGAGCTGTCCAAAGCTTAAGGAGAGACGAGATGGCACATAAAAAAGCAGGCGGTTCATCCCGTAACGGACGCGACTCTGCGGGTCGTCGTCTTGGTGTGAAGAAATTTGGCGGCGAAGCCGTTATTCCCGGCAACATCATCATGCGCCAGCGTGGCACAAAGATGTGGCCAGGCATGGGCGTCGGCATGGGCAAAGATCACACGATCTTTGCAACAGCCGAAGGTGCCGTGAAGTTTCACAAGGGCCTGAAAGGCCGCACCTTTATTTCGGTTCTCCCTGTGGCGGAGGCCGCAGAGTAAGCCGAAAGTCTCAATCCAGACATTTGAGAGGATCGGTGTAAACCGGTCCTCTTTTTTGTTCATAAAATCGCCACCATGTCGGACTAAGACTGCGCCAACCTGGCTTGTTTTCGAGGAGGGAAAACATGATCCACGAAGGAATAGCTGTGCAAGACGTGATCCAATCGGATCGCTTCACCTTGCGCCCTTGTCGCAAATCGGATGCTGGCCTGATCGCCATGTATGCCAGTGACGACCGCGTAGCGCGCGGCACGCGGTCTGTGCCGCATCCGTTGCCCCCCGGCACGGTAGAGGCGATGATCGACCGCGCCCTGCGGCCAGACCGGACAGAGGATATCTGGGTCATTGACGGTTCCGCCCTTGGCCATGCAGAGGCTTTGGGGCTGATCAGTCTTGAACGCATGGACCGTGCGCAATCGGAAATCTTTTACTGGATCGCGCCTGCATTCTGGAACACCGGCTACGCGTCAGAGGCCGTGCGCGCCCTGATCGCCGCTAACCCGCATCAATCCGAACGCATCTTTGCCGAGGTGTTTCAGGACAACCCCGGTTCCGCCCGCGTGCTGACGAATTGTGGCTTCGACTATCTAGGCGATGCAGAGGCGTTTTCCGTCGCGCGCGGGGCAACGGTGCCGACATGGACCTATACGCTGAAGACAGGTGACCGGACGGCTTGAGAAGCGCGACACAATAGACTATCGCCTGCGCTGAACAGCCCAGAAAGCCAAAGCCAATGAAATTCCTCGATCTTGCCAAGGTCTATATCCGCTCCGGTGCCGGTGGCGCGGGCTGTATCTCGTTCCGCCGCGAAAAATTCATTGAATATGGTGGCCCGGATGGTGGCGATGGTGGCAACGGCGGCGATGTCATTGTCGAGGCTGTGGACGGGCTGAACACGCTGATTGATTTCCGCTATCAGCAGCATTTCTTTGCGGGCAGCGGCCAGCACGGCATGGGCAGCCAGCGCACCGGCAAGGATGGCGACGACAAGATCCTGCGCGTTCCCGTCGGCACCGAGATCATCGACGAAGACGAAGAAACCGTCATCGCCGACCTGACAGAGGTGGGCCAGCGCGTCGTTATCGCCAAGGGCGGCAATGGCGGTTGGGGCAATCTGCATTTCAAATCCGCCACCAATCAGGCCCCCCGTCGCGCCAATCCGGGGCAAGAGGCGATTGAACGCACAATCTGGCTGCGTCTGAAACTGATCGCTGATGTCGGTCTTTTGGGGATGCCTAATGCGGGCAAATCCACCTTCCTGGCCG
>Ga0207421_10007091_pt1 | contig 12029 bp, 11 predicted proteins | sample SodLakKL_010_SED_4_FD_187542 | JGI IMG/M metagenome (GOLD analysis project Ga0207421, IMG submission 187542) | Alkaline sediment microbial communities from Lake Tanatar, Kulunda Steppe, Russia - 8KL_010_SED (SPAdes) (version 2) | ecosystem: Environmental > Aquatic > Non-marine Saline and... | reverse complement strand
GCCTTTCTGCCAGATAAGGAGAAATAATAATCTCCTGACCGGAAAGCCCTTCCTCCCCTTTCTTAAACTCAAGATGCTCTATGTGGTAGGATGCTTCATCGACACCGCGGACGGTAACCATCCGGTTGCCTTGCTGGGAAAACAGCACTCCTCCCCCTTCATAGAGCATCTGGCTTTCATACCCAAGTTCCTCAGAAATATTCTGCTGAAACCGTTCAATTTCCTCATCAGAATGTTCCCGAAGCTGGTAAGCCTTTGCCGCACCGCTGTCTATATCTATGATGATCCTGGTAATGCCGTCGATCATGCCGTTTGCTAAGATTACCACCAGAACAAGGGGCACAATGGAAAATGTGATCCCCAGCAGTGCACTGCGAATGTGACGTTTTACGCTTTTACGGGCCTGTCTGTTCTGAAGCATTCTGACGGCCCATGTCCATGCACTAAGGTTCATAGGGTATGAAGAACTCCTTCCCGCAGCTGATAGACCTGCTCTCCCCTGTCTGCCAGTCCCATATCATGGGTGACTAGTACAAGGGTCTTCTCCTTCTCCTGGGTGATTTCCATAAGCATCTGCATCACCGTTTCTGTGTTCTGTTCGTCCAGGTTCCCTGTGGGTTCATCAGCAAGGATGACCTTCGGATTATTGATAAACGCCCTTGCAATTGCACAACGCTGCCGCTCTCCGCCTGAAAGCTGCTGGGGATGGTATTCCTTCCGTTCATGGAGCCCCACCCGGTCAATAAGCGCATGGGCAGTCTCTTGTGTCCATGAGCGGTCAAATCCGTTCATGAGTCCGGGAAGCAGCAAATTTTCAAAGACCGTGAGATCATCAATCAGGTAATGGTTCTGGAAGATAAAGCCTATATGCTGTTTTCTGAATCCTGATAGATCTTTTTCTTCCATCGCACCGATCCGGCTGCCGCAGCAGCACACCTCGCCGCTGTCAATCCTGTCCAGCCCGCCTAATATATGCAGCAGCGTACTTTTCCCGGAACCGCTTGCACCAGTTACTACCGTAAACGCTCCCCATGGTATTTCCAGGTCCAGACCTTTAAGCACTTGCAGCCTGGAATCACCTGCGGGAAAGCTTTTCATTAAATTAGCGGTACGAATACATACATGATCATTCATAACGGAACATCTCCATGGGGGTGAATCGGTTTATGATTCTAGCGGAGCGCAGCACTGCAAGCATAATAAACAGGAGCATTATGCCAATACTTATCCAGATTTCCGGCCAGGAAATTACTACGGGGAAATATATCCCCTCAATTCCCAGGCCTTGGCCGAATATGCTTCGGATCGCTGAGTTCAGTCCGTAGAGTATCGGGTTTACATTGCCTGCAATAAGCACTCCGAGTAAAAGTCCGGGAATCACTGCACTTGCTGCAATAAAAAGCCCCTTATAAAACAGCATGGCAAGGATATCCCTGCTTGTTGCTCCCAGTGTTTTCAGGATACCGATCTCCTCGCGTTTCTCAAACAGGAACCGTTCAAAGGATGAACGGATATTTACTGCAACGACAAAGAAAATTAACAGCAGGACAATCAGCATACTGTATTTCTCAAGCATCAGTGCAGCATAAAAGGTTTCATAGGCCTGCTGCCATGTGGTATGCTCATGCTCACCAAATACTTCATCGGTTTCGAGATAGCGTGACACACCTTCAAGGTTATCTGTCTTCACCCCGAGATAATAACGGTCAATGCCCATGTCTTTTACCGTATCTATCGTGGTGAATCCCAGGGTTCTGTCGATATCAGGATAACCGGTAGAGAATATCCCGGTCACTGTCAAATCCCGCGCAGAAGGCACTGCCTGCACCCTTCTCCCGGGAACTACCGTTGCTGCACGAATGGTCTGTCCCACTGATATCCCTTCGCGGTATGCTAATTCAGCTCCAATTACAATCGAATCACCCTCAATATCAAAACTGCCGCTGAGAATCCGTGCATGTCTTCTAAATCCGCTGTCTTCCTGGAACTGCTCATCAAGCCCCCTGAGCCGGATAGAAACCTGTCCGCCTCCGGATTTCATGATGAGAATCTGAGACTCTCCGTAGGGTACTACGATATCTGCATGGGGAATCTGATCCGTTTCCTTTGTGAGTTCTTCAAGAGTTTCGTGGGAAACAGGACCTATGCTTGTATGGTAGGTCTCCACTTCAATAATATCTCTGATATATCCGCTCTGGAGTCCTTCCATTATTCCTATTACGACAATGATGATGATTAACCCGAGAGCAAGGCCTGCAGCTGAAAAAAGCAGGGCATTTCTCTGCCTGTTCCTTGGAGATGTGTAGTATTTCCAGGCGACAGACGCCCTCCAGAAGCCCCTTCGTTTAGTCATAGGTATGCGTTATCAGCTTTCTTCCGCCCCGGTAAATGGTTTTCTCAATGATATCACCGTCTTCAAAAAGAGAAACCTCCTGCAGTTCGCCGTTTACCTTCAGCCTGCTCTCAGCAAGTTCCCCGTCTTCAGTATAGGAAAATTCGGTCTCACGTACTGTCTTTCTTTCACCGGATACAATTTCTACGGTTTCCTTAATCTTCAGTCCGTCAGGATCATAGGCATAGCGTCTTTCCTCTTTCCTGCCTGCCCGCTCAGTTGTCTCGGAGATAAGAAGATCCTGCTCGTAGACCTGCCTGGTAAACTCTCCTGTCCTATGGTTTTTTTCGGTGATGATTTCTTTATCCGCTTCAGTACGTTTTTCATACTCAGTTACTAATTCCTCGTCATGAAACACTTCACGTTTCAGGAAATCTTCATTCCATGTTTCCCTGATCTCTCTCTGCCCCATGCCTACCGTGTATGCACGATCTCTAAGAGTCAGGAACTGCAGCATTTCATCATCCAGAAAACGGTATACCGTGCGCAGAGATCCGTCCCTGTACCGAAAGAACAACTGTTCATGGGACAGCTGCTGACCTTCACGGATCTCGACAGTTTCCAGTTCACCGTCAGGAGCATACGTAAAAAATATTTCCTCTTCAGACCTGGGAGTCTGCACGTTTTCCCTGATAAGTTTTCCGTTGAGATACTCACTGATAATTTTTCGTTCTGCAGCGAGATCTTCTTCTTCAATGATCCTGGTATCATTCTCAAGGGTCTCTTTTCTTGTGTAGACGAGTTCGCCGTCAAGATACCCTTCGGCATATCTCTGCTGCTCATCCACCTTAAGCGCATGCCCTTCTTCGGGAATCTCTGCAATTTCCTCCATCTGAATCCAGATGCTGTTTGAACGGTATACGGTCTCTCCCCACAGGGGCAGAGAGACGGCTAGGATAACAGCTGCGGCAGCAGCTGCCTGCTTTGCGGGCCTATGCAAGCCCGACAAGCGTATCAAGAAATTCTTCCGGTTCAAACGCTTTAAGATCCTCATAACGCTCTCCCACTCCGACAAAGGCGATTGGTATGTTCAGACGCTTCCCGATCTGCACTATGGTTCCGCCTTTTGATGCAGAATCATATTTTGTTAAGATTATCCCGTCAATCCCTATAGATTCATGGAATAACTCCGCCTGCTGGAAGCCGTTCTGCCCGGTGGTAGCATCAATTACCAGCAGATTTCTGCTTTTTTTTCCGGGCAGCCTTCCGTCTATAACCTTCTGGATTTTCTGAAGCTCCCGTACAAGATTTGCTTTTGTATGCATTCTTCCTGCAGTATCGACAAGGATTAAATCTTCATTGCGTGATACAGCGCTTTGAATAGAATCGTAGACAACTGCACCAGGGTCAGAACCTACCCGCTGTTTAACGATCCTGCATCCGGTACGCTCTGCATGCAGTTCCAGCTGTTCAATTGCCGCTGCCCTGAAGGTATCTGCAGCACTCATAACTGCTTTGGCACCCTGTTTCTGATAGTAATGCGCCATTTTTGCTATTGTGGTGGTTTTACCTACTCCGTTGACTCCAAGAACCAGGAACACCTGGGGAGGATCAGATAATTCCAGTGATGCCGGATGGACCCACTGAGAAAGTATCCGTTTTATTTCTTTTAGCAGATCCTTCTCAGAATTCACCTTGTTTACCCTGCAGTATTCACGGAGTTCATCGGATATTTCCATGGCAATGCCTGCTCCAAGATCTCCTTCAATAAGCAGGTCCTCTAATTCTTCAAAAAAATCTTCATACTGAACAGAGCGGTTAAAAAGTGATGCTAATCGTTTCCCAAAGCCGAATTTCATGCTCTCTCCTCTGTTGTTCATCATGTACAGCACTTGCATAGTACACTAGAGATCAGAAAGTGTATACCTGAACAGATCAATCACGGTACGTGCTGCCATCGTAAAGCTTACTGCCAGCACCCCCTGATGTGCCATCTGTGCTGCAATGCTCTCACTGGACATGCCGTAGGTAAGAAATGCAGCAGGGATGGTAAGCATTGCTCCTGCAAGAGAACGGTAAAACCTGTCTGCCTTCCGTTCGGCAGAATAGATGGTGTCTGACCACCTGGGATTCAGTTTCACCTCAATCATCCCTTCTTTTTCTTCAGGTCTTACATACCGGGAAGTGTATCCTTCTTTGGCTGCCTGGTACATTCCGCCTTCACCGCTTACCCTGATTTGCGAGGGAATCCCGCGGAAGAAGAGAAACTCCCTTGTTTCAGGCATGTCATGCTCATGTACGGTTTTTTCTGTCCGATGGTACATATCCAGCACCTGGGAGAGGACCTCCTGGGTTACAGGGTTTCTTCCGCTGTAGGTGGAAAAATGCAGTGTATCCATGGTGTTTGTACCCCGGTGGTACTGATAGACATGCAGCTGGTAGCCTTCCTTTTCATCTACCAGGGAAAAACCGATTATCTCATCAAGTTCATGCTCCAGGGCAGTCAGGTATGCCTTGATCTCCTCACCGAACAAAATCTCTTTATCCAGGAATACTTTTTCGAAGGGAAGTCTTTCAGGGACTTCCCGCTCAAATGCAGGCGGCTTAAGAGAAACCCGCTGCACCTCTCCTTCTGTGAAGAACTGCTCATTTTCGCCTGAAACCTGTTCGCTGATTTCCTGCTGGAACTGCCGGATGACTTCCCTGTCCTCCCTCCGGCTGATATATCTCTGATCCTTCTGCGAAAGGTCCCTGTACTCTATTGTAGTGAAAAATTGATTAACTGCTGAGGCAAACTGTTCAGCTGCAAGGATATCTTCATCATCAACAAGTGCAGAATCATCCAAGGGCAGCACTCCTGCCCTCCATGTGCTCCCGTAGATGCTCAAGGGCATCAGCAGGCAGCCGATGAGCAGTATGATTAGTGTTTTTGCTCCCAGTTCCATTGCAGAAAAGCCTCGATAAACCGGTCGATTTCACCGTCCATCACCGCCTGGACATTACCAGTTTGTTCATCCGTGCGGTGATCCTTAACCATGGTATATGGGTGAAACACATAGGAGCGGATTTGGTTTCCCCAGGAAATATCTTTTTTTTCTATTGAATGCTTCTCCCGCTCCTCTTCCTGTTTCTGTTCATAATAGGCAAACAGTTTGGACTGAAGCATTTTCATCGCTGTTGCACGGTTCTTATGCTGGCTTCTCTCATTCTGGCACTGCACTACAATACCGGATTCAAGGTGGGTTATCCGTACCGCAGAATCCGTTGTGTTCACATGCTGTCCGCCTGCTCCTGAAGCACGATAGGTATCGACCTTGATATCTTCAGGGCGTATTTCAAATTCTATTGTATCATCAATTACCGGCGAAACATACACCGAAGCAAAGGATGTATGTCTCCTTTTGTTGGAGTCAAAGGGTGATATCCGTACAAGCCGATGGATGCCGGCTTCGCCTTTCAGATATCCGTAGGCATACATGCCGGTGATTTGAATAGTTACCGATTTAATGCCGCCTTCAGCTTCCAGGATGTCGAGTATCTCCAGGCTGTAGTTTTTGTTCTCCGACCATCGCGTGTACATTCGATAGAGCATCTGCACCCAGTCGCAGGCTTCCGTACCCCCCGCACCGGAATGAATGGTGAAAAAAGCACTGTTTTTATCATAGGGGTCTTCAAGCAGTGATGCAGCCCTGATTTCACCGTAGCGCTTTTTCAGTGCTGAGATCCTCCGTGATATCTCATCATAATATGCTTCACTTTCCCCTTCTTCTGCGACCAGATCAATATATTCAGAAAGCTCCTCGAGCTCTTCCTTCATTTCCTTCCAGGGTTCAATAATATTCTGCAGGGTATTTAATTCCTGCATGACCTGTTCAGCCTGCTCCCTGCGGTTCCAGAAGTCAGGATCTGCGGTCTTATCCTGCAGCGCTTCTATCTTCTGCTGTTTCCCCTCAGGGTCAAAGCCCCCTCCAGGAATCCCAGAATTTTTCTTCAAGTGAAGAAAGTTCCTGCTTCAGTTCTTCCATCATACGGTTTTCCTCCTGTAGGTGTTCCTCTTTTCAATACGCAGCCCCAGGGTATTCTTCCAGCTGCCAAGTGAGGGAAGATCAAGTTTCCAAAAGGGACGCACCAGCGAATGCTGGTAAATTTCCTCTTCACCGTAGGGGGTATTGATTGTCGTATAACAACTGCTATTCATAACTGAAAACCGCTGTTTTGTATAGATGCCGACTTGCGTATTGTTTGTGATGTCATACAGGCTCAGGTATCGGACATCGGAAAGGGAGGGTGAATTTCCCATAGGAACTACCTTAGATGCATCAATAGAGCTGATATCAAGGAAATCTGCTCCGTCGCAGGGAAAGGAAAGATTTATCTCTGAACAGAAATATACAGATACTCTCTGATGAAGAAGATTCGTAATGGTATATTCTACTTCAACTGAGTTGGACTTGAACCGGTAATTCTTCTCTATGTGAAATTGGTAGGAATGAAGCTTCAGTTCAAAGGCGGTTTCGCATGAAAAACCTGCTTCTTTTGACTCTTTATTGTAGTATGCAAGGTCATAGAGCTTCTTCTCTAAATTGCAGCAGGTATAAAGCGAATATTTCTCTTCAATGCTTGATGTCGGGTACAGGAAAAAGAGGTCCTGAAAACTGTGCTGCCTCATTCCGTTAGGGTATCCAGTGATCTTGATCAGACAGTCGTCCCGGGGGTTCCCGGTAAATGTATCCTGGTAATTCCATGAGGTTACCAGATAGTCAAGACTGCCGACAGAAGCTCCCTTGCGGTCAATCATGGCAGAGATATTTTTCCCTCTGTAGATGTATTCTTCATTTCCGTCATAATCGAAATCATAATTATTCAGTGAGGTAACAAATACCCCGCGCTCACGGGTAGTCTTCTCTGCCTCAATAAAATGGGCATGCTGCTTTTTCCTCAGCACGTTCCGGTATATGCCGCCGCAGACTCCCGGCCAGAAAAACCTGCTGCTTTCACCTTTGAGCACTTCCTGATCTGCAAATTTTTTCCTGGATTTATCCCCCTTCACTCCGGCTATAAGCCTTTGCAGGTAATACATCCTGCAGTATGCATAAAATGATTCCGGGTACAGTTTGAGCACTTCATGAAAATCAGCACTGGAAATATCTATTCTGTCCGGATGGTACCAACCGGATTTCAGGAAATCCAGACGTTTCATGCCTCTTGTGCACAGCGTACCGGGCAGCCGCAGGGAAAAATCATGCTGCTCAAGGAGGGAAAAAAACCTGTCAAGGTAATCAATCATGCTGCCGATATCAGCGAGCAGGAATGAACTGATCAGCCTGTCGGCTGATATCAGGAGGGTAACAGTTTCACTCTCCGTTGCCTTCATCAGGTCGGTAATTTTTGCAGCAGCATCATCGGGGGTGCTTTCGGGGATCATTGAGCTTGCCTGCAGAGATGCAGGAATGATATCTATCTGTTTCCCGGAATCTAACATGGTGTAGGGTTCATACCACCTGTCATTCCGCTTCTCCTTCGATGATTCATCGGGATCAAAGGAGATAACATAGGAAATATCACCGCTGTTGAACGTGGTAACCATATTTGACTGCCAGTTCTGTTCTGCAATCAGTGCGCCGGACGGTTTTTTCCCGAAACGCTTGCGTATATATGTGTTCAGTTTCTCTATCTGTGTCCCCCGGTCTTTTGCAGGGATAAAACAGAAGGGAGGGTCATAGTAGCCTCCGCTGAGCAGTTCAACCTGATCGCGTTTAATCAAGTCTGAAATGAGCATGTTGATCTCAGGATAGGAATTCTCCAGCCATTCATAAATCGTTCCGGAGAAATGCAGACCAATTTTTATCTTTTCCCTTGTATAGAGATACGTAAGCAGAGGGCGGTAGCAGTGGTACAGTGCATATTCCAAATCCTCAATGGTAGTTCCAGGAGGCTTTGTGTGGTAAATACATATCCCGATTTTCATACCTTTCCTTTAGGGAATGGAACGAATACACTTCGGAGGACATGCCCCGGCAGCCTGTTCCCGTTCAGTATAGGATTTTTCATACAATGTATAGGATAAATTATTCTCGACATAAAAGCCAGCATCAGGGAATTTTTTTTCACAAATCCTGCACCCGATGCATCCCACGGAACAGTATTTCTTTACCTGCGCACCCTTGTCAGTCGAATTGCAGGCTACATAGAAATCAGCATCTTCAGGAACCATTTTCATAACGCCGGTGGGGCACACGGAAACACATTTTTCACAGCCGATGCATACATCACGCAGGACCTTGATCCTGCCGTTGCTGTCTTTGTAAATCGCATCAACAGGACATACGCTGATGCAGCTGCCCAGTGCAAGGCATCCGTGCTTGCAGGTGTCTGAACCTTGAAAATACATATAAGCTGCACTGCAGTCCTCTACTCCGCGATAGGAAAAATCCTTAGTTCTCGTCTCGTCGTTTCCCCAGCAGTGTACCAGAGCAGTTTTTCTGGTGGTTTCAACATCAATGGAAATGCCCATAATCCGGGCAATTTCCTCTGCAGTTTCCTGTCCCCCCGGTGTGCACAATGTGATATCTGCCTGCTGGTCGACAATTGCCTCTGCATAGGCTGCACATCCTGCATATCCGCAGGCGCCGCAGTTAGCACCGGGAAGGCTTTCCTCCACTTGGGAAATACGTTCATCTTTTTTCACTGCAAGCTTATTTGCAGCTGCTGCAAGACCGATTCCAAGAAGTGCGCCCAGTGCAGCTATTGCAATAAATGCATACAGAATATTCTCTGCCATAGTATCAGTTCCTTTATCCTAATAGGTTTGTCAGCAGCGCACGGTCAAAGGCCATGAAAGCCAAGGCCATAAGTCCTCCGGAAATAAATGCAGCGGGTACTCCTCTAAACGGCTTAGGAACAGGTTTCATTTCCAACCGTTCACGGATATTGGCCATCAGGACAATTGCAAGGAGGAATCCGATGCCTGCGGCAATACCGCCGGTAAAACTTTCCAGCAGCGTATATTCACTGGTAATATTCATAAGTGCAATCCCCATAACCGCGCAGTTTGTGGTAATCAGAGGAAGGAAAATCCCCAATGCCTTGTAGAGAGGCGGGGAGACCTTCTGGATGGTCATTTCCACAAGCTGAACAAGGGAGGCAATTACCAGGATGAATGCGATTGTCTGCAGGTATTCCAGCGAAAGCGGAATAAGTACGTAATGCTGGATGAGCCAGGTTACTACAGAAGCAATTGCCATGACGAAAATAACCGCAAAGCCCATGCCTACGGCACTCTCGGTATTCCGTGATACGCCGATAAAAGGACACAGTCCAAGGAACTGGGTGAGAATAAAATTACTGATAAATATATATGTGATTAATATTCCAATATATGTCATGCCTCTCCTCGCTTACTCTGACTCTTCCAGTTAAAAAACGCTTTCAGAAAACCGATTGCCAGCAGTGCGCCTGCCGGCAGGCTGAAAATTCTTGCAGGAGCTTCAATAAGTCCCGGAATGGATATAACTCCGTCAAAAGCACCTATTGAAACCAGAGTGATAGTGCCAGCGCCCAGGATCTCCCGCACCAGGGCAATTAAGGTCAGTCCCAGCGTAAAGCCGATGCCCATCCCGAGCGCATCAAGCACGGAATTCTTCAATGTATTTTTGCTTGCAAATGCCTCAGCCCTTCCTAAAATAGCGCAGTTTACCACAATAAGCGGAACAAACACGCCTAAATTGTCATAGAGATCAGGGGCAAATGCCTCCATGACCATCTGCACGATAGTGACAAAGGAGGCAATAATCACAATATATGACGGTATCCTCACCTTTGGAGGAATGAAATTCTTCAGGAGACTTACACAGATGTTTGACCCGAGCATGACAAATATTACTCCGGCACCCATGCCAAGTGCGTTTACAACAAGCCCGGAAACACCCAAGGCAGGACATAGGCCGAGAAGCAGGACAAAAATCGGGTTATCGTCAATAATTCCTTTGGTAAACTCCCTGTTCATGATTCATCTCCTTCCTGCTGCCTGACATATTCAGCTCCGGCGGCAAGTCCCTCTGCTATGCCGGAAAAGGTAATGGTGGAGCCTGTGACTGCATCAGCCTGATCTTCGGGAAGCTGGTCCTTCCTGACAGGAACAGGCTCATCACTGCTGCCTTTCCCTTCAAATTTTTCCATGTACTGTGCTTCCTCCGCTTCCTTCCCCAGACCAGGGGTCTCCTCATTATCCAGGAGTCTTGCAGTGATCAGTGAGCCGTCCAGCCTGTACCCGGCAATCAGCTGCATTTCACCGCCGTATCCGTCGGAGCGCATTCTGAGGATAATTCCTGCAGGTTCACCGGCTTCATCAAAAAGGCGATGTGCATGGGTAATGACTCTGTGTTCAACTTCCTGTTCTTCTCCGATTTCAAATCCCCCGGATACCTCTTCCAGTGCCTGAAGAAGCCTCTGTTCACGGTTGTATTCAATCCTTGGTGCAGTGACCATGTTGATCAGCGCAAGGGCTGTTGCCGCTACAGCACAGATAAGGGCTAACTTTCCTCCAGTTTTCAAAAGCTGTTTCATGCCTGGCCCTCCTTCTTCTTCTTCTTCGATACACCGTAGGGTTTCGGCTGGATATACCGGTCGATCATCGGGACAAAGATATTCATGATAATAATTGCCAGGGAAACCCCTTCAGGAAGCGAACCGAATAATCTGATGAGAAAGGTCAGCAGACCTGCACCAATTCCGAATATGATCATTCCTGTTCTTGTAACAGGGGTAGTCACCATGTCTGTGGCCATAAAAAGCGCACCGAGGATCAGCCCGCCGCTGAATACATGGAATCCGACGCTTCCGGTGAACAGGCCGCGGGAGAACAGGGTCCCTTCAAAGATCCATATGAGAAGTGCAAAACTTGCAATATATGCAGCTGGAATTTCCCAGGTGATAATCCTCTTTGCAAGCAGGTACATTCCCCCGATGATCAGCAGAAATGCCGATACTTCGCCGATGCAGCCGGTCATGTTTCCGAAAAACAGATCAATATGGTATCCCGAAATGTTCAGGTTCAAGGTTTCCTGAAACCAGCCGGACATGCTGCTTCCCATGGAGCTTACCGTGTATCCGATGCTGTCAAGGTAACCCAGTGCGCTGCCTGTTTCTGCCGCAGCATCCAGCAGGCCTGTCTGTACTGATGCCAGCGGCGTGGCTGAACTCAGTCCGTCTACAGCAGGCCATGTGCCGGGCACTTTCCATGCGCTCATTCCGGTGGTCCAGGAAAAAAATACAAAGGCCCTGCCGGCCAGTGCAGGGTTCATCCAGTTTGCACCAAGTCCGCCGAAGGCCCATTTCACTACTGCCATAGCGAAAAAAGAAGCCAGCACCGGTATATATAACGGCACAGCAGGGGGCATGTTCAGGCCAATGAGAAACCCGGTAACCGCTGCGCTTCCGTCGAACAGGGTATTTCCCCTCTTCAGCAGTCTTGCCATCAGGTATTCGCAGAGCATGGAAGATGCTATGGAAATACCAATGACTGCAAGTGCATACCAGCCGAAGAGGAACACTCCCCATACAGCGGCAGGGATAAGGGCGATGTTGACATGCATCATGATTTTTGCGGTAGAGTCATGATGCCGTATCTGGGGTGAACTTTCTACAATAAGGGTGTTTTCATTACTGCTCATGATTACAGGTTCCTCAGCATGTGTTT
>Ga0207421_10007087_pt1 | contig 12033 bp, 27 predicted proteins | sample SodLakKL_010_SED_4_FD_187542 | JGI IMG/M metagenome (GOLD analysis project Ga0207421, IMG submission 187542) | Alkaline sediment microbial communities from Lake Tanatar, Kulunda Steppe, Russia - 8KL_010_SED (SPAdes) (version 2) | ecosystem: Environmental > Aquatic > Non-marine Saline and... | reverse complement strand
CTTGAAGAATTTACCACGCAGATTACTTGTGGTGATATTGATCTGTCAGACGATGAACTACTGGCAAGAATACTGGAGGAAGTGGCTTAAAGGAGTGTTTTTAAGGTGAACGACATCGCAGAAGTTATTTCAACTGTCGGTTTCCCGATCTTTGTGGCCGCATATTTACTGATGCGTTTGGAGCCAATTATCAGGGATTTACAGAAAAGCGTTAACGTGCTGACCGTGGTTGTGGCCAAGCAGGCCGGCGTTGATATATCTGAGGCCGATAGATTGGCCGGACGTAACGGCCATAACTACTAAGGGGGTTTTGACATGGGCAACTTTGAGCCGCTCTTACTCTGGGCGGTTTTTTTGTGTGTAAAATACCTGTTGGATCAGGCAGAACAGGCCAAGGAGGGGTGAGAAATGAGCTACAATGCCAGTGATTTTTTCGTTGGCAAGCATGGCTGGAGAAACTTAAGCCCTTACGGGTCAAGGGTTCATCCGGTAACCGGCAATCAGTCTTTTCACTACGGGATTGACTACGGGGTGCCGGATCGAAGTAACCCTTACAATGTGCAGGTGCTGACCCCTTACCCGGGCAAGGTCAGGGCTACCAGAGAGGTTGGGTCAAGGGGGCTGGTTGTGTCGGTCAAGGTGGACGGCACCGGCCAGTTAATTTTATTCCAACACCTTGAGAGCTTTTTAGTAGAACCCGGGCAAAGGGTTGAGGCCGGCGAACCGGTAGGTATTTGCGGCACTACCGGCCGCTCTACCGGGATCCACTTGCATTTCGAGGTCAAAGAGGACGATGGCACTGCGATCGGCGGCCGGGTCTGGGGCGATCCCGATGAATTTTACCCGGAAGTCAAGGCCCCGGAATACTCGGACAAGTTCGAGGCCGATGACGTGGTGATCAGTAATGCAAGGCCGCACCTTAATATCAGGGCCGGGCCATCACTGGGAGCTGATGTAGTAGGTCAGTTGTTACCGGGAGAGGCGGCCGAGGTCGTGGCCTCAGACAAGAACGGGATCAAGTCTAATGGTTACAGCTGGTTCAAGGTGGATGCCGGCGGCTGGGTGGCTGACCAGTGGTTGGAGCTACCCGGTGACATCGAAGATGACGGAAATGACGGAAAAGATGACGGTGACCCGGACGGCGAAAAAGCCCCGGAGCAAGGGGAAAATGACGACCATGACGGTAATGACGGCGACTTTTCAGCTTTAGAGCGGTTGCTACTTAAAACAAGCTATTCGACCTATGAGCGGATAGTAGGATTTTTGCAGGATCAAAGAACTCGCAGAGGAGGAGATTAATTTGCGTATTTTAGCGGTGATTTTAATACTGGCCTTACCCTTTTTACTGGGGTTTGAACGGGATGTTACCTTTGAGTTTGAAGGCCGGGTAGAAAAAGAAAGTGAGCTTGTATCTGGTGAAACTGCTACGATCGTGGCCGTTGATGGTCACGGCAAGGTCAGGTCGGCAGAGGAAACCACTGCTGACGGTGTAAGCCAAGAACGAGTGGTATCTATGGGTGTTGAAGGTGAAGCTGACCCGGTAGTGGGTAGTTATAGAAGGAGCATGGAAACAATCGCAGGGGCCAAGGCCCGGGCCGGCGGACACTACGTTACCCGGGTAGAAACCTTCGGCGGCGAAACCGGCGAACTGTCTATGGTTGCTGACGTTTCCAGCGATTACCTTGATATGCTCAAGCTGGCCCAGATCACTGAGGGCGTTTACGAGCGAAACATTGAATTGGCCCGTGAAGATATAACCTTGAGTGAGGTTATGAAGGTGATCGGTAGCGGTGAGCTTGAGGACAATCTGAGATTTGATTTTGACGAGGCAGAGGACGAATAGTATAGGCTGGGGGCCAAAAACGTAACAGTGGCCCCCAGATTTGCTCAGGAGGGATATTATGAAAATGGTTTACTTGGCCGGGGCGATCGACAAGGTTTCACCGGACTTTGCTTTAAGCTGGAGGAAGGCCGCAAAAGAGCGGTTGATAGCGGCAGGGTATCAGGTTTTGGATCCTACCGATGATAAAAACCTTTTTTCCGGCACTGCTAATACTACCGATTTTACCCCGGCGGACATAGTGGAAACCGATCTGAATATGATTGATCGGGCTGATATTGTTTTAGCCGAAATAAGCCGCACTGATATACCTTACCACGGCACTTCAATGGAGCTGGTTTATGCTATGCAGGCTGGCAAGCTGGTTATAGTTTGGGGCGGTTGCCGGTCTTACTGGGTCAGGTATCACGCAGATTGCATTTTTGGGGTTCTTGAAGATGCCCTGCTATACCTAACAGGGGGCCGGGTGGCATGAGAGAAGAAGTTTGCCCTTACTGCTTAAAATGCGAGGATGGTTGGAGTGCCGAATCTGACGTAAGTTGCCATGATACCTGCCGGCTTTACCAAAAGTGGAAGGAGGGTAACTAATTAGTAATCCTACTGACAGCGAGATCCTAAAAATGAAAGAAAGCGGCATGACCCAGAAGGAGCTGATGATCCGGTTCAATATGAGCCGGGGCCAAGTGGATCATGCCTGCCGCCGGGCAAGGCGGCTCAGGAAGGACGAAAAGGTTAATTTTGAAGATCGCAAAGAATCAAGCTCCGATGATGTTAAAGAGTGTATCAGAGCGGCAATAAATTTGCAAGAGAAGATCAATAAAGTTGATACCAAGCAGGTTAAGGCGACTATTGAGCTTAAGGATGATAAGCCGGTAGCAATAGCCCACTGGGGCGATATTCACGTTGGTGGTATCGGTGTGGATTACAAGCTCTTTGAGGAGGATTTCAGAAAAATACGTGACACCGAGGGCCTTTACTTTTTTGGCACCGGTGATTACAAGGACAACTTCCACCGGGGAGGGCCGCCGGCCGGTATGTTCGAGCAGGTGCTACAACCGGGTATGCAGGACAAGGCGGTTGCTACATATATGGAAGAGCTTGAAGAGAAGGCCCTTGCACTGGTCAGGGGTTGCCACGATCACTGGGATAAAACATCCACGGATCGTGATTTTGTCGAGCATTTATGCCATTTAACCGGAGCCGTTAACCTATGGCATGGAGGGGAAGTTCTGATCCGGTTAGGCGATCAGGAATACCACTGGCGGCTGAGGCATAAATACAAGTATCAATCCAGTCTGAACCTTGAAAATGCCATGCGGCGGATTATGGAAATTCAAGGCCCTTGTGACGTGGCCGGAGAGGCCCACTTGCATGATGGCTATATACACCAAAGGCACCTGATGGGCGAATACCGGGTGCTTTTAAGATCCGGCACTTACAAGGTCTGGGATGAGCATGGCCAGAGGATTGCCGGTTACGAGGGCAAGGTATCAGTTCCTACTACCATAATCCGGCCGGGCCGGAAGGCCATGACGGTGGAGCTGTTTTTAGATGATGCGATCGAAACCTTGGAAGGGTTGCGATCGAGAGCTTGAAAGGATCAAAAAAGGGGGTTTTAAGATGGATGTAGTTTTGGAGTTTTTGAGCAACAACCTTGTTTTAGTGCTGGTGGTAGCGGTTATAGTGCTGGAGCTGGTCTTTGAATATGAACTGGCCGTTAAAAGGCTAAAGGACATATTCATGGCGGCTGAGGAAAAGGCCAAGGCCGGCCTGTTCGATACCATGGAAGAAAAGTATGAGTGGGTGCTGGAAAACGGCTATAAATACCTGCCGCCGGTGCTAAAAATAGTGATTACCAAGGATCTGTTCAAGAAGTTCGTTACCACTGTTTATAACAAGGGTATGAAGTTCTTGACCAGCAAAGAGTTGTTATAAAGTTTCCGGATGTTCCCCTCCGCATCCGGAGTTGGTGGCCCCCGGTTTTTAGCCGGGGGCAATCATTTATTTCATTTTATTTCATTTCATTTCATTTGCTCGAATGAGCTTAAGCTCACCTTGAGCTATGCTTGAGGTCAGCTCGAGGACAGCTCGAGGTCAGCTAAAATTTTTATAAATTTTTTTGGAAAAAGTGTTGACAAAGTCAACAAAGCATGACATAATTAAGTTGAAGGTTGAGAGAACAAAAAAACAAGGAGGTCACTGAAAATGAAACTTGAAAGTGCAATTAAGACAGCTAAGGAACTGAGGGATTTTGGGGATGAAACTGCGGTAGCTCTGGCCGCACTGGACAGGCTGGCAGAATACGATGCTAACTTTGATGCAAAGGGTTTTGTTGAAGCACAAAGGAAGCTGACCGACAAGAGCAGGGTTTTAATTGGATTAGTTTTCAGCGAATTTTTGGCAGACCCGGAACGGGCGAATGACGAAAGCGAATTGATAAGGGCCGCAACAAAGCAGGAGATGTTGCTGAACCAGTTAGGGCTTGACCGGGTGGACTTACTCGAAGAACGGAACCGGCTGATCGGGTTGAACTAAAAAAAACAAAAAGAGGGGGCCGGCCAAGGCCCCTTCAAACAGGAGGGAATCACGATGAAAAAAACGGTCACTATTAACGGCAGGGAATATCAACTGAGATACGTTTACGAGAAAGAGGACGGTAGCAAGTGGATGGTATTAAACACCGATGAATTGCAAGGCAAGTTTGGGGATGAATACCCGGTAAAATAGCAGACCGAAACGGGGCCAAGGCCCCGTCCAGTGTTAAGGACACTGCTGATGAGGTCAGAACAAAGAACAGGGAGGTTTTAAGATGACAGTTAACACCAAGCCATACGAGAAGGTTCACGGCAAAAAGCCTAAAGGTAGCTGGTTCTGGGCCTTCCATATAGGCCCGGAAAATGACCCGATACCGGCTTATATTCCCGGCCGGTTCCATGAGGCCAAGAGGGTTGCAGTTGAACAGGCCCGGGAGCTGGGGGAAGAAAATATCACGGTGCTACCTTAAAAAAAAAGTCAAAAAAAAGTCAAAAAAAATTTATAAAAAGTGTTGACAAAGTCAACAAAGCATGACATAATTAAGTTGAAGGTTGAGAGAGAGAAAAAAGCAAGACCGAAAGCAAGACCGCTCTTTGAAAACTGGGAATCACCGAAAGGCTCAAGCCTAACTGGCGGAGCGAACCGGCAAGTAACTTGAAGAAGGCTTCGGCCGAGGTTCACAAGGGAAAACCGGCAAGCGAAACCGACTTGGAACGGCTGGACGGTGAGGAACAGAAAATAGCGAACCCGGGAATAACAGACCGAAACGGGGCTTTTAAAAAGGCCCCGTCCAGTGTTTATGACACTGCTGACGATGGTCAAAAAATACCAAGGAGGCAACAAAAATGAGAAAAAAGCAGATTAAAAACAACCAGATGGTTATTAAAGGTGGTCAGGTCACCTACACCACCAAGGACGGGTTCAATGTCACCAGTGAGGTTAGCGACTATGACGGTGCCGGCAATCATTTAATCCTTGAAGCAGTTTTCAACTTGGCCGACAACAATATTGAAGGCCATGAGCTGGTTCAAAGGTTCGATGCTTGGCTGAGGGGTCAGCCGGAACCCACTCAAATACATCATCCTTACAGTTTGGCTAACATTTAAAGCCGAAACCGGGCAATAGCCCGGTCTGGTAAGATTAGCCCCTTACCACTGACGATGGCAGGCTAAAAAAACATTAAGGAGGTCACTAAAATGAAATTGTTTGAGGTTAGAACTAACCCGATTACTGAGGAGAAATTCAAGATTTACGACAAAAAGGTTAAGGTGAAGGACGAGGGCGAACTGATTGGCCAGATTTACAGGGTTGCCGAAAAAATGGGCCTGAATGGTCAGGAAGTTGTAGCAAAGTATTTTGAAGGCAAAAAGCTCAGGGATTATGACGGTGAGCCACCGTTTACTACCAGCAATTACAAAAATGAAGAGTTCGATATGTTTGTAGAGCATCACTGGAGTGAATACGATGACGTTAGGTTGCAGAACAAGGCATTAATCACCTTACTTTGTGAAGCGTAAGCCGAAACCGGGCCACTGGCCCGGTCTGGTAAGGATGGCCGCTTACCACTGACGATGGCAGGCCGGATAAAAAATACCAAGGAGGCAACAAAAATGAATTATCACGAACTGGTAAAGCTGAAATTGAAGCATGAAAAGGATGTCCAGAGGCTCAAAGAAGAGCTGGAGTATTACGAAAGGATGTTTGATTGCGATAAGGCGGAAGGCCGGACAGCGATGGCCGCTCGGAGGGCTAAGGCCATGGGCGAAATATTAGAAGCAATAGCGGCTAAGGAATCTTACATTGAGGAGATTCAGATTAGAAAAGACGAGCTTGGCCCGAAACTTGGCCAGTAAATTTGAAGGGGGTTTTTGAAAATGAAAGTTGAGAACTTGACATTAAAACAGGCTTATAGGTTTGCCCTTAAAGATGGTTACGTTGAAGCACTATTTAAACACGATCCTGTATTGCCCCACGAATTATGGAGGCTTGAACGCACTGCACAAAACACCGAAAAAGATTGCACATACTACCCAGAAAAAGGCTTGATAACATCACCTTACAACTTCAAGGTAGCATTAAACAGGTAAACAGGCCGAAACCGGGGCTGAGGCCCCGGTCAGCAGTTTAATACTGCTCTGATGATGGCCAAAAATATTTTAAGGAGGTCACTAAAATGGCTAACAAAAAAGTATATGAAATTGTAACCGAAAAGATGATTGAGAGGTTGGAAAAAGGCGATATTCCATGGCGGCGGCCATGGGTAGGAGAAGGGGCTGTAAGCTGGGCCGAACAGAGGCCTTACCGAGGCATCAATGCTCTGCTGTTGGAGCCGGGCGAATATGCTACCTTCAATCAGATCAGCAAGAACGGCGGCAAGGTCAAGAAGGGCCAAAAGGGCCACTTGGTAGTGTTCTGGAAGTGGATCGAGATTGAAGAGGAGGACGAGGAAACCGGCGAAACTACTAAGAAAAATATACCGTTCCTGCGTTACTACAAAGTGTTCGAGATTAATTCGCAGGTTGAAGGGTTAGACAGCAAGCGGAAAGAGGAAAAATTCGAGCATGACCCGATCGAGCAGGCTGAGAAAGTTGTTGAGCTTTATAGCGATAAGCCCCCGATCAAGAAGGCACCGGGCCGGGCCTTTTATAGGCCGTCCAGTGATGAAGTAAGTGTGCCGGACATTGAGGATTTTCCGCATCCGGACGAATACTATAGCGTATTGTTCCATGAGCTGGTTCATAGCACCGGCCATGAGGACAGGCTGAACCGGGTAGGCATCAAAGAGGCCTCATTCGGTTCCGAGGTTTACAGCAAAGAGGAGCTAATCGCAGAGATCGGGGCGGCCATGCTTTGCGGCGTTACCGGGATCAGCAACGAGCGAAACCAAGAGAACTCTGCCGCATACCTCAGGAGCTGGATTAGCAAGCTCAAAGACGATAGCCGGCTGATAGTGCAGGCGGCGGCTCAAGCACAAAAAGCGGCGGATTGGGTTCAAGGTCAAAAGGGCCAGTAATAAAGGGGCTGGCCCTTGAAAAAATTTTAGTTTTTTTTGCTAAAAAGTGTTGACAAAAACAACAATCCATGCGATAATATAGTTGAAGGTTGAGAGAGAAAAAAAACTAAGGAGGTCACCGAGAATGAAAGAATTAGTCAGGAACGCAAGATACCCGGTAGTAAAAAAGTGGTTGGAGGAGCAAAGTGCAGGTCTGGAAACACCTTTTGAAGCGGTTGCCGCAGAGGTAGCAAACAGCATACAGGCCGATGCCAAGCTCCACTTGGAGTGGGGCGAAAATGAAGTGGCCCTGACCAAGATGAACATGGTAAGTGTAATAATGGCAGACGTTAAAAGGATTAATGATTTTAGGGAAGCAGTAAGGCTGGAAGCATGGGCTGAGATTGACGAAACTATAAGGGGGTTAGAGATAGACTACCCGGAACTGATGGAAGGGTAGCAAGCCGAAACCGGGCAAGAGGCCCGGTAGTCAGCTCAGAGGCTGGCCTGACGATGGCTCAGAGTAGATAAAAGGAGGGTTAAAAATGGAAAGGATTATCAATTTAGCTGGTGGCAGGGTGCAGTTGAGAATGGATAGGTTTAACGGTGCTATAGCAGAGGAGTTGGAGCAGGTTGATATTAACAGAGGTAGGACTGATGTAGGTTACACTGTTATAGCAGATGGCAAAGAGGTTGGCCGGATTAGCCGGGAAAGAGATATTGAGGGCCGGGTAAGTTGGATTTCATTAGACGGGGTTATTACCCGGTGCGATACAAGGCGAAAGGCTTTAAGTTTTGTTCTACCTTGGGAGTTTAAAAACTTACTTTAGTGATGTGGGGCTAACCAAAAATACACCGGCCGGGGTCACTGGCCCCGGCCAGAGGAGAGGTTGAAGTGAGGGCGATTAAAAGATTACTGGAGGAATTGAAGGCGGATAACGAGGTAAAGAAAAAGAACAAACGAGAGGAGGCCCGGAGGATAGCAGAAGGCCGGGGGCTGGATGGGAATACAGCAGTTAGGATCTCAGAACTAGATTCCCAGACAAGGCAAGCCGATTACTTTATTGAAAGGTTGGAGGCGGCTATAGACCATGAAGAAACCATAGGAAGGAGGGGGAAGAATGTTTGATTACAGAGTAACCTATATTGAGAATGGGGAGGAGCATGTAGATGAAATTATTTCAGGGAGTATTGAGAACGTGAAGGAGCATTACCGTGAATATGGCTTGGTTATTAAAAAGATTGAAGATTTGAGAGGGGAGGATGATGATGCCAGATTTAACTATTGAGCTTATGCAACAATGCACCAGTTACCAGTATGGTTGCACCTCAGTAAGGTGGAAGGAGCAAGGCGGTTGCTGGCCTTACAGGAAAACTGGCGAATGTAAGCACATTTGCGGTTGGCATGAGGTTGTAGGGGAACCTGTTCAATCGGGGGTTCAACGTGAAAACATGATTTGCCCTAAATGCTTGGGTGAAACCGAATGGGTAAAAGTTGCAGTATAGTGCAAGTGGGGTTGCAATATATTATAAAAGGGGGTAAGGACGTGAAAAAGAAAAGGTTTACCAAGGCAACGAGGGTGATTAAAAGCAAAACAAACTTTGTTATAGGTGGTTATGAAAACGAGATCTCAGACGGCCTCAGGGAGGAAATGCCGGACGAGTGGGCCTTGACCGAGGAGATCTATGACGAGGTTGTCAATTCTCCCGGCTGGGATGAGCTGGCAAGAAGGGATCTGCGGTTTTTAGGCACTTATACCTTAAAAGATATGATTCACGGTAACGTAAAGGTTTGTTTGCGTGAACAGGAGTAGGGTAGCTATGGGTAAGGTTAGCAGGGGTGACAAAAGTTGCTCCTGCTGGCCCAGATTTGACGAGAGGAGGTTTTAAGGTGCAGGGTTATATCTGTGACCGGTGCGACAAGACCACTGATGCAAGGGGCTTTATTGAGCAGGAGTGGATAACAGTAAAGCAGGTCTGGGAAAGGTTGCACTATTGTAGCTGGATTTGTTTGGCTGAGGATGCAGGTGAATTTGTAGCAGTGATTAACAAAGTCAGGGGGTGTTAACTATTGACGGCACGAAAAAGTAAGGAACTGTTAGGCCTAAAAGAAGCAGGTGAGCTAATAGGCTGGGATATACGGAAAATGTCGGTGTATTATTCAAGAGGCAAGCTACCGGTGCCTTATGCACTGGTAGGTGGCCGGCGGCCGGCATGGAAAAAAGAGCAGATCGAAAACTGGTTGATCCAGCAACAAGAGGAGGGGTAATGATGGATCTGGCCCACAAAAGAATCCCGAGCTGGCGGCAGAACCGAATAGAAAGGGGTTATCATGTCTGGCGGAATATGAACCCGGAGCAGAAAAAAGAGCTTATAAAAGGGCTGATGGAAAGGGATGTGAGGGTAACACCGGACAACTGCTTAATAGAGGCAAGCAGTAAGCACTTTGAGGAAGGCAAGGAGGGGTAATGATGCAGGGTTATAATGTTACATTCGAGCTTATAGGCCAGACCTTTATGTTTGCAGAGGACGAAAGGGATCTGAAAGACAGGATAGACAGGGCTGTAGGCCGGATGCCGGCGTTTAGTGTTTTAAGTGTTAAGCTACGGGATGTTGAAACTGAGGACGAGGCCCCTGAGGGCGGATTCCCTGAGAGGCTGGCTCACCTGAGAAAAAAGGCCAATGTTTACCAAGCAGAGCTGGCAGACCTGCTTGATCTGAGCCAGAACTCTGTAAGCCAATATGAACGGGGAACCCGGAAACCTGAGATTGAAACGATCATCAAGCTATCGTCTATTTTCAAGGTGCCTACCGATTATCTGCTCGGGGTATCAAACAAAAAGGTTAAGGAGGGGTAGTATGAAATGGACGGCTGAAAAGGTTAAAAAGAAAGAGTGCTACTTTATCAAATTTGGCACCGGCTCGATCGTATGGTATTATGTTCTCGGTGACAATTATGTCATAGAGAAAGTTAAAAAAGATGGTATCAGATTTATGATCGGAGGGCTGGATGCAGAAGAGGTTGCCGAGCTATTTAACTGGATGGGAGCAACTGTAAAAAAGGATCAAAAAGTGGCCTAAAATAAGCCGGTAGCCTACAGGTAGCCTACAAAAAGGGCCAAAAAGCCCCAGTTTAAAGGGTGTGCAGGATGACTGGGGGTCAAGAGGCCGGAGGTTCAAGTCCTCTCGCTCCGACCAAAAAAAGCCCGGGGGTAAAGGCCCCCGGGTTTTCTACTATAAAAATTCTACTCGAGAATTACTGATAATTACTGACGGTAGCCTACAGGTAGCCTACACGGTAGCCTACAAACAGGCGTTCTATAGCGAGTGGACGGCCTGTTTGAGTTGCTCGTATTCCGGATGGCTGTAAACATTAGCTGTAAAGGAATAATCGGTGTGGCCCATGACCTGCTGGATATACAGAGGGTCAGCTCCGGCCTGAGCCAGTTTTGTGGCGAATGTATGGCGGCAGGTATGTGGAGGTAGCCGGCGGAGTTCTAATTTTTCGAGCAGTGGGTAATACCGGTATTTACGGTAACTGTCAGGAGTGAAGGGCTTACCGTTATCATCGGTGATCAGACGTTGCCGGCCTTCTTGGTAACGGGCCTCTATAAGGGGCCTGATTTTAGGATGAACCGGGATAACCCGGCCGGCACCGGCCTCAGTTTTGGATTCTTCTACCGTTATAAAACCCCTTTTCAGATCCACGTTGAACGGGGTCAGGGCCAGAAGCTCCGAGATCCTCAGGCCGGTGTAGATCATAATAAGAACGGTATCTACAAAAGGCACAAAGTCCACTACCTTGAACAACTGGGCGATCTCGAGGTCGGTAAAGATGTCTTTTTTCTTCTTGGTCTGTTTGGGCAGGATAATAAATTCCGCATAATTCTTTTGAACAATATCGTTCTGGGCGGCATACCCGTATAGCAAGCTCAGTAAGGTTTTTATCTTCCTCAGGGTCGAATGTGACTTCTCAAGACCGTCAACGATCTGCTGGAAATGAGCAGTTCGCAAGTCTTTGAACTTACTGTTCTTAAGGGGTTGCAAAAAGCTCCAAGCAGACCGGTAGTTATCGGCAGTTGACTTGGTGATCCGGGGATATTTCATAGCAGACCACTCTTTATAAAGATCCCCTAAAGTGAGGTCGGCTTTAGGGGATATAGGAGATACCCGGTTAAGGGCAAGGGCATCAATAGCTTCCTGCTTGGTTTTAAAATACCCGATATTTTTTCTTATTTGCTTACCTTCCGATGACCAGCTCACCGTCATCCTTGCTACCCACGGCTTGTTCCGCCGGCCTTTTAACTGATAAACGCTTCCTGCTCCGTTTGGATTTTTCACTTTTATCAGCCTCCGCAAGTTCGTTTTTAGCTTTATTGGTAGCTTCTTCTATGTCAATGATCAGTTTACCTGCTATAGTGTAAATATCCTGTTTTGGGTAACTCCGGTAATCCGAGAGGCCTAAGAGGTAATCCACGGTGACACCGAAATATTCCGCTAAAAGCACAAGTCCCTCGACCTGAGGCCACCGGTTACCCTTCTCGTAATGGGAAAGGTTGGCCCTCCTGATACCGGTTTTCTCTGCAAGCTCACCTTGAGTAAGTTTCCATTCATTTCTCAAATCACGCAACCTAACATTAAAAGTCAATGCCATGTAATCCCCCCC
>Ga0207421_10007086_pt1 | contig 12034 bp, 8 predicted proteins | sample SodLakKL_010_SED_4_FD_187542 | JGI IMG/M metagenome (GOLD analysis project Ga0207421, IMG submission 187542) | Alkaline sediment microbial communities from Lake Tanatar, Kulunda Steppe, Russia - 8KL_010_SED (SPAdes) (version 2) | ecosystem: Environmental > Aquatic > Non-marine Saline and... | reverse complement strand
AAGAAAAAGGAGCGCAAATTGAAACCGGTGGAAGAAAACAACTCCCACAAAATCAAAGAAGTAATCAACCTTGAATTAACAGAACTCGAGAAGCTTGTTGATGAACTGACCGACCTGGGTCTTTACCCGGAAGTTAAAGCAGAAACAATCGGTGGTTTTAGCAGGAACAGCAGCAGTGCCTGCCAGCTGGTTGGCTCCCTGGTTTCCGAGTACTACCAGCAGCTGGAGCGTATTGCCAAACTCGGCAAAAGTGGAAATAACTCAGGAACTCTCCCAGCTGAACAGTGGGACCAGGGGGCCGGTAGCTTTTTTGCACAGCTCACCGATTTAAGAGATGAGCAAAAACCAGCTTCTTTAAGCACTGAGGTGTTGGATCACATAAAATGCTTGCAAGAATTCCACAGCATTTTCCAGGCCGGAGCCTGTTCCAGCCTCAATCCGAAGCAGGTTTACGACAGTGTTTCCCTGGTGACAAAGCTACATCCGGTGATTAAAAAAAACCTGCTCAATGACAGGTAAAAATAAGCAGTGTAAGGAAGCTGGCAATAATGACAAACCCAAAAATTTACGAAGAACCTGAGCTAACCGAACCGGTCGATATGTGCCTCCCCGGCGGGCGCCTCAATCCTGATGCGGTAGGATGGTCCCGCTACCCGCTCCACCACTGCAACCTTTCCGGCAGTCCCCTGCGCAAAAAACGCTGGAATTACTGGGCCATCGCTGCGGATCAATTTCTCTTCTCAGCAACCCTTTCCGATATTGACTACCTGGGCCTGGCCTTCGCTTACTTCCTTGATTTCGAGACAAAAGAATTTCGCGAATTGACCGTGACTCGCCCCTTCGGGCGCGGTATAGAGCTGGGCAGCTACGTTAACAGCGATACCTGTTTCGATGATTCCAGCTTAAAAATGGCCTTTACGAACAAAGATTCTTTTACAGCAATCCAGGTTGAAAGCCCTGATTTCCAGGGGGAAAAACTAACCGCTGACTTAAGGGTTTACACTCCGCCGGGACACCAAACCTTGAACGTAACCATTCCCTGGAGCAACCGCCGCTTTCAGTTCACTTCAAAACAAAATACCCTCCCTGTGGAAGGAACCGTAAAAATTGGCGATAAAGAATACCGGGTAGACGGCGGGTACGGCTGTCTCGACTTTGGCCGGGGCATCTGGCCTTACTCGATTTCCTGGAACTGGGCCAGTACTTCGGGTAAAAGCGGTGATCACCTGGTCGGGCTCAATTTTGGCGCCGGCTGGACCGAGGGCACCGGGATGAATGAAAACGGCATCTGTATTGACGGGCGTTTAAGCAAAATAAGCGAAGACCTGATTTTTACTTTCGACCCGGCCGATTATATGAAACCCTGGAAAATCCACACTGCCTGTTCAGACCGGGTTTCCGTCACATTAACCCCCTTTTATGAACGGGTGGCCGGGACCAATGCCTTAATTTTAAAATCTGAAATGCACCAGCTGATCGGCTATTTTTCCGGCAAAGTTAAAGATGACGAAGGAAATACCTATACACTCGATAATCTGACCGGCTGGGCTGAATATCATCTCGCACGGTGGTAAGCAGGCCGGGCACGCCTGCTGGCTTCCGCGGGTAGCAGAAAACAGGGTGCCTGCTAAACTTCAATGAATATTTCCGAATCAAAATCCTTTTTTGCTGCTTCCAAAGCAATTCTTATTTCATCCCAATAATCATGGTTTTCAGCAAAAACGATTTCCTTGAACATGTGGCTTAATTCGGGGTAGTGCTGCTCGAGGATCAGGTGTAGGTTTTTCCAGTTGGGGTCATCTATAGAATCAATCTTTAGTTTATAAGCCCAGATTTGATCAGAATAAGGAGCCACTTGATTAATGATTGATTCCGGATCGGTAATATAGGGCATGACCGGACAAATTAAGGTATAGGTTTTTATCCCTGCTTCGTTCAATGTTTTTAATGCATTAATTCTTTCAGCCGTGGGAGCGGCTTTCTTTTCAAAGCGCTTCCTGCTTATTTCGTCATTAAAGGCCACCGAAATGCCTGCTGAAGGTGAAGGCATTTTATTTAAGAGATCAATATCGCGAATGATAAGCTCCGACTTCGTTAAAATCGAGGCAGAAAATCCTTTTTCAACAATTATTTCCAGGGTTTTTCTGGTCTGGCAGTATTCGATTTCCGAGTGTTGGTAAGGGTCGCTGTTCATCCCGATGTAAATAGTCTGGGGTTCTAATAAATTAAGCTCAGCATTAAGCTGAGCCGGTAGATTCTCATGGATTAATATTTCTTTTTCCCAGTCAGTCTCTGCCTTGTTTAAACCGTAGCAGTAACAGCACAGGTGCTCACAACCCTGGTAAGGATCAAGCTGATAATTGTAATTCAAGACTGTACAGGGTTCCACCACCCTGCCCTTCAAGCCTGCTGTCACCTTCACCGAAAATCACCCCAGCCCTTTGTCGGTTAACCCTTCGACTGCACGGATAGCATAAGTTTAAAGCTTAGGAGCACAATTGTGAAGTAAACAATAATTCGCTCATTATTCACAAGCAGTCTGCAAAGCTAACTGTAAATAAACCGCTGGAAGTCGCTTTCCTTCTGCCTGTTAACCTGCTGCAGGCTTTTCTCCCGCCTTAATATTTTTTCCAGATTTTTTTTCGCTTTTTCCGGGCGCCATCCTGCTCCATTTCCACCCGTAAATGTAATCTCCGGCTCGGCAAGTTGATAACTAACTGCATTTTTATCCCTCCGTTTTTTTACAGCCATCGCTGTTGCTGAATACAGGTTACCAGGAGAGATAAAAGCCGCAAAGGTCCGGCAGGCTGAATTTATCATCATCCTTAAGTATGATTTATTAATCGGCTTTAAGCCTGGCCAGGGCTGCATGGTAGTCATAGCGGGCTTCTTCCAGGGACATTTCACCTTCCATTAATTCTAATCTGCCCAGAGCCAATTCGGTGTTGGTTATATGACCCTGGTTATAACTAACCCTGGCCGCTTCATATTCAATTTCTGACATTTCCAGGTCTGCCTCCCGGTCGGAAAGCTCCCGCTCCGCTTCTTTGACCTCGTGGTAATCTGAAAGCAGTTCATGCCGGGCATTGAATCGTTCTTCTTCGCGCTCCAACCTGGCCAGAGCCAATTCCTCCTCGGCAATTTCGTACTGCGGTGAATCGGAGCCGTGGAGTTCACGGGCCAGCTCTTTGTCGTCATGTGCATTCTTTACTTCCAGTTCCGCTCTCCTTACAGCATAGTTGCTTTCCAGCTCTTTAACCAGCAAGTCGTTATAATCAACCGGCCGGGGCTGATCCGGTTGATAGGAGGCTAACTGCAGGCTGACATCTGGCGGCCTGCCGGTAAAATCAGCAAGCCTTTGGGCCGATTCTTGTCTCCTGTGTTCCATCATCGCGATGGCGGATTCCAGTTCGCGCAGCTGAGAACGCATTTCCTCGACTTCGACTTTCGTTACCGTCCCGGCATAATACTTTTCAAGCTCCTTCCTGAGCATTTCTTCCATTCGCTGCAGAGTATCTTTCTGAATGGCCAGCTGTTCATCTAAAACCTTAATGCCGGTAAACATCTCCAGGACTCCAAGTTTGACTTCTTCGATTACTTCATAGCGACCCAGGCGGGCTATACTTACCCCGCGTTCGGCTTTAGCTTTCTCGGTTTCCAGCTCTGTTATTGCATCTTCAATTTCTTCCACATCGATTAACTCCTCGAGTTCTTCGCTTTCAATATCTATTGGAACAGTGATTACTTCATCTTCCAGGTCGTCCACAAAATCATCATCTAGGTTAAGTTCTGCCAGCAGCTCATCTAAGCCAAGCCCTTCATAAAGCTCGTCCAGGGGAATCTCTAGATCCACCCTCAAATCAAGTTCTTCCAGTTCATCGCGTTCTTCTTTCAGGCTTTCCAGTTCTTCCTCAATCAGATCAACGCTCGAGCTGGCTATTCGCAAAGAGCGCAGCGCCATTTCAATCTGCCGGTTATGATCGCGGGCATCGCTTTGCGCTTCTTCCAGGGTGATTTCCTCACCTCCATCAGGCGAACCGAGCACAGGTTGGCCCAGCCAAACTGCCGTTAAAAAAATCAATAAAAAAGGCACAAACCAGGTCCATCTTACTTTTAAAAATCCAAACCCTGCCAAATCACTATTTAACTGTTTCATGATAACCTCCTAAATTTATACCCCTCTTCTAAACCTCTATACTATTCATCTATTGAGCCGCTCCAGCAAACTTTTGTCCCAAATCATCAAATAGGCTGTACATTACCGGAACTAAGACCAGGGTGAAAAAGGTCGATACAAGCATTCCGCCCACTATGACCACTGCCAGGGGAGCCTGGAGTTCTGCTCCTTCACCAAGGCCCAGGGCCAGAGGCAGCATGGCCAGGCAGGTAGTAAAACTGGTCATCAGCACCGGGCGCAGGCGCGCCTTCCCGGCTTCAGCAATGGCCTGGCGATAAGACATACCGTGCAGGCGCCGCAGCTGGTTGATATAATCGACCAGGATAATAGCGTTGTTGACCACAATGCCGGCTAAGACTATGGCGCCGATAAAACTGACAATGTTAAAGGTATAGCCGCTGATTAACAGGGCCAGGATTACACCAGTAATAGCATTGGGCAAAGAAAACATGATCACCAGGGGATGAAGCAACGATTCAAACAGTGCGGCCATCACCAGGTAAACCAGGATTACGGCCAAGATTAAGGCAATACCAAGTTCACCAAAAGCATCGAGCATCTCCGCCTGCTCTCCGCCAATTTCCACGCTGTATCCGGCTGGAATCTCCAGTTGAGCTAACTTTTCTTCTAAATCAGAAGCCACACTGCCAAGGTCACGGTCCCATATTTGGCTGTCAACAAAAACAGTACGTACCTGGTCTTCCCGGTCAATAGTCTGTGGCCCCATTTCTCGCTCGAGGGTGGCCACCTGGTGGAGGGGAACATTGACCGCACCACCCTGGGCCCGGTTATCCATGCCCCCCATCCCCTCCATTTCCTGACCGCCTTCCATGCCCCCTCCAGAAAGGGGTATGGGCAGCTTCTCAAGAGCACGGATGTCACTTCTTGCACTCTCATCTGCACGCAGTAGAACATCAATCTCCTCGCCTCCGGCGCGGTACTGGGTCACCACCTGGCCGTCCAAAGCCACCCGGACTTGTGAGGCTATCTCCTCGGTTGTAACACCGAGATCTGAAGCCCGCCGGCGATCCAGGCTTATTTGCAGCTCGGGACGTTCCTGATCGACACTGCTCTCTATCTCCCGGGTTCCTTCTACTTCAGCAACTAAACTGGCCGTTTCTTCAGAGAGCTCCTCCAAAACTTCCAGTTCGTCGCCCCTGATCTCCACCCTGAGCGGAGCCTCAAAATCCATGCCCCCACCGGCTATATCCATAACCGTAACGCTCAGGTCAGCTTGCCTGGGAATAACTACTTCCAGTTCTCTTCTCAAATTTTCAGCTGTCTCGGCGGTATCCTGGTCTCTCTCTTCCAGGGGCAAAAGACCGATCGTAAGTGATGCTTCATTAGGATTATCTATGCCCATAAAACCACCTGCTAGAGCACCTCCACCCCCCACATTAGTGAGGATGCTTTCCACCTCGGGGTGCTTGTGGACAACCTGCTCTATCTCTTTTACCAGCTGATCGGTCTCCTCCAGGGTGGTCCCGGGAGGCAGTTCCAATTCAGCAGAAATTTCACCGGAATCCTCTTCGGGTAAAAACTCAGTCCCGATAGAAGGTATTAGCATAAGCGAAACGGCCAGCACCGTAAAGCAAGCTACTACTGTAATAGCACGATTCCTCATGGCCCAGGCCAGAATCCCACTGTAAATATGGATTAACCGGTTAACCATCCTGCCCAGAGCGGGGGTTTTCTTTTTGGTTCTTTTCCTGCTACCCTGTTGCCGGCGGGAAAGCATCCGGTATGAGAGGGTAGGGATTACGGTAAAAGCGACCAGGAGTGAAGCAAGCAGGGCAAATGCCACCGCCCAGGAGAGGGGGGAAAAAATAATACTGGCAAGCCCTTCGATAAAAACCACCGGCATAAATACCGATACAGTAGTCAAAGTACCGGCGATAATGGCCGGGGCCACCTGCTCTGTTCCTACCTCTACCGCATCGGCAGCTGCAAGCTTAGCTTCACTCTGCCTATAAATATTTTCCAAAACCACGATGGCATTATCCACCATCAAACCCACACCGAGGGCCAAACCCCCGATGGTGATTATGTTCAAAGTTTCCCCCCGGAAATAAAGCATGGTAAAAGTGCCAATAAGTGAAATAGGGATGGCCAGGGCAACAATGGAAGTTAAGCGTATATTGCCGAGAAATAGATAAAGCACGATCACGGCCAGGATAGCCCCGAACACGGCATTCCAGCCCATGCTCTGGACCGCGTCCACTATGTATTCACTCTGGTCCATAGCGATCATAAAGCTGATGCCAAATTCCTGATCCAGTTGATCCAGCTGGTCGTGAACAAGATTGGCCACGTCAACAGTATTGGCATCGGGCTGCTGCTGGATGCTCAACACTACCGTAGTTTCACCGTCTAAGCGGGAAATCTGACGCTCTTCAGCATAGCCCTCGTAAATATCAGCCACCTGGGACAGCTGGACCGGACCAGCTTCGTTATAACCGACTACCACTTCACCCATTTCTTCCAGGGAATCATATTCCCCGGTTATGCGGGCATCATAAAGGTGTCCGTAATCTTCGATCCGGCCGCCGGGCAAATTAATATTTTCACCGGCCAGGGCCCCCTGCACCTGGGGCAAAGACACCCCCCAGGATAGTAAGTAACTGGGATCTACTTCCACCTGGACTTCAGGAGAAAGGCCGCCCATTACATTTACCGCGGCCACTCCTTCTAAGCGTTCTAACCGGTCAGCAAGGTTGTCTTCGGCCAGGATTGTAAGTTCATCAAGCTCCATGTCTCCGCTGATGCCCATCTGCATGATCGGCATCATATCCGGATCCATTTGATATACTACCGGATCATCGGCGCCATCGGGCAGCATGCCGCGGACCATGTCAATTTGCTCGCGCAGCTCCATACTGGCTACATCCATATCTGTGCCCCAGTCAAAAGCAACCATAACCATGGAGTTTTCCTGGGCTGAAGTAGAACTAACACTTTGCAGGTTATCCAGGGTGGCAGCCGTTTCCTCCAGGGGCCGGGTAACCATGCTTTCCACTTCGTGCGGACCCGCACCTTCATATGAAGTATTCACCAGCAGCATGGGGAAAGTCATATCCGGGAGTAAATCCAAGGGAAGATCCATAAATGAAATAACGCCCAAAACTATAATGACCGTCACCAGGACCAAAACAAAAACAGGGCGCCGGATGATTTTTTTAATCAACCTCTACACCCCTTACCTGGACCGGTTCCCCGTCTTCAAGATCTCCCGGGGGATCTTCAATCAAATCAAGTTCGGGATTAAAATCACCGGACACTTCTACCATCCCTTTTGAGCTTAACCCTTTTTCCACCCGGTATGCTACCGCATGACCATCTTCAACAAAAAACAAATAATTTTTATCATCACGGCTGATCACAGCATCCTCTGCAGTCAACCAGGACGCTTCCCCCTTCACCAGAGTAAAGACAATTTCAGCGTACATTCCGGGACGCAAATCCGCATCCGGATTTTCCACCTGTACTGTCACCAGAAAACTGCGCGTACCTTCTACAGCGGTAGGATATATTTCGTGAACCTCCCCGCTAAAGGATTCTCCCCTGGCAGCGCCAACTTCTACCTCAACTTCTTGCCCCTCTTCCAGTTCATTAACATACCTTTCATCAACAGTGAGCTCAACTTTCAGGGGATCAAGCTGAGCTACTATCACCATTGGAGTCTGGGTTGTGGCCATATCGCCTCTTTCCTGGACCACAGCGCTGACCGTGCCCGCTATGGGGCTGGTCACTTCGGTTCGCTCGAGCATCCGCTGGGCAGCAGAAAGCTGGGTTTGGGACTGGTTGATTATTGATTCCGCACCTTGAAGGCCCTCTTTGGCTATCTCTACCTGGTCTTCAATTTCTAAAAGCTCCTGGCGGGACACCGCATCGACTTTGAAAAGTTCCCTCACATTTTCCATTTCATCCAACAAGCGCTCGTAAGTTACCTCCGCTTCGCGGTACTGAGCGCGAGCGCTCTGTAGGTTGGATTCAGCAGCCCTTACCTCGTCGCGGTAATCTTCGCCGTCAAGCCTGGCTAAAAGCTCTCCTTCCGAAACTTGATCACCGGTAGACACATATGCCTCTAACACTTCTGCGGTGATTTTCGGATAGATTTCCGCTTCCCTCCAGGAAGCCAGTTCGCCGCTGCGGACAAGTTCGTCTGTCAGGGTTCCTTTTTCCAGCGAAGTCGTGGAAACCCGCAGGGGCTCTTCTTCAGCATTTTCAGCTATTTCTCCTTCCGATGCATTATTCTCACCGATAAAATCACCGGCATTTATGTCACCATCGTGTAATAGATAAAACAAGCCGGCCGCAATCACCAGCACAGCACATATTACCCGGGTAATATTTAAAACAGGCATCCAGGATCCCTCCTGTAAAAACACTTATCGCTCAACTTTAACCAGTTACTGCACCAGGCTCGCAAAAGCCGTGACAAATGATATTCATGATTTCATCCACTGAATATTGCCGCAGGGCTTTATCATTTTCATAAACATAAGCATCATACCAGAGAGCAGCAATCCCGCCCATGAAAACTTTTGCCGCCAGTGTCGAATCCATTATTTTAAACTCACCTTTTTCTATGCCTTCATCGATTACCTCGCGGACCATTTCAATAATGTCCTGCTGGCACTGGAAAGCTTCATCTTCCAAGAGCAGTGAACCAATCAACTTTTCTTCTGCCAACAAGTAGATAAACCGTTTTTGGGTTTGCATAAAATCTTTTTGCATGGTCATTACTTCTTTTAGTTTTTCGTAAGCGCTGTTTCCAGCTTCCAGGCACTCCTTCAGAGCTTCGTAATAAAAACTGTAGGAGTACTTAATAACCTCTCTAAAAAGCGATTCTTTGCTGTCAAAATACAGGTAGATAGTTCCCTTGCCCACTCCCGATGCAACTGCCACTTCAGACATGCTAACTTTGTGAAACAGTTTTGAGGAAAATATCTCCAGCGCAGCCCTAATAATCCTTTCTTTTTTATCCACCTTTTCAGAATTGTGCTCCTTCTGGTCCAAGATGCTCATCCTCCCGTCAAAACCAAAATCTGATGTGCATAAAGATACAAGTTATTGTTCAACCGTGCAACAAAATAAAATTAGATTATAAAACAACAACAGAACTGGCTGGTCAGTTTTGTGTATACCTACTGTAACATCCTAATAAAAACATGTAAAGCTGCCCTCTCTTAGCTAACATAGTTATTGAAAATCATATCGTTCCTGCATGCTCTGCATGCAAGCTATTATCAAACCCTTTTTGAAAAATAGTTTTAGTATGCTTTGTATTTCTTTCATGGGAGTGATTAGCAAAATGATCTCCTGCAAACATTGCCGGCTGAAAAAGGCGAATTTGTTTTAAAACTTGTAAAAACAGATCTGATCTATATGGTGCTTTGCAGGATCGAAAACCAAAAGGAACCCACGAGGATCACTATAAATTAGCCAAGAGTGGGCGGCAAAAAACATTTACCCGCTTTGCCGGATCTATGCAGGTAGGTTATTTCTCCTATGAGATACTTTGTTGTCCTTCAAAAGCTCAAATTAAACAGCAGGCAGCCCCGGAAGCATTATTAAGACAACGTGCTTCAAAAAGTACAGGGCAAGGCAAAACTATAATCAGGCAGGGGTGACCTTCAAAAAAGGACATTTTATCGGGAAATGAAAGTGACAGTTATTTACGGCCCAATTCAATTAACTTTTCTCACAAGTAACCGGTTAACAGTGTGCCGGTGGGAAAAACCGCTTGAATTAGAATCGAAGATTTCTTCAGTACACCATTCAACCTTCCAGTCGTAGTAAAAAGTAAAAAGTTCGCCCGTCAACCACACCCTGGCAGTTTCTTCCCGCTCCGGTGCCGGGGGTATAAAGGGCTTTTTGACGAAAACGGAGAACATAAGCAAACTGCCCTTGCAGGTATACTTTTTGTAGTTGCGGAATACTCCTTCTCTAAGCTCCTCCTGGAGGTAATGAAGAGTTCCCGTAGAAAACAGGATATCGTATACTTCAATGAGGAAAAATTCGTTTGTGTCCGCCTGGAAGAGGCACAGGTCGTTTTCAACACCTGCGCAGGCAACTTTTAGTAAAATATCTCCACAAGCTTATGTAAAACTTTAGTGAGAACCAGATCTTCCTGCTTGAAGTAGTCCATATTCTGCTCCAGTTTTTCTTTGGGAATAGGATTACCATGGGAAGGATAGACTTTGGGAGCTCCTTCCCGGATCATCTTGCGCCAGCTGCGGTAATTACTCTCCATGTCTGTTACTAAAGGCATACAGTAACGAGTGCCCAACCAATGCATAAGGTTAAACGCAGCATCGCCACAAAAGCAAGAACCGTTATCTAAGAGCAGAGAAATAGAATCAGGGCTATGGCCTGGTGTGCAGAGAACCTTACCTGGAACCCCCAGGGAGCGGAGCAGTTCATTGTCATCATTTTCCACTATAAAATCAGCATCGCCTAATTTTAACGGTGGGAAAAGCATTCTGACCCCCTTTGATAACACATAAAATCCGAACCCGGAAAACACAACTCTCCAGTTGACAATTCCGCCACCTGTAACGGCGCACTTTCCTTGTTCCAGGGGCTTCACAGCCTCTTTATGGACAATTATACTGCAACCGGAAATGTCCCGTAAGAGGGCAGCAAAACCCGCATGATCTTCATGATGGTGGGTTATAAAGAGGTAGCGAATTTCCCCCGGGTCTATTCCCTTGATTTCTAACTCACGTAAAAACTGCGGAAACTTCTTCTTACTTCCCGCTTCCACCAACAAATAACCTCCGTCACATGGGAGCAAATGCTGATTGGTCAAGCCTAAATTTAAACTGAGGCCGTTTTCCATAGCCCCTTCTTCTTGCAGGCTAATATCAAGCTGCTTTTCTGATCTTTTGTGGGCATACATTTCTTCTGCCATAGTAATTCACCCTCCTCACCTGGAAACCAATCTTCTCAAATAAAGAAACTTTTTTATAAAGCTGATTAGAACCGTCCCTTGTTCTGCCCCTCTGCTGTTATTTTAACAGGTTTGTTTGCAAGATAAACCTGACAAAAGTTTGTTTTTCAAATTTGGCGGTTCTCAATAAAACTTATTGCTTAGCTTGGGCTCCGCTGCATTTTGGGCAGGTGATATTGCAGGTAAATCGGTCGCAATGGCCATTGAGGCAAATGCTAAAGGGGAAACAAAGCGAAAGCCTGCAGGCTAAATCGCTGACATTGCCCGCGATGAACCGGCACCAATCCAAAATGCAGCACGGCTGAGTAAGCATCCCAGAATTATAGAAGGAATAACCCGTCTTATCGCGAAGGAAATCTAAGCAAATAGGAGTTGAACATAGAATGATTGAACCCATCCTCAAGGTAAAAACAACTATGCCTCCCCTTAGCCCGGGTGTCCTCGAAAGATCACAAATCAAGGACCGACTTGAAGATAATTTGGACAGCGGCAGGGAATTCACCTATCCGTTAACTATGGTGTCAGCGCCTGCCGGCTCAGGGAAAACTACAACCATTAGAATGTGGTTAGGTGAACATAAAATAAACTCAGCCTGGCTAACCCTTGATCACGCAGACAACGACCCAAAACGCTTTTGGACTTATTTTATTTCCTCTCTGCAAAATCTTGATGAACAACTGGGTAAAGGAACCATGGAGATCCTGCGTTCCTCAGGCGCCGGAGAAGAATTTTTTGCAGACAATACATTTTTGATCCCGCTTTTAAATGACCTATTCAACCTGGAGGAGCCATTTTTCATGGTACTTGACGATTTGCACCTGGTTGACAATAAAAATATTCAAAGTGACCTGGTTTTTTTCATTGAAAACATACCCCCTTCATTCCACCTGGTCACGATCACC
>Ga0207421_10007083_pt1 | contig 12037 bp, 10 predicted proteins | sample SodLakKL_010_SED_4_FD_187542 | JGI IMG/M metagenome (GOLD analysis project Ga0207421, IMG submission 187542) | Alkaline sediment microbial communities from Lake Tanatar, Kulunda Steppe, Russia - 8KL_010_SED (SPAdes) (version 2) | ecosystem: Environmental > Aquatic > Non-marine Saline and... | reverse complement strand
CGAAACTTTCAACGGCAGAAATGCCGCTTTTGCCACTGATCAGGCTATCCCAAAAGGTGTCTTTATCCGATCCAATCGGTGAAAAAATACCGATACCGGTTACAACTACTCTGCGCACAACTTCACCTCAAAAAGAGAAACTAAGTTTTTGATTCAATATACTTAACTACATCACCAACCGTATTGATGTTTTCTATTTCCTGGTCAGAAATCTCCAGGTCAAACTCTTCTTCAAGGGCCATCACCAATTCCACGATATCGAGAGAATCAGCATCGATGTCCTCGAAAGTGGTTTCTGCTGACAGCTTGTCACCATCTACTTCCAACTGGTCGGCAATAATTGTTTTGACCTTATCTTCGATGCTCACTGAGTCACCTCCTCCCGGTTTTAACTTGAAGGTATATCCAACTGCCTCATTTAATTCCAGTTTGCATCCATTAATTCTATCCAGGGTATTTTGCTCTTATCCTGCTTAAAATTTCAGCTTACATTGACAGGCAGCCGTCTACCGGGATCACCTGTCCGGTTACATAACCGGATGAAGATGCCAGGAATAAAATAACTTCGGCTACATCTTCCGGCTTACCAAGCCGGCGAAGGGCGATCTGTTCTAGGACCTGCGCCTTGACCTGCTCCGATAGCTGATCGGTCATTTCAGTCTCTATAAAACCGGGAGCAACAGCATTGACGGCAATGTCACGGGATCCAAGTTCTTTGGCCAGCGTTTTGGTGAAAGCAATAACTCCACCTTTTGCCGCCGCATAGTTGGCCTGGCCGGTATTGCCATGTATCCCTGCTACCGATGCAACGTTTATAATCCTGCCGCCGCTTTTCTGCTTCAGCAGCGGGCGCAGAACAGCACGGCAGCAATTATAGACCCCATTTAAATTTGTGTCAATCACTTCCTGCCATTCTTCCGTTTTCATCCGGGCCAGGAGGTTGTCCCGGGTGATGCCGGCATTATTAATAAGTATATCAATTCTCCTAAAATGATCAATAGCGCTTTGCATTAGGTTTTCGCACTGGCTGTAATCAACAACATCAGCCTGAAATATTTCAGCCGTCCCGCCCTCGCTCATTATTAATTGCTTGACTTCCTCCGCTTTTTCCCGGTTCCTGGTGTAGTTAATGGCCACAGCAGCCCCGGCCCGGGCCAGGTAGATCGCTGTAGTCCTACCAATACCTCTTGAAGCACCGGTAATAACAGCGGTTTTCCCTTCTAAATTCAACTAAAACACCTCTCAGTCGGTTAATTATTCAACAACTGATCGACTTCTGAAACCTTTTCCACCGCATGTGTCTCGACTTCAGGGGCAATCCTTTTCATCAATCTGCCAGGAGAGGTCCCCGGTCCCAGGCCGATAAAGCAATTAATGCCGGAAGAGATCATGCGCCGAATCGATTGCTCCCACAATATGGGGTTGCTGACCTGCACTACCAGGTTTTTCTTGATCTGCTCCGGTGTGTATACAAAATCTGCAGTAACATTAGAAACAAGAGGCACGGAAGCAGTTTTAATCTCAATGTTTTCTAGCTCCCGGGCCATTTTTTCTTCGACCGGTTCAAGCAAGGCACAATGGAAAGGAGCGCTTACTTTTAACTCGGTAATCCGTTTTGCTCCTGCTGAACTGGCCAGTTCCATGGCCCGTTTTACAGCCGCTTTGTGGCCCGAAATAACTATCTGCCCGGGGCAATTGTAGTTGGCGGGAGAAACAATCCCTGAAGTCTGCGCTTCCCGGCATACTTGTTCCACATCTTCGTGTTTTAACCCCATAATTGCCGCCATATTGCCTTGCCCCAGAGGCACCGCTTCCTGCATATAAATACCCCTTTTTTGGACCAGGGGCAGGGCATCGTCAAAGGAGAGGGAACCGGCGGCCACCAGGGCCCCGTATTCACCCAGGCTCAGACCGGCAAAAGCTGAAGCCTTGAAACCAAGGCCAGCTAGAACCTGGTATATGGCCGTGCTGGCCACCAGGATTGCCGGTTGAGCATACTCAGTCTGTTCCAGTTTATCCTCAGGCCCAGAAAATATCAAATCAATAATATCCGGTCCAAGGATCCGGGCGGCCTGGTCAAAAACCGCCCTGGCTTCCGGGTAACGATCATAAAAATCACGTGCCATCCCGGTATACTGCGCCCCCTGACCGGGAAACAAAAAAGCGATCTTTCTTTTGTTTTCAGCAAAGTTTTTTATTACCATCTCATTAAAACACCGCCCCATGTGAGACCAGCCCCAAAGGCAACCATGGCTACCAGGTCTCCTTCCTTCAGTCGGCCGGCCAGAATTTCTTCATGCATGGCTATCGGAATCGTCGCTGATGAAGTATTGCCCAAACGATCGATATTGACCGGAAATTTTTCCGGCGGCAGTTTGAGGTGTTTGCGAACGTGATCGATAATTCTTAAATTTGCCTGATGAAGGATGATCATGTCAAGATCTTCCGGTTTTTTGTTTTCTTTCTGCAGTAATTCAGAAAGGGTGTCCTCGACCACCTTGACGGCAAATTTAAATATTTCGTTGCCGTTCATAACCAGGTAATGCATCCTGTTGCTTACTGTTTCATGGCTTGCCGGCAGGGCGCTTCCCCCTGCGGGAACATAAAGCAGCTTGGCCCCCCGGCCGTCAGATTTTAAAGTAAAATTTATAATGCCCCTGTCTTCTTCAGTTGCTTCCACTACAACCGCTCCTGCCCCGTCTCCAAACAGGACACAGGTGCTGCGATCTTCCCAGTCTGTAAAACGGGTCAGGATTTCCACACCTACTACCAGCACCTTACGGCATGTACCGCTGTAAATAAATTGTTGGGCAACTGAGAGGGCGTAAACAAAACCGGTGCAGCCGGCAGAAATATCCATAGCGCCGGCTTTAAAAGCTTCCAGCCTGGCCTGAAGAATACACGATGTTGAAGGTGTGTGGTGATCGGGTGTTACTGTAGCCACGAGGATCATATCCAGTTCAGCAGGATCCGCACCAGCCCTGTACAGAGCTTCCCGGGCGGCCTTTTCAGAAAGGTCGGTATTGGATAAGCCCTCTTCGAGTTTTCTACGCTCCCGAATACCGGTCCTGGAAACAATCCATTCATTGTTGGTTTCCACCATCTCTTCCAGATCCCGGTTTGTAATGATCTGGTCGGGGAGAGCGGCACCGGTTCCGGTTATTATGGCATTACAGCGCCTGATCATTTTCGCCTCCATTTAATTCGTCGGCCAGTTCCTCCAGGGCAGCCTGGAACTCCCCGGCAACATTTTTACGGACAAACGGATGGGCCTGGTTTAACAAGGCCTGCTCAATTGAACGCGCCTTGGATGACCCATGGCATTTAATACAGAGGCCGTTTACGCCAAGCAGCGGCGCTCCACCATATCCCGAATCATCAATTTCATGGCGCAGTTTATGAAAAACGGGCTGAAGTAATGCAGCCCCCAGCTTATAGCGAAGCTTCGTGCCTATTTCCTGCCTGAAAAACCCGAGGATAGTCCGGGAAAGCCCTTCCGCAGATTTAAGGAATATGTTGCCCACAAAACCGTCACAGACCACAACATCAGCAGCATTGAAAAATACATCAGTTCCTTCAACATTGCCGCAGAACCCGGGCAGGTGTTGCTGGCAGAGATTATAAGCTTTTTTTACCTGGTTATTACCCTTATTCGATTCGACACCCACATTAAGCAGAGCCACACGAGGTTCCTGGCAACCCAGGATCTGCTGGGCATAAATACGCCCCATAAAGGCATATTGGAGCAACTGCGCGGGCCTGGCATCCATATTGGCCCCAACGTCTAAGAAAAGGACGGGTTTGCCTTGAAAACCAGGCATTGGAGTGAGTAAGGCCGGACGGCTGATACTGCTAATCCGGCCTAAGAATAAAAGACCGCCGGCCATTAAAGCTCCCGTATTGCCGGCGCTCAAGAAAGCATCTGCATCACCGGATCGAACCAGCTGCAGTGCTTTGACCATGGAAGATTCTTTTTTTCTCCGTATTGAAAGGCCCGGATCGTCATCGGCCTGAATAACTTCCTCGGCATGGTTTATATCCACCCGGCTGCCAGGATACTTATGGCTTTTTAGCACCCTATGGATTTCCTCTTCCTTGCCGACAAAAGTAATATACATATCTTCCAGGGCGGTAAGGGCAGCCACCGCGCCGGAAACAATTTCACCGGGCGCATGATCTCCGCCCATGGCGTCTATGGCCACTCGTACCAACAAGATCACTTCCCCTGCATTTTAAATAAAAACCTTTTAAAAACAGATACAGTACGCCCCTTCTGGCTTATGCAAAACAGGCGTACTGTAAATAGCTGTACTAATTAACTTTAACTGCTTCCCGGTCTTTATAATGACCACAGTTCAAGCACACCCGGTGAGGGGGCTTCAACTCATGGCAGTTAGAGCATGGCACCAAATGGGGAGCTGAAGATTTACTTTGAGCTCTCCTCATATCTCGCTTTGATTTCGAAGTTCTTCTCTTTGGAACAGCCACTGTAACGCCTCCTTGTTAGACTTAATTTCCTGACTTCAACTCTTTAAGCTTAAGCAGCCTGATATCTATATCACTATCATCATCGACACACTGGCAGTTAGAAACGTTCAGATCGGTTCCGCAGCCGGAACATATCCCTTTACAATCAGGCTTGCAAAGGGGGCTATGATCTTCCGCCAGGATAATTAACTGGCGGATATATTCATCCAGGTATAGAAAATCTCCTGTTACGGTCAGCATATTTGCTGTTTCCACCGCCAGGCTGGCAGGAGTTTCTTCGGCTGCCGAATCCTTAACTACCGCAAAAGACTCGGTAAAATTGGTATTTACTATCTGCACAAAGGGTTCCAGGCACCTTGAACATACCGCTTCCACGGATGCTTCGATGCTTCCCTTGACTAACACTTCTTGTCCGCTGTGCGAAACCTCAATAGCAAGCTTTACAGTTCCGCCTTCAGTAAAATCAGCATGAAAATCGGTCAGTTCTTCATCAAAACTATAATCGAATACTTCTCCTAACCTGGCTTTTATATCAGGCAGGTATATATACATACTACTCACCCCAAAAAACTAAAGTAATTATATAGACGTTTATTTTCTTTGTCAACGGCATTTGATCCAAATGCCCGGTTCTTTTTTCGGGTTAACTAAAAAAGTTAATAAGTAACCCCATCAATATCCAGTTCATTATCAACAGACTCTTCCACAAAAGAAACCCTGATCTGGTTTGGCAGACAGACGATACTTTCATAAGAAGAATCAATCCACCCGGTATGAGCGCATATCCCCCGGGGACAGAGTTCTTCTCCCATCGGTAGCATCCTGATTCTGCCGTCATCTACTTCAACTCTTGCCGTATGCTCTTCTTCGTCACCAAAATTAAAGGTATATTCGAAGGACTCTCCCGGAGATAAGGAAAGCTCGGCAACTCGTTCATTTTCAAGGTAAATAACGGCATACCTTTGCCCGGATGCTCCAGCTTCTTGCACGTTAAACCACAGGCTTGCCAAACCTACAACAAGAATAAAGCCGATTATAAAATAATCGGCAATCTTAATTTTCATCCTTTGCATTTCATTTCACCCTATATAATTATAACATACCCGGCCCGGCATTGTCTTACGACCTGCGCGACCTGGATCTGACCCCTGAAATGAGGGCGTCTGCAGCTACAACACCTCTTCCTTCTTCGTATACAATAAGTGGATTAATGTCCAGTTCTTCAATATATTCTTCCAGCTCAACAGCAAGGCGGGATATTTTCATTATGGTATCAACCAGTGCCTTCCTGTCTTTGGGCTTCTGACCGCGGGCGCCTTTCAAAAGCGCATTGCCTTTTAATTCATCAAGCATTGCCTCGGCATCTCCTGTGTTTAGAGGCGCTACCCTTGTAGATAGGTCTTCAAATAATTCTACAAATACTCCCCCCAGCCCTACAGCAATCGCCTGCCCAAACACTGGATCTTTTTTTATCCCTAATATTACCTCAAGTCCAGGATCCAGCATTTCCTGAACCAGGATCCCTTCTATCTGCGCTTTGGGTTTTAACTGCAAGCCTTTTTTTACTAACTCCTCGTAAGCATCCCTGACCTCTTTCTCATCCTTTAAATTGAGCACAATACCGCCAAAATCACTTTTGTGCAACAGCTGAGGTGACATAATTTTTAAGGCTACCGGAAACCCTATATCTTTTGCCGCAGCAATGGCTTCGTCAGCAGTGTTGGCTAATACCTCCCTGGTTACCGGGATGGCATAATCTTTCAAAATTTCCTTGGACCGCCATTCAGTCAGGGCTTCCCCTGCTTCAAATAGGTGCTGATCCAGCTTATAGAAGGTCTTATTTTCATCGTGGGAAGCAGGCCCTGGACTGGTTAAAGGCTTGCCCGCTTTTTCCACCCATTCAGCAAGGGAGCTAATAGCCCATAGGCCGCTCGGGATATGCTCGATTACCGGCACCCCGGCCTGAATAAGTTCGTTTTTAGCCTCCACGGCATAATCCTGACTTGTTGGCCAGGTAAAGATGACTAGTGGTTTTTCAGTCTCATTGTAGGCCTTGATAATTTTTTTGCTGGCCTCGGGATCGGGCATTTCAAAGTTGTAGAAAAAGCCGGCCACATCAATTTCAGGGTCTTTCATAACCAGGTGCAGGGCCCGCTCAAACAACTCATTGTCAAAAAATATTTGGGAAGTCAGGTCTACCGGGTTAGCCACCGCACCATAAGAAGGAAAGAAGGTGCGCAGCGCTGCCTGTGTTTTTTCAGCGAGGCGCACTACTTCCAGACCGTAATAAGGGCATTTATCGGCCACTACTACCCCGCCTCCCCCGGAAATGGTTATAACAGCCATTCTTTTACCCGCGGGCAGGCGCCCGGTGGCATGAAGCGCTATCAAAGCATTCATCTGCTCAACATCATCAGCCCGGGGAACCCCGTACTGTTTAAAAACACCGTCATAAACCCGATCTTCGCCGACCATCGCCCCGGTATGGGAAGCGGCAGCCATGGCCCCGCTACCAGTTCGGCCAACCTTGAGCACAGTCACCAGCTTTCCCTGCTCAAGGGCCTGGCGGCAGGCATCGATAAACAATTTTCCATCTCCCTGCAGGCCTTCCATGTAACCTGCTACGATAGATACCTCGTCGCGACCCACCAGGTAACTAAGCACCTCGGCAAAAGAGATATCGGCTTCATTACCGGTGCTGATAAAATAATTGAACCCGATGGACATTTGGACCACCATCTGGTAAATTATCCCTCCAAGCCCCCCACTCTGGGTAATAAAAGAAAGTTTTTCCGGGTAGACCAGATCTGCACGCTCCTGGTTATAGAAGAAGCTGGCCATATTCCCGTTATAGTAATTGAGGATTCCCAGGCAGTTGGGGCCCAAAATACGCATGCTGCTGCTTTCAGCCAGCTTCTTCATTTCTTCCTGCACTTTACGGCCCTCTTCATTAACCTCGGCAAATCCCGAAGTAAATATGATTGCCGCTTTTACTCTTTTCCTGGCACATTCCTCCAGGACTTCCATTGTCCGGTCGGCCGCGACACCGATTATAGCCAGGTCTACGGACTCTTCTATATCAAGAATGGAAGGGTAGCATTGCAAGCCGCCCACCCGGTCATACTTGGGATTAACAGGATAAAGTTTGCCCTGGTAACCGAACATGCTCATCAAGTAAAGGGGAATACCGTTAGGTTTCAGTGGATTCTGGCTGGCCCCGATCATTGCAACCGAACGAGGATAAAAGAAAGGTTCCAGTTCATTTTGAATTTCCAGTTTCAGCTCGCAGGGGTTCTTGCTCTTCATTTAATAACCTCCTAAGTTGTTCAAGGGCCGCAGGCCTGGCTGCGATGTTCACCACACCTGGGTTATTAGGCACAATTATGATAAGGGTAAGATAATTTTACTGGTTAATATTTTACACGATCAACAACTAAATGGGTATACTATTTTAATTTTTTATCATAAAAATAAGGGTTTTTTTTATATTCGTTTTTCCAAAGATATGTTATTATAGCAGGGAGTTTTAAAACAACACTGGTTTTAGAAACCTCCGGGAGGAGAAGAGCGCTATGGAACCTCATGAATTCATCAGTGAAGAGCAGCAGGACCTGTTAAAAGAGCTTGCAAACATTGGTGTCGGAAATGCCGTTACCGCGCTTTCATCAATGCTGGAAGATCAAAAAATTAACATGGAAGTTCCGGAGGTCAAGGTTGCTCCACTACAGGATGTGCCGGATTCATTTGGGAATCCGGAAAACCTGGTAGCTGCGACTTATTGCGAAGCAGAATGCCCGGTAATGGGATTAGTCCTGGTACTGGTTCTTCCATTTGAAGCAGCCCAAGCCATGGTCGAGAAGATCCTGCCCGACAATGACTCGGGCAACAACGAAATGGCGCAATCCCTGTTAATGGAGCTGGGGAATATAATAACCGGTTCTTACCTGAGTGCCCTTTCCTTCATGACTGGCCTGACTTTTCAGGCTTCGCCACCGAAGCTGGGAATTGACATGGCCGGGGCCGTAATGGGTACGGTCATAGCAGAAACAAAGACGGTAGACGATCAACTAATCTTGTTAAAAACCGAATTGAACGTAGAACAAGACGGTATAGATGGAAGCGTTTTGATATTGCCCGACAGCGGTTCCCTACAAACTTTATTTAAGCACCTGGGAACCTTTTAAATATTCCCTGTTAGAAAAGGATAGAGTATAATATTGAAGGTATGCCTTTGATATAATTCTACTTGCCTTAATTTATTGGGCACCTATGATATAATTTAGGCAGGAAGAATCAAGTTTATTATTCAGGAGGTCAACACTGAAGTGGCAGAGAAAAAACTTCCTTTTGATCAGCAAAAGAATAAAAATCATAATAAACGCCCCCGGAACAGGTTTAGGATCCTGAAAATAGCGATCCTCGTGGGGCTAATGCTGTTCTTTCTTGCCGGCGGCGCTGCTGCCGCTGTAATTGCCAACTATATCAACGAAGCTCCCCCGGTAGATCCGACCATGCTGGAAACCGTAGAAACATCTTACCTTTATGACAGCGAGGGGGAAGAAATTACCGCTTTGCATGAAGAACAAAACCGTATTGCCGTTAGCCTGGAAGAAATTCCCGAACACGTAGAGCTGGCTTTTATCGCCATCGAAGATGAACGTTTCGAAGATCATTTTGGCTTTGACGTTATCGGCAGCGCCCGGGCGGCCTATACCAATTTCCGGGCCGGATCAATTGTTCAGGGCGCCAGCACCATTACTCAACAGCTGGCCCAAAATGCCTTTTTATCAACGGAAACCACCTATGAGCGTAAGGTCCAGGAAATCTGGCTGGCCATTCAACTGGAACGCATGTACAGCAAAGATGAAATTATGGAAATGTATCTCAACCGAATCTATTTCGGTAACGGCGCATACGGTGTTGAAGCCGCTGCCCAAACCTATTTTGATAAAAATATTACCGAAGTGGATCTTAATGAGGCAGCCATGTTGGCCGGAGCGGTGCGCTCACCCAACCTGTATAATCCTATTGACAATAGAGATGAAGCTGAAAAACGGATGCGGACCGTCCTGCACAATATGCACAGGCTTGAATTTATTAACGAAACGGAATACCAGCAAGCCCTGGAAGAAGAGCTAAGTTATGCTGAAGCTAAGGGCCCGGAATACCCCTATCCCCATTATGTAGACCATGTAGTTCATAATGAACTGATCCGCATCTTGAGCCAGATACCCGAGTACGGATCCCGTGAGGAGGCATACCGGGCCATTTATACAGGCGGCCTGCGTGTTTACACCAACCTGGACACCTCACTTCAAAAACACGTTGAAGAGATCCTGGCCAACGATGAGCTCTACCCGGCCACCTATAAGGTTGACATGGATGAGGTTAGAGCAGCAATAGCAAACCTTCCAGGAGACGCCACGCTTTCCCAAAGCCAGCGGGAAGAACTGGTAGTTGAAGAAAATGGCGTTGCCCAACCACAGGCAGCAATTGTCCTCTCCGATCCGGATACCGGCAAAATCAAAGCCCTTGGCGGAGGACGCGAATACCAGAAAAACATTGACGAAATTCTGCGTTTTGCCACCCTGCGGCAGCCAGGTTCGGCTATTAAGCCAATCTCTACTTATGCGCCCGCCTTTGAAGAAGGGGCCCTGGCCGGCGCCGGGTCAACCCTTGATGATTCGCCTTACATCGGCCCCAATGAAGACTGGTTCCCGGAAAACTTTGATTACGAGTTCAGGGGCATGACTCCGGTCCGGGAATCACTTTTTAAATCGTATAATATACCGGCTATTCGCGCCTTTGAAGAACTGGGCCCGCAAACAGGAGCAGAATATATAGAAAAAATGGGCATTACCACATTGCACCCCGATGAAAAGAATAACCTGGCTCTAACCCTGGGCGGGTTTACCCGGGGCGTCAGTGCCATAGACATGAACCAGGCCTACAGTGTCTTAGCCAATGACGGACTCAAGGTCGATTTACATACTGTCAATAAAATTGTTGACCGCCAGGGCAACATCATTTATGAAAACAACATAGATCCTCAGCAAGTTATCAGTCAGCAGAGCGCCTTCCTGGTTAACGATATTCTGCAGGATTTTGTAACCCAGTACCTTGGCACTGCTCTCAGGATCGACCGCCCGGTAGCCGCCAAAACCGGAACTACTGATGATTGGAAGGACGTTTATCTGGCTGCCTATACACCCAACCTGGTCGCTACTTTCTGGATGGGTTATGACGAACCCAAGATGGGGGAAATCAGGCAGGGCTGGAGGTATTCCACTGCTTTCCTGCGTGAAGTATTTCTGGAAGCTTTTGAAGACCTGGAAGTAAAAGAATTCGAAAGGCCGGAAGGTATTGTCCGGGTTCAGGTTTGCGATAAATCAGGCATGCTGCCCAATGAAGATTGTAAAAGAGCAGATACAGTAACATCAGACTACTTCCTGGCAGAACTTGCCCCCACCGAAGAGTGTGAAATGCATGACGGCAGGTTCTACCGGCGCCCTGATTATATTGAAACAGACGAAAGATGGTCTTCAAGGGGCGGCCCGGGAAGAAAACCCCAGGATGTTGAAGATATGCCCACCCGCCTGCCCCGAGACATGGCCGAACGAGATGGAACCACAACTGATGAAATCCCTGAGTTCAGGGCTATCGTAGTATCAGATGGAGTGACCCTGCAGTGGGATTTTGAAGGGCCCTCAGTTTCTGCCTTTGAAATCTCGAGAAGAGAAAGATTCGGAGACGAAACCAGGCTTACGGAACTAGACTCCGGAGCCCGCCAGTATTCCGATGATAATATCGAGCTGGATAAAGAATATACCTATACCCTTACGGCAATACTCGAAGATGGTACAGTATCGGACTCGGCCAGTGTAAGGGTTAGCACCGAAGCAACGGAAGACGGCGAAATCATGGCCCAGCCGGAAGAAGGCTCTGTAGTTGTCCCCGACGTAATCGGCAGTTTCCAGGCCCTGGCCGAGTCGTCGATGACCCGCGAAGGTTTGAGGATAGGCGAAATTGAACACGAATACAGCGATGAAGTTCCAAGAAACCGGATTATTGCACAACGCCCCGAACCCGGATCAACTGTACCCGAAGGTCGTGAAGTTCGCCTGATAGTTTCCAAAGGGTCTGAATAAGTTCGCTGTTTTAGCAAGCTCTATCTATCAATTGAATTGTTTTGAGAAGAGGTGTCGAGGAGTTTACTGTTCCAACTCAACAACAGTAACTCCTTCCCCTCCTTCACCGGGTTGCCCTGCCCGGAAGCGGCGGACCAGTTTGTGGCCTTTGAGGTAATCTCTCAATCCATGCTTTAACTTCCCGGTCCCCTTGCCGTGAATTAAATCAACTTGCTTCAAACCTGCCCATATAGAATTGTCGAGGTGTTTTTCCACAAGAGGTACTGCTTCTTCCAGGGTAAGGCCTCTCAAATCTATAGAACTGCTGGCAGCCGGTTCCTTTTCAACACTGTAGCTGCTGGCAGCCGCAGGTTTTCTCTCCTCTGTTTTTTGCCCTTTATCCATATGCTCCTGGATCTGCC
>Ga0207421_10007082_pt1 | contig 12037 bp, 13 predicted proteins | sample SodLakKL_010_SED_4_FD_187542 | JGI IMG/M metagenome (GOLD analysis project Ga0207421, IMG submission 187542) | Alkaline sediment microbial communities from Lake Tanatar, Kulunda Steppe, Russia - 8KL_010_SED (SPAdes) (version 2) | ecosystem: Environmental > Aquatic > Non-marine Saline and... | reverse complement strand
GACCATCTCATCGGGCATCTCGAAATCTACATATATTTTTGCCATTTGTTACACCTCGTTCAGACTTATTATAGTCTTCACAACTCATCGGCTGCTGTGCGGGAACCAAAGGTATCCTACACAAAGCAAATGCTCAACAAGGGGTGATATATAAAAAACTTTCTTAAACACTACACCCTACTGAGCTGCGATCCTGGGAAAAGTTTATTAATAACCAAAGATGCATTTAGGATATATGGGATATAGAAGTAAGACCCTAGGAATATTCGCCTTCATGGTTGGATTCTTCATATTGATCGGTTATCTTATAGGACATTTCTTCATGGGAGATTGGATAACTGCAACCATAATGTTTCTGGTCATCGCGGCGGTGTTCAATCTGGTAGCTTATTTCTACAGCCACAAATTCATTTTGAAGGCGTATAAGGCCAAGATAGTGGATGAAAGCGAGGCCCCACGATTGTACAATATCGTTAAACAAATTGCCTATGAGGCGGATATAGAGATGCCTAAGGTCGCGATAATGCCTATGTCTATCCCCAATGCTTTCGCCACAGGGAGGAACGAAAAAAATGCGGTTGTCGCAGCTACTGAAGGACTACTTTCACGGTTGAACGACGAAGAGCTCAAGGGAGTCATGGCCCACGAGATCGCTCACATAAAGAACCGTGACATGTTGGTGATGAGTGTCGCCGCCACCCTTGCCGGTGCCATCGCATTCATGGCGAGGATGGCCTGGTTTCAATTGTTCTTTGGAAGGAGAAGGGGCGGCAACCCCATCTTGCTGGTCGCATTGATACTGGCACCCATCGGTGCCATGGTGATCAAGATGGCCATATCCCGAAAAAGAGAGTACTACGCCGATGAGCAGGGAGCTAAAATTAGCAAGAATCCTAATGCACTGGCCGATGCCCTTGAAAAACTTCAGGCGGAAAGCAACAGGAATCCTCTTAAAAGGGGTAATCCGTCAACCGCATCGCTATTCATAGTGAACCCGTTCAAATCAGACGGTTTCGTTAGACTGTTCTCCACTCACCCACCCATGGAGAAAAGGGTAGAAAAACTGAGAGAGATGGCTGCAGACTTCAGCTATCTGTAAGGTAAGCTATAAGTACCTTAAATATCTACTAGCGACCATGGTACGGTGTTCGGCCCCGGGCAAGATAATCCTATTTGGTGAACATGCTGTTGTGTACGGTGAACCCGCAGTAGCCATCGCGATAGATAAGCGGTTTCGATGTGAGATGTCCTTTACCCACGGAGATGTCACAACGATAAACGGGATGGTGTTCGACCCGGAGAAGCAGAACTACCTAGATCGTGCCATGGTTAAGTTGGGGATCGATGAAAGCTTAGAGATATACACATCGACGGAACTCATGAGCGGGGCGGGGATAGGTTCATCCGCCGCTGTAACGGTGGCCTCCCTGGGATGTTTGTTTGGTTTGAAAGGTGATGTCGATAAGGGAACTATAGCGAAGACCGCCTTCGAGGTAGAATACGAAGTTCAGGGAGGTGCCAGCCCCATCGATACTTCTACCTCAACCCAAGGCGGATGTGTCGTGATCTCCTCATCCAAGGGCCCAGGATATCTATGGGGAGTCAGTAAACGTGGAACCACCTGGAACATACACGAAAGCGACATACCAAAATTAAAATTGGTTTTAGGGAACACAGGTGTCCATTCTCCGACGGGAAAATTGGTGGGCAAGATAAGGCAGTTCTATAAACGCAGCGATTATGCTAAGGATATCGTCCAGGAGATGGGTGTATTGGTACAGAAAGGACACCAGGCTCTGAAGGATGAAGATCTGGAGGGTGTGGGTCGCCTGATGGATCAAAATCAGAGACTTCTATCGTGTCTCGGAGCGAGTCATCCAAAACTCGATGCTCTCATAGATGCTGCCAGAGAACATTCATACGGTGCAAAACTCACCGGTGTGGGTGGAGGAGGGGTCATGATAGCACTGACCGATGAGCCGGAGGAGACGTCAAAAGCCATAGAAGGTGCCGGAGGTAAAGCTTACATACTATCTTCCACAAAACGTGGACTCAGTTTCGAATGAACATAGCGATATCTCTTCCTGGATATCATGATTTTGTCCAAGCCCACAATATTTATATATCATACATCTCACTCTTTTTGAGCACATGCAGATGATGACCAGAGGTGATGATGTGGCAGAAGGTAAAGGCTATGGAAAATGTATACTTTTCAACGAACATTTTGTGGTTTATGATATACCCTCGATCGTTTCAGCTATAGGTGACTACACACTAGCTACGGTAGAACGTACTGATTCGGGTGGTGTTCGATTGATCGATGATAGACCGGCTACTCCCGGTTACAAAGAGGGAAAATTGGAGCATCAGAAGGATTCTCTTCAAAGGATACTCGATCACATGGAGATAGATCCAGATGAAAACATAAAGATCACCCTTGGTGGTACTCTTTACTGCGCCTCCGGAGTCGGTGCCTCAGCCGCCTCCTGCACAGCCATCGCCAGGGCGTTGAACCAGTTCTTCGATATGGGATTGGATGACGACCAGATCAACGAGGTCGCTTATGAAGGGGAGAAGGGCTATCATGGAACTCCTTCAGGAGTGGATAATGCGGCTTCTACGTATGGAGGACTTATCTGGTTCGTGAGGGGTGATGAGGACACCTTTGAACCTGTAGATATGAAGAAACCAGTGGAGATAGTGATGGGGAACACCGGAAAGGTAGCCAATACCAAAGCGGCCGTCGCTGGGGTGAAGGAGAGAAAGGAGAAGTATCCCGAGAGATATGAAGAGATATTCCAGGATGCAAGGCAACTCGCACACGATGCAAGGGAGGCCCTGGAGGCTAATGATATCCAAAAGGTCGGGGATCTGATGGATGTAAATCATTCGCTGCTTCAGGATATCGAGGTTTCGGACGAAGATCTTGATATGCTCGTAGAGACTGCCCGTTCAGCGGGAGCCCTGGGCGCGAAGATGACCGGGGGCGGATTGGGTGGTTATATGGTAGCTCTTACACCCGGTGAGGAACTGCAGGAAAAAGTAGCCAAAGCCATAGAGGATAAAGGGTTCAGGGTACTGCGTACGAAGATAGGAGTATAGGAGTTGCTTCCATGTATCTGAGAGCATTTTTAGATATGTTGGAGGAAGAAGGTCACCTCCACCGGGTCAAGAAGCGGGTCAGCCATAATTACGAAGTGGCCAATGTGATGAATTCACTAAGGGAGAGACCTACCATCTTTGAAGATGTGGAAGGGTTCCAATTCCCCGTCTTCGGAGGTATAACATCCAACAGAGATCTCATAGCGAAGAGTATGGGTACCAAGAAAGAGATGCTGCTGCCCAAACTGGTCGAGGCACTTCGGGAACCTTCCGAATGTGAAACGGTTTCCGAAGCGCCGTGTCAAGAAGTGGTAATCAAGGGTGATGAAGTAGATCTGGATAAACTTCCGCTGCTGCATCATCTACCTGGTGATGGAGGTCGATATGGTACGGCGACGGTGGCGGTGATCAAGGATCCGGATACCGGCAGGAACGCTTCCTATCACAGGATAATGCAGGTAGGAAAAGATAGGTGCACGGCAAGGTTGATACCTAAACGACAGACCAGGACGACTTACGATGATATCGAAGGAGACCTGGAGATGGCGATCTGTGTGGGAAATTCCGTGCCCGTGATGGTGGCCGCTTCTCTTGGACCACCGTCGGATGTGGACGAGCTCGAGATCGCAAATACGCTCGACGAAACTCCCTTGGTAAGATGTTTAACAAAAGACCTAGAGGTACCAGCTCATTCGGAGTTCGTACTGGAGGGGAGGCTGATCAGAGATGTGGATAGGGAAGGACCTTTCGTCGATCTAACGGAGACCAGGGACATCGAACGTCAGGAACCTGTGTTCGTTGTCGATTGTATAACACACAGGAAGGACGCCATGTGGCAGATGCTACTCCCAGGGAGGATGGAACACAAGAACTTGATGGGTATGCCCAAGGAACCGACCATCTACGATAAAGTATCCGAAGTGGCTAACTGTAAGAACGTGCTGATCACATTGGGAGGAGGTTCTTGGCTGCATGGTATAGTACAGATAGAGAAACGAGGGGCGGAGGACGGTAAAAAGGCCATAGAGGCGGCCTTCAAAGGACATGGTTCCATGAAGCACGTTGTGATCGTGGACGAGGACGTGGACATCTACGACCATAAAAAGGTGGAGTGGGCCATAGCGACCCGCTTCCAAGGAGATAAGGATCTGGTCGTACTGCCAAACCAACCGGGTTCATCCCTGGACCCGAGTGGTGATCACACGGGCAAGAAGACAAAGACCACCAAAGTGGGTGTGGACGCCACTATACCCCAGGACGTCGATCCTGTGAAGTATAAGAAGGAAACTTATGAGGAAGTCGATGTAGATGATTACCTGCGGTGAAGGTAGATATCGGGTTTGGTTGAGATCAGAGGAGATCGGCGAGGACCGTTTGTATATCCTAGGTGGTGGGGAAACACCTCATATAGGTAGTATGGTGTTAAAAGAACCTGGTAAAGAAATTCAAAGTATGATCCTTGAAGGCCACAAAGACAACCTTGTTATGGAGCCGATAGCAGAGAAGGCATGCGATAAGTACGGAAAAACAACGGTGGTGGTCGGTGGTATACACATAAAGGATGCTACTGAAGAAGAGATCGATATCATCGTAAAAAATTGTAAAGAGTTGATGAGATGTATCTGAGCAGAGAAGAGGAAACGATATTGGAAGGAGAGAAGGGCCCAGTGTTGGAAAAGATGATGCGTTTGCTGACCCGTCTCGGAGATATATACGGGGCGGACAAGATGATCCCGGTGGGTTCAGTTCAGGTTTCAGGAGTATCATATAAGTCCGTAGGAGATCCCGGTATGGCCTTTTTGGAAGATATGGCATCCCAGGGAGCAAAGGTCTCGGTACTCACTTTTTTGAATCCTGCCGGTATGGACTTGGAGGATTGGGATGAGATCGGTTTTCCCAAAGATTTTGCTGAAAAACAGCTGCGGATCATGAAGGCTTTCAAAGAGATGGGCATAGTGGTCACATCGACATGCACCCCTTATCTAGCAGGTAATCTGCCTCGTTTCCGAGAGCATATCGCATGGTCGGAATCATCTGCGGTATCCTTCGCCAATTCCGTCATATCCGCAAGGACGAATCGAGAGGGGGGACCTAGTGCATTGGCTGCTGCGGTGTTGGGTAAAACACCTAACTACGGGCTTCACCTCGATGAGAACCGTAGGCCGGACGTCCTTGTCGATGTCCAGTGCGAGATAAGATCTGATGCGGATTTTGGAGCTCTTGGTTGGCATATAGGTAAGCTAGTGAAGAGTAAGATACCCTATTACAGAGGGATGCCAACGTGGGCGACCACAGACGATCTGAAGGCACTCGGTGCGGCCATGGCCGCTTCAGGTGCGGTCGCTTTGTATCACGCAGAAGATCTGACGCCGGAAGCCCATCTTCAGGATGTTTCCGACATGGAAAAGATAACCGTCGATGAAGATGATATGAGAGAAACATATGAGACATTGAACACTGGAGAAGATCCGGACATAGTTATACTGGGATGCCCACACGCGTCCCTCAGAGAGATACGAAAAGCGGCGGACCAGGTCGAAGGTAAGACACTGAAAAAACCCCTGTGGATCTGTACCTCTCGGGTTATGAAGGAAGCCGCTGATCGTATGGGATACACGGATATCATCGAGGAAGCAGGTGGGCGGATAGTCGCCGACACATGCATGGTAGTTTCACCGATAGAGACCATGGGATACGGGATCACGGGATGCAGTTCTGGAAAAGCTGCACAGTATTTACCCGGATTCTGTAAACAGAAGGTCGTGTTCAACTCTGTAGAATCACTTCTGAAGGAGGTGTTATAGATGGGGCGTATGATATCGCCGGGAAAAGTGGAAGCCGAAGCTATAGTTTCCCCCGAACCCATAGGATTCTACGGTGGTGTTGATATAGAGACCGGGATGGTGATAGAAAAAGGCCATCCACTGGAAGGAGAGAGCGTCACTGGGAAGGTGTTGATATTTCCGAGAGGAAAAGGCTCTACAGTGGGTTCCTATGTGATATACGGATTACAAAAAAACGGCGTCGGTCCCGCGGCGATAATCAACGAGGAGACCGAAACCATAGTTGCAACCGGAGCGATACTGGCAGATATACCCTGTATAGACCAGATCGATATATCTCGATTCCATACCGGAGATGTTCTCAGGGTCGATGCTGAAAAAGGTTTGGTCGAAAAGGTAGATTGATTTGGTGAACATCCAATAAACTTATACATTTGAATCCGATATACAGGTTCGATGAAACAACGAGTGCAGACTTACATCGAAGGTTTTGACGAGCTACTCAAGGGCGGAGTTCCCGAGGGACACATCGTTTTGATATGTGGCGGTCCGGGTACGTTCAAGTCCAGTATCACCCTAAATTTACTGTCAAAGCAGGTAAAAAAACATGGTAAAAAGGCTCTATATGTATCATTGGAGGAGTCAAAGGAAAGTCTGGAAGCCACGGCAGAGGGTCTAGGTATCGATAAGTGGGATGAACAGAACTTCCTCGTGGCCGATGTATCCAAGATAAGACTCGAACAGACCGAAGCCGGAAAGGCCCGTAACTGGATGAAGATAGTTGAAAAGTATATAAGCCGAAGGGTAGAAGACGGTTTTGAATTCGTCGCATTGGATTCCATGTCCGCACTGTATTCTTTGATGGAGTTCGATAATCCTAGGAGGAACCTTTTCCAGTTCTTCGGATTCTTGAGAAAGATGGGGATAAACGTTTTCTTGATCACCGAGTCACACGAAGAAGGTGGTCGTTACGGTAAATATGGAGAAGATTTTCTCTCCGACGGAATAATCTATCTAAAATACCACAATGTCAGTGAGACTGAGATACAACTGTGGATGAGATGTGTGAAGATGAGACAGGTCAACCATACCAAAAACTACTACGCTCTACTTCATGAGGATGGACGATTCCAGATAGCCCGGGTCATATCCGAAAGGTAAAGATGGGGTGAATGGGTTTTTCAGAACGGTTTGATCTTCTTTCGATCTATGCCTACACCTGCAGGTGTCACTGCGATGTAGTTTTGTCCGACAGCAGCTACATCTCCGGATACGTCACTGGCAACAGCTTTCAATTCACTGTGTACTCTTCTCAATGCATCTTGGTTCCCAGCTATGCTTTCAGTATCAACCAGAAGTATGTTACCGTTGTAAAGTTCATCTGTGATATTCCGAATATCTTCGTAACGATGTACTTCTGCTACTTTGATCAGCGTGTCTGCCTCCACTCCGAAATCAACAGATCCCACCAATTCACCTAAGTCGATATATTCCTCTGAGCCCAAACGTTCGCCTTTTATACTCCTTTTGGAGGTTTTCTTTTTGAAGAAGTCTCCGATCATGCACTTCACTTCCAATCGGTAGATGTTGGATGCATCATAAAAATGTATCGGATGGAAAAGGCGGTAAATCATCCTTTTTTACCGGTTTTCGGGTGGTTTTTGATAAAAGTGTCTGACAAGCTATCGACTCTAACAGGTAATTTTTTATTTCTCCGATATATCCGGTGAAAAGACGAACGGCCAAAATGATTAATATGAGTTAGGAGATAGCGTCTCCTAGTTCCCAACTGCAGGCGTGATCCAGTTTGGCTAGGATTAGGGCCTTCCAAGCCCTCTGCCCGGGTTCGAATCCCGGCGCCTGCATTTCTCACAGAGAAATGTAGCAGCGGAGCGATTGTAATGAGTTCCAGCGTCTGCATTTCTCGCAGAGAAATGTATAGTGAGAATTTTCGAAGAAAATTCTGACTGATGCCAGATTTTCACGCGGTGAAAATTGCTCTACTTTATCATGTTCTCCATGGTGAGAACTCGTTCGACGAGCGAAACTCTCCTTTAGAGCTTTCATAGGTTACCCTGCTTTGTGCATCACTTTTCGATCTGATCCGATCGTATTTATCGAACCCGTCCCAGCGATAGTGATCGCAGACTCACAGCCGGATCTTACCAGGAATCTTCGGGAAGAGCAAAGTATCCTTTATCTCCTCCAGACCGCAAACATATCTGGCTAGACGTTCTAAACCGATCCCGAAGCCCGCTGATGGAGGAAGTCCTTTTTCTGCGAATTCAAGGTAGTTTTTGAAGTTGGTCAAGTCGAGTTCCTGCTGAGTGATCCGCTGTTTTATACGGTCTAGTTCATGCTCCCTTTCTCCACCTGAGAGTGCCTCTCCGAAACCCTCGGGATAGATCAAGTCCATATCCCTCAGTATTCCAGGCCTGCTCGGATCTTCCCTATCGTAGAACTCCCGTTCCTCGGAGGGGATGTCGATGAGCCAGAAAGGATCTTCCTTTTCTTGTGAAAGGACTTCCTCGAATATCCTTCCGTACTGGTTGTATGCGTGATGGTACTTGATCCGTTGGAAAGGTGCTTCGGGTATTCTCAAGTCTCTTTTGAAGTAGTCCAGCTCTTCTTTACAGTCCTTTTTCACTTCTTTCAGGGTGTGGATCAGCAACCGCTCTCCAAGGTCGATTATATCTTCCCTAGTGGCATCTTTTACCTCAAGATCGAGCTGGGTGAACTCGACGAGATGCTTACCGGTATCCGCGAGCTCCACTGGCTCGAGTCTCACATTGGGTGAATAGGTGAAGATCTTGTCCGAGGTGAGTAGTGCTATCTGTTTATGTAGTATCATACTACGGGTGAGTTGATATTTACCGTCGTAGTAGTCGAATTCCGCCTTACCAGTAGCATGGTAAAGCGGATCTGTTTCCGGTGAAATTATGACTGGGGAAATCTCTAAGAAACCGTTATTACGGAGGAAATTACCCATAGCTTGTCTCAACTTGGTTTTGATCTTCAACACTTTCCTCAGGCTTTCCTCTCCATACCGATTGTACTCTAGAGATTTCATAAACATCATTGAGCCTAGATCATATTTAAATCATTTTTGGTCACATGTACCTGGCCAGGTTTGATTTTCCCCCTCAATAAGTGAATTCAGATGACCTATCTAATCCATGCATTTATATTCTAAGAGTTATTTGGGGTTACTCATGAAGCGGGTACTCATCGGGGTCGCATGGCCCTACGCGAACGGACCTATACACATCGGTCAGGTAAGTGGATGCTACCTAGCTCCCGATATATTCAGAAAGTATTACAAGATGAAAGGAAGAGAAGTCCTGATGGTTTCCGGCTCGGACCAGCACGGTACACCTGTGACGGTGCAGGCGGAGAAAGAGGGACTTAGTCCAAAAGAGTTGGCCGATAAGTATCATCGTATAAACGATAAGGCGTTGATCGATCTAGGTGTGGAGTTCGACCTGTTTACATATACTATGCACAGTCGTCACAAGGAGATCTCTCAGGACATCTTTAAAACACTTTACGATAAAGATCACATATATCTGGATGTGATGGAGACGTTCTACTGCTCCCACTGCTCTCGGTTTTTACCGGACAGGTATGTGAGTGGCACTTGCCCACGCTGCGGCACAGAAGAGATAAAGGGGGATCAGTGTGACGAATGTGGACTCTTACTGGACCCCCAGGATCTACACGAACCGAAATGCATGTTCTGCGGTGGAGAGCCCGAATTGAAAGAGAGCGAACATTTCTTCTTACGTCTATCCGGATTTCAGCAGAAGCTGGAGGAATATCTAGAGGATAAGGACTTTTGGAAGAATCACGTTTTAAACTTCTCAAGAGGTTGGCTGGAGGAAGGACTTAAAGACAGACCCATCTCAAGGGATATGGGATGGGGGATTCCAGTACCGGTCAAGGGCTACGAAGACAAGAAGATATATGTATGGTTCGAAGCCGTGATAGGTTACTTCTCGACATCCGTACAATGGGCAGAAAGACACGAAGAAGATTGGGAAACATTCTGGAAGGATCCAGACTGTCATCATTATTACTTCCTCGGTAAAGATAACATACCCTTCCATACCATCATATGGCCTGCGATACTGATGGGGTATGATGAGGAGCTAAACCTACCATACAACGTTCCTGCAAACCAATACATGAAATTCCAGGGAGAGCAGTTCTCCACCAGCAGAGGTGTGATCGTCTCCCTACCAGACATACTCGAACAGTTCGACGCAGACGCAGTCAGATATTACATCACATCGGTGATGCCCGAACTAAGGGACTCTAACTTTTCCTGGGAAGGATTTAAGGACAAGAATAACTCGGAACTTGTCGGCAATCTTGGTAACTACATACATAGAGTACTATCCTTTACCTACAGCAAGTTCGGAGAAGTACCATCTGCAGGGAATATGGATGATAGGGACCGGGATATAATCGATCTGATCCATAAGACCGAGGAAAAGGTCGGAACTTGCATAGAGGAATGCCGCTTCAAAGATGGTCTTAGGCATTTACTTGAATTGTCTCGTGAAGGAAATCGCTACTTCAACGATAGGGCACCATGGGTGGAGATCAAAGAGGATCGTGGTAGGTGTGCTACGACGCTTAACGTAGCACTCCGAATAGTGAAAGCCCTTTCAGTTATAGCGACACCGTATCTACCACACAGCATGGATGAACTAAGAGGGTACCTAGGATCAAAAACAGACTGGCACGAGGTCAGCTGGCATGAGGCCTTAGAACCGATAGAAGTGGGCCTAAAGATAGAGGAACCACAACCCCTGTACAAAAGTATCGATCTGGATGATGTTTTCCCCGATAGGAAGATCTTGGCTGGATTGGAAACTCTGGATCTCAGAGTGGGCGAGATAGCCGAAGTGAAAGACCACCCTGATGCGGACAAACTCTACGTTTTGAAGGTGGATCTTGGCGAAGAACAGCGTACACTCGTGGCAGGTTTAAAGCCGTACTATGAGAAGGATGAACTTCAGGGTAAGAAGGGGATCGTGGTAGCCAATCTGGAACCGGCTAAACTCAGAGGCATCGAATCCGAGGGGATGCTTCTGGCAGCTGAACATGAAGGTAAGGTATCCATACTAAGAGCAGATGGTGAACCTGGAGATCAGGTAGAGAACACCACCTTTGGAGCTGAGGAGATATCCTTCGGTGATTTTCATCGATACGAATTCTTTGTTGCAGAATTCATAGATGGTAAATTGCAGGCAGATGAGATCTACAGATGCTTAGATGAGGAAGAGTATGATGGCGATGTAGTGGTTTGTGTACATGACGGTAACGGACTCACACTCAAAGTCGGAGGTACTCCGATCAAACTCGATAGGAAAGTTCCTCCAGGCAGCGCTATCAAGTGATAGTTGTTGAACGGACTCAAGAAAATTCGATCGTCTTCAAACATGCTGCATGAGGGGTATCCCATGAAACGTGGGTAAGCGATAGATTTATTCATGACTTCGGTTTTAGGACTAACTACAAGGAGATCTGCCCATGGATGAGAAGGTAATCGTTAGTAAGGAAGATTTTGACCTCGAAGATATGAAGGAGCATCTGACTACGTCCTCAGATATGGCGGTGGTCTCATTCGTGGAGATAGTCGGAGATACTGAGAAAGGTGATTCTACAAAGAAGATGGAGGTCCAGAGGTACGAAGGCATGACCCTCGAACAGCTACAAAGGGTCCGTGATGAAACTATAAATAATTTCGATATAACCGATATCGTCATACACCACCGCTGCGGTAATTTCTTAGTGGGAGACAACATCGTGGGTATCATGGTGAGTTCCGAAGATAGGAAGGAGGCTTTTGCTGCATGCAGATACTGCATCGACCGTACAAGAGAAGTGGTACCATTCTGGAAGAAGGAGACTACTGAAAAACTTCATAATCATCTATGAAGGATGAACTTTTCATCTTGTCATACTCGACACATTACAGTGATATGATCCACACGGTTTTAAACATAATCTGTCTGACATAAATATGACAAATGTCCTTGAAAAAGGGTAAAAATTACTGGAATTTAGGGAAAGGTATATATATTAATAACCCTTTATACCCCCTGGGTTCGGTGAATTCCGAACTATACCTCGAAGGAGGA
>Ga0207421_10007081_pt1 | contig 12043 bp, 8 predicted proteins | sample SodLakKL_010_SED_4_FD_187542 | JGI IMG/M metagenome (GOLD analysis project Ga0207421, IMG submission 187542) | Alkaline sediment microbial communities from Lake Tanatar, Kulunda Steppe, Russia - 8KL_010_SED (SPAdes) (version 2) | ecosystem: Environmental > Aquatic > Non-marine Saline and... | reverse complement strand
CCGCCCACTGCTGGATCCCAGCTTCCATGCTGCCGCGATGCTTCGCGAATCACGCTATCAAGGTCTTGTCAGCGGTACTGCGGCCTCTGACCCGACAGTAACCATGCGATATGTGGAAAGCGATGCGGCGGACAGGGTCACTCCCGGCGAAATGGTTATAACCTCCGGCCTCGAGTCCATATTCCCTCAAGGCATACATATTGGCCGCGTTCACGACGTCTCCGGCAACCCATATGATACCTCTATTGAGCTCAAGGTAGAGAGTCTCATCGACCTCACCCGACTCGAATACGTGTTCGTCGCACGTGAGGTCGAAGCGGGATCCGAGGTTCTGGATAGCGGCACGGAGGAGCGTCGATGAAGGCTGCTGTTCTCGGCTCTCTCCTGGCCGCCGCCGCGGCCATAGTCCGAACTAACTGGCTGCAATCAGTAGCTGTCGCGGGAACCACGCCGGACCTAGCGTTGATCATCATCGTCTACGTAGCGAACAAGAACGGTCCGATGATCGGACAGGTCACCGGCTTCGCCTCCGGCATCGTTCAGGATCTTCTCAGTACCGCACCGCTAGGCTTCAACGCACTGCACAAGTTGATTATCGGCTTCATCAGTGGCCGAACCCATGGTACTATGTACATAGACCCCGTACTCATGCCGGCGCTTCTGGTGCTTGGCGCTACGCTCTTGAAAGGTTTGGTGGGGCTTATGCTCGGTGCTGTCTTTGGACTTGCTCCGGCCGTTCAGAGCGTGTTGTCAACGGCGTTCGCCGTCGAAACGGCATATAACGCGCTCCTTGCACCGCCGGCTTTCGGGCTCTTATCTCTGATACGTAGGTTGGAAGCAAACCGATCACCGCTAAGGAGCTGAATTCGTGAGCGGTATAGGACTCGGCGGCAGCGGGGGAGTTTCCAGAAATCGTCTGTTTGCTCTGGGGATTGCTTTTGCCGTTTTTTTCACGGTATACCTTGTCCATCTTATATCGATACAGGTTATCGACGGGTATTTCTACCGTTCACGCGCTCAACAGGTTACCCGAAGGGCCAACGTAATTCCGGCCCAACGGGGAGTCATCTCGGATCGAAACGGCACCGTTCTGGCTACCAGCGTTGATCGGTTCGCTCTTGACTTGAATCCGGCGAAAGTTCCCCGTGACGAGTTCCAACCTCTTGTCTCCCGTTTGACGTCAATTCTGGACCTTACGGCTGAGCAAATCGAGCGGAGGATACCGCCACGAGCCAGAAACTCACATGGCCGGCACGAAATCAAGTCGGGCGTCAGCTTCGAAACGATCGCGTACATAGCCGAACGCATCGACCGCTTTCCCGGTATCGACTGGCGAAGTCAACCCAAACGCCATTACCCGCACGGATCATCTCTCGCTCAGGTCCTGGGATACGTAGGAGAGATTACCCCGGAGGAGCTTCAGGTGCTTTACAACCGCGGCTACGAACCCCGGTCAGTGCTGGGTAAGGCGGGCATCGAGCGAGAGTACGACGTCTTGCTGCGAGGAACGGATGGGCGCCGAGTTCAAACCGTGGATGCATTGGGCCGGCCGGTTTCGGACCGCAGCGACAACGTTCCTCCGGAGCCAGGAAACGATCTTGTTCTCACTATCGACTATAGCATCCAGGAGCTCGCCGAACGAGCGCTTGGAGAACGAAGTGGCGCAGTAGTTGTGCTCCGCCCGGCTACCGGCGAGGTGCTGGCGCTGGCAAGCTACCCTTCCTTTGACGCCAATAGTTTCCTCGGCGCCGGAGGCGACGACGCCTTCCGCCGAGCCGCCAATGACCCTCGTTCGCCCTTCATGAACCGTGCTATCCAAGGGGAAGCTCCTCCTGCTTCCACCTTCAAGACTATTCTCGCCACTGCAGCTCTTGAAGAAGAAGTTATCTCAACGGACGATGTGATTGACGCTCAACCGTTCTACCGACTCGGCAACCGGGTTTTCCGCGAGTGGGGGGTGGACACCAGAGGAGGCGGGTTCGGGGAAGTCAACATCCACGACGCCCTGGCACAGTCGTCCAACTACTTCTTCTACACCGTGGGCAGCGAAATGCTTGGCGTAGAGCGAATCAGGAAGTACGCCGAGTATTTTGGTCTCGGACAGCCGACTGGTATCGACCTTCCCGGCGAGCGCTCCGGGCTGGTACCAAGCCCGGAGTGGAAGCGTGAGACACAGGGAGAGATCTGGGTCGGCGGTGATACGGTCAACTTCTCTATCGGTCAAGGCTTCACTTCCGTCACTCCGCTCCAGTTAGCAAACGTCATGGCAATGGTAGCGAATCGCGGCACCATCTACCGTCCGTACATCGTACAGGAGATACGAGATCCGGAGACAAACGAAACTACGGGGGCCATGGAACCGGAAGTGCTCCACCAGGCCCCAGTGGATGAGGAAGTCTTCGAGGAAGTAGCGCGTGGACTCCGGCAGGTTGTTACAGAGGGCACCGCCCGTCACAGTGTAAGCACCAACGCCGTGGAGAGCGTCGGCAAGACCGGTACGGGAGAGATCGGCTCAGACGACCGATATCATTCGTGGTATGCCGCCTACGCTCCGTACGAACCCGAAAATCCCAAGGATCAAGTCGTCGTAGTTGTACAGGTAGATGCTGGTAATGAGTACGAGTTCTGGGCGCCGCGCGCCACCGACCTAATCCTGCACGGGATCTTCAAAGATCAATCCTACGAGGAGGTCTTGGAAGACCTGAACCCGTGGTACATGTGACCCCGACCTCCCGGCTTCAATCCGCAGGACCGGCTTCCTCGTCATCAGTGTCGGCTTCTACCTCCTTTCGTTGCTGAGTCGCTTTGTGTTCCGCCCACAACCTATCCATCGTTTCCAGTGAGGCTTCTTCCGGCCTCAGCCCCTTCTCACCAAGTGTCTGCTCAATATACGAGAAGCGTTCGACGAAGCTTCGGTTGCTTCGCCCCAGAGCGTCAGCTGGATGGATGCCCAGAAAGCGTGCAAGGTTGATTCCGCTGAAGAGTAGATCGCCCACCTCTGCTTCAAGCCGCTCTCTTTCTCCCTGTATCCCCGTATCCGCCCGCGGCGTCTCCGTTGGTTCGGCGTCGGCACCAGTGTCACAGCCGCGGGTTTCACGGTTGCCACTGTGACCGCCGGTGGAATCCTCTGGTCCTTGGGCGGGAAGGGCGGAGTGGCCTTGGAAACGCGTCACTTCCCGCTCAACCTCCCGCAGCTCCTCTTCCACCTTACCGAGCACATCTGAAATCCGATCCCAGTCAAAACCGACGCGTGCGGCCTTCTTCTGCAGCTTGTAAGCCCGCTCCAACGGAGGGAGCGCCCGCGGAATGGTATCAAGCCACCCCGAAAGCCGCCCCCCGGTTGCAGCGCCTTTTCCCTTACCACTTGTCGCGTCGTTCCCAGGCTCCCGGCTTCCTGCCGTCTCCCGCTGCTTGATCTCCTCCCACTGCTGCAACACAGCGACAGCGTCCAGCGTATCGCCCCGTACCCCTGCGTCGTCACCCATTCCCCCAGCCATATTGTCTTCCTCGTCATCAATGCGGGGCAGGGCATCTCCTCTGCTGCCGGAAGACCTAGGCGACGTACCGAAAACATGAGGATGCCTGCGAACGAGCTTATCTCCCAACTCCCTCAAGACATCTCCCACACTGAAGACGCCATTCTGCTCTTCGATACGTGCGATCAACAAGCTCACGAGCATGACATCTCCAAGCTCTTCCCGCAGGTTCGCAACATCCCCCTCGTTAATTGCCTCGACGCATTCGTACGCTTCCTCGACAAGTTCCTGTCTGAGAGTGTACCGATCCTGCTCCTTATCCCAAGGGCACCCGAACGGCCCCAGCAACGTATCTACAATTTCATACAACCTCTCAAACTCTCTCACCACATCCCCCGGCGTCCTCTCATACCGCTCAGACAAATCACTCATCTCACATCTCAATCCACATCTCAAGCACCCCCGCTAATCCATAGCCGGAGGCCTCCGACCAGCTGGGCGTAGACCTCCTCGGCACTCCGCAAACACTCCCCGATATTCTGTCTACTCCCACGTCCACCGACAAGCTCTCAGAACCGCAAGAACACCCCCGCTGATCTATAGCCGGGTGCTCCGACCAGTTGGGAGTAGACAGAATATCCCTTATCAGAAGCCCCGAATGCCGTACACATCGGCTCTCTAGCTCTCCCGTTGTTCGCGGCTTCGTCCCCCGTACCTCCCAAACAGTGCTATGACCACCACGCTGCCTGCGATCGGCGGGAATAGATTCACGCCCCCGAAGTCAGCCAACAGCGCGAAGAAGTCCGCGAACGCATGCTCGACTAGTGCACCCAGAAAGGCCCCTATCAAGCCCACCACAATTGCGCCCCAGACTCTCCCTAACACGCGCAGACGAAAGAAAACGACAGCGATCAAAGCAATCCCGAATCCCACTGCCGCATATGTCAGTCCTACCGAAAGATAGTATAGTGCCACACGAGATCTCCTTTCGCGCCTGCCACACTCCGTCCTGAACCACGCACTAGGGGTGCGGGTAGTGTCTACCACCGGCGGATCGGAAGGCCAACTCAGAACAACTCCATCTCAAGAAAGAACGTAACGTTTGGGCTATGTACGGGCACAGGTTCTTCTACGTCGGTTCCGTAGGCAAGAACGTACATGGCCACCCACCACGAACGCACCTCTTCTTCCTCCCCGACGTCCTCATCCACGTCGTGATCGCCGGCCTCGATAAAATCGGGATCGAATGACAGACGATCCGGCTCCTCCGGCTCCTCGTCCAGATTCCTTGCCACGGTCACGCTCTGCTCATCCCAGGATAGGTCCGGGTTCTCGAGATCGGCCATATCGATTGTAAACCTGATGCCCGACTCCCCCCGTCTATCAGCCGCAAGGGGAATCAGCGGAGGGCGGCCGTCAAGGTGATCGCGGTTCAGAAGGCGCCGATAAGCGCGGTTTTCGAGTGCCGCTACGCCGGCTGCCGTCTCTTCGAGCTGGTCCCGCTCTCGCTTGAGCTTATCCTCCTGTTCCTCGTCCGCAAAATCGAAAATCTTGTAGTACACCTCATACCCCAGGAATTCATCGACGTCGTTCGCCACGTTGTGCTCAAACCAAAACCGCTCGTTGTCAACAGTTCCAACGGCGGCGGGGTCCGGCGCCGAGATGTTCGGGATTCGAGGAATGCCGCACCCGGACAGCACCAATGCGGAGACCAACATGGAAAACAAGATGAGTAGAACAATCTGCCGAATGTACTTCAAGCCTCCGTGTAGCACGTCACGGCCACGAACCACGGGCACCGCCCGGCGATACGTCATGGAGAACGCACGGTGGCCACTCCCGCCCCCACCTTCCCTTTCTGGCCTCGCGCCCTTCCCTGAGCCCCCTTGGCCTGATTCTGCTTATCCGATGTTCGGAGGTCCTCCGGCGGGGCCAACTCCTCTTGGACATCCAGAAGCTCATAAATCACCACGGGCTTATGCTTTCCCTTCACCCGGATGTTGTCCAGCTCCCGAACCAACACCCGGTCCTTCACCAATCCATACGTATACTCGCTAATGATGCACGTGGTGCCGTACTGCTTGTTCGTGCCTTCGAGCCGAGCCGCAAGATTGACATTGTCCCCCATGAGCGTATAGTTCATTCGCCCGCTCGATCCCATATTCCCAACGGTCATGATACCCGAGTTCAACCCCATCCCAATCTCAATACGGCGCTCCGGGGGCCACTGTGAGTTCAGTTCTTGGAGGGCCTGCATCTGGCGAACAGCGCATTTACAGGCCAACATGGCGTGCTCTTTCTGAGGCAATGGCGCGCCCCAGAAGGCCATGATCTCGTCACCGACGTACTTGTCCAACGTTCCGCCGTACTCCAGAATGATGTCAGTCATTGCAGTAAGATACTCGTTCAGATGGTTCACCAGCTCCTGTGGTGTCATCGTTTCGGAAAGGGTTGTGAACCCACGTATATCACTGAAGAACACCGTTAACTCACGGTCGACGCCGCCGAGCTCCGGCGGATCCTCGAGTATCTGGTTCACGACGGCGGGGCTCACGTATTTCCCAAACATCTTCCGGATCCGAGCTTTGTCCCGTTCTTCCGTCATCACACGGTACATAACGACGGCTAAGAACGTGACAAGAACAGCCACAGCCGGTGCAGAGAAGTTGAAGATCAACGCGTATGAGTCAAACATCGCAATGGTGAAGACGAAATACGCCAAGACTGTTGCCGCCGAGATAGCAAGGCTTAGAAGCGTCGATAACCTGGCTGTAAGGAACGCAGTTAGCATCACGAGACCAAACAGTATCAGGGTGTCCACCCACCACGGTACCTCGTTCAAGAACTGGCCGGTGAGAATCGTATTGAGAGCATTGGCATGGACTTCGATCCCGTACATCAGCCCGAACGGTGTTGTGAGCTCATCATCGGCAATGCCGGGTGCAAAGGCACCCACCATAACAATCTGGTTCGGAACCGCCATAGTTCTACGCCACGTTTCGGGATCCGGTCCGGGAGCATTTCGTGCATAACCGGCGTAGCTACGAACCGGGAACGTCCGATACTCTCCTGGTGCCGGACTCGATCGGGGCCCCATGAAGTTGATCAGCATACTCCCCTGTTCGTCTATGGGGATCGTTATGTCCTCGCCGAGAGGTTCCCAGCTCCCGGTTTCCGAATCGTACTGTTGGGGATCAACGATCCGTACATGCTCTCCGATCACAACCTCCACATCATCTAAGCTTCGATTGTAGTACTGAAGAGCAAGACTGAGCGTCACCGCGGGGACGAAGTTGTCCCGATATCTCCGGATGAGGTACGTCTCCTGTTCCTCGCCCTCTTCCGTAGTCACCGTAGCCGGCGGCGCCGAAGCACGAATCTCTTCTTTAATGGCTGACACGTCCTCCTGCTCCAACGGGTACGGGATATTATGCTCCCGCCCCCGCCGATCCATCCATGCAAGGCGCTCGAATCGATCGTGATCGACAGGCGTGTCAGCGGAGAGCTCCTCCACCGGGAAAGCGTCGATCAGCTCAGAGCTGGAGGCCACCAACTGCTGGCGACGAAAGACCTCGTCCTCATCCGCCTCGAAGTTCGCGTGGCCGTAGCCGGCGACGCTTCCGCCGTAGGGCTTCAGAGGCGGTTGCAGGCCTCGGTACGAACGGATGCTCGTCCAGTCGCCTTCCACATTCGTGATGCGACCATGGCGTTCATAGAGTACCTCGTGGCGCTCAAAGAGCTCGCGTGCCCGTCCACCGGGCGCCGGATCAGGATCCAGCACCGTCTGCAGGAAAACGCGTTCGTTGTTTGCGATTGCGTCCACGAGGATAGCGTCATGGTACGGGGAATCCGCCGGTTCGATGAAGAAAACGTCCAGGAAGAGCGCTCTCTCTCGTTGACTTTGATCCTCGATCCGGGCAAACGAGTTCACCAGATCAGCGTGCCGCGATCTAGGAAAGGGCCACCGTCCAAACTCGTTCAGAGCTCTGAAGTCGACCCCAACGATCAGGATGTCAGATGAGATGTTAGGGCTCTCCTCGTGCAGGCTCACGCCTTCCTGAATCAGCTGTTGTTGCCCAAGTCGCCTCCAATTGAAGTGCACATTGAGCATCGACTGCTCTACGCGCTCGAGATCAAGCCACGCCGGAACGCCGGGAGCGGTCTGCAAAAAGACAAGAAGCCCGAAGACAACAGCCCCGATCACGAACCCAAAGTACCGGGTTTCCAGGAGCTTTGGACGTCTACGTCCACCTCTACGTTCTTCCGTAGCCATGCCTCCTCCCGAACTCGGCCTTGGCACGGACACTCACCCAACGTGTCCGTCCTTCCCAAGCTGCCGCGTCGTTATCCCCTGACTGCGTTGATCGCCGGTCCTCTGTTGCTCAACCTTCCTCCGCCGCCCCGTTGAGTGTCAAGATACGGGATCGAGCGAGAGTGCTCCACTGGCTCTCTTCAAAATCCTGCACTAGACGCTCGTACGCCTTCAGTGCTTCCTCAGTGTCCCCGAGGGTTTCCCACAGACGTCCTGCCGAGAACACCGCGCGAGCGCGGAGTGGATTCGTGTCGGGACGTTTCTCCGCAAGCCGCTCATACAGCTTGAGGGCGCGCTCCAGCTGCCCCTCTTCCTCATATGCGGCAGCTGCATTCGACAACCCGACTAACGCAAGGTGGCTCCGCGGGAAGCGATCAGCCAAAGCAAGGTAGTCAGATGCTGCCTCGTCCCACTCTTCCTGCTCGTATAGCAGCGTTCCCCGCAAGTACAATGCTCTCTGTCCGGAATAGAGCCTTGCGTAATCCTCGACGATCGTCGTTAGTTCTGCATGGATTCGGTCAGCCTCCGCTTCGTCGCGATCGCCCGCCGGTTGCTGCCGCCACTGCTCAAGGTCCTCCTCCAATCCTTCCACAACTTCCAGCGATTCCTCGAGCCTCCGGTCTTGAATCTCGAAGTATACGACGAGTCCGACAACTACCACGACTATGAGCCCCAAAGCTACAGCCGCCTTCTTGCGGTGCTGGTTTAAGAATGTGGACAACGCTTCTTTAATTCGCTCTTGGTGATCAGGCTGCTCCTGCACTGTCGACATGTTCGGCTACCTCACTCTCTCTTCATCTCTTTCTCGGCCACTCCACTGCTTCTGCGCGTGGATCAGCAAACCCGCCGCGGTGCGAGCATCCTACCGCAACAGACCCCTTTCGTACAATCTAGCCTTCGCTCCACTCAACCCCACGGCAACGCGGAGTTTCGCCCCCGCCCCCGCACCGGACTGCTGGGCTACCGCCCTATCTTCAACTCCTTGATAAGCCTGGAGAGATACGTCCGCTGTATCCCCAGATCCTTCGCTGCAGCGGTCTGATTCCAACGGTGCCGCTCCAGGGTGTTACGAATAAGGGCCTTCTTGAACTGTTGTACGGCCTCCTTCAACGTGCGACCTGCGTAGGCCTCATCCGCGGAACCGGCCCGAACGCGAAGAATTAGGTGTTCCGGCTCGATCACCTCATCCTCACACATGACAACAGCTCGTTCAACGACGTTCTCGAGCTCTCGGACGTTTCCGGGCCACCCGTACTCCATGAGCTCCTGCAACGATCGATCCGAGAAGCCACGAATGCTCTTCTTTGTTTCGTGGTTGAATCGTTTAAGAAAGAAGTGCGCCAGCTCAGGAATATCCTGCGGGCGTTCGCGCAACGGCGGTATGACGATTGGGAGTACGTTCAGCCGGTAATAGAGATCCTGCCGGAACTGGCCGGTCTCTACCGCTTGCTCAATATCCTTGTTTGTCGCAGCCACGATACGAACGTCCACCGAGACCGGATCACTCGAGCCTACCTTTTCAAAGGTTCGCTCCTGGAGCACACGAAGCAACTTAGCCTGGATGCTCAGCGGAATGTCGCCGATTTCGTCCAGGAAAATGGTTCCGCCATCTGCCAGCTCGAAACGGCCCCTGCGGTCCGTCGACGCGTCTGTGAATGCACCTTTTACGTGCCCGAACAGCTCGCTTTCCAGTAGCGCTTCCGGTAGCGCGGCACAATTCACCCGGATGAACGGCCCGTTTCCGCGATGGCTGTTCAAGTGCAACTGCTCGGCGAACAACTCCTTTCCCGTCCCGCTCTCCCCCAAAATGAGAACCGAAGAGTCGGTACGAGCCACACGCTCCACAATCCGAAGCTTGTCCAACATGACGTCACTTTTGGCGACAAGCGTGTGATATCCCTTTTCGGATTCCAACTGCTCGGACAACACTTCGATCTCATCACGCGCTCTTTGAAACGAACGCGCGTTCTGAAGTGCCAAAGCTGCCTGATTCGCGAATATCTCGAGCCAGAAGAGATCGTGCTCGTTGAACGGCTTCCCGTCCTTCTTATTGATGATCTCCAAGACGCCTACGCAGCGCTCGCGAACCCGCATCGGAGCGGCGAGAATCGAGCGAGTAGCGAAGCCAATCTGTTTGCTGATGTCGCTGTAGAAGCGAGGGTCTTCGGCGACGTCGTTGACAACCAGGGAGCGGTTCTGTTGGGCAACCCAACCTGCAATACCTTCCCCGACGTTGAGCGAGAAGCGCTGCACTTCGGGCCCCTTGGCCCCTAATGCAATTTCAAAATAGAGCTTGTTGTTCTCAGGATGGAGAAGCAGAAGCGATGACGCCTCCCCATCCGTTAGACGCGTTGCGGACTCGACGATAGTCGTCAGAAGTTCCCGAGGGTTGGAATAATCGGAATTGATCAGCGTATTGATCTCAATCAGAGTCTCAAACCGTCTGCTGTCCAATTCCGTGGAACGCATGGCGATACAACGCCCGCTACTGCGTATCCTTTTCTTTCAGGAGATCCCCGAGCGTTACTGTCGCCTCGGTGTCATCTTCATCGTGGATGTACTTGTTGAGCTCGTTCCGCTGCTCCTGACGCTCAAGCTCGCGAACGGAAAGAGCAAGTTTCTGCTTCTCAGGGCTAATCTCCGTCACGACCGCACGAATCTGATCCCCAACTTTGACCCGGTTCAGAGCCTCTTCGAATCGTTCTTGCCGAGGGTCCACGAGGTTCTGCTTGTGGATCAATCCCTCGATACCGCCCTGAACGCGGACGAAGACTCCGAAGTCCGTGACATTCGTGACCTCTCCCTCGATTATCGTGTGCTCCGGGTACGCTTTTGCAAGAGATTGCCACGGGTCTTCCGAGAGCTGCTTCACTCCTAGCCGGATGTTCCGATTCTCGGCATCGCTCTTGATCACGATGCACTCGATCTCCTCACCTTCATTGAGCACGGCACCAGGGTGGCGATACCTCTTTGTCCAACTGATGTCGTCCACGTGCAGAAACCCATCGATGCCTTCCTCCAGCTCGATAAACGCACCGGTGTTGGTAATCTTCTTCACCGGCCGGATCAACCGCAGCCCCTCCGGATAGGTGTGCTCAACCTCATCCCACGGGTTTGCCATCGCCTGCTTCACGCCAAGGCTGACTTTCCCCTCCTGGAGATCATAAGAGAGAATCTTGACGTCCACCTCCTGGCCGACATCGAAGAGCTCTTGGGGATGATTGACGCGCTTGGTCCACGAGAGCTCGGAAATGTGGGCCAGCCCCTCGATCCCTTCCTCGAGCTCGATAAACGCTCCGAAATCCGCAAGCTTGGTCACCACGCCCCGCACCACGTCATCGACCTGATACTTCTGCTCGAAGGAGTTCCACGGATCTTCGCTCATATGACGCAGTGAGAGGTTGATCTTCTTCTCCTCCGGCTCCATGCGTATGACCTTGAGCCGGATCGTCTCACCCTTCTTGACATGGTCCTTGGGGCGCGTTACGTGCCCCCAGCTCATATCGTTGATATGAAGAAGACCGTCGAAACCACCCAGATCAATGAAGGCTCCGAAGCTTGTGAAGCTCTTAACAACGCCTTCCACCTCGTCTCCGATGCTGGTGTTTTCGAAGAACTCCTGCCGCTCGCGCTCCATCTGCTCTTCCAGGAAATCCCGCCGGCTCAACACGATGTTGACCCGGTTGTCGCTGTAGAGGCGTTCTATGTGGAAGCACCCCTCCAGCCCAACGTACTCGTCCGGATTGTTCACTCGCCGAGTATCGATCTTGGAAATCGGATTGAACGCGCGCACGTCAAAGCCGAGATCAATCTCGAACCCGCCTTTTACGGCGCGTTTTACAACGCCATATACCGGTTCGTGATCCTGAAAAGCCTGCTTCATGCGCCGCCAGAAGATCTTCTCGTCCGCTTTCCGCTTGGAAACGACAACATCTCCGGAACGGCTTTCCTTAGTTACTAGGACGACGTCCAGCACGTCGCCCACGCCCGGAATCTCCCGAAACTCGTGCCGGGGGATCTTCCCCTCCGACTTGTATCCGACGTCGACGAAGACACTCTCTTCCGTGACTTCGACAACCTTCCCTTGGATTACCTGTCCTTCTTCCAGCTCATCGAGTTTCTCGACATCGCCTCTATCAAATGTTGATTTAAGTTCCAACAAAAGAACGTGACCTTGGTGGTGGGCTATTATATCTACTTTTTTCGATCCTTCACTTCCCTTGACGTTAATCTTGGGATGCTTAGCCTCAATACG
>Ga0207421_10007080_pt1 | contig 12045 bp, 10 predicted proteins | sample SodLakKL_010_SED_4_FD_187542 | JGI IMG/M metagenome (GOLD analysis project Ga0207421, IMG submission 187542) | Alkaline sediment microbial communities from Lake Tanatar, Kulunda Steppe, Russia - 8KL_010_SED (SPAdes) (version 2) | ecosystem: Environmental > Aquatic > Non-marine Saline and... | reverse complement strand
GATCGGCGGCCTGCACGTGACCCCAGTCTTCCAGGTAAACGGTGTTATCCCAATCCAGGCCGAATTCTTCCAGGATGGCCCGGTAAAATGAACGCTTCATGTGGGTGATCCCCAGGAAATTAATATCACCTGTGGAACAACCGCTCTTTATTACAGCTTTCTCTATAACTTTTAAGAAGTTATCCATGCTCACCCGGTCCAGATCTTCCTTCATCCTTTCGTAATCGGGGGCCTCCAGTAAGAAATCCTCATAGGCTGGGGTCTGCCGGGGGGGACGGTGGCAAGACCCTCCCGCCGGCACGTAAACATCCCAGGCAAAGGTCCCATCAGTTATAGCTGCAGAAGACAGCACTCGGTTGGACGCACCTCTTCCTACTACGCATGCCGCAGCACCGTCGGCAAAATTAATCATGAAACGGGTACTCCTCCGGGTGTGGTCTATCAAATCTGCTTCTTTGCTGGCGGCTACCAGGAGGATATTCCTGTAATCAGGGTTGGAGAGCAACAACCCCCGGGCCACGTCTAAAGCTATAGCTCCGGTTGCACAGAGGGCCATAACTTCAAATGTATAGGCATTATCCAGTCCCAGTTCCTTTTTAATTACCGGACCCACCGGCCAGACATATCTATCCTTGTATTCGCTGCCGTAATATATAACAGCATCTATTTCCCCGGGAGGAATATTCTTATCTTTCAGGGCATTACGGCAAGCTTCTACGGCCATCATGGATACATGCTCTTCAGGCGAAGATACCGTTTTTTGGCGAAGCCCGAACTTTTCATGAATGACTTCCTCCGGGATATCAGAAAGTTCGGCGATTCTCCTGGAATCCATAACTTGCGCAGGCACATAAACACCTAGGCTGACAACCCCAATATTTTCCTCTTTCAATCTATCACTCCTTTATCGCTGTGAATGACTGTTCTTATATATCCCGGGCAGGCAGTTTCCTGCAGGACTGGAGTCCATACTGTTTCCAGAAGCGGTTAGAAAACTATCCCCTGACTTTAAAGAGCTTGTTACCTACGGCACGCAACCGGGCAGCCTGCTCCTTGACCCCGGGCACCAGTCCTTCCGGCATGAAGAGGACGATCAAAACGTAGAGTATGCCGAATATCAGCAGCCAGTGCTCCGTAATAGAGCTCATTACCCGGCCCAGCAGCTTCACTATCAGGGCTCCCGCAAAGGGGCCCGGCAAAGTGCCCATACCGCCTATAACCGTCATTAATAGAACGTCCAAGGTGGTATCCACAGCAAGGTAGGAAGTATGCAAAAACCTCATGGTAAGGGCATAGAAAAACCCGGACAGGGTTGCCAGAATTCCGGAAATAGTAATCACGACAATTTTAAATTTAAGCACGCTATACCCCAAGACCTGGGTTCTGGTTTCATTTTCCCGGATAGCTTCCAGCACTCTGCCCGCAGGCGAGCTGACAAAGCGTGAGAAAAAGAGGTACACCAGTACCATAACTATTAAAGTAAAATAGTAGACTTCCATACCCCGGCCGAAAAGCTCCAGTCCGAATATTTCCGGAAAATCCAAAGCCGCCAGGCTCATCCCGTCAGAGCCTCCGGTCATACCGCTCCACCTCTCCGAAACAATCCAGAAGAGCTCGGCTATAGCTAAAGTAAATACAGCGAAGAAGATAGCCTTAACCCGCAAAGTTAAAAAGCCTATAATCACGCTTAGAACCACGGAAACAACCAGGATGACAGGAATAACCAGCAGGAAGGGAAGCCCCACCTCCAGCATGAGCAATCCCCCCAAGTATCCGCCCAGCCCGAAAAAGAGAGCGTGCCCCAGGGAAACAATGCCCGTATAACCCAGCAAAAGGTTGTAACTAATAGCAAATACGGTAAAGATAAATACTTCCGTCAGCAGGCGGAGATGATATAGAGATGCGAAATATGGGAAAATCAGCAGAAAGACAAGTATAAGCAGGGCAAACTTGTACCGCCATATCAGGTTGAGCCATAATCCTTTTCCGGGGTTAGTTTGCGTTAAAGTTTTTTCTACCGCCATGATTAATGTCCCCCTTCAATACCAAAAAGACCGGTTGGTTTAATGAGCAGCACCAAGGCCATGATGCTCACGTTAAGCGCCATGGCTACTTCGGGGATGAAATAGCCTCCAAAGGACTGGGACAACCCGATAATAATAGCTCCTACAAAAGAACCGGGAAAGCTTCCCAGCCCCCCTATTATTACTACAATTAGGGCAGGCACCAGCATCTCAAACCCGATGTCCGGGTACGCCCCCAAAAAGGGCCCCCCGATAACTCCTCCCAAGGCCGCCAGTCCGGCACCCAGGGCAAAAACGCCGGAAAACACTTTGCGGACATCTATTCCCAGGGCCTGCACCATTTCGTCATCTTCTACCCCGGCTCTAACGGTAATACCAATCTTGCTGCGGTTAAGGATCAAGTAAACTATAAGAAACACCGCCACACCCATAACAATGATAAAAAGACGATAAACAGGGAACAGCCTTCCCATGATATCTATAGATTCGGCCAGGAATTCCGGACGGGGAAAATTTAAGACGGTGCTTCCCCAGATAAGCTTGACCAGTTCCTCAAAAACCAGCAGCAGGCCTACTGTCATCAGTATCTGAAAGAGATGCTTCCCGTAGACGGGCCGGATGGTAAAGTATTCCACCAGCAATCCCATTACCAGCCCGGTAATTACCGCAGCCAGGATCCCCAGAAGAAAGCTTCCCGTCAACAGGAAAACCTCCCGACCCACATAAGTGCCCCACAGGAAGAAAGAGGCATGGGCCAGGTTCAGCACACTCATTAGTCCAAAAATAAGGGAAAACCCCGCCGCTATGAGAAAAAACAGCATGGCCAGAGAAATCCCGTCAAGAAACAAGCTCAGAAAAAGAGGTAGACTCATGGCTAAACACCGCGCTTTCCAAAGTGTTAATTATCAATATCGAGTCGTTTAACAGATAACTACACCGCCACACCCAGGTACTTCTTCTGCAACTCGGTATCTTTCACCAGATCCCCCATGGTCCCCTGGTTTACTACTACACCGTTATCCAGGATGTAGTAATGATCACCCACGTTCCTGGCTACCTGGAAGTTTTGTTCTACCAGCAAAACCGTAGTAAGGCTTTTAAGTTTTTCCAGGGCGGACATGACATTCTGGACAATGATGGGAGCCAGCCCTTTGCTGGGTTCATCAATAAGTAGTATGCGGTTATCATTTACCAGACCCCGGGCAATGCTCAACATCTGTTGCTGGCCTCCGCTTAAAGAACTGGCGGGACGATTCCAGGCTTCTTCCAGGTCGGGGAACAGTTCAAAGATGAGTCGGCGCCTTTCCCTGGTGAAGGATGGTTTTTCCCGCTCAGCCAGTCTTACATTCTCTTCTACCGTAAGGGTGCCGAACAGCCTGCGGTCCTCGGGAACATAACCGATACCGCGTTGAACAATGCTGTGCATGGGCAGGCTATATATTTCTTCTCCTTTAAACCGTATAACTCCCCGGGAGGGAGGGGTAATTCCCAGGATGGTATTCAGGGCAGTAGACTTGCCCGCCCCGTTGCGCCCCAATATAACCGTCACTTCTCCCTCGGGCACTACCATAGATATTCCCTGCAAAATGTGAAACTGCCCGATATGGGTATGCACGCTATCCAGTTCCAAAAGCTTATTCATAAGGCACCTCCCAGGTAGGCTTTTTGAACTTCTTCATTCTCGCTAACCTCTCCGGGAGTGCCTTCTGCAATAACACCCCCGTGATGCAGAACGTAAATGTAGTCGGATATGCTCATTACGATATCCATCTTGTGTTCCACCAGCAACAAGGTTTTGGCAGGATCCTGGCGTACCTCCTGAATTACTTCCAGCACTGAAGGTATCTCCTCCAGGGACAATCCCGAGGTAGGCTCATCCAGGAGCAGGACCTCAGGATCCAGGGTAAGCACCAGGCCTATTTCCAGCTTGCGTTTATCCCCGTGGGGTAAAGAGTGGGCCTGCAGCTCCTCTTTTCCTTCCAGGCCGATGGTTTTTAAGATCTCCCTCGCCTTTTCTTCATACCGGGGAAAGCTTAGATAATTATTTAATATCTTGAAGCTGTCTTTTCCCCGGGACTGAGCGGCAAGGCGAAGGTTCTCCAGGACAGTCAGATTTTCGAAAATGTTGGTTATCTGGAAGGAACGGGCCAGTCCCATCCGGGAAACCCGGTGAGGGGGTAGACGGCTGATGTCTACCCCCTTGAACAGCACTCTACCTCCGTCGGGGTGATAATAACCGCTGATAACGTTGAACAGGGTGGTTTTACCGGCGCCGTTGGGACCAATCACCGAAAGTAACTGCCCCCGGGGCACCCGTACATCCACATCTTTAAGTGCCTGTAAACCTCCAAAGTGCTTATTAACTAGATGGGTTTCCAAAACGTACCTGTTTTCACTCACTTCTATTCCCCCGCGTTTCCCTTTGGTTTTATCACCCTTGAAAAACCGCCTTTGATAAGTTTATCTTTCCGCATCTTCAGGCACCCGGACGGGAGGCGCCGCATCTTCCGGAGATACTGTTTCCAACAACTGAGGAACGGGATGATCCAGTTCGTCATCCCACACCAGCTCCACGATATACATCTCCTGCAGGGCCTGATGGTCTTCTTCCCGGAAAGTCATTTCGTCTTTGGGAGTCCCAAAGCTCATCCCCCGCATGGTTTCAATGATATCTTCAGTGTCAGTGGAACCAGCTTTTTCTATGGCAGTAACTATGGCTGAGGCTGCGGCGAATCCCCCAGAAGTAAACAGGTCGGGCTCTTCCCCGTACTCTTCCTGATGCCTATCCCAGAACCAGTCGTTAACTTCGTTATCCGCCAGCCGCGGGTTATATTTCATCATACCTTTAAATCCTACCGCTTCTTCGCCCATGGCCCGCAGGGAATGCATGTCGCCAACCCCGCCGGTAACCAGCATATCATCGTAAAGACCGTAATCGTCAATTTGCTCAAAGAGGCGCACCGCTCCGTCACCGGACCAGGATACCACTACCCCGTGAGGCTCTTCCTCCAGTATGCTGGTCAAGTAAGGAGCAAAATCGGTTTCATCGTGAGGAGGCAGGGTATCTTCCAGGACAGTAGCGCCCAGGTCTTCTATCTGTTCCCTCCAGGCATTGGCGCTTTCATAACCCCAGGCATAATCGGGCGCCAGGTTGGCAAATACTAGTTCAGATGGTTCTTTGTCCAGTTCCTCGGCCAGGTAGCTAACAGCAAATTCAGCTCCCGCGGCGGCATCCTGGGAAGTGCTGGACCCGGTACGGAAGGTATAGCGGTTCCATTCTTCTCCGGTGATGCTGTCACCGGCTGCCGGATCCACCACAAAGGGAATTTCGTATTCCGCGGCTTCTTCCATAACTGCCAGGGAAGCCGAAGTATCGGGATTCCCCTGGAGAATGTCCACCTGCTCCTCTTCTATCAACCTTTGAGCCCCCATCAGGGCAGCATCCGGTGAGCTTTCATCGTCTTCGTAGAAAACTTCAATGGATTTGTCCAGCACTTCCATCTCTCCGTCAGTAGCGTACTCCAGTCCTAATTCAAACCCCTGGGTTTGCTGATCACCGTAAGAATCCAGGATACCCGAATCGTCGGTAAGTACGCCGATCCTTACTTCATCATCCACTTCATCATCCGCAGGATCGGCGGGGCAACCTGCCAATAATAACATACCAGTAATTAAAAACACCGTAATAAGCACCGCACTCAACTTTACACGCACTTTTGTTACCCCCTTTTTAATAATTTAAACGAACCGGTTTGTTTCAAAAGTTATCATTACTAAACTAACGAATAGCTTTTCACCTCCTTGAAGGGCCTTAAGAGGAATACTGTGTCTGGTATTTTTCAGACCATACACGGTATTCAGAAAACAAGGTTGCATCCCCACTTGCGTCTCGACCCTTAAAAAGTAAGGTTTCGCTTGAGTATCTTCCCCGCCGAAGACTTGGGCAGGCTTTCTTTAATCACTAATTCCCGGGGCACCTTGTAACTAGCCAGGCGGCTGCGGCAGAATTCCAGAATTTCTTCTTCCGTAGCGTCACGATCTTCCTTAAATGCCAGGTAAGCCCGGCCCACTTCGCCCCATTTCTCGTGGGGAACCCCGACTACGGCAGCTTCTGCTACCGCCGGGTGCTGGTAAAGCACGTTTTCTATCTCCACGGGGTAAACATTTTCTCCCCCGCTGATGAACATATCTTTTTTGCGGTCCACGATATAAAAATAACCTTCCTCATCGCAGCGGGCCAGATCCCCGGTGTGGAACCATGCGCCTCTGAAGGCTTGACGGGTGGCCTCCGGGCGATTCCAGTAACCGGAAAAAACGTGGGGCCCAGTTAATACCAGTTCGCCTACTCCCCCGGGAGGGGCTTCTTCTCCCTGTTCATCAACCAGCCTGGCCCTGCCGTGAAAAACGGACCTACCTACAGAACCGATCTTTTCCTGTAACCGTTCATCATCCAGGGCAAAGCAGTTGGGGCCCACCTCGGTCAGGCCGTATCCCTGCTTGAAGTGGAGCCTCCGTTCCCAGTAAGCCCGGTAAATACTCTCGGGGCACGGGCTTCCCCCGCTAATGCAAAAGCGAACCGTGGAAAAATCTGCTGTGTCAAAAACTTTGTTTTGGGAAAGCATCTGGAACATGGTGGGGACCAAAAAAATAATGGTTGCTTTTTCTTTTTGCAGCAACTCCAGGTAATAATCCGGTTCAAAAGAGCTCATTACCACCACCGTCCCTCCCAGGTGCAGCAAAGGGGTGGTGAGTACATTCAGCCCACCGGTGTGAAAAAAAGGCATGGGCATGAGAACTACATCCCAGGGGCTTAGCCCCCAGCTCACCGTGGTATTCACCGCGTTCCAGGTCACCATGCGGTAAGAGAGCATGGCTCCCTTGGGGGTGCCCGTGGTCCCCCCGGTATACAAGATCATCCAGGGATCTTCGGGGATAATATGCTCCAGGTGCTCACCGTTGATAAAATGGCTTTCTTCCTCCTTGATACGCTTTTCTACTTCTCCTGTTATTTCCGTGGGCAGGTCCAGGGAAGAGCTTACTTGTCTTGCGGTTTCCTCCCACCCCTTACCGCACAGCAGCATCCCGGGAGAGGCATCCTGGACAATACCTTCAAGCTCGGCAGTGGAAAGACGAAAATTAAGGGGAACCAGGGTGGCTCCTATCCGGGGAAGGGCAAAGAGGAGGGCCAGGTAAAAGATACTGTTGTTATCCAGGATGGCTACCCGGTCTCCTTTCCCTATACCCTTATCTGCCAGATAAGCGGCCAGCACACCGGTCCTTCTTTCCAGTTCAGCGTATGTAACCCGCTCACCGGTGTCCGCGCTTACCAGGGCTGTTTTATGTGGAGTTAGCTGGCTCCTTTTTACCAGCCAGTCATTTACCAACATGGCACTCACTCCTGTACGTATGTGACAAGGGGACGGAGTTATTGTCACACTATTTCGTGATTTCTTTTAAAAAGTCAACGATTTCCCGGTTTACCCTTTCCGGCTGTTCCATGAAGAAAAGGTGCCCCCCGCCTTCCACGTTTACCAGCCGTGAGTGGGGCAATTTTTCATGCAACATACGGGAATTCTGGGGTGGAATAACCCGGTCGCTGTCGCCGGTCAAAAGCAGGGTGGGAGCCTGAATTTGCTCCACCCAATCCTCCGAATTAAAACCCATAACCGCGTTAAACTGGTGCTGCCACGCATAGAGGGGGGTGGGATTTTCCAACCTCCACCCTATCACCCGGTCAAATTCTTCTTTATGGTTTTCCGGGTAGCCCGGGGCAAAAGCCACGCTCATGGACTGTCGCAGTGCTTCTTCGGGAGAAAGCCCCTCTATTTCAGTCATGGCTTTAACTGTTTCTGCGGGGGCGGGAATACTGTTAGGGCCTCCAAAGGTGGTACAGCACAAAACCAATCCTTTTACCATCCAGGGATAATCGTAAGCCAACTGCTGAGCAATCATACCTCCCATGGAGGTGCCTAAAACAAAAGCTTCGCTAATTCCCAGGGCTTTTAACAGTTCAGCAGTATCCCCGGCCATCATGGAAATAGAGTAGGGGACGTCCGGTTTATCACTTTCTCCAACACCGCGGTTGTCAAATACAATTACTCTAAAGTGACGGGAAAGCTCGGGAACTTGATTAAACCACATCCAGGTGGCATATCCCAGCCCCTCAATCAATAGCAAGGGCTCGCCCTCACCGTACACCTCGTAATACAGATTTACCTCCCCGGCTTTTACGTGAGGCAAAGCTCCTCTCCCCCTTATTCTAAATACTCTTGATATATAATACCTGAATCAGGTGTCATATTACATTTATATGTTACAATACAAATTTTATTATTGTCAAGTATTTTCATTAAAATCTAAAACTTAATTTTTAAAATATTTTTAGGTGTTTTTCTTAATTTATCTTGCTTTGGGAGCATAAGATAAGCCTTAACTGGTGAGAATACTGATATCACCGATATTTTAAAGCAAGGAGAATTGATAGATGCACGGAAAAGTAAAATGGTTTGACGAAAGAAAAGGCTACGGTTTTATTGAAAGTGAAGAAGGAGAAGACGTGTTCGTCCATTATTCCGAAATACAGGCAGAGGGGTTTAAAACTCTGGAAGAAGGACAATCCGTCGAGTTTGAAGTAGTAGAAGGAGGTAAAGGTAAACAGGCAGTCAACGTAATTGGGCAGTAATTACCAGATCCAGACCAGAAAACTAATTAAACATGAACCGGCAAAGGAGACGGCTGTAATTATCTTTTTGCCCGCATCCGGCACTGCGTCGCTGGTCTGTTATGTTGTCCATGACATGATATCCAGCTGGATATGCCTGGAGCAAGCTTAAATACCCTGCTCAGCCAGAGAAGAATAGTGTTCTGAGACACGAAATACGGGACGGAGAAACTTAGAGAGATTACCCGAAGACTCTAAAACGTGCCCAACAAAAAAGCTGCTGTGTCAACTAGCGCAGCAGCTTTTATATTCAAGTTAATTATTTTCAGACACTTACTCCCTCGAATTAATCTCCCGGTGGGTTATACTCCCTGCTTCTCCAGGTAATAATGATGAAGAAAAACTTTGAGGACAGCTGCAATGGGAATAGCGATAATAATGCCCAGCAAACCTGCCAGTTGAGCCCCTATTAAGATAGCTGCAATAACGGTAAGAGGGCTCAAGTCAACTGCTTTTCCCATCAACAAAGGAGTCAAAACCATGGATTCAAGGAACTGTGCCAAAACATAAACTCCAATTATTACCAGGAAGTGAGGGGTATCAGGCAAGAAGCTAAACAACACTGCCGGGATAGCAGCAATGAAAGGCCCTACATAAACTATAACATCCAGCACCCCTGCCAACACTCCCAGCATAAGGGCAAAAGGCATTCCCAGGAAGTACATCACGATTCCTACAAAAAAACCAACTATAACACACCTGAGGACGGTCCCCCTGATATAAGCGCCTACTTTCTCATCTATAGTTTCAATCATGTAACGGGCATCTTTCTGATAAATTTTAGGGAACAGCCTAGGTACCTGGCGCCGAATTTTTTCCTGTTCTATGAGCATATAAAACACCATGAAAATAATGACTACCAGGGCCCATACCCATGACACAAAATCAATGGTAATTGCTGTAAATTGATGGAAAACCCGCTGAACAGTCTGGGGTATTTCCTCTACCAACTCCGGTAAACCTTCCACCATTTGCGTAAAATATTCGGCCACCGGCTCCGCCAGCTCCAGGTTTAGTCGTCGATCCATTTCTTCCAGGTCTTCGGCCAGTCCGGTGAAGAAGGGGACAAACTCCTGGGAAAGATAACGTACCAGATCATCCAGTTCCGCGGCCATACCGGGAATCATTAAATATATTAACAAACCCATAAATAATAAGACCACCATGAATGACACTAAGGCGGCAACCACCGGAGGGAATTTACGATCCACCATAATCTTGGTCAGCGGTGAAATGGCATAAAATATAATAAAAGCCAGCAAGAAATACATTATGACGGGAACTATCTTCATTACGAACCAGGCTAAAAGATCGGATATCAACAAGGCAGCAGCAAAAGCCAGGGCCAGTACCAGCCCCAGCTTGGAAAGAGACTTCCATCCCAGATCCAAGTACAGCACCTCCCGGGCTTAATTTGTTGTTGGAATGTAACTGCCTGGCCTGCAAGATTAAAGAAGAGCGGAGCCACGGGGACGGTTCGTGATCTTCCTCAAGCGTTGCGGAGGACCGTTACGAGATAGCGAAGGAACCGACCCCTGTGGCTAGCGTAGTGTTCCAAGCAGTTACTTTGGAACAAATAAATATACTGAATAGAGTCTGCCCACGTAATTACATTACCATCTGGACAAGACTTTCCATTATAATAACATATTATTTCGCTCTCTGGGGAAATTTGTTTATAACTTTATTACCTGCATTGTTGGTGGCTAAAATTTTAACAGAAGATATCTCCGCTTGCCGGGCTTATAGAGATTCAGCCTGTTTAAAAAGTTCATCAGTTCGGCGCTTCCATTTGATATATTCTTTTGCCAACCATTCTTCCGGGTAGTGGCAGTAGTGGGTTTTAATTTTTTTACCAAGCATTACCATACGTACAAGCTTGCCTAAAATAGCCGGCCTGGAATAGCCAGCTAATATAGCGGTAGCTTTTTGAAGCAATCCCCCCGTCTCCATCTTCCCGTTAATAGCTTTTTCCAGGGTTTTCGCATCCAGTAAATTCCTTTGATAAAGGAAGTTGAGCTCGCCATGTTCCAGGGATTGCAGCATCAAGCGCATGCCAGACAGCGCAGCCAGGTTACTCCCCCGTTCGTTTTCCAGATAGAATTTACAATTAAATTGCCATAGTTTTTGCAGATCATTCCTGTTTTCGCAAGCAGCTTCTTCCAGGACCCGGGAAGCCCACAGCCCTGCCATCATTGCCGAACCGGTTCCACACCCGGTGGTGGGGATAGAAATAGAAGCAGCGTCCCCCAAAACCAGGAAGCCACTTGCCACAAAGTTCGTCAAGGGGCGGCCTACCAGGCAAAGACTCCTGCCTCCCCTAAGTTTCCGGTCAGTTATAGAGGGATGTCGATAAATGAAATCACCTATAATCTCTTCCGGGTCCGGGTAACCAGCGTTATAGCGGACCCCGGCACCTATATCTATTTTCTCCGGGGTATGGACATGAGTCCATTGGTACCCGGAATGATAACCGTAGCGATAGTGATCGGGAATATAATCTTCCTTGGCTTTGTTAACATCTCTAACACGGACTTCCCTCTGAACTAGAGCAAAATCTTTTTCTGAAAAAGGGGTCGCTAAGCCGGTACTTTTCGGCAAGGATCTCCTCAGGACTGAATTAAAACCTGAAGATTCTACCACTACATCAGCCTTAACTTCTTTTACTTCACCCGTATTCAGGTTTTTTACCCTGGCTCCATATACCTCTACATTATCCAGTTGATTTCCTGTTCCATGGAAAAGCAACTCCAGCCCCTGGTGATGATAATATATAACAGCTCCAGCTTCTTCCGCCTGCCGGACCAGGGCCTTCCCCAGGTTACGGCGGTCCGTAGTTATCAGGCCAAACTCTATTTCTTTTGCACTTTTACCGTCAGGAGAATAAATTTTTAGACGCGGAATAGGATGGGGTTCAAACAAGCCATTTTCCAGATTATTCCCTTCTTTCACCAGGGAACCGGTCCATCGCTTCTCCTGCAGGCGAGGTAGTGCAAAGCCCGCTGCTTCCAGGGGAGCTTTTTCTACAGCATCGGACCAGTCGTGCCCCAGGCTTTCATAAACACCTTGTTCGTAAAGCGCCACCTTTATACCCTTCCGGGCCAATTCCCTGGCTAACAAAGCCCCGCCCGGGCCTGCACCGATAACTACCACCCGGTATGACATTTGTCATTTCTCCTTTACTAATTTATAGCTGACTTCCCTCCAATTTCATGGGGTAAAATCTGCATATGAGCATCGCCAGCACTGCCCCCATAATAACACATTTAATCCGTTTATTTCCAGGAGCTGAGTTAATAA